>Ga0181535_10001834_pt1 | contig 26882 bp, 16 predicted proteins | sample PEATcosm2014_Bin_44_FD_119774 | JGI IMG/M metagenome (GOLD analysis project Ga0181535, IMG submission 119774) | Peatland microbial communities from MTU Mesocosm Facility, Houghton, MI, USA - PEATcosm2014_Bin17_30_metaG | ecosystem: Environmental > Terrestrial > Soil > Wetlands > Peat | place...
CGCGAAGACCGTCGTAGTGACGGGAAGTTTTGACAATTTCAGGTCCGAGCACGTGCGTTTGCTGGAGGAGGCGTCTAAGCTCGGCAGGCTTCGCGTACTTCTCTGGCCGGACGAGATGGTTCGCCCCCTGGAGGGCCACCCTCCCAAGTTTCCTCAGGAAGAGCGGTTATATCTGCTCGAGGCGGATCGGTATGTCAGCCTGGTAAGCCTGGCAGCGAGTCAGGCAGATGGCGATTCCATTCCTCAAGCGGGCGGGATCAAACCGGATATTTGGGTTGTGGACGAAGGCAGCGATGATCCGCAGAAGCAGGCTTACTGCCGCGAACACGGCGTTGAGTATCGTGTTTTGACGAAAGAAAACCTGAAGGGTTTACCGGTTTTGCCCATCACCCCGCGGGACGAGGAACCGGCACGAAAGCGCGTGATCGTGACCGGCTGCTTCGATTGGTTCCATTCCGGCCACGTCAGGTTTTTCGAGGAGGTCGCCGCCCTGGGAGATCTCTACGTCGTCGTAGGGCATGATGACAACATCCGGCTATTAAAGGGCGAAGGCCATCCGATGTTTTCCCAGGACGAACGCCGCTACATGGTTCAGTCAGTGCGCTTCGTCCGGCAGGCTCTGATCTCCTCCGGGCACGGCTGGATGGATGCCGAGCCGGAAATCGCCCTCCTCAAACCCGATATCTACGCCGTGAACGAAGATGGCGACGTGCCGGAAAAACGTGCTTTCTGTAAGGAACATAGTATCGAATACGTGGTCTTGAAACGAGCCCCCAAAGCGGGCCTGCCCAAACGCCAGAGCACCGCTCTGCGCGGATTCTGATTCCGCTCCTCACTTTCGACAACCGATTTCCGGGTTGAGCCATCGAGCTGGTTTTGGTGTACAATTTCGCTGGCGTTTTGGCATCTTAGTTCAGCGGTTTCCAAAGAGGAGGAACTCGATGAGAAAGAAGGTTGTTACCATTGCGTGTTTAGCGACCGCAACAGTGGTTGTCTTGATGGCTATGATGATTGCGAGCTGTTCCCAACCAGCCTCTCCGCCTCCGGCTCAGCAGCAAGCCACGCCGAGCGTGACGCTGCCACCCTGGGGCCCGCAGCACGACCGCAATGCTCCCCAACCCGCCGTGGTCACCCCCGGTGAGCCAGGCACCCAAACCCAAGAGGGAAAGCCGCCGTCTGATGCTGTGGTGCTTTTCAACGGCAAGGATCTCAGCAACTGGGAGTCGGCGAATGGCGGGCCTGCCGACTGGAAAGTCGAAAAGGGAGACTTCGCGACCGTGCCCGGAAAAGGCGACATCAGGACGAAGCAGGCTTTTGGCGATTGCCAACTCCACGTTGAGTGGGCCACGCCCAATCCGCCGCACGGCCAAGATCAAGACCGCGGCAATAGCGGCGTATACCTTCAGAGCAATTTCGAAATTCAGGTTCTGGATTCCTACCAGAGCAAAACCTATCCGGACGGCCAGGCCTCCGCACTGTACGGTCAGTACGTCCCCTTGGTCAATGCCTGCCGCCCTCCCGGTCAGTGGCAGACTTACGACATCGTTTTCCACGGACCGCGATTTGACGCGGCGGGCAAACTTACGCGCGCGGCAACGGTCACAGTCCTTCACAACGGCGTGCTGGTCCAGGACCACGTCACCGTCCTCGGCCGCACCGATGGCGAACACGAGCCATACCAGCCGACTCCAACCAAGCTGCCTTTGAAGCTGCAGGATCACAACCACCCGGTCCGGTACCGGAATGTCTGGATTCGGGAAATTCCCGAGGGATAATCCGTAGCGGCCCCCTTCCATGACCGCGCAGCCCTCCGCATCCCAACAGGCGCATACGTCCAGACGAACTCCGCCGGGACGTATGCGCCACCGACGTGCTTCGCTTATGGCGAAGTTCGCCGTGATGTGGCATGCGGAAACGAATCTGAGTGAGCCGATTTCAACTTCCCGAGACCTGCATCGATCGGCCTCCTTCCGCACATTTCGTCCTGCACTTTGTTAAACCCACATTCGCATCTGGTGGATGTAGGGAATTCATGGTAAGATGTTCTTACTATGCAAGCCAAACTTTCCACCAAAGGTCAGATCGTACTTGCTGGCGCAATTCGCCGGCGGTTAGGTCTCCAGCCCGGCGATTTACTCGATGCGAACGTCCAGGATGGGCGCGTGGTGTTAACTCCGCGGAAAACTCGTTTCTCAAAGGTTTCCCTCATCCTCGACCCAATTACGGGACTGCCGGTTCTCAGTGCCGGAGCAGGGGCTCCCCATTTGAGCAGTAAGCAGGTCCGCGAAATTCTAGCTGAGTTCCCATGAAATACCTGCTTGATGTCAACACTCTGGTCGCGCTGGGTTTCCTCGAACACGAATTTCACCAGCGCGTTGCCCTATGGTTGCGGAAGCTGGCTGCAAAGGAGACTCCCGACCTGGCAACCTGCTCGATTACAGAGCTTGGTTTCGTTCGAGTCCTCGCGCAAGCGCCCCAGTATGGATTTACCGTTGGCCAGGCCCGCAACCTGTTGCAGCAGCTTAAGGCCGCATCCGCGGTGAATTTTACGTTCATTGCTGACGATCAGGACATCACTCATCTCCCCGGCTGGGTCAGGACGGCCAGGCAGACAACGGACGGCCATCTGGTTCAACTCGCGGCAGCGCGCGGCGCGGTTCTTGCGACCCTTGACCGACAGATCCCTCGAGCATTTCTGATTCCCGTGGAAAGATAGCCGGCGCCGCGATCAGTGAATTGACGGAGGAGTGGAGGGGCAGTTCTGCGCTGCCAGCTTTGCTTGCGATCACCAGCCGTGCTTTAACCGCTCGGAGGCTTGATGCAAAGACGTGATGTGCTGAAGATGATCCCTGCCTCGGTTGCCACGCTGGCGGAGTATTCCGGAACCGAAGCAGCGGGAGAGATGCGTGCGCGCGCGACGGCGACCCAACCGGCGGTCGCCGAGGTGAAACTGCACACCGGAACCCCCACGCTTTTCTTGAATGGCACACCGGCGTTTGGCGCAATGTGCTGGATTAGCCCTCCCTCAACTGAAAATTGGCCTGATGCGGAATGTGCTGCGGCGGTGGCGAAGGCGGGTATCCACACCTACTCGTTCGATGCCGGCAAAGGCTACGAATGGGTCGAGCCCAAGCCGGGCTGCCCGGACGGTTTCGATTTTTCCGCCGTCGCGGCCCGCTACGAACGCATTATCGCGGTCGATCCCGACGCCCGCTTTCATCTGCGCTTGAATTTCGAAGTGCCGCCGGGCGACTGGTGGATGACGGCTTGTCCCGGCGAATGCGAGATCACTTCCGAGGGCAAACCCTTCGGCCAATCCTTTGCTTCGGAGGTGTGGCGCCGGCAAGTCGAGGGTTTCCTCAAAGCATTCATCGCCCACCTCAATCGCACCGGGCTCATCGACCGAGTCACGGCTTTCCAAACCGGCGCAGGCCACACGGGCGAATGGGTGAAGGGCGAGACTTCCATGTCTGCGCTCTGCGGAGATTACAGTGAACCCATGCGCCGCCACTATCGTTCCTGGCTCCGGCGCCACTATGGTGACGATCTCTCGGGGCTCCGCGCCGCCTGGAACGATCCCGGCATAAGTTTTGACACTGCCGAAGTCCCCTCCGCTGAACAACAGCTTCAGGCCAAGCTCTACACGTTCCGCGATCCGGCGCGGGAAAGAAATGTCATTGATTACTATTGGTGCTTCGCGGATCTCACGAGCGGCCTGCTGATCGATTTCTGTCGCACCGTCAAAGAAGCTACCGGCGGCAAGAAACTGGCGGGGGCTTTCTACGGCTACCTGATGGAATTGGCCTGGAATGGCGGGTTCTTCCATGAGCGGCCGGACAGCGACAATTCAACTTATCAGCGCAGCGGGCACCTGGGATTAAAGCAGGTTCTGGAATCGCCCTACGTCGACTTTCTGGTCTGTCCCTACAGCTACGGGTATCGAGGCATCGGGGGCGACGCGCCGGCGATGCAACCCACGGAGTCTGCCCGGTTGCATGGCAAGTTGTGCATCCTAGAAGACGACACGCGCACCCACATCAGCCCCGACCCGAATTACGGTCACGTCAATTCGCTTGCGGAAAGCGTTGCGATCCTGCGCCGCAATTTTGCTCGCGCGGCCACGCAGGGCCAGGGCATGTGGTGGTTGTCCCACTCGATCAATCCGGCAAAAGAGCCGGCCTTCGCGCCATTGCTCGCAAGCTTTCGAGAGCTCGGTGAATTTCTGCTTCAAACGGACCGCACACCCTCCGCGGAAATCGCCGTCCTGTTGGATGACTTGAGCTTCTTCTATGAGTCGGACCGGAATTACCTGGACGTGCCGCTGATTTTCCAGCAGCGGCTCTGGGGCCTGCCGCGAATCGGCGCGCCATTCGATACGTTCCTATTGCAGGATTTCATCGAGGGCCGCCTGAGACCTTACAAGCTGTATGTTTTTCTTAACAGCTTCCAACTTGACAAAACCCGGCGCGAGTCCTTGAAGCGTGAACTCCGCAAAGAAGGCCGCGTAGCGCTGTGGATCTACGCGCCCGGTTATCTTGACGAGGGGCCCTCGCTCGAGCACATGCGCGACCTGACGGGCTTCAATTTTGGCCTCAGCGAGACGCCTTGGGGCCCGCTCATGCACATCGTAGACTTCGGCCACCCGGTCACGGCCGGCCTGCCTCAAGACCTCTCTTGGGGCACCAACAACAAGCTGAGTCCGATCTTCTACCTGAACGACCCTGAAGCTCGAGGGTTGGGGCAAGTGGTCTTTTCGCAAGGAAACTGCAAACCCGGCATGGCAGTCAAGGCTTTCCCCGAATGGACCTCGATCTATGTCGCCGCCCCCAACCTGCCGGCCGCGCTGCTGCGTGGGATCGCCCGTTTCTCAGGAGTTCACTTATACAACGATGCGGGCGATGTCCTGTGCGCAACTCCAGAGCTTCTAGGCGTCCACACCGTTTCCGGAGGCGATCGAACCTTCAACCTGCCTCGAAAAGTGGAAGTCGTCTACGACCTTTTTGAGCGTCGAGTGGTGGCACAGGACGCCGACAAGTTTCGAGTGCAATTACGCCCTGCTTCAACCGCGCTCTACTATACGGGCGGAGCTACCTTCTCTGCGAAGTTAAAGTAGCGCCCAGGTCCGATTCGTTGCTGTGCCGGCGGTTCGCGCAGCGACGTTGCGGCGCGAAAGTTCTTTCTTCTCCGCGTTCTCTGACCGTCAAAAGATGAAACACAGAGGACGCTGAGACTCTCCGTGTCCTCCGTGTTGATGCTTTTAGAAACACGGAGGAAACGGAGAAGCAGGCTTGCTGCGGCCACAAGCCAGCGTTGCACTGCGCGCTACCCTAGCAAACGCGCAACCGTCTTGGCGTAATAGGTCAGGATGATATCCGCACCGGCCCGGCGAATCGAGGTGAGGGTTTCCAGGATTGTCCGGTCGTGGTCGATCCACCCCATCCTGGCAGCGGCCTCGATGAGAGAGAATTCGCCGCTCACCTGGTACGCAGCGATCGGCACATCAAACTCGCGCCGGGCCAGCGCGATGATATCCAGGTACGGAAGCGCGGGTTTCACCATGATGACGTCTGCGCCCTCCTCGATATCCAAGGCAATCTCGCGCAGAGCCTCACGTTGGTTGGCGGGATCCATTTGGTAGGACTTGCGGTCTCCGAATTTGGGCGCCGAGTCCGCAGCCTCACGGAACGGTCCGTAGAATGCCGAAGCGTACTTGGCAGAGTAGGCCAGAATCGGAGTCTGGGTCAAGCCGCGAGCGTCCAATTCCTGGCGAATGCGTGCTACGCGGCCGTCCATCATATCGGAGGGAGCAACGATGTCAGCCCCGGCCTCGACCTGGGTCACCGCGGTCCTGGCCAGCAGCGGCAGGGTCGAGTCGTTGTCCACTTCACCGTTCTTGATCAGCCCGCAGTGACCGTGGCTCGTATATTCATCCAGGCAAACGTCGCAGATCACCACCAAGTTCGGCAAGTCTTTCTTGATCGCCCGCACCGCCCGCTGAACGATGCCGTCGGGGTCATAAGCACCGGAGCCGACGTCGTCCTTGCTCTCCGGAATGCCGAAGAGAATTACGGCGGGAACGCCCAAGTCATGCGCCGACTTGCACTCCTCCACCAGCAGGTCAACCGACCAGCGGTAATTCCCCGGCATGGACTTGATTTCGTCCTTCACCTTCGATCCGGGACAGACAAACAACGGGTAAACAAGCGAACGCACACTGAGTTGGTTCTCCCGCACCAGTGCGCGCAGGGTTTCGGTCCGCCGCAAGCGGCGGGGTCGATGGGTAGGGAAAGGCATGCAGTCTCCCTTCTACTGCGGCGCGAATGACAACTGACCCATGCTAATACAACCGGTCGCGTGGTTTAAAGTTCCCAAACGTCCCCACGTTCGCGAGCGAGATGGCGATCCGGTAGATATTCTCAACGCGCAGGGTGGTTAATGAATACCGCTGGTACTCGAGATTAATCCCGAAGCATCCGAAGTTATAACTAAGCTGGCCGACTCCTCCCGCTGCGATCTTTTGGACGAGATTGTAGTCCACGCCTAACGCGCCGCTCAACCCTTTGCGGTTAAAGTCCCCGAAGGTCGCCAGGGCGTTCAAGAGATGGTAAGACGTCGTGGCCGTCGTGGGGGAACTGGTTGGGGACTTGGGCGGCAAAAGAAGTTCCTCCGTCAGGGGCGTCGAGTTAGAAGCGTTCCCGGTAGCCACCTCAATGGAACTGTTCGTGCCACTCAGAAGGCTAAGATAGCTATTCTTGTTAATATAGAAATCAGTAAATGCAAGCCCGTAAAACCCGTGCCGCACGTGAGAGGTAATGCCGGCGTCGAGAATACCCTGACCATTGGGACTTAAGTCGAGCTTCAGTTCGGTGTCGTAAAACGAGAAGGGAGCCACCTTCAGATCAGAGACAACCGGAGACAGGCGCCTCCCTGGAATAAAGTGAAATCCCGTAAGGGAGAGGGTAGGTTCCCACACAGTGGGATTGTTCTGCCCCAGGACGCCGCCGAAAGTGGGATCGAAGTAGTACTTCTCAGCAATGCGCCAGGAGATCAGTTCCTGCGCCTGGGGTGGATCGGTTGTGCCCGCGGGAGCGTCCTTGCGAGCCAGAATAACATTGGTCACCGAGTATTCGATCTCATTAGTCTGGCAAAGAATGTCCAGATCATCGAGCCGGACCACGGCGGCAAGTTCTTCGGGGTTCCTGGCTTTTACCAAACGATAAGTGATGTCCGGCTCGATCACGTGCTTAAAGCGCCGATGCCGAAGCGATCTGGAGAAGACTTTCTCAAACGAAGGCGGACGCAAGTCGAGCGAGAATTCGCCCAGCAGCCTGTCCAGGGGTTCGCGGTTGGGGTCGAGGCTGATTCCGTAACGCGCCGCATCGACTCCTGCCGACGGAGTGAGGTGGAAGCCCCAGAATTCCGGCAGGCGCAAGGTGGCCTCGGGATGAACGTCCAGGCGGCTCGAGAGTGAGGGCAGGTCAAGGCCTGGCGCCGTACGTCCGACCTCCCCGGCAGAGGTCTGGAAAGAAAAATAGAGAGGGCTATCGCCGGCTTGTTTATCCATCCCCTGAGACGAAACCTGGGGCGTTTGCCGGAGGATCACGGACGACTCCGGCACATATTGGCACTGGCTTCCCTGGCACTGATAGAGCGGTTCCGCGGAGAGGAAATCCTGATAGCGCGATGCGTAAACGTTGAGGCTGTAATCCTGGAAGTCTTTGGTCACGAACCCGTCCTGGTGCGCCTCAGAATTGACCGCTTCCGTGAAACTCGGCGAATAAGTTTCACGGAAGGCCAGCGAGGAAACGTAATCGACATCCGCGACGCCGCGGAATCCCCAGGGAAGATCCAGAGTGTCCCCCACTACTTTGAGGCTTTCGCCCGGCGCGCGGTTTTGGCGAACCTTATCTTTGTCGTTGACCTCGAAAAAATCCGCCGTCAGTTTAGTGTCGGGAGTGGGGTGGGCGCGGAACTGCACCCGCGGGGCAAGTCCCCGGAGGCTGTAATTCTGTAGACCGAGCAACAAGTCCATGCTGGGACTGATCGCCCAGAAGAAGCCCGCGCCTATGATAGTCCCCTTGATTGAAGAATTGCTGAATTCCGGCAGCAGGAAGCCGGTGTGGCGAGGCCGGCGGACGATGGAGACACCCACAAAGGGAAAGTAGAAAATCGGGACGCCCAGGAATCGGATCACGGAATCCCGCGCGATGGCCTTGTCGTCCAGTTCCACCCTGGCCTCGCTGGCGGAAAACGACCATCCCTTGGTTTCGCAGTCGCAGGTCGTAAACCTGCCATGCCTCACCGTGTATGTATCCTCGTCCACACGGTCCATTTCCTTAGCCTGGAAGTACAAGGGGTTTTCCGTGTAAAGCACTTTCGACCGGTCTGTTTGAACGTAGTAAGGATTTTCGCTCGAGAGCGGCCGCGGCCTCGGGCGTGTGCTGGGGTGAATATATCCGTTAGCGTTTGAGAACCACCCCACGTCGGTGCGCACGTTGTAATGAACCTCACGGGCAACAATGTGACTCTTCGGATCGATGAAGAGCACATGACCGGTGGCAACCACTTCACCGGACGCTTCATTGTAGGTCACCTCGTCCGCCGTCAGCTTCATGCCGCGATAGGTTACTTCCACGTGCCCGCGCAGGCGAGACACGTCTTTGCCTCGATCCTGGGAATCCGCGCGAATGCTGAGGGTTCTGTCGGAACTCTGGAACTTCACAGCAGTCGAGGGCGGCTGTTGCGCGGAGGCCACCCAAGGCGTGGCCAATGCGAGCAGCAAGAACAGTACGACTCGCGCGCTACCCTTCCGCAGGAAAAACAAAATGTTTCGAGTGTCCATGAGCGATTACGGAGGCTTTATTCTACCCGAAGCAGCTTTGCCGGAACGAATCAATTTGCTAAGATGCGCTATACGGCGTATAACGCTGCCCAGAGGATCCTCAGCTCGTGGTGAAATGCTCTAAGTGCGGTGCATTCAGCTACCCTGAACTCACACAGTGCAACATGTGCGGCGCCAGTCTTCTGCCCGCAGCGCCCGCTCCCGCCAGTCCGGAGACCGAAGGCCAAAGCCTTGGACCGTCCCCACCCCTTGGTAAGGCCGCGGTGGAAAACCCAGACGAGACCGCCGTCAGTGACCCAGCCTCCGTTTCTTTGGACTCGGCTCAAATTCCGGCTGACGCTGCCCCAGGTAAAACGCCGGACGCTCGACCCGTGGCCGTCAATCTCGACCTGGGATTTGAACCCGAGCGACGCGAAGACGCGGCGGCGGCATCTTCCGTGCGCTCGCCACAGCGGACGCCTTGGAGGCAGGAAGTTTCCGATCGTGTCCTGAGCTTTCGCGAGCGTCGCGCGAAATTGCGGAACGAGCCTCCTGCGGAGCATAACCTGGATTTTGAATTCGAGCGGAGCGAAACGAAAGCGGCCTACGAGCCGGATGTGGAGAGGTTTATCGAGTTCCCGCAAGACTCCCGGCGCATCGACGTTGAGATCGGTTCTCCGGCTGCGTTTGAGGACGACGTGCTCTCTTCCGACGAAGAGACTCGGGGACCAAGTGATGAGGTATTCGAGATGCCCGATTCGCCGCGGCCTCGAGCTGAGGAGTTCGAGCTTGAACGCGACTCCGGCGGCCGGCTGGAGATCGTGGTCGAGTCCGCCGAGTCTGACGCTCCAGCGGCGGCCTCGCGACTCGAAGAGGAAGCTTTTCAAGTGGCTTCTTTGGGCCCCAGGTTCTTAGCCGGGCTGATCGACGGATTGCTTCTCCTTCTGAGCGCGGGACTGTTTGCCTTCATTTTTCGGTTCGCCGGCGGCCACCTCCGGCTGGTCCCTCTCAACCTTGCTGTCATGGCAGCCATTGCAACCATCTTTATTTGGTCGTATTTCGGGATGTTCACCGCACTGACCGCCTCCACGCCGGGCCAGTCCTGGATGGGTATCGAAGCCCGGAACATGGAAGGCTGGCCACCGGACCGCCGCGAATCCTTATTACGCGCGTTTGGGTACCTCGTGTCGCTCTCGGCCTTCCTGCTGGGTTTCTTTTGGGCCTTGGTGGACGGCGAGAGTCTCACCTGGCATGACCGGATCTCGGGGACCTTCCTGACTCCTGCGAGGCAGGATGTCCGTGTCGAATCAAAGCTATGACCAAAGGACGCTTCCTAAACCAGAAACTCGGCAAGCGGACCACGCGCAAAATCGCGCTGCTGAAATCCAGGATTCAGGATCCAGGATTCAGGATTCAGGCGCCGAAAGGCAAGAGGATTCAGGATCCAGGATTCAGGATTCAGGACAAGAACGCCAAACGTTAGTGCTGCCTTTGTGCCGAAGGCACCTGGGAGTGCGGCGGCTTGACGCCGCCTTGGAACGGCTTCAAGGCGCTGAGTTAGACAACGCGCCGTTCTCACCCGTTAAAGCTCCTCTGACGTAGAATCGTGCGCGGCGCAGTCCGAAGGCGGCGTCAAGCCGCCACACTCCAAGGCGCTTCGCGCACTGCCATCCTGAATCCCGAATCCTGACTCCTGAATCCTGTTTTTCGGGCGACTTCGGGACCCCAGAATGCATCCAATCAATTGCCGTGCTATACTTGGCGGAGTAGGGGTTCTTGTAACCCAACGGCTGAAGGAGTCTTTTAGGTAATGACTAACCGCATACGGATTACGCTGATTTCGATTTCGAGTGTGCTGGTCCTCTATGTCTTTCTCGGAGGATTGCTTGGCAAGAGTGAATCGAATTCGGAGAAGACCTATCGCGATCTGGGCGTGTACAGCGAAGTCTTGAACCGCATTAACCTGGACTACGTGACCGAGCCCGACCTCAAAAAGGTCACGGACGGCGCGATTCGCGGCCTTCTCGAGGCTCTGGACCCTTACAGCACTTACCTCACGCCCGCCGAGTATAAAGCCTACCAGGAGCATCCGGACCCAGGCCCGGCCAGTGTCGGCATTTACCTCTCCAAACGAAGCGGTTACGTCACCGTGGTCTCCGTGCTGCCGGGAAGCCCTGCTGAAAAAGCCGGCATACGCGCCGGTGACTTAATAGATCGCGTGGAAACAACCCCCACCCGTGAACTCTCCGTGGTGCAGATCGAGCGTCTGTTGGCCGGCGCGCCCGACACCCCGGCAAAGGTGTATGTGGTGCGGGAAGCGCGGGGCGAGCCGGAGCCGATCTCCTTGACTCGCACCCTGCTGAATTATCCTCCCGTGGTGGCAAAACTCCTCGAGGACGGCGATGGCTACCTGCGGGTTGCTACTTTTGACAAGGGGAAAGCCAGGCAGATCGCGGCGAAGGTCAAAGAACTCCAGTCGAGCGGGGCGCATAAAATCATTCTGGACCTGAGAAATTGCGCCGGCGGCGATGTGCAGGAAGCCGTTGACACGGCTAGTCTGTTTCTCGGCAAAGGCCTGATTACCTATCTTGCCGGTCAGCGTTATCCCCGGCAGGATATTACTGCCCGTCCCACGGAAGGCGTGTTTGATCTCCCCTTGGCAGTGTTGATCAACCAATCCACCGCCGGGCCCGCGGAGCTTGTCGCTTCCGCCGTTCTGGGCAACAAGCGCGGCGAAGTGGTCGGCGTGCGCAGCTTTGGCGTGGGAGTCTTTCAGAAATTGATTCCGGTGGGCGACGGCTCAGCGCTCTTGCTGTCGGTGGCGAAGTACTACGGAGCGGATGGGAAATCGATCAGCGACAACGGCGTCACGCCCAGCGTTGTCCAGACCGCGGAGGTCGCCATGCCCGAAGCCGAAGGCGATGAAGGCATGCAGAACCCCGAACACTTTGGCGGTAAGGACGACTTGCAGCTTCGTAAGGCCATCGAAATCCTGGCGCATCCCGCGGCGACTGATAAGGCTGCTGCCCTCGATCAGTGTAACGGCGGCTCCTGCGGCCGCCGGGCGGCCACCACCAGGGTTATCCCTGCAACAATCGCTTTGCCCGTCTTCCCTTGAATTCGACTCCTCACCCCAGGCCAGCATCAATACCGCGACTAGCCGCTCTTTTGGTCCTCGGGGCCTGCGCCCTGAGCTGTAAACGCCAATCGAAACCTGTCTCCTCCCTCGAGCGCGAACCGGACCGTCAGCAATTGACACTCAGACTCGAGCGCTCCATCGAGACTGCCGGACGATCTCAAGTCTGGATCAAGCCCTCCACAGGTCGTTTTGCCGTAAGGCCTACGCCGCCTCCTGAGGCCCGAGCCGGGTCCGAGGTTTATTCCGCAGTGGTGGGCGCTCTCGAGCGTCAGGCTCGAGAAGATCACCTGGATGTCTCCGTCGATGAAACCAGGACCAGGAAAGGACTGCGGGTCGCTGATATCCGCCTGTCACACCATCGGAAGCCGGTGGCTCGCTGGACGATTCGTGAGGTCCCGCGCCTCCTTCACGCCGCGATTATCATTGACGACCTCGGGGCCAACCTCGAGAAGCCACACCAATTGCTGGCCTTGCCGTATGCCCTCACCTTCTCGATTCTTCCGCATCTTGGCTTCTCCGCGGAAACCGCCCGGGAGGCCCGGCACGCCGGGCGCGAAGTGATGCTTCACCTGCCGATGGAGCCGATCCCGAGTCCTCACGCCCCGCCCGGGCCGACAGATATCCGCGTGGGAATGAACCGCCTCGAGGTCGAACATGTCATCGACTCGGACCTGGCTTCCGTCCCGCAGGCCGCCGGCGTGAACAACCATATGGGTTCGCGCGCCACCGCCGATCCCCGCTTGATGGCAGCGGTGATGAGGTCGCTCGCCGGGCGCCACCTCTTCTTCATCGATAGCCGGACGACCGCCGCGAGCGTCGCATTCGACGCAGCCCGCCGGCAAGGCCTTCCGGCCTTCTATCGTTCCGTCTTCTTGGACGATACCCAGAGTGTGCCCTACACGATCGGCCAGCTCCGCGAGTTCCGGCGCGTTCTGGAGGAACAGGGAGCGGCGCTGGCCATCGGTCACCCCTACCCGACGACCATCGCCGCGCTCGCCAGGTTTTTGCCGGCACTGGTCGGCGACGATGTTGTATTGGAGCCCGCCTCCCAACTCCTCCAGCTTCCCGAAGTCGCCCACCTGAAGCCGCCCGCGCGCCACTGATGGCTGACTTCTTGTAGGGGGACGGCTCGCCGTCCCCTAACGAGGCGGGTAGGGCAAGCCCTACCCCTACGCGTTTTCAAAGCAGTCGCCCATGCCACTAGCGGCACACAGAAACCATGAAGTACCCGGGAGCGCGGGCATCCTGCCCGCAACGTGCGTGCAATTGTGGCGCGAAAGGCGGGCAGAGCCTGTCCTGAGCGGAGCGAAGGAATGCCCGCGCTCCCGGATATCTTCAAGGCAAGAACCTGGATCCCGTGGTAATGTTCTAAGCTCGACAATTCGTGGAATAATGACATCTCATTCGCGCCATATGGTTGATTTCGCACAGCACGGCGGCCGGCCCTCAGTCAGGTTTGGCGGGAGGCGGCAATTGCTCGGCGCGGCGCTCGTCGCTCTCGGGATCATAGCGTCCGCCAGTCTTCTCTGCGCGCAGTCTGACGCCACAGGGGCGCTGGGCGGGACCATCACCAGCGCGAATCAACCCGTGCCGGGCTCGACCGTCGTGCTCATGAACATCGCGACGAATCAGACTCTCACCATGATCTCGGGAGAGAATGGAAGCTATCGCTTCTCGCTGCTTGCCCCCGGCACGTACCGTGTAAGCTTTTCTGCGCCCGGATTCAAGACCTCGCTGGTCTCCTCCATAACCGTGAGCGTTTCGGAAGCTCCCACGCTGGACGCGAACCTGGAACCCGGCGACCCCCGCAAGAGGGTTGAGTGCAATTGCCGCGTAAGCTCATCGGCCTCGTCCACAGGCACTCTGGTGGATCGCAAGACGATCACCGGCGTGCCGCTGACCACCCGCAACTTTGCGCAGGTTCTCTCGATGTCTTCAGGCACCGTCGCGGACGTGAACAATGCCGGAACGCTGGGTAGAGGAACCGGGACGGTCAACGTGAACGGAAGCACGACAGCCGGCAGTTACGCCATTGAGGGCGCTGCCCCTCCCAGCACCGTCCCCAATCCTGACACCATCGCCGAGTTCAAGATCCAGACCTCGCAATATGATGCCGGCTATGGCGCCATGGTGCCCAGCACCAACGTGATGACGCGGGGCGGCGAGAGGCAGTACCACGGCACTGCCTGGGAATTCGTGCGCAACGACATTTTCAATTCCAATTCCTTCTTTCGCAACGCCACCGGACAGCCCAAACCGGATCTGAAACAGAACCAGTTCGGACTATCACTGGGCGGCCCGGTGCTCAGAAACAAGTGGTTCTTTTTCGGCTCCTACCAGGGAACGCGACAGGTGAACGGGCTCGACCCGACCTCCGTGGCCACGGTCATCCTTCCGCCTCTGACCAACGACCGGTCGGCGGCGACCCTGGCGGCGGAGTTCTGCCCCGCGAATCACGTGCTGACCAGCGGCCCGGATGCGGGCCAACCGGACCCGAACTATCTGACCTTTGCGGGCGGGAAGCAACTGGACTGCGCGAACCGGAATACCGCCACCACCGCTCCCATCAATCCGGTGGCGCTGCGCATTCTGCAAACCACGCTGCCCGACGGCTCATATCTGATGCCGGTACCACAGACGATCCTCCAGTCCGGCAGCAATGCGGGCATGGGTTTCTCGTCCTTCAGCTTCCCGTCTTATTACAACGAGGATCACCTCGTCGCCAACAGCGACTTTCTCGCCTCATCCGTCAACACCCTGTCATGGCGCGGCTTTTTTTCACGAATTCACCAGCGCCGGTCTCTGGGAGCGCCGGGTGGGGCAACCGTCACCCCGGTGATTCCCGGGTCCGGCTCTCCCCAAGCACTCCATGCGGATGACGCGGCACTCTCCGTGAAGCTGACCTCGCTTCTTACGCCCAAGGTAGCCAATGAAGCGCGGTTTGCCTACACGCGTACTCTTCAGACAGCCCGCGGCGTCGGCACTCCCGATGCGGATTCATTCGGTATCACTCCCGTAGATCCGTTTTTCCCTTTTCCCCCGGAAGTCACCATGCTGGGCCCCATGGGAACTTTCCGCTTTTTCGGCAATGGCGCGAACGATTTCTCCATGCTCACGAACACGCTCGCCTGGACAGACAACCTCTCCCTGGCTCACGGAAGGCACAACGCCCGGGTGGGCGGAGCTTTCCTCTTGCAGCACAACGACCGGCTGGACACCGGCGCCGCGCGCGGCAAGATCACGTTCGAAACGTTTGAGGACTTGCTGGTGGGCCTGAGCGCCACGGACAACGAAAGCCCTGTCGGCCGCAGCAACATAGAAACCGTAAGAGCCAACGAAGGCGTGGGACCGAACGGCGAGGTGCAGTACCAATACCGGCACTATTACGGGGCAGGCTTCGTGCAGGACGATTTCAAGGTGACGCCGCGCCTCGCGCTCAACGCCGGCCTGCGCTGGGAGTATGTGGGACCCTCGTCCGACAGGGCAGGAGAGATCGGCAACGTGTGGCCGTCTCTCTTGAAGGAGGCGCCGATTCCGCCGCTTGCGGGAACTCTGGCCGGCGACGTGGTGGCGGCCAATTACCATCCCGCCCTGATCAATCCTTACACGGGCGAGCCGTTCGGGCCGCCGCCCACGGGCGTGTGGACAAGCCCTACGCGCAGTTTCTATCAGAACAGTACTCCGCTGGGGAAGTTCGCGCCCCGCTTTGGTTTTGCGTGGCAGCCGTTCGGAGCAGCGGGCCGCACCGCGGTGCGCGGCGGTTACGGCTGGTTTTACCAGGCGCCGGCATACAGCGGCAACGCCGGAAACGCGCCCCTTTTCACCGCGGCGCCGTTTGCGCAGGGATTCACCAATACCGACGCCGCCAACGGCCAGTCGGACCTCCAGAAGCCGTTTCCGACCACGACCCTCGGCTTTGTTCCGCGCACTCCATCCTCCCAGCTTTCTGACCGGATCGCCGGGCCGGAATATAAAATTCCGCGCCTCCAGCAATGGAACCTGAGCATCCAGACCCGGCTGGCCAGAGCTTTCACTTTTGACGTGGGCTATGTTGGATCGTACGGGGACAACCTGCTGATCGGCGTGGGCCTCAACCAGCCCTCTCTCGCCAGCCCCGCAAACCCGGTCAACTGCGGCTACGCCGGCGCGCCCATCGGCTGCATCACAACCAATACCGCCGTCAACGCCGGGCAGCGCGTTCCGTACCTGGGCGAGACCCCCTCCGCGCTGACGGACAGCGAGTTTGGCGGCCAGTCCTGGTATCACGGCCTCCAGGCGACTCTCCGCCGGCAGATGACTCACGGCCTGACCTTTCAATCCGCTTATACCTTGTCGAAGGCCATGAACGACACGGCCATCTACAACGACCTGAATTATCTCGCCAGGAACTGGGCGCGCTCCAGCTTTGACCGCACTGAGCGGAGCGTTACCAACTTCGATTACCAGTTTCCCCATCCGGTCCACGACACCGGCGCGGCAGCAAAACTGTTGAACGGGTGGTTCACCACCGGGATCATCATTCTGCAAAGCGGATTGCCGCTGACCCTGACCGATCCGAACGGCGGCACGGTCTACGGTGAAGCTTCTCCCTCAACCGTCACTCTCTGCCCGGGTCGAACGCTCGCCTCCGTGGCCACAGCCGGCAGCCTGGAATCGAGGCTGGGCGGCTGGATCAATACGCCGGCATTGTGTTCCGCCCCCGCCATCGGCTCCGATGGCGCAACCGGGTACGGCAACACAGGGCAGAACTTCCTCGACGGGCCGCCGCAGATTAATACCGACTTTTCGCTGGGAAAGACAACCGTGGTGGGTGGCCTGCGGGAAGACGCCGCACTCGCCTTCCGCATTGAATTTTACAACTCCCTCAATCATCCCCAGTTCTCGAACCCGGGCACGACACTCGGGACGGCAAACTTCGGTGTGATCACTCAAACCTCGGTGGCCCCTCGCCTGATCCAATTCGCCTTGAAGTACCTCTTCTGACGGAGACAAAGAGTGTCCGCCCACGGTGGTTCTACTTGCGGCGGCCGAATCCCTCCTCGAGTGCGATGCGCACCAGTTGGCTGCGAGTCCGCACGCCGGTCTTGTGAAACAGTTGTTGCAGCGCCGCCTTCACCGAACTTTCCGAGATGTCGAGACGCGCGCCGATTTCCTTATTGCTGAAGCCCTCGAACACGCCCTGCAGCACCTGATTCTCCCTTTCCGTGAAGGGGCGTCTTGCGTCCGTCGCCTCCTGGCTCTTGGCCGCTTCCACCAATGCCCGCACCGAGGTCTGATCCAGCCACGTTTCGCCTGCCATCACTTTGCGGATGGCCTGGGCGAGCGAAACCGGCGAGCTATGCTTCGTGAATATTCCGCCTACCCCTAGCCTGACTGCCTCGACCGACTGGGCGTCGCTCATTCCGGCCGTGACAATGAGGTAACGCCCTTCGAAGCCCATCTCCCGGGCGCGGGCCATAAACTGGAAGCCGTTTTCTTTGCCCAGGTCGTAGTCCAGCAGCACCAGATCAATCGGTTTCTGCCGCAGGATATCGATGGCTTTGTCGACCGTCGCGCAGTGCCCGGTCATTTGCAGGTCAGGCTCGTTGTCCACCAACCGGCTCAGACCTTCACGGAACAGAGCGTGGTCATCCAGTAAGAGGATCCGGATCTTATCCATGTGCCTTTGACCTTCCCTCCTCGCAGCCTTGCTCCACACAAGGCACGAGGTCCAAAGCGAAGCAACATCCGGGAGACCCCGGCTCGTAACGCAGGTCACCCTGAAATGTCCTGACCAGAGCCCGAGAGAGATACAGGCCGAGCCCTGCGGCTTCCGCGCCTTCTTGAAAAGGCTGAAATAGATGTTCGAGATTGGATATGCCGCAACCAGTATCCCGGACCCTCACCACCACGCGTTCGCCCTCGACGCAGGCGCTGACTCTGAACTCTTTGACGTCTCGGTCTTCCATGGCTCGTAAACTATTCTTGGTGAGGTTCAACAGAGCCTGGAGCAGATTGTGGCGCTCGGCCCACACCCGGGGCAAACCTTCGGGCACATGCCAGCGAACCAGCACGCCGGATTCTTGCAGGGACGGCAAGGTTACAATGCGCAATTCGTCGAGAACCTCGCCCAGGTCAACACTCGCCGGTTCCTCGCTTCCAGCGCTCTGCCGCAACTCGAAGGCGGCGATCCTTCCTAAACCTTCTACCAGATCCCTCAGGGCGCGGAAGTCCTCACTCTGCGACAACTCGGGCCGCCGCGAGAGATTTTCGCAAACCACCGCGATCGCACCGCACACGTTACGGATCTCATGCGACACCCCTCCGACGGCCAAGCGGGAAGCCACCATCAAATACTGGAGGCTGGACTCCTCTTTGTCGCGAAGATCCTCGGAGCTATCCACCAGCATGGCCGCCAACCTTGCTCCGGCACTCGTCTTGTAAGTGGAAAACCAAACGTCTGCGAGAAATACCTCCCCATCGCGGCGCCGGCCACTGCACTGCAGGGCCGTACGAAAGGCGGGCGCCGCCTCCTCGGCCGGAGGCACTCGCGCCAAGGGTGGAACAAAGTCCTTGATGGATTCACCCGGCAAGGTCTCAGGCTCGAAGCCCAGCAGGCGGTGAGCGGCTTGATTGGCCATCACAATCATGCCCGCCGAGTCCAGCGTCAGTATGGCTGCCGGGCTGCTCTCGATGAGGGCCTGCAACTGCTGCTCAGCGTCCCGCCGCAGCAGAGCCTCTTGTTCAACCTCTCGGACGTGCTGCGCCGTGAGTCGCCGGTTCTTGGCGGATTCATGGGCGAAGAGCGCGGTGCCAAAGTAAGCAGCGAACATGAAGATGTCGCGGGGAACCCCTGCTGAGGGATCCCACGTATACCAGAAGGGAGCAAAGCGCTCGGCAAGAAACGTACAAAATCCTCCCAGCAATACGAGTTGCCAGCGCGGCAGGCAACTTCCCGCAATCAGCATGGGGAAAAGATAAAGAAAGCCGAAAGAGACGTTCAGCTCGACCTGCCAATCGATCAGGGCCACGGCTAAGATCATGAACCCTGCAACGAGAAGCAGCTTGGTGCGGCTTAGCTTTAGGAATAATGAAAGCATAACGCTCTCGCCCGCCTGCAATGTTGGCATCGAAATGTCAAGCCACGGATGCAATTTTACCAAATCGCTCAGCGCGGTCTGAACAATTGGCGGGAAGATAGGGTCGGGCTGGCCGAAAGATAGGCATGCATACCCGCAAGATAACTGGAGGATGTTCCGGCAGACGGATTATTGTGATCTTGAGCGCACACGGCCGGCAATCAGCGCAGTGATTTGGCCTGAGAAGTTTCGGGTGATCGAAGTGCGCTCGCACTTCGTCGGAGGAAGACAATGGAAGTTCGCATTCACATCGGCAAGAGACTCGCCCTGATGCTCGGGGCGGCCGTGGCGCTGGCCGCCGTAATGGCTCTGGTGGAATCCGGCCGCAGTCGTGGTCAGGCGACCAATCCTAATCCGCCTGAGAACCCGGCCGCCAAATCAAGCAAGGCCCAGCCCGATGCGACCTTGGAGCTGACGCCCACTCAACTGAGTTCCATCAAGGTCGAGCCGATTGGAACCTACCGCTTCCCTGTCGACAGAGAGGCTGTGGGCAACATCGATTACGACGGAGACCTGTCGGTTCAAGTTTTTCCACCTTACCAGGGAACCATTATCGCGAGCTTGGTGCAGCTTGGCGCCGAAGTTCGTATAGACCAGCCCCTCTACACCATTAAGAGCCCCGACCTGATTCAGGCAGAGTCAACATTGATTGGAGCGGCAGCGACTTTTGAGTTGACCAACAGGGAACTGGCGCGTGTTCGTGGATTGGCAGGGATTGCAGAGAGGGAAAGGGAACAAGCGATCTCCGACCAACAAACGGCGGAGGGTGCGCTGAAAGCTTCGCGAGATGCCGTACGAGTCTTCGGCAAGACGGATGCGGAGATCGATCAAATGATTGCCTCGCGCCGGATCGATCCCGCCCTGATTGTGCGCAGTCCCATCCCGGGCAAAATCACTTCCAAAAACGCCCAGCCGGGTTGGTTGGTGCAGCCCGGAAACCTGCCGGCGCCCTTTTCGGTCTCCGACGTCACCCTCAAATGGATGCTGGCCAATGTGGCCGAAAGCGAGATCCCGCTCTTCCACTTGGGCGAGCCGGTCGAAGTCCGTGTGGTTTCTTATCCTAACCGCGTGTTTCTTGGCAGGGTCGCGAAAATCTACGAAAGCGTTGACCCGGGTACGCATCGCGGAACTATCCGCTCGGAGATCGCGGATCCCAAAGATGAACTGCATCCCGGAATGCTCGCGAACTTCGTCATCCGGGTTAAGGCCCCCATCGACGCCACCGCCATACCCGCCGCCGGCGTGGTCCGCGAAGCCGACGGCACGATGACGGTTTGGGTAACGGCGGATCGCCGTCGTTTTGTGCAAAAGGACGTCAAGGTCGGCCTGCGCAAGGACGGCTGGGTCGAAATCCTTGAAGGTTTGCACCCTGGAGAATTGGCCGTAACCGACGGCGCGGTGTTTCTGAGCAACATGCTCGAGGCGCCGCCCAGCGACTAGCAGTAGTTGTCAGTCTTCAGTCCTCAGTTTTCAGTGTTCGGCCGGAACAGACCACCAACGCCGAACTCCCACGAATCGAGAAACGAAGGACTGAGGTCCGAAAACTGAAGACCGAAAACTGAGAACTGAAAACTACGATGTTCAAATCTCTCCTCGCCTTTTGCCTGAGTCGCCGCCCGATTGTGGTGCTGGGTCTGCTGTTGTTTGCGGGCGCCGGGTTTATTGCGTTCAAGATGCTCAACATCGAGGCGTACCCCAATCCTACGCCAGTGATTCTGGAGATTACCGCGCAGGCGCCGGGACTCTCAGCTGAGGAGATGGAGCGCTACTACACTCTCCCGATGGAAATCGGGCTCTACACCACGCCCGGCATTGACGTCGTCCGCTCGACTTCGTTCTATGGATTGTCCTTTGTACGCGTCAGCTTCAAATACGGGGTGGACTACAACTTCGCCTACGCCCAGGCCTCGGTGGCGATGCAACAGAACGTCACCCTGCCCGGCGGCCTGGTGCCTACCATCCAAGCGAACAGCTCGACGGGGGAAATCTATCGTTACCAGGTGGCCGGGCCGCCGCACTTCGGAATTACCAACCTGCGCACGGTCCAGGATTGGATTGTGGCGCGCCGCCTGTTGACCATCCCTGGTATCGCCGCCGTCAACAGTTGGGGCGGCCCCACCAAGGAGTTCCAAGTCGAGGTGGACCCCCACAAGCTCGAAGCGTATAGCATCACCGTCCCTCAAGTCCTGACAGCGCTGGGTAACTCCAACCTTAACGTGGGCGGACGCGAAATCCGCATTGGCCAGCAGTCCATCAATATCCGCGGCGTCGGCCTCATTGACGATGGTGGCAATGATGACTTGCGTCAAGGTTACAAGGTTGACGATATCGACAATGTGGTTCTGACCCAGATCAACGGTGTCCCGGTGCTGATCCGCGACGTCGCCAAGGTTTCCGTGGGCTACCGGCCAAGGCTCGGCATTCTGGGGAAAGACGACCAAGACGATGTCGTTGGGGCGATCGTGGTGATGAGGCGAACGGAAACGACCTCCGACATGCTCCCCAAGGTCAAAGGGGCCATTGAAAAGATAAATCACGACGGGAGCCTGCCACCGGGAGTCAAGGTAGTTCCCTATTATGATCGCTCCGCCTTGATTGCCCTCACCACGCATACGGTTCTGCACAACCTGATTTTCGGATGCCTGCTGGTCTTCTTGATCCAATGGATTTTCCTCGGCAATCTCCGCAGCGCCACCATCGTGGGATTGAACATCCCGTTCGCGCTTTTTTTCGCCACCATTCTTCTGGTGTTGCAGCACGAAAGCGCGAACCTGCTATCCGTTGGCGCGGTGGACTTCGGCATCATTGTGGATTCAGCCGTGATCCTGGTCGAGAATATCTTCAAGAATTTCCAGCGCGATCCGGAGGATAGACGAAGCCTGCTCGATCGCCTGGCGAAAGGTTCTTGGGGGCCTGATCCGACAAGATCCTCAGAACCGGGCACGGCCCCTCACGGATGGACGGACCGCTTGCGGCTGATTCTGATCAGCGCCATGCAGGTGGACAAGGCGGTCTTATTCTCGGCGCTGATCACCGTGGCCGGTTTTGTGCCCTTGTTCACCATGCAGGGAGTCGAGGGCCAAATCTTCGGGCCCATGGCGCGCACCTACGGCTACGCTCTGGCCGGCGCCCTCATTGCAACGTTTACGGTTACGCCCGTGATTGCTTCCTTGCTGCTCCCCAAGAATGTGAAGGAAGCAGAAACGATCATCGTCCGCGTGTTGCACCGTATCTACAATCCGGCGCTGCGCTTTTCCCTGAATCACCGCGTACTGGTGGTTGGATTGGAATTGACCTTATCTCTGGGAACCTTCTTCCTGATCGCACCGAGGCTCGGCAGCGAGTTTCTTCCGCACTTGGAAGAAGGCAACTTTTGGATTCGGGCATCCATGCCGATCACGCTTTCGCTCGAGGACGGCGAAGCGGCCACCCGAAAAATGCGACAGATCCTCCTGCGACACCCCGAAGTCCTTACCGTGGTTTCCCAACATGGCCGACCGGACGACGGCAGCGACGCAGCGCCCTTCTCCAACGTCGAGATCTTCGCACCCCTCAAGCCTTTTGATGAATGGCCAAAGGGTTTAACCAAGGACAAACTCACCAACCAGATTCAGGCAGAGTTCAATAACGAGCTCCCGGGGGTCGTCTTCAATTTCTCCCAGTACATCGAGGACAACATCGAGGAAGGGATCTCGGGCGTCAAAGGTGTGAATTCGGTGAAGATCGTCGGTCCCAATCTCCAAACCATCACGAATCTTGCCGACCAGGTCCGGGACCAGATGAGCCAAGTGCGGGGCATCACCGACCTCGGCATCTTCCCCGTCCTGGGACAACCCAATTTGAACATCAAAGTGGATCGCGCCAAGGCCGCGCGCTATGGCCTCAATTCCGGCGACGTGAACGCGGTCGTGCAGGCGTCCATGGGTGGCGCCATAGCGACTTCGGTCCTGGAGGGCGATCGGCAGTTCGATCTGGTCGTCCGTTATACGCCCGAATACCGCGACAGCATTGATACCATTCGCAATATCAAAGTGGGCTATCAAACCCCCGGCGGCGCCAATGCCTACATACCCCTGAGCGAATTGGCGAACATCACCCTGGACACGGGCGCCGCCTGGGTTTATCACGAGAGCGTGCAACGCTTCATCCCGGTCAAGTTCAGCGTGCGGGGCCGCGACTTGGGCGGCACGGTCGAGGAGGCTCAGAAGCGCATCGCGGACAACGTGAAACTTCCGCCCGGATACCGGCTGATTTGGGCCGGCGAGTTCGGAGACCTTCAGGAAGCCAAGCAACGTCTGTATGTGATTGTGCCAATCAGCTTCATTCTGATTGCCGGTGCGCTCTACAGCCTGTTCAATAACTTTCGTGACAGCCTTCTGGCACTCGCCGGCATTCCCGACGCGGTGGTGGGCGGCATCCTGGCGCTCTATGTCTCAGGCCTCCACTTCAGCATCTCCGCAGCCATCGGCTTCGTTTCGCTCTTCGGTGTGTCCGTCATGGACGGCATATTGATGATTACTTTTTATGAACACGAGAGGGCCAAGGGATTAGTGCCCGTGGAGGCGATGTACCGCGCCGCCAGCACTCGCATGCGCCCGCTGCTGATGACGGCGCTTTCGGCTTGTATTGGGTTGTTACCGGCGGCGGTTTCCACGGGAATCGGAAGCCAGGTCCAGCGTCCGCTGGCGACCGTCATCGTGGGCGGCATGCTGGTGGGACCCGTCATGCTTCTTGTGGCAGTGCCGGCTTTGCGGATGATCTTTCTGGGCCGCGACACTCACCCCCCATCGGAGGTTAGCCTGTGATGAAGGTCGCGTCCCTTTTACTCCTCATTCTCAGCGCTATTGCCTGTCTCGTTGCTCGCCCTCTCCTTGTTGAATCTGCGAGCCCTCTCCCTTGGGGAGAGGGTGTCCCGCGACCGGCGGTTTCATCAGCCGGCGCGGGACGGGTGAGGGGTCTCTCCGTCCAGCCGTCCCGAAGCATCAACCGTTCCACGCAGTCTTCGAACAATCGCCCGCGTTCGATACGAGCGAACTCATCGATTGTTCACAAACCTGCGACAAACAAACCGGCGGGTGCGGCAAAAAGAGTTACCCGAGCCGCCGCACCGACATCCACCAACGTTCGCCATCGCAGTCCAAACCCGGCGGTCATAGGCGGACCGGCGGCGGATAAAGCGAATGAAACTGGCTCGCTCAGCGGAACTCGCATGAACCGGAGGCACTAGCGGGTAAACCCGCATTCCGAAGTTGCGAAGATCTATGAGAAGAAACCCCTCACCCGGCTCGCTACTCTCGCCACCCTCTCCCCACGGGAGAGGGCTGAAGAATATCGTCGTTGGCTGCCCTCTCCCTCGGGGAGAGGGTGGCCTGCTGCCGGCGCGTTCATCAGCCGGAGCGGGCCGGGTGAGGGGTTACTTCCGAAGAATCTGAACACCCGTTCCGTTCGCGAGGTCAACTTCGGAATTCAGGCTAAATCTATGTTTCAGATCTCCAAATCGCTCATCGCCCTCTTCCTGGTGGCCTTACTACTCGCCTCAGCCTGCACGGTGGGCCCGAATTTTAAGAAGCCCGCTCCGCCTGACGTGGGCGGCTACACTCCCACTCCGATTTCAGCCACCAGCAGCACACCCAACGTGGCCGGAGGAGAAACGCAGCGCCTGGTCGAGGGCAAGGACATTCCGGGGGAGTGGTGGCAGGTGTTTCACTCGCAGCCGCTCGACGCCTTAATCGCTCGAGCGCTCAAAGCCAATCCCGATCTGAAGTCGGCGCAAGCGGCGTTGACGGTGGCGAGAGAGAATTTGCTGGCCCAGCGCGGTTACTACTATCCCAGCGTCACCGGCAGTTTTACGGCGACCCGCGCCCGGACAGCGGCCGACCTCTCTCCTGCCCTCAACGCCAACATCCAGAATTACAGCCTCTACACGCCGCAGGTCACCGTTTCGTTCGTACCGGACGTTTTCGGACTGAATCGCAGAACCGTGGAATCGCTTGCCGCGCAGGCACAGCAGGCGCGCTTCGCGCTGGCCGCCACGCACATCACCTTAAGCTCCAACGTCGCCGCGGGGGCGATCCAAGAGGCATCTCTGCGGGGGCAGATTGACGCTACTCAGGAGCTCATCAAAATCAACACGGACCTGCTGAAGATACTGAAGGAGCAGTATACGAGTGGCTATGCGGGCCAACTCGACGTGGCCGCGCAGGAATCGCAACTTGCCCAAGTCGCCGCCACCTTGCCGCCGCTGCTCAAGCAGTTGGCGCAACAGCGGGACGCGCTGGCGGCGCTGGCGGGCGGATTCCCGAACCAGGAATTGGCGGAGAGATTTGAGCTCTCCAGCCTGCAACTACCGCAAGAATTGCCGCTGAGCCTTCCTTCCCAACTCGTTGGGCAGCGTCCGGATGTTCTCCAAGCCGAGGAAAACCTGCACGCGGCCAGCGCCGAGATCGGCATTGCCATTGCCAACCGCCTCCCGAGTATCGCCCTGACGGCAGACGGGGGCAGTTCGCCGACCGCCTTCACTAAGATGTTCTCGGGCGGAAATGGCTTTTGGGATCTGACCGCGGGAATTACCCAGCCCATCTTCGACGCCGGCACCCTGAAGCACCGCGAGCGCGCTGCCCAAGCCGCCTTCACCCAAGCCTCCGAACAATACCGAAGTACGGTCATCGCCGCATTTCAGAATGTGGCAGATTCGCTCCACGCGCTCCAGCAGGACGCCGACGCCCTGAAAGCCGCGAGTGACGCCGCGAACGCCGCCAAGCTGACCCTCGATCTCACTTCGTCGCAAGTGAGGGCGGGCTATGCGGGCTATCTTGCGCTGTTGAGCGCGGAGCAGGCCTACCAGCAAGCCCTGATTAATCTGGTGCAGGCGCGGACTAATCGCTATGCCGATACCGCGGCGCTCTTTCAGGCCCTGGGAGGCGGCTGGTGGAACCGTCCCGACATCCCCAAGAGTTGAGGTTCGCCCCGATTGTCTTTACCGACGGACTGCCAGAATGGCTCCGCACGGATGCAACCCAGAGTTACATTTCCACCGGCGCCAGGAAGCGGCTTGTTCGCCGGCCTGCGTGATGGCTATCATGGAGTGGGAGGGCCTTCGCTATGCGCACACATGTGGAACGGCGTACCGTCAACCTGTCTGCTTATCCGGATCTGGTCGTCATCTACCTTGGGATGCGAGTTAATCGCATCGCCGGAATCAAGACACTGCTCGGCTTCGGGCCGAAGATTGCCTCTTCTGCTGCAGCACAGCCCGACGGGCTGCTTCGGCACGAGGTGATCATCTACTCGTTATTACCCATGCACGTCGGCATGCGCCAATACTGGCGTGACCTAAACTCACTCTTGGCGTGGACGCGTTCGGACCCGCATCGCGAGTGGTGGCAGACCTTTTTGAAAGACTCCGGCGGAACCGGGTTCTGGCACGAAACGTATTTTCGACGCGGAGGCATCGAGGCTGTCTACGACGATGTACCGGAGAACATCGGCCTGGCGGCGTTCGCACCAGTGGTACCGGCTCGCGGACCGATGTTTGGCGCCGCAGCGAGGGCCGAAAAGGAATTTGGAGAGCGACCTGTACTCTCCGAGGAAGAACTCTACGGGGGGCCAGAAACATAACGGCCGGCTGGGGGTCTGGTGTCTGCGCCAACCGAGGCGTAGGGGTAGGGCTTGCCCTACCCGCGGGTGGCAACGAAGTAACGGTACTCCGTCCCTACTTGACAACGAACCTAGGCTCGTGGTAAGCTGTAAGGGTTGTGAACGTCCGTTCCACCTTCGGTGGGGACGGCTTGCCTGCCGCCCCTGC
>Ga0181535_10001836_pt1 | contig 26874 bp, 21 predicted proteins | sample PEATcosm2014_Bin_44_FD_119774 | JGI IMG/M metagenome (GOLD analysis project Ga0181535, IMG submission 119774) | Peatland microbial communities from MTU Mesocosm Facility, Houghton, MI, USA - PEATcosm2014_Bin17_30_metaG | ecosystem: Environmental > Terrestrial > Soil > Wetlands > Peat | place...
CTCGCCGAGCCGCGCAACAATCCGCAAGTTGGCATGGCGAATATGCGTACGATCATGCCCGCTTTGCAAAAAGCAAAATCTGTGCCCCTGGCAAGCAACGGTCTCTGCTACATCTCGGTCAGCCTTCCCAGCCAGCAACGCACCACGCGCGTGGTGAAGGATCTTACGGCTGACGAGATCGCGCATGACTTGGTTGCATGGATTGAGGCGGAGTAATGGAATCTGTTCTGGTATTAACCCATAGCGACGAAACCGGCGAACAGCTCAGTAAAGGTTCGCTTGAGGCCGTAACCGCAGGCAGGGAGTTGGCAGCGCAAGTCGGTGCCACATTGACCGTAGGCATTGTTTGCGGAGTTTCAGACCTCATGGCCAGGAGCCTGTCTTGCGCGGGAGCACGATTGCTTGTCGTCTCAGGCGCAGCATTCGCACAATCGCGCTACGCAAGCGATGCAGCAGCGTGCGAGGCGATTTGCAGGACCACGCAGGCCACAATCGTTCTCGCCCCTCACAGTTCACGCTTCGCGCGCGTGATGGCAGCTGTGGCGCATCGCCTGCTCGGGAGCATCGAAACGCATATCACCGCCATTGGCGGGAGAGACAGAGTAGAGGTGACACGGTGGTTTTATCGCCAACGCGTGGAAGCCGTTGTGACACGTGAAGCGCGTCCGTGGTTTCTCCTACTCGACTCCGGGACCCACCCAGTCTATGCCGGCGAGGTCGCTCCGGTGCAAGCGGAACAAATCGTGGTCGAGATTCCTGCGTTGCGCACAACTGTTCTGGGAACTCGCGCACCAGAGCAAGGTGCGATCCCGGCCGGGACAGCCAGCGATGAGTCCTCACAGAGGTGGGCAACCATTCGCCCTGACGCTAAGCTCCTGTTTGTTGCCGGAGCGGGATGGACAAAGAAGCAACCCGACGGGAAGATTCATGTCGCGGAGGCGGGAGAATTGATCCTGCAATTCGTGCACGCCTCGGGCGCATCGCTCGGCAGTTCCAAATCACTCGTTGATCAGGGCGGCGAAGGAGCCCCCGTCCTGCCTTTTCTAACGCATCTCAATCAAGTGGGCCAGACTGGTTCGACCCCCAGGCATTCGAAGGGCCTCGCGACCTGCTGCCATGGTGAAGAACCGCACGTAGTGGGTTGGCGGTTCATCGGGGAACGACGCGCAATCAGTCTCGACCCCAACTGTGGCTGGACCCGCGGCAAGGCCGATGTGGTGTACGTGGCTGATGCCTTTCAAGTCATGGAGCGGGTGAACTCGCTCCTGGGAGTGCAGGTCTCCTGTGGAGTTTCAAAAGATGTTTCCTAAAGCGATACGGATTGCTGCTTGCGGTGAGCGGATACGCAGTTACTGCACACCTCCCCGGTTGCATATCTCATCGGAGGGCTCTCTGGAATCCTTCGGCCTCCTATATCTCCAGAAGAGACACTTCGCGGAGAGTTGCGGGGCCGCCACCCGATCGTTGAATCATCAACGTCTTCAGTTCCCACGGACCGAGGTCGATGGTTTGGTCGAGATCGAGCGCTGAACTTTTGAGGATTGCCTTCGTCGCGGTTCCAGATCGCTCCTGAATACGGAGAATGGTTCCTGCTGATGCATGGTCCCCTTGATGTGCAGCTTGACCTTCGGCTCGCTTTACGGCCAGTACCCACACATTGTTGGGCATGACTTCGAGGAAGGATCGCTCCCATGCTTCGGTGCCGGGGTGCGCAGAATCCATGACGTATTCGGCTGGGGTCTGCAATTCCTCAGCGCGGCGGTCGAGCCCGAGTTCTCGGTAGCTGCCGCGCCCGCACATGAGCCAGAATCTTCGTTCCTGACGGCCCTGATCCTGCCAGGCATTGTTGTCGTTGTATGGAACCTGGTTGGGGTTGTGGCGCGCGAAGGGTGCGGACCGAATCAGGACAGTGCGAAACAGTCCATTGAGGCAGTCGTAGCTATAGGTTGAGTTATTGACCAGAGCCACCGTGTAGTCTGCGCCGTCGCGTTTGCCTTGGATACCTATCCAGTCCTGATACGGCTCTTCTTCACCGTTGACGCCGCGTTCGAGAACTTCACCCGGGACTTTGGCGAAAAGGCGAGGATTGGCAAGCGCGATGGGAATTTCAAGCTTGAGGATCTGTTCGTGCTCGCGCCAGTCGATGACGAAGCGAAGTTCGACAAAGTCCATCCCCGCGAACTGGGCGATATCGAGAACAATCTCGGACCCTTGCCATCGGCCTCGGTGGCGGGTAATACGGGTAATCGGGCCATCTTCGACAAGGGCGGAGGAGACTAGGGCCGGCCGGCCGATCTCCTGGCGGAATTGATTGATGCCGTGAGCCCAGGTGTCGCTGGTGTCGCTGATGGCGACGAGGCCTATCGGCGCGGCGAGCAACTCGGTGCCGTCTTCAGCCTTGAGCGAGGCGATACCGAATCCAGTTTCAGAGACGGTTACGAAATCCTTGAACGGTTCGGCGGGCGGCGAGTCGCCATGAGCCAGCTCGAAGACCTTGTAGCCGCAGGGCGGAAGTTCAACCCAGGCATGCATGCGCGGGAACCAGGTGGGCGTCATGCTGGCAGAGGGGCGCCACTGCACCGGGACCTTGATGCCATCGTCGGATGCGAGGTGCGTGATGCGTGCATGGCCAGAGGGATTGCTGCCTGTGTAGTACTCCACCAGAGCCTTGCGCCGCCAGGGCAGCGGGTTGAAGAGAAAGACTGCGCCTTCTTCAACTCGAGAGAGATCGACGCGCTTAGCCATGGCCTCGAGGGCTTCGACTTTGGCGGTTTGCGCGACTTCGCAGGCATAGCCAACGCTATCGCGCACATCCTGATAATCCGAGAAGAGCGAGGTGCCGGCCATCATGTCGTGGAACTGGCAGAAGAGGACCTTCCACCAGGCTTCGGAAAATTCCTCTCCAGGATAAACACGGCCAGAACTGAGGTCGGCGGCAAGACAGATGGTTTCTGCCTCGATGAGAGAGCGCTCGGCACGACGATTGAGGTACTTGCCCTCGCCATTGGCGGAGTAGCACCCACGGGCATGGTGCTGAAGTTCTCCTGTGACCACAGGCAACGACGCGAAGGCCGGCGCTGACTCGATCTCTCGGAGAAAAGCGCGCATCGTGCTGAATCGGAGTTCCGGGAGGCTCGCGTCCTTGCTCAGTTCAAGAACCTGCCGTAGCTGCTCCTTTGTCACTGCGCCGCCATGATCGCCCACGCCGAGAAAGAAGGCCGCATGGTTGAAACCCGGCGCGAAGGCCCCGTCCGCAGCAGGACCGATTCCACTAGCATCCGAGTCATAGTCATGCCAGATGCGAGACACCAGAACGCGCGAGCCGTCGGGACCTTCCCACCAGAAGACGAGCGGAAGTTTCATTTCGTGCTCCTGGGGGCGCATGAAGACGTAGTAACCATAGCCGGCGCGCTTGAGAATGGTGGGCAGGCCCGCGGCATGGCCGAAGGAGTCAGGGTTGAAGCCGATCTTGACGTCAACGCCGAGGGCTCGTTGACAATATTGCTTGCCGTAAAGGCTATGACGGATGAAACTCTCCGTGGCCGGGATGTTGCAGTCCGGCTCGACCGGCCAGCCACCGACAACTTCCCAGCGGCCTTCGCGGATGCGCTTCCGGATCTCAGCGAAGAGGGCGGGATCGGCTCGCTCGACCCACCGATAGTGAGCAGAAGACGAGTGGGTGTAGCAGAAGCCGGGAGTCTCATTCATGCGGTTGAGGGCGCTGCGGAAGGTGGTGAGAACCGCGTCCTCTCCGTCGCGCCAGGGCCAAAGCCACGCGGCGTCGATGTGCGAGTGGCCGATGATATGCAGGACCTTGCGCTGCTGATCGTTTGGAGCAGAAGCTACGAGAGGCGTTGCGGCAGCACCGAGGGCAGCTGCACTGAGGAACAGGAAATCGCGCCGTGACAGTTCATTCCATGGCTTATTCAAAGCATTCGCCTCCGAACGTTCTTGTTCCGAGCCGTGCCAACATGTCTTGCACGGAAGCGATGATAAAGGCTGAAGACCCGGAACGCAGCAGTCGACCGATCTTAAGAGCACTTTATTCAGATATCTCTCGATCAATGGAATCCAACGACACGCTCCTTGGGGAGATTGCGGGAGGGTCGTGAGCTACCCGAAAGTGACCTGGTTGTGGTGCTACTGCCGGAGCCTTAGCTGTCGGGTAGATTTGACGCACTTTTCACGCCGCCGTTTGCGGCTGGACGTATGGTTTCAACAACGACCTTCCGTATGTCCGCGTTGTCGTAAGGCGCTGGGGTGAACCATGACCTTTACTGCAATTCCTGCTGTGAGCCAAGAGTTATCTCTTAAAGGCCAACGGACCGCTCCGGGAGCGGATGCCTTGGCGACGTCGTTCCTTGACAATTTGTTCTTTGTGCAAGGCCGGTCTCGTGAACGGGCCACCCTCAATGACCTCTACATGGCCTTGGCGCACACCGTGCGGGATCGTCTCGTAGAGCGGTGGATACAGACTGTGCTCAATTACCGCGCACAGGATGTGCGAGTAGTCTGCTATCTGTCTGCGGAGTTCCTGACCGGTCCCCATCTTGTGAATAATCTCATCAACCTCGGAATCTACGACGATGCCGAAGAAGCGATGCGCAAGTTGGGGCTCAATCTGCACACGCTCATTGAACAGGAAGAGGAGCCCGGATTGGGCAACGGCGGACTTGGAAGGCTGGCCTCATGCTTCATGGATTCAATGGCCACGTTGGACATACCGGCGATCGGCTACGGCATTCGTTACGAGTACGGCATATTCGATCAGGAAATCCGCGACGGCTGGCAGGTTGAAACGACCGACAAGTGGCTGCGGCTCGGCAATCCATGGGCGTTGGATCGGCCCGAAGATGCTTTCGAAGTGAAGATGGGTGGCCACACAGAGAGATATAGCGATGCCAGCGGGAGTCTTCGCGTGCGCTGGATCCCGCAGAAAGTGGTGCGCGGCATTCCCAACGACACTCCGATTCTTGGCTATCGTACCAACACCGCCAACACGATGCGACTCTGGTCGGCGCAAGCCGTCGAGTCCTTCGATTTCGGAACCTTCAATACGGGCGACTTTTTCGGCGCGGTGGCGGATAAGGTCTCCTCTGAGAATATCTCGAAGATCCTCTATCCAAACGATGAAGGAATTCAAGGCAAGCAACTGCGCCTGGCCCAGCAGTTCTTCTTTGTTTCCTGCTCTCTGCAGCACATCGTTCACATCCAGAAGAATGCCAATCGCCCCCTTGCCGACCTGCATCGCTCCTTCGCAATTCAGATGAACGATACCCATCCGTCAATTGCAGTGGCAGAGATGATGCGCCTCCTCGTGGACGAGAATGCGATGGACTGGGACACTGCGTGGCAAGTTACGACCCACGCGCTTTCCTACACCAACCACACCCTTCTGCCGGAAGCCTTGGAGCGTTGGCCAGTCAGCCTGTTTGGCTCGCTTCTGCCCCGCCATCTTGAAATCATCGATGAGATTAATCGCCGGCATCTTGACGCGGTCCGCGCCAAATTCCCGGGGGACGAAGATCGCGTGCGGAGGCTCTCATTAATCGACGAAAGCGGTGAGCGCTTCGTGCGCATGGCGCATCTCGCAACACTTGGCAGCCATGCTGTCAATGGTGTCGCGGAGCTACACACCGAACTGTTGAAGACCCATGTATTACGAGATTTTTATGATTTGACACCGGAGAAATTCTCAAACAAGACGAACGGAGTCACGCCGCGGAGGTGGATGGTACTCAGCAATCCTCGCCTCGCCAGTTTGCTCACGGCGCGGCTCGGCAATGGCTGGATACACGACCTTGAAAAGCTGCGCCGTCTCGAGTCGATGATTGACGATGCCGAACTCGCCCAGGAATGGCGCGCGATCAAACACCACAACAAGCAATGCCTAGCCGCTCACGTTCACGATACCTTGAATATGGTCATCGATCCAGAGTCGATGTTCGACGTGCTCGTGAAGCGCCTCCACGAATACAAACGTCAACACCTCAAAGTTCTGCACATTCTCACGCTTTACAAGCGCATCCAGCACAACCCCGACATTAACATTCAGCCCCGCACCTTCATTTTCGGGGGCAAGGCAGCACCTGGCTATCAAATGGCCAAGCTGATCGTCAAGCTCATCCATTCTGTCGCTGCGGTGATCCACGGCGATCCGCTTGTCCGCGATAGGCTCAGGATCGTGTTTCTACCCAACTACAACGTCAAACTGGGGCACCGGGTTTACCCAGCCGCTGATCTCTCCGAACAGATCTCTCTGGCCGGCAAAGAAGCCTCCGGAACGGGAAACATGAAATTCGCCATGAACGGCGCTCTCACGATTGGCACACTTGATGGTGCCAACATCGAAATCCGTGAGGAAGTTGGCGCGGACAACTTCTTTCTCTTCGGCCTCACCGCGCAGGAAGTCGAACAGAAAAGAGCCGAGGGATACGAGCCGCACGCATTCTACGAATCTAACGTTAATCTCCGTGAGGTTCTTGACGCTCTCGCTGGTGGGGAGTTCTCCCACGGAGATCGTGCGCTTTTTGCACCGCTCGTTGACTCGCTGCTCACTCGCGATGAATACATGCTTCTGGCCGACTACCAGTCCTACATCGATTGCCAAGACGTCGTCGGTGCGGCTTACCGCGACCATGACCGTTGGAACCGCATGTCGATCCTTAATGTCGCCCGTATTGGCAAGTTTTCATCGGACCGGTCAATCCGCGATTACTGCTCTGAGATTTGGAAGACTTGGCCTGTCAAGATTGAGTTGTGATCCTGAAGCCAACGCCGCGACAGCATCGACACAGTCTAAGACCAACCAGCGCATTCCACCGCTAAGAAATCTGAAGCGAACGATGCACACCGCGGCCGTAAAGGTGGAATTGAGCCAGATGTAGCTTGTTTTCTGAGCTCAGGTTGAGCGTGCCAATCCGCGCCCAACCACATTGCTTCCCGTTTGGCGATCATCCATCTGGAATAGCGCCACAGTTCGGCAATTCCTCCTCATGCTTCCCTAAGCCGACTCTCCGGTTGCGATGAGGGCTATTCACAATGCAATGTCCAGAAGCGACCTCGAATTCAATCGATGCCGATTAGCGAGAGTTCCGCAACGCCTCTGCCAAATCCAAGAGGATGCGATCGGCGTATCGAGACCAACCTTGCGTAACATCGAAGGTTTACTTCTTCAAGGATTTCTTTACGGCCGCCCAGCGCTTCTTCTGCGCCTCGGCGATTCTGGCGCGAGCTTCCGGGCTGAGTTTACGTTTGGAACGCTTCTTCGCAGGCGTCGTGCTTTGGTTGCCCGAGGCAACTCCAGAGATTGAAAGAAGCTCCTTCACTTTCTGAAGACGTGCTATCTCCACATCAATTTCTGCCAAGATCGATTTGATCGACACTTCGATTCTCTCCTCAGCATGATTTTACCGTGGGCGCGAAGCGGACTTTTTGCGCGTATCGGTCTTCGCAGCTTCGAGCTTCCGCGCAGCTGCGTCGAATTCGGGGGTAGGCCCCGACCAGCGCAACGCGTCGACACTGTCGAAGAGAGGCAGGTCCGTCCGCAGCGTCGCGAGGTCGCGAAACAGTAGCGCGCGATCCCACCCGCAACGGAGGGTAGAGGACAATGTACTGACGTTCGCGACGTTCACATGCCAGTCAAGATAGTTTGCGGGGATTTGCTCGAGGTGATTGTATTTCCGAAGAACACCGGACGAAGATTTCGCTCCCCAGCCCGGAAGGCCCGGATACCCATCCGCCGCGTCGCCTACAAGCGCGAGGTAGTCCGGGATCGATGCGGGCAGAACGCCAAACTTCTGAAGCACGCCTTGTTCGTCGCGAATGGTTCCGGTTCTCCGATCCAGCTGAACGATGCGAGTTCCAGAAACACATTGGGAGAGATCTTTGTCTGGCGTGCAGACCAGAACTTGCTGGACGCGCTTGTCTTTTGCGGCAAGAACCGCGGCGGATGCGAGCGCATCGTCGGCTTCACACTCGGTCATTGGAAAAACCAGGATACCCGCGGAGATGAGCACGCTTTCGAGAAGTGGAAATTGCGCAAGAAGGTCAGGGTCAACTCCTTCGCCGGTCTTGTAGCCGGACCACAGATCGTTGCGGAAGGATTCGATGACATGGTCCGTAGCGACAGCCAGGTGCGTCGCTCCTTCTTTCAAGAGTCGGAGCATGGAAGCGAGAACTCCGCGGACAGCGCCGACCTCGCAGCCTTCCATATCACGAGCAGACGGCAATGCGTAAAAGTGGCGAAACAGTTCGTAGGTGCCATCGACAAGGTGGATTTTCACGGTGACGCTCTTTTCTCACACTATCGGAAAGACGAGGCGATGAGACCCAGCACGCCTGAATGAGTGGCATTCGCCGATGCCATGGAAGATCTGAAGAGAGTGCTCCTTCAGATCTTCCGATCTTCCGTATGGCCTGGTCCACTCACTGCGAAATGTGCAAACTTATCAGCACTCCTGAACCATTTAGGTGTGCCATACCGGGTGCGCCCATATGCGCCAAATAAGGACTTAGTGCAACGTGAGTTGAGTGCTTCCGTGCGGGCTTAGGTTAAGGTAAATGCTTGATTTTAAAATGGCTGCCCCCCAGGGATTCGAACCCCGATATGCTGATCCAGAGTCAGCTGTCCTGCCGTTGAACGAGGGGGCAAAGACCCAATAGATAGAAACTCTGTTGCGGCGGAGCGACACGCGTGAGAGCCCGTGAACACTCTCAATTGCTTCATCATACGGGGACTGGGCGCCGAGGGTCAAACGAGAGAACCGCTCCCGTTACTGGCTCCCACACCCTTCGAACGTGGCAAGGGAGTATCCAAGACCTCCACTTCACAGAATGTTAACGAGAGGGTTGGCCGCTCTCTTCTTCGACTCAATTTACCCGTGGTATAGAATCGGGAACGAAGAATGGAAATTGTCCTCAATCTGTCTTGGGCGCTTCTCGCGTTCCTAAGTACGCTGCTGTGGCTGCTTTACGAGCACCGTACAGGCGCCGAACGGCGGCTGCCCATGATCGCTCTTGGTGTCCTCCTGGTGATCCTCTTCCCCGTGATTTCCGTCAGCGATGACCTCTGGTCGATTCAGAATCCCGCCGAAGCAGACACCTGTTTGCGTCGTGACCAGACCGCGCAAGGGACGCACCCTGTTGTTCTGTCTCGGCCGCCCCTCATGGTGTCGACCCTGGGTCCGATCGCGCCCGAAATTGGGATTCTTCTTCCACCGGCCAAGTCGTCATCTCCGCACTACGCAACCCCTGCCCTCAACTCCATCGAGAACCGGCCTCCCCCGACGGCTTAGCCTCATTCCAGCTTTCTTCGTCCATATCAACGCAATCCAGATCTTCCTCTTGTTCGGCTCGCAAACGCGACGCAAAGGGCGTTATGAAGAAGACATTCAACTGTCCTGCCCGAGTTGCGGCAGCGTCACTCCTTTTCGCGGCAGCGTGGTGCCATGCGCAGGCGCAGGAGGTCCTGACGTGGGAGCAGGCCAAATCGAGATTCGAGTCCGCAAACCCGACACTCAAAGCGGATGCACTGAACGTCGACGAGATGCGTGCTGAAGAGGTCACTGCTGACCTCAGGCCCAATCCCCAGTTCACCGCGGCGGCAGATGGTACACAGATTGCACCGCATGACGGAGTCTGGCAGCCACTGAAAGGCACCGACGTTGTGCCAACCCTGAGTTATTTACACGAGCGCGCACACAAACGTGAACTGCGTCTCGAAAGTGCAAAGGAAGGCACGCAGATCGCCGCATCGCAGCACGAAGACCTAACGCGCACTCTTGAATTCACGTTGCGCACAGCGTTTCTGAACACCTTGGAGGCCAAGGCCATCCTCGAGCTCGCCCGCGCCGACCTCGATTACTACGACCACATCATTCAGATTAGCCGGGATCGTCTCCGAGCCGGCGACATTGCCCAGATTGATTTCGACCGCATTGAGCTGCTACGCGTGCAATACGAAACCGAAATACAGGCCGCAATCGTCAACCTTCGAACCGCAAAGATCCAGCTGCTTGAACTGCTGAACGATCGGACTCCAGTCGAGCAGTTCGACGTGAACGGTCCGTTCGATTTCTCCGACGATTTGAGGCCGCTTGAGAATTTTCGGCAAACGGCGCTCGATGCAAGGCCCGATTTGCGCGCCGCGATCGAGACCATTCAGCAGTCGCAGACCAATCACAAACTGGCAAGCGCCAACGGTTCCACGGACCCAACTTTCAGCGGCTGGTACACCTATAACTCATCGAATAACAATCCGAATGGCATCCAGACACTTGGCGCCAGCGTGAACATTCCGCTGCGCATCTTCGACCGTAACCAGGGCGAGAAACAGCGCACACTGATCGACATCGGCCGTAGCCAGCAAGCCAGCGAAGCAGCCCGTGCCCAGGTCTTTGGTGACGTCGACTCCGCCTATGCCCAAGTCGAGAGTGACATCACGCTTCTCAAGCCTTACCGGGACAAATATCGTGATCAGGCGACAAGGGTCCGCGATACGGTCACGTACTCCTATCAGCACGGTGGCGCATCCTTGATGGACTTCTTGAATGCCCAGGGCGATTACCGCGTCGTGCAGGAAGCTTATCTGCAACTGATCGGCTCCTATCTAACCGCCGCCGCACAGCTCAATCTTGCAGTTGGACGCGAGGTGATCCAATGACAAAACACTTTTCCTTCAGGCCAGGCTCGTTCGGTGCCCTTCACGTCGCCATCGGAACCTGTCTCGTTTTGGGGGCTGCCGGATGCGGCAACAAGGACGAGGGGAGTGGTGCGCCGCCCCCTGCAAGAGTGGTTGAAGTTGCGGACATGAACCTGATCACGATTGACAAGAACGACGTCAATAAGTTCCCGATCGTCACCGCGGATCAGATCGAAGCATCTTCCGAGCTGAAAGCGACTGGAACCGTCTTCCCCGACGTCGCGCGCGAAGTGCCAGTCATTTCAATTGCCAATGGCCGGGTCGTCGATCTCAAGGCCAGACTCGACGACAAAGTGCAAAAAGGGCAGTTGCTGTTCAGCGTGCAAAGCGGCGATGTCACCAATGCTTACGATGCGTATCTGAAGGCAGTCAATGACGAGCAGCTGGCAGACAAAGCCTACGCTCGCGCAGACGATCTGTTCAAGCACGGCGCGATCGCTCAGGCCATGCTCGAACAGGCAGAGGACGGCGAGAAGGACGCCAAGGCGGACCTCACCGCCGCCGAAGAGCAGTTGAAGGTCCTCGGCGTCGATAAGAATCATCCAAGCCCGATCGTCAACGTCTACGCCCCAATCTCAGGCGTGATTATCGCTCAGAACGTGACGAATGCCGCCGCAGCCGGCGTGTCCCTCTCCGGAAGCGCAACCGCGTTCACCATCGCCGATCTTTCCACAATCTGGATTCTCTGCGACGTTTACGAAAACGATCTTCCCAAAATCCAGATCGGCCAGGAAGCAACGATTCGTGTCGATGCCTATCCGGACAAGCCCTTGACTGGTCGCATCAGTGACATAGGGCCCGTGCTTGATCCCTCGATCAGAACGGCAAAAGTCCGCATCGAGGTTCGAAATCCAGGCATCCTCCGCCTTGGCATGTTCGTCACTGCGACCTTCTCCAGCCGAAAGAAAGCAACCTATACCGTCGTTCCTGCAGACGCCGTCCTGCACCTGCATGATCGCGATTGGGTCTATCTGCCGGCGGGCGACAATCAATTCCGTCGCACCGAAGTGCGTGCCGGAAGCATGCTCGAGGGCAACCGCCAGGAGATACTGTCTGGGCTCAACCCAGGCCAGCACGTCGTCACCAAGGCCTTGCTGCTCGAAACAGCGGTGAACCAGTAAATGATCCGTGCTCTGGTCGACTTCGCGCTGAAGAGCCGTTGGCTGGTCCTGGGCGGCGTTGTGGTTTTAACTGCGTGGGGTGTCGTGTCTTTTCGTAACCTGCCCATCGAGGCCTACCCCGACGTCGCAAACAACTACGTCCAGATCATCACTCAATGGCCCGGTCGAAGCGCGGAAGAGATTGAGCGTCAGGTAACAGTGCCCGTCGAGATTCAGATGGCAGGCATCCCTCATCTCACGCATCTGCGGTCAACCACGCTCGCGGGGCTCTCGAGCCTCATGCTGATCTTCGACGACAACTCCACCAGCGACGTCAACCGCGAGCATGTGCTGGAGCGGCTGAGCCAGGTCAACCTGCCAGCAGGTTTGACACCGCAAATGGGTACCGACTGGAGCCCTGTCGGGCAGATCTATTGGTACACGGTCGAGAGCACCAACCCCGCTTACGACGTAATGGAGAAGAAATCGCTCGAAGACTGGACTTTAGAGAAATCCTTCAAGGGCGTCAACGGGGTTGTCGACGTATCCAGTTTCGGCGGACCAACCAAGGAGTATCAAATCCGGCTCGATCCGCAAAGGCTCGTCGCCTATGGCCTCTCCATCAGCCAGGTCGAGCAGCAAATCGCCAACAATAATACGAATGGTGGCGGAAGCTTCATCGAACAGGGCGCCCAACAGATTAACGTCCAATCCCTCGGACTCTATCGCAATGTTCAGGACATTGAAAACACCGTCGTCAAGACCAGCAATGGCGCACCCATCAAGATCAAGGACATCGCAACTGTGGTACAAGGTCCGAAGATTCGGCTGGGGCAGATCGGGCGTGCCACGCATCTTCCTGATGGCACGATTGCCGATAATCCCGACACCGTCGAAGGCATCGTGCTTCTTCAGAAAGGAGACGATTCCGACCCCGTTCTGCAGGGCATTCACGAGGAGGTCAACCGCCTCAACACAACGATTCTTCCCCAAGGGGTGAAGATAGTTCCCTTTCTTGACCGATCCCAACTGGTCTCCTACACGGTCGAAACAGTCGAGAACAACCTGAGCGCGGGGATGCTTCTCGTTTCGATCATTCTCTTCCTGTTCCTCGGGAACATACGCGGCGCTATCATCGTCGCACTCACGATCCCGTTCGCGCTTCTCTTTGCTTCTATCTGCCTCGACCTCAGCCACATTCCTGCAAATCTACTCTCACTCGGCGCCTTGGACTTCGGCATGGTTGTTGATGGAAGCGTCGTCATGATCGAGAATATGGTTCGACACCTGGCGCATCCCGACGACACGCGTACACCGGCTCAGAAGATTCGCGAGGCGGCGCTTGAGGTCCAGCGTCCGGTCTTCTTCGCGCGCGGTATCATCATCACGTCTTATCTGCCGATCTTCACCTTGCAGGCCGTCGAAGGTCGGCTCTTCAAACCGATGGCCTGGACAGTCAGCTTCGCTCTGATTGGCGCGCTCGTCTTTGCCGTCCTTGTAGCACCGGTAGCGGCCAGCTTTCTTTTTCGCAACGGCGCAAAGGAATGGCAGAACCCGCTCATGCACTGGCTCATCAGGCACTACCGAACCGCGGTGCGTTCTGCCATTGTGCACCGGAACGTGACGTTCGGGATTTCAGCGGTGTTGTTTCTTATCGCCATTTATTTGACCTTCGGGGGCCCAGTCGGATCAGAGTTTCTTCCTCATCTCGACGAGGGTTCAATCTGGGTGCGCGGTACTCTGCCGCCCAGCGAAGGTCCCACGGCGAGTATCGATTTCACCAATAAAGCGCGCGTTGTAATGGCCTCCTTCCCGGAGGTGACGCAGGTCGTCAGTCAAACCGGGCGACCCGATGACGGCACAGATACTGCAGGTTTCTTCAATACGGAGTACTTTGTTGACCTCAAACCGAAGAAACAATGGCGGCCCCTTTTCCATCAAGATAAGGAGAAGCTGATCTCGGCCATCGATAAGGAGCTTTCCAAGTTTCCCGGCGTCATCTGGAACTATTCGCAGCCTATCTCCGACAACATGGAGGAGGCTGTCTCGGGTGTGAAAGGCGAGCTCGCCGTTAAGCTCTACGGCGACAACCTGCGCACGCTGGAGCACACCGCCGAATCGATCCAGGCGCAGATGGCCACGGTAAAAGGTGTCGCCGATCTCGGCATCTTCCGCATCGTCGGCCAGCCCAATCTCAATTTCGACGTGAATCGTGAGACGGCCGCGCGCTGGGGCATCAACGTCGCCGACATTCAGGATGCGATCCAGACTGCGGTAGGAGCAAACGCCGTTACCCAGGTGCAGCAGGGCGAGGCCCGCTATGACGTAACGCTGCGCTACGAAAAGGAGTATCGCGATTCACGCGAGGCCATAGAAAATGTGCGCCTGCTTGCTCCATCCGGAGAGCGCGTCTCTCTCGCCCAGTTGACGACAATCTCGACAGACGATGGAGCGGAGGCAATCAATCGCGAAGGCGGCGAACGTTACATCGCGATCAAGTTTTCGGTCGAAGGCCGTGACCTTGGCTCCACAGTCGAAGAGGCCATCAGCAAAGTCGACCATAACGTGAAGCTCCCAACTGGCTATCATCTTGAGTGGGCCGGAGAGTATGCGAGCCAACAGCGAGCCAATAAACGAATGGCGCTGGTTATTCCCATTACCGTCCTTGCCATCTTCCTTATCCTCTACACGATGTTTCGCTCGGCCAAGTGGGCAATCCTCATCCTCGTTGCGGTTGTGATGGCCTCCATCGGAGGCCCGTTGGCGCTGTTCCTGACACACACCAACTTCTCGGTTTCCTCGGCGGTCGGATTCCTCGCACTGTTCGGAGTGTCGGTTGAGACCGGCGTGATCATGATCGAGTTCATTAATCAGCTGCGAGCGCGCCGCAAGGGAATGGAAGTATCGAGTGCGGAGCACATCGTCGAAGCGGCCGTTGAGGGTGCCGTTCTTCGACTCCGTCCAGTGATGATGACCATGCTGGTTGCGACGCTTGGTCTGCTTCCTGCTGCTCTTTCACATGCCATCGGATCGGATTCGCAACGGCCTTTTGCGATCGTGATCGTCGGCGGACTCCTGGCGAATCTAGTAATCGGCGTGTTTCTGATGCCTGCGCTCTATGTATGGATGGCACGCGAAGATGATGTGCTGCCACCGGCAGAAATTGCGGAAGAGTTCTGAATTCTGATTGGGGTAGGCACTGGTAGGACGGGTCGAAGCGGAGCTTTTGCCTAAACTGCTCTTATTCTTCCCGCAGAACCTCGAGCGGTCTCAGCCCGAGAATGCGATGGCTCGCAATCCATCCTGTTGCCGTGGCCAGAATTGCTGTCCCGATGAGAGCCGAAACCGTCGCGATCCAATCGAAGTGGAAGGCGACCTCGAGTCTGTGCAGAAGCACGCGCGTCAGCAGGTTGGCAAAGATTACACCCACGGCGCCGGCGAGCAGACCAAGAAAACTGAACTCCACACTGAAGGTCCGAACAATGCGCATGCGCGTCGCGCCCAAGGTTTTCAGCACCACCGCTTCTCGCGTACGTCGGAAACGCGCGCTGGCGATGCTCGAGGCCAGAATCATGAGGCCCGCGAGAATCGAGAATCCTGCGAGAAACCGAACCACAAACGTGATCTGATCGACCACAGATTCGATGCGGCTCAGTACGTCGGCGATGTTGATGACGGTCACTGTCGGATAGGCCGCAAACAGCGCGCGTTCCATCGCTGGAATCTTGTCTATCTCGACGTGGGCGCCACCGTACCACGTTGCGGCCTCAACTTTCAATAAGCCCGAGGGCAGAACAAACGAGACTCGTGCTGCCGGGTGTTCCCCATCTGCACGATAAAGAGCGGTCACTTTGAGCCAGAGCGTGCGCTCACCAACTTCCAATTGCACAGCGGAGCCTACGCCCAGCTTTAGCCGTTTCGCAGTTCCCTCGCCAATGGCGATTTCATTCCCATTGGGATTGCTCCACCACTTGCCCTGGGTGACTTTGTCTCCTGCGGGGGGAGCATCGGCCCAGCTCAATTCCGCATTCTCCAGCATGCGCCGTGGGTAGTGCTGGTCCTTCAACGTGTCGAGAGTCTCGCCATTCAACGAGATGAAACGCCCGGCCACCACAGGCAGCAGGTCGAGTTGCTGCGTCACGCCCGGCTGATGTTGAAAGAAGTCGCGAATACCAGGAACTTCGTCTTGAGTGATGTCAATCAGAAACACATTCGGCAACTTAGGAGAGGCTGTTTCGCGAATATCGCGCAGCAAAGACCCCTGCATCAGATAGACCGCGAGAATCAGCATCACACCGGTGCCGAGCGAAGCGAGTACAGCTGCCGACTGATTCCCCGGCCGATAGAGATTCGCCAAGCCATGGCGCAGCGACGAAGGCAGGTGCAGACGGACACGATTCAACAGGAAACGGAGAATGCGCAACACGACAGCTGCGAGGATTAATAACACAATCAGCGCCACCGTAAAAAACAACGCAAACCACCCACCCACCTTGACCGAGTCGGAAAGCGCCCAGGCGATTCCGCCCAGGGCCACCACAACAAGCGCAGCAATTCCCAATTGCAATCTCCGCGCCCACCAGCGCATGAGCCAGGCTTGGAGTCCGCCTGGAGCCTGCTCAACCAACCGTCTTAGCACCAGCACGGGCCGCACCGCGCGCACATCGAGCAATGGCGGCAGACAAAACAACAGCGTCGTCAGCAAACCTGTCCCAAGACCCGCCAGCACCGAGCGCAATGGAAATCCGAGTTCGGTGTGCACGGGCAGAAGCTTACCGAAAACAGCTGGCAGCGCGGCCATCACGCCTGCGCCCGCTGCCACGCCAAGAACGCCGCCAGCCAGGCCAAGTCCCAAGGTCTGCAGCAAGAAGATGCGCAGCAGATCACTGGACCGCGCACCGACGGCTTTGAGAATCGCCAGCATATCCATGCGTTGTTCCAAATGTGCATGCATCGCCATGGCAACCCCGATGGCGCCCAGTACCATCGCCACCAGGCAAATCAGGCTCAGGATCGCCGTCGCATTCTCCAGCCCTTGGCTCAGCGCGGGATTCCCTTCCTTGAAATCCATGACCTGCGCGTCAGGCAGGATCGCCTCTACCTGTTTGCGCACCGCAGCCGGATCGGCCTTCAGTGGCAACTTCATCAGCAGACGCTGGCTGGCGCGGCTCCCAGGGGCCAGCAAGCCCGTCCCATCCAGTGCAGCACGCGAGATCATGACGCGCGGTCCCATTCCCGCCCCCGCGGACATACGATCCGGCTCCTGCTTGAGCACCGCAGCGATTGTGAAATTGCGTCCTCCGAGCCGCAGAGTCTCCCCCACATGCGCATTCAGTCGTATCAGAAACTCGTCTGCGACCACCGCCGAATCGCCCGCCAGTGCCTGTTGCAACGTCATCTTTGGTTCAAGATCGGCTTCTCCGTAGTACGGATACTCGGCCGGGTCCACAGCTTTCAGCGTGACCAGGAGCGGAACCGGGTCCGGCGGCACCGAGGCCATCGAGATCGTCTCCACCACCCAGGTCGTGCGCCCACCACCATTCGCCTGTGCGGCTGCAAGAGCTCTCTTCTTTTCGTCCGCAGTCGGCTCTCGAAAGATCCGCGCGCTCAGGTCCCCCGCCATCAACGACCGGGCCTCCAATGTGAGCGTGTGGCGAAAGGCTTCGCTGAATCCCCTCACTCCAACCAGGGCAGCAACACCCACCGCTACAGACAGAACGACGAACGCAAACTTTCCCGGCGCGGATTTCAGATCGCGCCACCCGATCGCCGCTGCTCGTTTCCAACTCAGCGCGCGGCTAGCCATTTGTCTCCTTGCCTTGGAGGAAGGCGGCGGCAGGTTCGGACCCCTGAGTGTCTTCGACCACCATCCCGTCCTTGAGGACGATCTTTCTGTCAGCCTGCCCCGCGACCTCGGGGTCGTGGGTGACAAGAACGAGTGTGGTGCCTTGCTCTCGATTGCGCTTCAACAGCAGATCGAGCACCAGCCGGCCGTTCTGCGAATCGAGGTTGCCCGTCGGTTCGTCGGCCATCACAATCGGTGGGTCCACAACAAATGCGCGCGCTAACGCCACGCGCTGTTGTTCGCCGCCCGAGAGCTGAATCGGATAATGTTCGACCCGCTCGGTGAGGCCCACCTGATCAAGCAAGGTGCGTGCCTTCTTGAGGCCGTTCCCTTCCATGTTGAGCTCAAATGGAAGCAAAACATTCTCAAGCGCCGTGAGCGTGGAAATCAGCTGATACGACTGAAAAACGAAACCGATCTTCCGTCCGCGCACCGCGGCCAGCTCGGTCTCAGCGAGGTTGTGGATGGGGGTTCCATCGAGCCAGATTTCTCCGGCGCTGGGTGTGTCGAGCCCTGCCAACAGCCCCAGTAGCGTGCTTTTGCCGCTTCCGCTGGCCCCGACGATGGCTACAAACTGCCCTGCAGGAATGGTGAGCGAAATCCCTTTGAGGATCTCAACTTTGCGCGAGCCGTTCTGAATCCATTTCTGCACATCGCGGACCTCAATCACCCTGATTCTCCCTCTGCATCACCGGTCCTGCACTCAGCTATCATAGCGGGCACAAATTCCCTCTCGACCAGATACGCAGCCGGGAGACCGGCTGTTCCCTGCGCCGGTTCCGACTACACTGTTCTAGTGGACGCGCGCCGCATCCTTCTCGTTTCTTTCTTCTTTGCTCTTCTCGAGGTTTCGGCCATTTGTGCCGACCGTCCGCGGCTCGTCTGTTTTGGCGATAGCATCACGGCCGGATATGGACTTGATCAGGGCGAGTCGTATCCCGATGCGCTTCAACGCGACCTCGATAAGCTCGGTTATTCCTACCAAGTCGACAATAAGGGAACCAGCGGCGCGACCACCAAAGATGCCGTAGCGCGGGTGCAATCGATTATCGCTTTGCACCCAGCCATCGTTATTGTGGAGTTTGGCGGCAACGACGGCCTACGCGGGCTGCCCCTGGACCAGACGCGCCGCAACCTCGATTCCGTCCTCACGACTATCGAGTCTGCCCACATCCGTGTGCTGCTTGCGGGCATTACCCTGCCTCCCAACTACGGACCAGACTACGTGCATCAGTTCAATCAGATCTTTGTTGACCTTGCGGCAAAGCATCGAACCGCGCTCGTACCCATGATCTACAAGGACCTGATCCACGTCCCCGGGACAATTCAGCCCGACGGAATTCACCCAACAGCGAAAGGTTCGGAAATCGTTGCCAGGACCCTGCTGACGGATCTCAAGCCCATGCTGCGCAAGAGTCGATGAAACCTGCCGGCATCATCCGAGAACCGTGACAGGCTGAAAGAGCGTTCCGGCCAGGCGCTGCGCAATCGCCACGAGATTCCTTTGCCCCTCGAAGACTTTGACAAGTTTCGCCTCCGAGAACTCAGCAAGGTTGGCTTGGCCCCCATTGCGCAAGCGGCCTAATGCTGTTTCGTCGGCCGTCACCGCCGGCATATGCGGCAGAATGCTCCGCGGATGCACGCATGTGCCTTCAAGTGCCTTCAGATTCCCTGCCAGCGGAGTCAGTTCTTCGAGGGTGTGCGCCTCGGCCAACGTGAAAGGCCCGGCTTGCGTGCGCCGAAGACTACTCAAATGCGCTCCACAGCCGAGTCGCTGGCCGAGCTCATGGGCGACAGAACGGACGTAGCCCCCGGCGCTGACAGCCATTTCAAACTGCGCCTCGGTCCCATTCAGCGTGAGGACTTCAAAGAAAGCGATTCGGATCGTTACGGGTTTAAGCTCCACCGGCTTTCCGGACCGTGCCAGCTTGTAGGCCGGTGTGCCCGCGATCTTTTTTGCTGAAAACGCCGGCGGAAGTTGCTGGACCTCGCCGCGGAACCGCTCGGCTGCAGCGCGCAGCTCGTCCAAGGTCAATTCCGGTTCGACCGAAGACCCTGTTGGTTCACCCTCCGCATCGTAGGTGTCCGTCGAGAAGCCAAAGCGGATGGTTCCCGTATAGCTCTTCTCGGCGGATGAGAAGTACTGCGCGAGACGTGTAAACCTGCCAAGGAGAAGCGGCAGAACGCCTGTAGCCATGGGATCCAGCGTGCCGAGATGCCCGATCGACTGTTCTCCAGTTAGGCGGCGCAGCCTCGACACAACGTCATGGCTCGTCAGACCGCCCGGCTTGTCGACAACGAGGAGTCCGTTCACCCATCTACTGTAGAGGAACAGGCTGGCCGATCACAGTGAGCCCGACGCCGGCTGCCGCACAAGAGACAGGAACTCGGCTCGCGTCTCTTTCTGCCGGAAGCATCCAACCATCGCCGAAGTCACCGTCGACGAATGCTGCTTCTCAATGCCCCGCATCATCATGCAGAGATGCCTCGCCTCAATCACAACGCCCACGCCCTGCGGCTGGATCGCGTCCTGTATCGCATCCGCGATCTGCCGTGTGAGCCGTTCCTGCACCTGCAGGCGCCGCGCAAAAACTTCGACCAGCCTTGGAATCTTGCTTAGCCCGATCACCTTGCCGTTGGGAATGTACGCCACATGCACTTTGCCGAAGAATGGCAGTATGTGATGCTCGCAAAGCGAGAACATCTCTACGTCCTTCACGATCACCATCTCGTCGTAGTCGACATCGAAGAGCGCGCCACGGAGGATCTGTGCTGGGTCCTGGCCGTAGCCCTTGGTCAGGAAGGCCATCGACTTCTCGACACGGCTTGGGGTCGAGAGCAAACCGTCGCGCTCTGGGTCTTCGCCAAGGCGCGCCAGTATCTCTCGATACATCTCCTGGGTCGTGACCTCGGCCAGGCTGCCCTCAACTGCTGCGGATCTGCGAACCGGTTTGCTGACTGCGATCGGATGTGCCATTTTCGAGAAGCCCCCCGCCCGGCGTACCGGGCCACTTACTCAACAATCGTTCTACCTGCGGAACTCTATCCCTCGACTTCGCTACCCCAACACTGGAAGAAGTTATTTTCGGTCTCCTCGACGCGCACCGTCTCGAGGCGGCCCGGAATCATCGCGTTCTGCAGAAGTCCGAAGACGACCCTACAGAGATTCTCCGTGGTTGGTACCTGATTCGCAAAGATCGGATCGAGGTTAAGATTCGTATGGTCAAACCGCTCCAGGATCGTTGTTCGCACAACTTCATCGAACTCTGAGAGATCGATCACCATTCCCGTATTCGGGTCGACAGGACCGCGCGTGAGGACCTCGACGACGTAGTTGTGCCCATGGCCGTGCGGGTTATTGCATTTGCCGTACGCCTCGCGATTTTCCTCCGCCGATAGCGAATCGCTATGCAGCCTATGGCTCGCGCTCAACACGTAGCGCCGGCCGAAATACGCCTTCATGCCTCACCTCGGAACTCGGCAAATATCTCCGGGGTCTCATACACACGAACCCGCCTCAATTGTGCGCCCCGCGCGGGCGCCAGGGCGGGCGCCAGGCGCCTCCACGACGCGATCGCGATGTTCTCCGTGGTCGGAATGGTGTTCTTGAACTCGGGGACTTCGAGGTTGAGGTGGCGATGATCGAACGCCGACAGTACCTCGCGCTCGATGACATCTTTGAGCCACTTCAGATCGACGACGAAGCCCGTAGTCGGGTCGGGCTCGCCCGCCAGCGTGACCTCAAGCGTGTAGTTATGTCCGTGCCCATTGCGGTTCGCGCAGCGCCCGAAAATCCGCTCATTCTCCTCTACCGACCAGGCGTCATTCCAATAATAGTGAGAGGCCGAAAAGGTGGCGCGCCGCGTTAGTTCGACCATGTAAGCCTCATGAAATGAGATGCCAAGCCAGCCTTCCGGGGTTCAATCAATCGATAAGAAAGGGCGAGGGACCTGGCTCAACTGGAGATCGAGGCACTTACCCTGGGTAGGTCCGACCTTTCCAGCTTACCTGTTTCAGAACCCGAAGCTGAAACCAGCTCCGGTAAAGCAGCACGACGAACAGGGGCAACCCGAGCGGCGAGAGCGCACAGTTCAGGAAGCCAAAGCTCGATTTCGCCACCCGCGTATAGAAGCGAATCAGGTTGCGAATCCAAAGCAGCACGAGAACCCACCCCACGCCGAGCCACTGGAACGACCGGGCCCCGAACCGGGCACTCCACAACTCAATGGCCAGCCACGGAAGACCGACAAGCAGAGCAATATCTAACGCCCTCCACAGGGCCAGAGCCAGGGCATTATTAAACAAAAGCGCGAGGTTTTTGCTCCAACCTTCAATCATTGCGCCGGTTGTCCTGTACATGGACGTCGACACCGCATCGTCGGCATAGCGAAAGCGCAGGCCGACGCGGCGCCTCTTGGCGATCGCTGCCATCTCGACGTCTTCGAGAACTCGATCCGCTACGGCCAAATGTCCGCCAATCCGCCGATAGGCCTCTCGCTCCACGAGCAGAAACTGGCCGTTGGCCGCGGCGACACGCTGATTGGGATCGGACACTTTCGACGGTGGATACGCCAGAGCCAGTTCGCAAAACACCAGGGGCATCAGTGTGCGCTGCCAGAAGCCCGTAACAATCTGGCGCGGCGAGTAGCTCAACATCCCGGCCTTGTGCCGGGAGGCTTCATGCATTGCACGCCGCAAATCACCCGTCTCATGCATGGTGTCCGCATCGGTAAACAGAAGCCAGCGCCCGCGCGCCTTGCGCGCAGCGGTCCAGATTGCGTTGGCCTTGCCGGTCCAGCCCTTCTCGAGCTTGGCCGCCTCGAGAACCGTTACCTCTAGGAATCCGCGCGCGATCTCAGCTGTCCGATCTGTCGACTGATCGTCGACTACAATCAGCTCCCAGTCGCGGCCGAGCTGAAAAACATCCTCCGACTGCGCCACCAGCGATTCCAGGCATGCGCGGATGCAGTCCTCCTCATTGCGTGCGGGGACAATGACCGTAAGTTCGATGAGTTTCTCCGGCTCAGGCTGGTCGAAGACCGTGGCGCGAGGAGCCGGGATCGTCAACGGCTCAGACGATGCGTCCACGAGACCGAGGACCGGCTTCCAGTCAGGTCTGACACTTGGCTCCTCGTATTTTGACTCGTCCGAATCCAAGACTTTTGCGCCTTCCGCTCCGTATTATAGGGATGTGCGGATGTCGCGTCTTTCAGCCCTGGCAGCGTTGTTGGTTGTTCTGGCCGTTGTTCCCGGCTGCGACCGCGGAGCCCATCCCGCGCAAACGGGCAAGGCGGCCCCCGATTTCAATGTCTCAGACGGGCTCACTTCCGTTCATCTAACCAACTATCGAGGCAGAGTCGTCTTGCTGAACTTCTGGGCGTCCTGGTGCGGACCCTGCATCGAGGAGCTTCCTTCCCTGATCCAGCTCCACCACGACAATCCCAATCTCGCTATTCTGGCGGTCAGCATCGATGAGGATCCCGATCAATACGCCCGTTTCATCCGCAATCGCCACGTCGATCTGATCACCGTCCGCGATCCTCGTGAAACTGCTGCCAGTCTCTTTCACACAGAGATGTGGCCTGAAAGCTACCTGATCGATCGCAATGGAATCATCCGGCGGAAATTTGTCGGCGCTACCGATTGGTCCGACCCCGAAATCAGGAGTTACCTGAACGGTCTCTAGTCCAACCTCCAACCGCCACTCGCTGCTAGAATCCAGTCATCATGACCACGGTGGACATTCTCTATCGCTACGGAGCTTCGCCAACCGAGACCGCGGTGTTTGCGCTTGCGAATATCAAGGAGGTCTACGGCATCCGGCGTCTCGCGTTTGACCGAGAAGCCCACACCCTACGGCTCGAATACGATGCAACGCGGCTCAACGGTCCCGCAGTGACCAAATTGGTGCGTGAAGCAGGCCTCGATATCCAGGAAGAGCTCTCGCTGATTCCGCCGCAACCCGTGCCGGAGCCGGCACCTGCCGCCTGAGGCCGCTGATTGCGCCTCCCTTGAATTCTTGTTACTCTGACAAAGGTTCGTTCTGAGCCGAAGTGCGCCCGTAGCTCAGCTGGATAGAGCGACTGACTACGAATCAGTAGGCCGGGAGTTCGAATCTCTCCGGGCGCACCATTCAACCCCATACAAATCAGGCAAATACAGACAAGCCGAAAGCCTTGGTCGTAAGAGTTCTGTGCCTGTGTCAACAGTTTTGCGTTGACTCCGGAACAGCCTTGGTTGTCACTTTCCACCTGCAAGAAAATCCTCGGCGTTCGCGAGCCTTCGGCATGGTTCAATCCGCGAGGCGTCGCGAACGAGTGCACGAACAAGTTTGCTTTTTTTTGGATGGAATCGGATGGGGCGTTCATCGGTCCGAACACCAAGAAGATGCACAGGTATCGTAGGCAATGAACCTGCACACTCCTTCAGATAGAATTCGGCGGAGGGTTTCCATGCACGACGAGTACAGCCTTAAGACTCGCGCGGCGCCATTGGCCATGAGTTCCGAGGCGTTTCGAGGACTGGCCACCCAGTTGATCGATCGCATCGCGGATTTTCTTGACTCGCTTCCTCAACGACCCGTCACGCGGGCGGAATCTCCCGCGGTAGTAAGGCAAGCTCTCGAGGCCGAGCGCGCGTTGCCGAAACAGGGTGCCGACCCGGCGCAGTTGCTTCATCATGCCGCTGACCTGCTCTTCGATCACTCACTCTTCAACGGCCATCCACGCTTCTGGGGATACATCACTTCGTCGGCTGCGCCCATCGGCGCATTGGGAGAGTTGCTGGCCGCCGCGGTCAATCCCAACGTCGGTGCGTGGCTGCTCTCACCCATGGCGAGCGAAATTGAAGGGCAGACAATTCGTTGGATCGCCGAGATGCTTAGTTATCCCGTCGATTGCGGAGGCCTGTTTGTCAGCGGCGGAAACATGGCTAACTTGGTTTGCTTTCTTGCGGCGCGGCAGGCCAAGGCGGGATGTGATGTGCGCACGAAGGGAATGGATGGGACGCGCCTGCGCGCTTACTGCTCGAAAGAGACGCATACATGGATTCAGAAGGCGGCGGACATCGCGGGAATGGGGACGGACGCGATTCGCTGGATACCCGTAGATGACGAAATGCGGGTGGATCTGACGGCGTTAAAGGAACAAATTCTTAAGGACGGTGAAGCTGGAGACAGGCCCGCATTGGTCGTGGGGAATGCCGGTTCGGTGAGTACGGGGGCTATTGATCCACTGCCGGAGATGGCCGCGCTATGTCGCGAATTAGGCCTCTGGTTCCATGTGGATGGAGCATACGGCGGCTTGGCTGCAGTGCTACCCGATGCTCCAGATGCATTCGCTGGACTACGCGAGGCGGACTCAGTGGCCGTTGACCCGCACAAGTGGCTCTATGCGCCGCTTGAGGCGGGCTGCGCGCTGGTGCGTGACCCGGAAAAACTGCGCGCAGCTTTTGCTTATCATCCTGTCTACTATCACTTCGGCGTGGAGGCGACGAATTACTTTGACCTCGGTCCACAGAATTCACGCGGGTTTCGCGCGTTGAAAGTATGGCTCGCATTGCAAGAGGTGGGACGAGAGGGCTATGAGCAGATGCTCTCCGACGACATCCACCTGGCGCGGGTCCTCTTCGGACGGATTTCGCAACACGCCGAGCTTGAAGCGCTGACCCAGTCTCTCAGTATTACGACATTTCGCTTTGTACCCACGGATCTCATTTCAGATGACGAGCAGACGGCGAATTATCTGGACAAACTGAACCTTGAACTCCTGACTCGCCTGCAAGCGAGCGGGGAGGCCTATCTTTCCAACGCTGTGGTCCATGGAAGATTTGCGCTACGCGCATGCATTGTGAACTTCCGCACATCGCTGGCAGATATTGAAGCATTGCTGCCCATTGTTGTCAGAATCGGTAAGGCCATGGACCTGGAACTGCGGCCACACAATCTTCCGAGCGAGGCACATAGGCGACTGTGTTGAGGTGTCGTCATTGAGCAACCCTCGGACTGTCTTCGAGTTTCGGGAGGATCGCGACCTTATAGAGAGAGGGGAGCTCGATGTGCCGGCGCGAGAATCAATCCTGTTGATGAGCCATTGGATCGGGCATACACTGGCCATGCCCGCTATGACTGAGAACCAGGACGTAACCCAGTTGCTGTCAGCGTTGAAGCGTGGAGACGAGGGCGCCGCCGAAAAGCTCATGCCGGTGGTCTACGACGAATTGCGTCGCCTTGCCGCGAGCTACATGCGGCGCGAGCGCGAGGATCACACCCTTCAGGCGACCGCGCTGGTGCATGAGGCCTATCTCAAGCTGGTCGAGCAGCGCTCGGTGAACTGGGAGAATCGGGCTCATTTCTTTGGCATTGCCGCTCAACTCATGCGGCGCATTCTGGTCGATCACGCGCGGGGGCACCTGCGGCAAAAGCGTGGCGGCGAGCAGGTGCATGTGCCTATTGACGAAGCTTTCGCGTTCGCAGAGCAACAGGCAGATGAAGTGCTGGCGGTAGACAATTCGCTGGAGATACTCGCAACGATCGATCCACGTCAGGCCCGCGTCGTGGAGCTGCGTTTCTTCGGTGGACTCAGCGTAGAAGAGGCTGCCGATGTGCTCGGAGTCTCACCAAAGACCGTGAAGCGCGAGTGGAGCGTTGCAAAGGCGTGGCTGACTGCCGATCTGAAGGAGCGTCACGGAATCACCGCGGCCCCGGCGTAGGAGGCTCGCTCCCTCGACTCCTATGGGAGCAACGAGGGAGCGGTCTCAACGATTCGGTGCAGACCGCTCGTGGCAGCTACTGAACCTGTAGCGGCTTGGCCAACGCAAAAGTCCAGGCTGTCTCGTCGTCCAGTTGGACATCAGTCTCTTTGCCCGCCACGCGCTTCGCAAGACCTTTCATAAAGCGGCGGAACTTGCTCTTACCCTGGACGGTCGGCCCAAAGCTGCGGACCTCGGTCTGTACGTGGAAGAGTTGATTGACTACGCAGAGCGAAGTGAGCTGGAGTTGCAGGTTGGCTTCGCCGGAAAACGCTCCGGCGGGACGAGCGGCAATGACTTTTCCTTCCACCGACGCACCGGCCGGAATGATGGTCTTGCCGCCGACGGCGATATCGTGATCGAGCGTAGCCGAGAATGCCTGGTCGGGTTGGCTGATGCTGGAACCCAATGCCTCCGCGAGCCGCACCGTCATCTGTGTCCCCGCCGGAACAATGATCGCGGGCGGCGCGAGCGCTGCA
>Ga0181535_10001840_pt1 | contig 26865 bp, 27 predicted proteins | sample PEATcosm2014_Bin_44_FD_119774 | JGI IMG/M metagenome (GOLD analysis project Ga0181535, IMG submission 119774) | Peatland microbial communities from MTU Mesocosm Facility, Houghton, MI, USA - PEATcosm2014_Bin17_30_metaG | ecosystem: Environmental > Terrestrial > Soil > Wetlands > Peat | place...
CCGATGGTCAGCAGTCCCTCGTAGCCGAGGCCGTCGTTGGAATAGAAGATCGGCAGCACGGGAATGCCCATGCGTCCGGCGAGGATCGCCATCGAGCCGGAATGGCGGCAGATGACGAAATCGGGCCTGGCCCGCTTCAGCGCCGCATGCGCCTGGAAATGCTGGTCGGGGCTCACCGTGAAATGCGAGATGTCGCCGGTCGTCTGGACGAGATGGCCGAGCGAATCCTGCTCGGCGTCGCGGCTGTCGGTCGAGGGGTCGTGATGGAACGAGAAGACGTCGTCGACGGCGACGCCGAGTTCGCGCAGGTCGGCGACGAGGCCGTGGGCGAAGGCGGCGCCGGCGGCGACGAAACCCTTCTTGCCTTTGAGCGCGGCGCGCAGTCGGCCCAGCTCCGGCGCGATGCGTGCGCGTTCCGACGCGATCACCGCCTCGACGAGGCGCTCGCGCTTGGTGACGCGCGCGATGTCGCGCAGCCAGTTGTCGGTGGCCGCCAACCCGTAGGGCAGGGGGGCGCGGATCTCCGGCACGCCATATTCCTGCTCGAGACCGGTCGCCAGGTAAGACAGCACGAAGCACATGGTGACAGTCGCCGCCGCCGTTGACAGGTCGGCGAGACGCTCGAGCGAATTGCCGCCCATCACCAAATTGACGGTGAGGCCGAGCGGATTGACCAGCGGCGAGAACACGTCCGGGCCGCCGAGGTGGATGACGTTGAGGAGATCGTCGCGCTTCTCGTTTGGCCGATGCGGCACGAGTCGGCGCAGGATGCCGTGCTCGATCACGTCCCAGCCCGACGACCAGTGACGCGACTTGAAGCCCTCGCAATGGAGCGGCACCACGGGAATGCCGATCTCATCCTCCAGTTGGCGGGCGGTTCCGTCGACGTCGTCGCCGATGATGCCGGTGGCGCAGGACGTCGCGACGAAGATGACGCGCGGGCGATGGCGCTCGTAGGCCTGACGAATGGTTGCGGCGAGCCGCTCGACCCCGCCGAACACCATGTCCCGTTCGCCCAGGTTGGTGCAGATCGACTTCGGGTCCTCGGGCTTCCAACCGCGCCGCGCGGCAAGGTCGCGCGAATAGCGCGAGGTGAACGACTGGCTCGAGGCGCAGCCGATCGGCGAATGCTGGATGACAACCGCATCCTTGATGATGGTGGCGTTGGTGACCGCGATCTGCTCGGCGCACATCGAAGCCTGCGAATAGGGGCTGGAGAGCTCGCAAAGCCGACGCCCGCCTTCGCCGCAGTCGCGGCCGCAGCCGTAAGTGAAGGCGGAGTCACGGGCGAGATCCTGCGCGCGGCCTTCCCATTGCGTGATGGTGCCGAGTCGCTGCTCGCGGGTTTCGGCCTGCGGCGTGCGGAGGTTGATGGCCATCGGAGGCGGTTCTCCTTGATCGCGATGGCGCGTCGCTTTGGAAGCGTCTCGGACAGAATATTAAAACGATCGAATTTATCTTCTTAAGGGTCCGCAATGTCAAACGATCGGGACCCGGATCGCCATGGCGTCCGAGGGTGGGCGTGGTTCGGTTTTGACGAGGCGCGCGCGCCGACGAGCGTTGTCTTCCGGAGAGCGGTCGACGCCGAGTCTCGCCCGCGAAATGGGCGCTCGAAGCCTGTTCGCTTCATCGAAGAGTGCGCCGCCGAGGACCATTGTTGAGGCTCCACTCGGCGGCGAAGCGCGCGCCCGCCTGCGGCGCGATGTCGCAATGCACGCGCAGCCGGCGCTGACGACGCTTTGTCGATCCGCCGATGGATATCGAGTCGCGCGTCTCGCGCTGCGTCCCTGCTTGAGGCGGGAGTGTTCATTCGAACACGACGCGATCGACGACGCGCTGGCTCAGCCGTTCGGGGATTTTCGACGGCTCTTTGTGACTGCGTCACAAGGCCGCGTCACGTCTTCGCTAAATCAGTATATAAATTCCATCGATATAGAAGATTGTATTCCGCCGTTGGCGATCAGCAGGCGTTCGGACGAACGGTCGCCCCGCGAAGTCGCCCGCCCGCGCAAACTGGGGAGCGCTTCTTTGGCCAGCGTTCACGCCGCGACATTTCTGCCGATCCTCGACTGTGGCCGCTTCGACGCTCACGGCGAAGATCGAGGCGTCCCACGCAACGCGGAGCCCGAGTGCGGCGGCCCGGTCGGCGGCGCGGCCGCATCACCGATCCGTCGGACGGCCGCCGATCAGTTCCGGCGCGCCGACGCGTCTCAGTCCGCTACGCGCAACGCCGCCCGAGCGGTTCACCAGCTCGAACGAGAAAGGATGTCCCGATGACCATCAAGAGACAGGGTTCGGTTTCGCGTCGCAACGTTCTCAAGGCTGTCGGCGGACTGGGCGTCGCCGCCTCGGCCGCCGCGCTCGGCGGTCGCGTGTTCGCGCCGGCGATCGCCGCGCCGGCGCCAAAAATCCGCCTCGCCTGGGGCGACGTCGCCGCGTGCCATTCGCCGCTCGGTTTCGGCGTGGCGAAGGGCATCTACGCCAAGCACAATCTCGACGTCGAACTCTATCCCTTTTCGTCGAACGGCCAGACAGTGATCCAGGCGCTCGCCACCAGCAAGGCCGACGCCGGCGCCGGCCTGATCGGCGACTGGCTCAAACCGCTCGAGCAGGGCTTCGACGTCAAATTGTTCGTCGGCTCGCACGGCGGTTGCGGGCGCCTGTTCGCCTCAGAGAAATCCGGAGTGAAGGATCTCAAAGATCTCAAGGGCAAGACGATCGCCACGTTCGTCATGGGCGCGTCGCCGCAAACTGTGCTCCAGGTCTCGATCGCCAAGGCTGGTATCGATCCCAACGACGACGTGACCTGGAAGACCGTGCCGTTCGATCTGGTCGGCGACGTGATCGCGCGCGGCGAAGCGGACGCGGGAATCCATATCGACCCCTGGGCCTGGTCGATCGAGAAGAAATACAATCTCCGCCATATCGCCGATACGCAGAGCGGCTACTACAAAGGCCACACCTGCTGCGTGCTCGGCGCCAACGGTCCGTTCCTTCAAGCCAACAAGGATGCGCTGCGCCGCCTCGCCGAAGGGAATATCGAGGTGCACGAGTATACTGCCGCCCACCCCGACGAAGTGGCCAAGTGGTACGCTGAGACTCTCAAGCCGGCCGGGCTGACCGAGGCCGATCTCACCGAAATCCTCGGCGCGCTTGTCTACCACGACCACCCGGTTGGGCAGGCGCTGATCGATCAGATCCGCATCGCCGCGGAGGACCTCAAGCTCGTCAAAGTGCTCGACTCGTCCACCGATCCAAAGGAACTGGCCGAGCGCGTGACCGTCAATATCCTGACGTGAGCGCCATGAGCAGCGCCACGCAAGCCCTGCAGTCGGGCGCCCCCTCGCTGGCGCGCCCGACGGCGCGTCAGCTTTGGTTGTCAGGGCTCTACGCCGCCGCGACCTGGGCGGCGGCGGCGGTCGTCACTATCTCCTTGCCCGACGTCACGCCGTGGGGCGCCAGCGGCCTCTTCGCCACCATCGTCGGGGGCGGCGCCGGCGCGTTGGCCCTGCTCTCGGTGGCCGGCCCGCGCGCCGGCCGCGGTCGCGAATTCCTCGATCATTACGGTCCATGGTTTGTCGTGATCGGCGTCTGGCTCGCGTTGTGGGAGCTGACGACAGCCAAGACCGGTTGGTTGCCGAAGCCGTTCTTCTCACCGCCGACCGGGCTCCTCCACGTCTATGTGACCGAGTGGCGGCGTCTCCTCATCTGCATCGGCTACTCGCTGCGTCTGTGGGCTTACGGTTTCGGTCTGGGCGCCGTCGTCGGCTACGTCGGCGGCGTCGCGCTCGGCTGGTCGAAGCGCTTCGCCTATTGGGGCATGCCGATCTTGAAACTGATTGGTCCGGTGCCCGCGACGGCCTGGATTCCCTGCACATTCTATTTCTTCCCGACGACGTTCGACGCCAGCGTGTTCATCGTCGCGCTCGCCTCGGGCATCCCTGTGACGATTCTCACAGCTTCGGGCGTCGCTGGGGTCGACCGCGTCTACTACGACGTCGGGCGCAACCTCGGCGCCAAATCCTGGTATCTGATCACGCGCATCGCGATCCCAGCGTCGGCGTCGCACACGTTCGTCGGCCTGTTCATGGGGCTCTATTACTCGTTCGCGGTGCTGGTGGTGGCCGAGATGCTCGGCGCCAAGTATGGGCTCGGCTGGTACATTCAGTTTCAGTCGAACTATTCCGGCTACGCCAATGTCTATGCGACGATCGTCATCATGGCGCTTCTCTGCGCCGGCATCGTCAAGCTGCTGTTCGTGACGCGCGACCGACTGCTATGCTGGCAGAAGGGCTTCATCTGATGGCCGCGCAAGCCCAAGCTCTGCGCGCGGCGCCGACCGGCGCCGGCGGAAGCGTCGCCATCGAGCTCAGAAGCGTCAGCTATGCCTTCGATCTGCATGGCGAGCCGCTGCCGGTGCTCGACTCGATCGATCTCTTGGTCGCCGCGGGCGAATTCGTCGCGCTGCTCGGCCCTTCGGGCTGCGGCAAATCGACCTTGTTGCGACTGGTCGCCGGCCTCGATCGGCCGTCAGCCGGATCGATGAGCGGCGACGGCGAAGAGATCGTCTCGCCCGACCCGTCGCGCATCCTCGTCTTCCAGGATCCGACGCTGTTTCCCTGGATGACGGTCTGGGGCAACGTGGCGGCCGGTCTCGACGCACGCGGCGCGCTCGCCCATCATCGCGGCCGGGTCGACGAGACGATCGCTCTCGTCGACCTGACCGCCTTCGAGCGGGCCTATCCGCATCAGCTCTCGGGCGGCATGGCGCAACGCGCTGCGCTGGCGCGAGCGCTGGTCAACGATCCGGCGTTGATGCTGCTCGACGAGCCGCTGGGCAAGCTCGATTCGCTGACCCGGCTGACGCTGCAGGCCGAGCTGGTCTCGCTGTGGCGCAAGAAAGGCTTCACCGCGATCCTCGTCACCCACGACGTGGAAGAGGCTCTGCAGCTCGCCTCGCGCGTCGTCGTCCTCAGCGAGCGCCCCGCCCACGTCAAAGCCGAATTCAAGGTGTCGCGGCCCTATCCGCGCCACCGCGACGACCCCGAACTCGTCGCGCTGCGTCGCCAGGTGCTCGCCACCCTCGGCTTGGAGACGTGAGGCCAGCCATGAACCGTCCAACGCTGGCCCTGATTGCGCTCGGCGGCGCGACCATCGCGGCGGCGCTCCTCTGGTGGTGGGCGACGTTCAGCGCGTTCGTCCACTACGGCAATCTTTCATGGCCGGACGCGGGACGCTGCCTGGTGCGCGATTCCGATATCTGCGCGCTCGCCAAAGTGCTGTGCCTCAGCGCGCACCCGCGCGTCTTCTACGCCTATTGGACGGGCGCCTTCTGGCTCGGCGTTGTGGTCCTGTCGGCGAGCCTATGGACGGCGTAGAGCGGCCGTCCGCCGCATTGCTAGGCCCCGAGCACGGATGAAAGAGTCGTGGGTCTCCATCAGCGCCAGTGTCGCCGTCGGCTGATCCGTCAGCGCACGCCTTGTTGCGCGCGCGTCATTCGCCGCGCGGGTAGCGCCGCTCGGATTCGAGCACGTTGAGGTCCATGTCGTTGCGCATGTAGCGGCGCGAGGCAGGTTCGTGTGGCTGGAAGTCCCATGGCGTGTACGCGCCCTGGCGCAGCGCCTCATAGGCGATGTGGCGACGATGCTGACTTGCTCGCACGGCTCGGTCATAGGCGGCGAGGTCCCAGCGCGCGGCGAAGCGGCGCTCGAAGTCAGCCCAAACGTCGGCGTGGAGGGGGTGGAGCGCGAGGTTTTTGAGTTCGCGCGGATCAGCCTCGAGGTCGTAGAGCTGCGGCGGGTCGGGCGGCGCCCAGATCGCCTTCCATCTTCCGTCGCGTAGCGCGACCATTGGCGCGACAGAGCCCTCGGCGGCGTATTCCATCGCCACCGCCGACCGTCCGCCTTCGCCGTGGGCGAGCGGGACGAGGCTCTCACCGTCGAGCCAGGCCGCCCCAGCGCCGAGCGGCGCGCCGGCCAGCTCGCAAAGCGTTGGCAGCACATCGAGCGTCGAGACGGGAGTCTCGACGCCGCGCGGCGCCCAGCCGGGCGCGGCGACCATCAGCGGTACGCGCGCCGAGCCCTCGAAGAACGACATTTTGTACCACAGGCCGCGCTCGCCGAGCATTTCGCCGTGATCGGAAAGGAAGATCACCGCAGTCGTGTCCGCCATGCCGCTGCGCTCAAGAATCGCCAGCAGCTCGCCGATCTTGTCGTCGACATAGGAGATGTTGGCGAAATAGGCGCGCCGCGCGCGGCGAACTTGTTCGCGCGTCGGGTTCGTCGCGAGCTGGTCGCAAGCGATCATCAACCGCTGCGAGTGAGGGTCCTGCCGCTCGAACGGGATCGGCGGAACGACCGGATCGAGCGCTTCGCTTTCGGCGTAGAGGTCGAAATACTTCGGTCGCGCGACATAGGGGTCGTGCGGGTGGGTGAGGCTCACCGTCAGCGACCAGGGGCGCGGGTCGCGGCGGCGCGACAGATCGTGCAGTTTGCGCGCCGCGTGGTAGGTCACCTCGTCGTCGAACTCGAGCTGGTTGGTGATCTCGGCGACGCCAGCCCCGACGACCGAGCCCATGTTGTGGTACCACCAGTCGATCCGCTCGCCCGGATTATCGTAATCGGGCGTCCAGCCGAAGTCGGCCGGATAGATGTCGGTCGTCAGGCGCTCCTCGTAGCCGTGGAGCTGATCGGGACCGACGAAGTGCATCTTGCCGGACAGCGAGGTCTGATAGCCGGCGCGCCGCAGGTAATGGGCGAAGGTCGGGACGTCCGCCGGAAAGAGCGCGGCGTTGTCGAACACCCCCGTCTTGCTCGGTAGCTGCCCCGACATCAACGAGGCGCGCGAAGGCCAGCACAGCGGGCTTGGGGCGTAAGCGTTGCGGAAGCGAACCGACCGGTCGGCCAGCGCACGCAGGTTCGGCGCGTGCAGAAGCGCCGCCGGTCCGTCGGGGAACAGCGTGCCAGTGAGCTGATCGACAATGAGAATCAGCAAGTTGGGCTGAGTTTGCGGCATCGTAACCAGCTCCGGGTTCGGCGCGGATGATTATTCTATCATTTCGATCGGCACAAAGGAGCCGCGAGCCCGAAGCAGCGCCTAATATATAGGTCTAGTAATTTTATCATCATAGTTGACTTATAGAATCTGGCGTGGTGTTGTCAGCGTCGCGGTCACCTGGGCGGGAAGGCCTCGGGGGTCGATTTCTCGTCCCGTTCGCGCGGGCATATCGAGGACCATGGACATGAAACTCACTCGGTTGGTTCGCGCTGCAGCGGTCGGCGCGCTCGCCGTATTCGGCGCCGCACTGGCTCACGCCGCCGACAAGAGCGTCGTCGTCGCCTACCAGACCGACGCGCTGCCGTCGTCAGTCGCTATCGCCAACGGCGAGTTCGAAAAGGCGACCGGCTACAAGATCGATTTCCGCCGCTTCAACTCCGGCGCTGAAATCTTCGCCGCCATCGCCTCGGGCGACGTGCAAATCGGCTATGTCGGGTCGAGCCCCTACGCGGCGGCGACCTCGCGCGGCCTCGACGTCAAGGCCTTCTATCTCGCCTCGATCTCCGGCACCGACGAAGCGCTGGTCGTGCGCAATGGCTCCGGCATCAATTCGCTCGCCGACCTCAAGGGCAAGAAGCTCGCCGCCGCGCCCGTTTCTACCGACCACTATCAATTGCTCTCGCTGATCAAGGGTCTCGGCCTCACCGAGAAGGACGTGCAGGTGTTCGCGATCCCGCAGCCCGACATCGTCGCTGGCTACAACCGTGGCGACCTCGACGGCGGCTTCGTTTGGGATCCGGCTCTGACCGAGCTGAAGAAGAACGGCAAAGTGCTCATTACGTCGAAGGAGGTCGCCGAAAAGGGCGCGCCGACCTTCTCCGCCTGGGTCGCCACCGCCGCCTTCGCCAAGAACAATCCTGACTTCCTCAAGACCTTCTCTGGAGTGATTTCCAAGTATCAGACCTCGTTCGTCAAGGAGCCCGAGCGTTGGGGCCCCGACAGCGATTACGCCAAGCAGCTCGCCAAGCTGCTCGGCGGCAAGCCCGAAGATCAAGCCGCAGCGCTCAAGAACCTCAACCTGCTGACGATCGACGCTCAGCTTTCGGACGCTTGGCTCGGCGGCGGCGAGAGCTCGGGCCTGGCGAAGATCCTCAAGGACACCGCGGCGTTTCTGAAGGATCAGAAGAAGATCTCCGACGTGCTGCCTTCCTACGCCGCCTTCGTAACGCCTGACGCCGTGGCGGCGTTGAAGAAGGCTGGCTCATAAGCCGGCCCCCGCGCGCCGGCGCGCGGGAAGAGGGGCGGAGCGACGCGGGTCGCCCCGTCCCGTGCGAAAGAGCGAGGCGAGTTCGGCGCCTCGCTCTTCCGTGGCCGGTGAAATCAAGGGTTCCCTCGCCTCCCACAGAGGGCGCGTCGCCGGCTCGTTCGGCGGCGCGACTTTTGCTTTCTGGAGCGACGACACCGACAGGAATCTGATTTGCTTCGCGTCGACAACGCCTCCGTCTTCTTTGCCGCGCGCGACGGGCGTCCCGTGCACGCGCTCGATCGCGTGTCGCTGGATATCCCCGACCGCGGCTTCGTCGTCGCGCTGGGTACGTCCGGGTGTGGCAAGTCGACGCTGCTCAACGCAATGGCCGGCTTCCTGCCGCTGTCCTCAGGTTCGATCACCCTTAACGGCCATCACGTAAGCGGGCCCGGCGCCGAACGCGGCGTCGTCTTTCAGAAGGATTCGCTGCTTCCGTGGCGGAGCGTCGTCGAGAACGTCGCGCTCGGGCTTAAATTCGCCGGACTCGGCCGCAAGGAGCGGCGCGATCGGGCGTTCGAACTGCTCCGCCTGGTCGGTCTGCAGGATTTCGCCGACGCCGCGCCCTACGAGCTTTCTGGCGGTATGCGCCAACGCGTCGGCATCGCGCGCGCGCTCGCGCCTGACCCCGCCATTCTGTTGATGGACGAGCCGTTCGGCGCGCTCGACAGCATGACGCGCGAACAGATGCAGGAATTGCTGGTCGACGTCTGGGCGCGCACCGGCAAACGGATCTTCTTCATCACCCATTCGATCGAAGAGGCCTTGTTCCTCGGCACCCATTTGATCGTCATGTCGCCGCGGCCGGGCCGCATCGTCGCACGCTACGATCTCGGCTTCGTCGAGACGTTCGCTCGCGACCGCGACGCGCGCGCAATCAAGACGTCGCCGGACTTCTCCAGCCTGCGCGAGGAAGTACGCGCCGTCGTCCATCAGTTCGAACCCGCGAGGAGCAACGAGATATGACCGATCTCGCCGCCGCCGACGTCGCCGCCGAATCGACGCAGGTCGCGCCCAAGCTCGTGCGCATGCGTGAATTCGGCGTCGGCAAGGCCTCGACAGCCAGTATCAGCATCCTCACGGCGCTGATCCTGATCAGCGCTTGGTGGGGCGCCTCCGCGCTGCATGTGGTGCCGCATCTCTTCCTTCCGACCCCGCGCGAGGTCTGGAGCGCCGCGCAATCGGTCTACGAGGACGGCTACGCCAATGCCTCCCTGTGGGAGCATGTCAGCGCCAGCCTCGCCCGCATCCTGATCGCCGCGGCGATCGCCGTCGGCCTCGGCGTGCCGATCGGCCTGATAATGGGTCTGAGCCGCTGGGCGAAGGGCGTATTCGACGCACCGATCGAATTCTATTGGCCGCTGCCGCCGCTTTCCTACCTGCCGCTGATGATCATCTGGCTCGGCATCGGCGAAGCGTCGAAGATTACCCTGCTCACGCTGGCGATGTTCGCGCCGGTCGCGCTGTCGGCGCAGGCGGGCGTGCGTTCGGTCACGCAGGAGCGGGTCAACGCCGCGCTGTCGCTCGGCGCAACGCGTTTGCAATTGATGCGGGAGGTCGTGTTCCCTTCCGCCTTGCCCGAGATCCTGACTGGCGTTCGCATTGCGCTGGGCGTCGGCTGGGGCACGCTGGTCGCTGCCGAACTGATCGCGGCGACCCGAGGTATTGGCTACCTGATCATGTCGGCGTCGCAGTTTCTCGCCACCGACGTCGTGTTCGTCGGCATCGGCATCATCGCCGCTTGCGCCTTCGCGTTCTCGTTCGCAATGCGCACGCTCGAGCGCTGGCTGGCGCCGTGGAAGGGGCAGAGCTGAGCGGGCGCCGCTCCATGCGATCAGACGCTGGTGGGCTCGACGGCGCGGCGCGCTTGCCGGGCTTCGGCGAGCAGGCAGAGAATCTCGAACAGCAGGTTGGCGGCGTTAAGCGCCGTGAGGCCGGCGGAATCGAACGGCGGGGACACTTCGACGAGATCGGCGCCGACGAAATCGACGCCGCGCAATTCGCGCAGCAGGCGTTGGGCTTCGAGCGTGGTGAGGCCGCCGGCTTCCGGTGTTCCGGTTCCCGGCGCGTAGGCTGGATCGAGGGAATCGATGTCGAACGACAGATAGGCAGGGCCTTCGCCGACGACGCGCCGCGCCTCCTCTGCTGCCCAGCGCCAGCCGCGATCGGAAAATTCCTCGATCGGCACGACGCGCATGCCGGATTCGTAACTGAAAGCCCAGGCATCCGCAGCGCCGAGCGAGCCGCGGACGCCGATCTGGATCACCCGTCGCGGATCGAGCAACCCCTCCTCGACCGCGCGCCGGAATGGCGCGCCGTGATGAAAGCGCGAGCCGAGATAGTCGTCGCCGGTGTCGCAGTGGGCGTCGACGTGCACCATGCCCAGCGGGCCGCCTTTCGCTACAGCGCGCAAAATCGCCAGCGATATCGAATGGTCGCCGCCGACCGACAAAGGAACGACCCCAGCGGACCGGACCGCCGAAAAGACGTCTTCGATTTCGCTGAGCGCGCCGGTCAGTTCAAACGGCTCTTCGACCCAGGCGTCGCCGAGATCGGCGACGCGGGCCAACGCAAACGGATCGACGCCCGTCGCCTGGTTGACGCGACGGATGAGCGTCGATTGCTCGCGCACCGCGCGCGGGCCGTGGCGAGCGCCGGGACGATGAGTGGCGCCGCCGTCGAACGGGACGCCGATCACGGCGATGTCGACGTCGTCGAACGTCTCGGAATGCGGCGCGCGAAAGAAGGTCGCCGGCCCGACGTAGCGCGGCCGCGCGCGCGGTTCGCGCATTTCCGGGTAGCGCTTGGGCGACTTGACCATCTCAGCTCCTGTTCTGGCGGGCGTCGCGCCGACGACCGCGAACACGCTCGCTTCTTGGTCCCGTCGCGCGACGATCGCAAGCGCCGCCGACGAGGCCGGCGCTGCTTCTATGGAGAACGCCATGACTGACCAAGCTCTCTCGGGCAAGACCGTGCCGGTCGAACAGCTACGGGCTGCGTTCGTCGCGCGGGCTGCGGCTTACGCCTATGTGTTCGACGTCGTCCGGGAATCCTACGGCGAGGAAAGAGCCGTCGAGGTCCTCGGCGAAGCGACCCGGCGCATGGGCGCGGAGAACGGCGCCAAATTCGCCGACCTCGCTCCCGACAATCTCGCCGGCCTCAAAGAGCGGTTCCTCGGCGGCATGCCCGCCGCCGCGGATACATTCGCGCCGGAAGTCCTTCAATGCGACCACGACCGGCTGGTCATCAAGTTCCACGGCTGTCCGCTGGTCGAGACGTGGCGGGCGATGGGACGGTCGGACGAAGACGTGAGGCTCCTGTGCAAGGCCGCCGCGGCGGTGGATCGCGGCCTGTTCGTCGCCGCCGGCTTCGCTTTTGAGGCCGAGACCTGGCGCCCCGACATCGACGGCTGCTTCCTCAAGATCGCGCCTGGCGCCGCAAAGGTGGCGTGAGCGAGCCACGGAGCGAAACAACGGCGCTGTCGCCGTTTGCATGGGCAACAGCTGCGCCGCGCCGATGGCGTCGTCTCAGTCTCCAGCCGGCGCCTCCGAAGACGGCGCGCTGGCGAGACGATAGCGGAAGTCGCAGTGGTCAGCGCCTTCCATGATCGTTTGGGTGCGCGTCAGCTTGAGGCGAGGATCGTAGCCCTCGCAGAACGCGCCGTCGCGATTACAGGAGAGCAGCCCGCCGATTTCGGCAAGTCCCATCGCCTTGTACGTCTCGGCGTAACGGCAGCGCCGCACGTTGAAGTCATAGGCATCCGGCGTCGCCTGCAAGGTCTCAATCGTCAGCGCGTCGTTCTTCGTCCACAGCGGTTGGATGGCGCGGAAGGTCGCAAGGTTTGTCCCGCCGGGAGTCTTGTCGGCGAACGCCTTTCCGGTCGCGATCGTTGCGCGACGCACCGCCTTGCGCAGGATCTCGCGCGCGCGTTCAACGCCGAGTTCCGCCTTGAGTTCGTCGTACACGGGGGCGAGGATTTCCGCCTCGATCCGCCGTCGGGCGAGTATGCCGAGATCGTTGATCGCGGCGTCCAGCGCGGGAGCTTCGGACAAGGCGGGTTCCTTTCAAGGGGCGGGACCGAGCGTCGGCTCGCCGAGCGTCAACATCAAGCGGTTCGCCCAGGCGAACATGGCGACGGCGTCGGCGAGGTCAAGGATTTCTTCGTCCGAAAGTCCTTGATCGCGCAGCGTCCGGACCTGAGTCGCGCCGGCCCTGGGCGGCGTCTCGGCGAGCGCAGCGGCGAAATCCGCGATCGCGCGCTCGCGCGGCGGCAGAGGCGCAGCGACGCCGTCGCGGAACAAGGCGTCGATCACGTCGGGGCGCTTGGCGAGCTGGAGGTAGAAGCGTGCGTGCACCGAGGTGCAATAGACGCAGCCGTTGGCGATCGACTCGACGGCGGCGCCGAGTTCCCGATCGGCGCGGTTGAGTCCCTTGCGCCCGTACATGATCGCATTGAACAGCGCCGAGCGTTGGCGCAGCGCCTCGGCGTCATGCAACAGCAGGTGATAGTACTGCGAGGTCCTTGCGTGCGGCCCGGACTCCTCGAGCACGGCGATCTGCTCGGGCGTCGCCTGGCGGAGGTCGACCGGAGCGATCCAGGCGGCCCAGTCGAGAACGTCGGTCGTGAAGCCTCGGGCGACAGCGGTCACGACGTCTCTCCCAGCAACGCTAGCGCCGCGAGAACGCGGACCTGAGTGGCCACGAAACCGACGATCTGCGACAGGACGACGATCGTCGCCGGCGACAAGCCAGCTCCGGCGAGTCGGACGAGTTCGGCGCGCGAGGCGTCGTGCGGCGCGCTGCCGACCGTTTCGGCGTGGGCGAGGATCGCGTCGAGACGCGCGTTCTGCGGGGCCGGCGGCGCGAGCTTGGCGTAGCGACGCGCCAGCCTCTCGGCGCCAGAAATTTCGGCGACGCGCTGCGCGACGGCGAAACGCTCGTGCGCCGGGAGCGGCCCGAAGTCTTGCGGCGCGAACAGCGCCGTCCAGTTCGTCTGCAGACGGAGGCGCACCTCGGCGCGACCGCGCCGCAGCGCGTCGAGTCGCGAGCCCGGCGCGAGACCGAGAACGGAATCGATGAAGTCGCCGCCGACGACCGACGAAGACTCTAGCGCGCCGCTCACGCGGCTTCGCCGTTTTGCACCGCCGATGCGGCCGCCGCGCGATCGAGGCGCGCGACAGCGAGCGCATCTCGCCCGACGAAGCCCAGCGCGAGATCGTCCTGCGGCGGCTGAAATAGCCCGCCGCGCGCGTCGCGGAAATGGCGCTCCAGAGCGACTTCGGCGGTGAGGCTGAAACCGCCGGCGACGCGCAAGCCGATCTCACTCGCGGCGCAGGCGGCGTTGGTGCACAGGTATTTTGCCGCGGCGATCGAGGCATAGAGGCGATCGCGCGATTCGGGATGATCGCGCCACAGCCTTGCGGTCTGGTGGAGCTGCGCGCGCGCCGCTTCGAGCGTGACCGTCATCGCGCCGATGCGCTCCTGGATCGGCGGCGTTTCGGCGATAGGCTTGCCCAGCGCGGTCGGCGTGCGCGCGTCGGCGTAGGCGGTTGCGGCGTCGAGCGCCGCCTCGCCGACGCCGAGATAGACCGCCGCAATGGTCAACGACCACGGTCCGACGCCCGGCGCGCCCTTGCCCTCCGGCGCTCGCGCGCCCCCAGGGGCCGGCAGCGGGCGGCGCTCGACGATGTAGTCTTCGGGCACGAAGACGTTGGCGTAAGTGACGTCCGAATTGCCGCAACTTCGGAGGCTGAGCGCGCCGCCCCAACTCGCCTCGATCGTCAGCCCCGACGAATCCGCCGCGACGATCGCGCTGGCGACTTCGCCGTGCGGCGCGTCGGCGCTCGGCGGCAGACGGACCAGAGTGACGAAATAGGCGAGACCCGGCGCGCCGGTGACGAAGATCTTGCGACCATTGACGAAGTAGCCGCCTTTGGTCGGCGTCGCGGTCGCCGCCGGCGCGCCGCCGCGCGACACGCTGCCGAGGTCGGCCTCCGTCGCGCAGGTGTTGATCGCGCCGCCCTTGTCGGCGATCGCGCGGCAGATCGCCTCGAACACAGGACGCGGCCAGATCGGTTCGTCGCGCAGCCGGCCGATCACGTTGAGCATCATGCCGACGACCAGGGCCGAGCTGGCGTCGCCGCGCGCCAGCCGCTCCTGGGCGAGCGTCATGTCGAACACGTCCGCGCCGTCGCCGCCGAACTCGCGCGGCAATCCGAGCCTGAGATAACCGGCGCGGTGCAAGGCTTCGAGGTTCTCGTGCGCAAAACGTCCTTGTCGATCGTATTGCGCCGCGGTTGGGGCGAGCTTCCGCGCCAGCCTCGCGCTCAGGTCGACGATTCGCCGCTGCGACTCGGTAAGCGGATAGGGAAACGTCATAAGCGGATTCATCCTTTCACGCAGCGCGTGGGCCGCCGAGATAGGCGTCGCGAATGCGCGGATCGCGGCGCAGCGCGGCCGCTGGCCCCTCGAGTACGATGCGGCCGGTTTGCAGCACGTAGGCCTCATGAGCGATCTGCAGCGCGAGATTGGCGTTCTGCTCGACCATGAAGATCGTCGTTCCCTGACGATTGATCGTGGCGATCAATTCGAGCACGCGGTCGACCCACAGCGGCGAAAGACCCATCGTCGGTTCGTCCATCAGAATGAGCTTCGGTCGGCCCATCAGCGCGCGCGCCATCGCGAGCATCTGCTGCTCGCCGCCCGACAAGGTTCCGGCGCGCTGCTCGATGCGTTCGGCCACCCGCGGAAAGAGTTCGAGCATGCGCGCGAAGTCGGCGGCGACCTCCGCCCGATCGCTGCGCGCATAAGCGCCCATCCTCAAGTTCTCGCGCACGCTCATCAGCGGAAAGATCCGCCGCGCCTCGGGTACCGAGCCGATCCCGACGCGGATGACGCGGTGAGTCGGCCAACCGTCGATCCGCTCGCCGCCGAACCAGACCTCACCCGATCGCGGCGCGATCAACCCGAGGATGACCTTCATCGTCGTCGACTTGCCACTCGCGTTGCCGCCGAGCAGCGACACAATGCGGCCGCGCGCGACCTTCAGGCTGAGATCGAAATGGGCCTGCACCGGCCCGTAGAAGGTGTTGACGGCCTTCAGCTCCAGCAGCGGCGGCTCGGTCGTCATTCGGCTGCCTCCTTGGTCTCGGCCGCCGTGTCGCCGACCGCGCTGTGGCCGAGATAGGCCTCAATGACGGCCGGTTCGGATCGGACGGCCGCCGGCGGACCGGCGGCGATGCGCCGGCCGTCGTCGAGCACGTAGACCCGGTCGGAGAGCGCCATCACCATGTCGAGTTTGTGCTCGATCAGCAGGATGGTCTGGCCTTCGGCCTTTAGCTCGGCGATCAGCGCCTGCATCTCCGCCGTCTCACTCGGATTCATGCCGGCGGTCGGTTCGTCGAGCAGCAGCAGGCGCGGCTGCATCGCTAGCGCGCGGGCAATCTCGACGCGGCGGCGGTTGGCGTACGAAAGGCTGTAAGCGGGCTGATGAAGGCGCGGCGTCAGGCGCTCGCCGAAGCGGGTGATGATCGCGCGCGCTTCGGCTTCCAGCGCCGCGGCCTCGCGGCGAACCGCCGGCGGGCGGATCAGCGCCAGCGCCAACTCGGCGATCGGCCCGACGATCGGCAGGCGCGGGCGCGCCGCCTTCAGCCGCGTGTGGGCGCCGACCAGCACATTGTCGAGCACGGAGAGGTTGGCGAAGACGCGGCCGTGTTGGAATGTGCGGGCGACACCGAGGGCGGCGATCGCCTCGGGCTTCAGCCGCTCGATCGCCCCTCCGTCGAGCCTGACGCTGCCGCCGTCCGCCCAATCCAGTCCGCTGATCAGGTTGAAAGTCGTCGTCTTGCCCGCGCCGTTGGGGCCGATCAGGCTGACGAGCTCGCCCTCGCCGACTTCGAAGTCGAGCGAATCGACTGCGACGACGCCGCCGAACCGGCGCATGAGCCCGTGGACTTCGATCAACGCCGCCATGTCAGACCGCTCCGAGCAGGCCTTGCGGCCGGAAGCGGATCAGCAGCAGCAGGACGACGCCATAGATCAGGATGCGGTATTCGGCGGCGAAGCGGAACGCCTCCGGCAGGGCGACCAGCGCGACGGCGCCGAGGATCGCTCCGAGAATGTTGCCCATCCCGCCGAAGATCGCCATGGTCACGGCGAGCAACGAGAGCTGGGAATCGAAGGTCTGGTTGTTGAGATAGGAATAGAGATGCGCGGCGACGGCGCCGCTGACGCCGGCGCCGAAACCGGCGAAGGCGAAAGCGAGCGCCTTGTAGCGTTTGACGTCGACGCCGTTGGAGCGCGCCGCGATCTCGTCCTCGCGTACCGCCCGTAGCGTTCGGCCGAAGTGGGAATTGACCAGCCGCGCCTGCAGGCCGGCGAACGCCGCCAGCGCCGCGAGGGTGATCCAGTAGACCGCCTTGGCCGAAACCGCCTCGTGACCGAAGGCCGAGAGCGGCGGGATGCCCGTGACGCCCATTGCGCCGCGCGTCAGGCTCTCCCAGTTGAGGATGACGAGGGCGACGATTTCGCCGATCGCCAGCGTTGCGATGGCGATGTAGTGCCCGCGCAGGCGGAAGGCGGGATAGGCGAGCGCCGTGCCGAGCGCGGCGGCGATCAGCCCGCCGACTGGAACCGAGACGAGCGGCGAGACGCCCCAATCGACCGCGAGCAACGCCGAGGCGTAGCCGCCGATTGCCATCAGCCCTGCCTGGCCGAACGACATCTGGCCGGTCGTGCCGGCGACCAGCGTCAGGCTCAGCGCGACGAGGCCGGCGAGCCAAGCGTTGGTCAGCGTCTGCAACAGATAGGGCGCGCCGGTGAAAAGCGGCAAGGCGAACGCGGCGAGGATCAGCGCGGCGAGCGCAGCGGGCGGAATCTTAACGGCGCGGCTCGGCGCGATGAACGACCCGGTCAACGGCTCGGCTTCGATCGATTTGCGGCCGCCGAACAGGCCGTTCGGCATCGCCAGCAGGAAGAGGATCAGCAGGACGAAGGCGAAGAGGTTCCGATAGGTCGTGCCGAAAAGCGCGATGCCGTAGCTTTCGGTGAGGCCGAGCAGCAACCCGCCCACGATCGCGCCCGGCACGTTGCCGACGCCGCCGATGACCTGCGCGACGACGCCTTTCAGCGTCGCCTGGAAGCTCATCGCCGGGTCGATGTGGTTGTAGTACATGCCGACCAGAAGGCCGCTCAAGCCGCCGAGCGCCGAGGCGATGGCGAACACGGCGCTGTTCACCGAATCGACGTCGACTCCCATCTGCTTGGCCGCGTCGCGATCCTGCGCAATCGCGCGCACCGCGTAGCCAAGCCGAGTGAAGCGCAGGAAGGCATAGAGAGCGGCGGCGCTGAAGACGCCGACGGTGGCGATAAGAACGTCCATCGCGCCGACCGAGCCGCCGCCGATGGCGATGCGCCAGTCGGGCAGGTCGCTCGGCAGCGCGCGCGGGTCAGGCGAGAAGACGAGCTGCACGATCTGATCGAGCACGAAGCTCAGGCCAATGGTGGCGAGCAGCGGCGCGATGCGCGCGCGACCCTGCAGCGGGCGCAGCGCCACGCGCTCGATCAGCGCGCCGAGCGCGCCGCATACGACGACGACGATCGCCATCGTCGCCGGCAACGGCGTGTGCAGAAACGTGATCGCCGCCCAGCCGACATAGGCGCCGATCGTGTAGACCGAGCCGTGGGCGAAGTTGATCAGGTTCGCGACGCCGAAGATCAGAGCGAGGCCGACGGCGAGCAACGCGTAGATGTTGCCGATCACGAAGCCGTTGACGGTGTAGTCGATCAGCGAGTTCAATGAGCGCGGTCCAGGGGCGCGAGGGCGGAAGCAAGCGGCCGCCGCTTGGGCCCGAACCCGACGGCGGCCACGCGGGTTTGGCTCAGTTAGTTACCGGTTTGACGCCGTCCCACAGCGCGAACTTGCCGTCCTTGACGACGAGATAGACCGCGCGCGCGCCGGCGACGCGGCGCGTCTCGGGATCGAAGGTCGCCTTGCCGTAAATGACGCTCGGCACGTCCTTGATCTCGGCGAGGCCGTCGCGGATCGCCTTGCGGTCCGGGCCGTACCTGTCGATCACGGCGGCGAGCAGCACGATCGTGTCGTAGGCGACGGCGTTGAAGTCATCCGGCTCCTCGTTGTAGCGCGCGCGGAACTTGGTCACGAACGCCTGCACCTCGGGCCGTGCGTCGCCAGGGAAGAAGTTCGATTCGGAGAAGACGCCGTTGGCCGCGTCGCCGGCGAGCTCGATGAACTTCGGCGAATAGACCGAACCGCTGGCGACGATCGGCGTCGTCAGCCCCACCGAGCGGATCTGGCGCGAGATCAAAGCGCCGTCGGCGTAATAGGAGATCAGCACGATGCCGTCGGGCTTAGCGTCGCGCACGCGCACCAGCGTCGAGCGGAAATCCTTCTCGTCGGGCTGGTAGCCTTCACTCGCGACGACCTCGATGCCGAGCGACTTGGCCGCCTCGCCGAACAGGTTCTGGCTGGCGCGGCCCCAGTCGGTATTGAGGTAGAGCACCGCTAGTTTCTTGAAGCCGAGATCGGCGGCGTATTTGGCGAGCCGCGGCTGCTCGTCGGCCTGGCTCACCGAGTTGCTCCAGATGTAGTCGCCGCCCTTGGTGAAGTTCGGATGCGAGTTGGTGAAGCCGAACTGCACCAGGCCGGCGCGCTGGTAGATCGACGAGGCGGCCATCGAGGCGGTCGAGGAGAAGTCGCCGACTTCGACGACGATCTTGGGGTCGCCGACGAACTTCTGGGCGATGGCGACGGTCTGGCGCGGATCGGCTTGGCTGTCCTCGAACACGTATTGCAACGGCCGGCCGCGCACGCCGCCTTTGGCGTTGATTTCGTCGAGGGCGAGGTCGAAGCCTTTCTTCCATTGGGCGCCGTATTGCGCGTTGGGTCCGGTCAGCGGGCCGCTGACGCCGATGGTGACCGGATCGCCGGAAGCGGCCTGGGCGAAGGCCGCGAGCGGCGAGAACGACAGCGCCGCCGCCAAGGCGACGACGAAGGGACGACGAGACAGGCGACGGGAAGGCGACATCGCGGACCTCTCAAGTTGGCTGGACTTCTGGGGAGGCGCAGCGAACTGCATTTGCGCCATGTATGTAGTCAGTCTATCAAATAAATAGACTACAGTATCGATGTCAAGCCGTACAAGCGCTTGGCGCGAAGACGCGCACGCTGTGGCGGCGAGAAACGGCCGCTGACTGTGTCGATCGGCGACAAGCGTTAATCGGACCGGTGCCCGAACCCGGATCGGCGCGGCAACCTACTGGTTGACTTTACGTCGGCCGGATCCGCTTTCGGCGCTTACTCACAAGCCGACGGCGGCGGGGAATTGCAGCCGCAGACGACCCGATCAGCGACCGAAACCTCGCGGCGCTCCGGTCGACGGGTTCAGACGGAGTTCGACCTGATCCGGCGGCAAAATCAGATTGCCTTCTCCGTCGACAATCCAAACGAAAGCTGATCCGCTGCTCAGCGCAAACGCAGCCTCTCTGAGCGCCTCGTCGATGGTTGAACGCGAAGCCTTCATTGCACCGACGCCCTCGCCGGTCGCCGCGTGGACGCAATAGATCGTCGACATTTTGGTCTTCCATCTTTGAGCTGTCAGCAAAGACCACCAGTGCCGCGAAAGGGTCGCTTTGCGGCAAGTTCTTGAAGAACTCCGGCGTCTAGCTCCGCGACTCCGGCGCCGCGCGCCGGCCGAAGACGAATTCAACATCAGCGCCAAAGCTCTCCAACAAGCGGCAGCGAACCCGGCGACCAAAACGCGCTGCTGCGGTCCGTTTGACCAATGGAAAAGGCCCGCACGCGGCGGTTCCTTGCGGCCCGGCTTTCGCCCCGCTGAGATCTGCGTCCCGAGAAGGCGGGCGACGCGAAACGAATGTTCGGCGCTTCGTCTCCGATCAAGACGCCGCGACGGAAATCGAATATGCGCTGTTCACCTTCCTCGGCGTCGCCTTCCTTATTGACGCCCTTTTGGCGCTTGCGTGCGCGAACCTCGGGGCCGTCGGCCGGACTCAAGCTGCCCGTGCAAGCGGCCGTCCCGCTTCCGTCGCTGACTTCACCTCATTGAGACGACCTGTCTTGACGTCATAGACGAAGCCGTAAATCGGGATCGATGCGGGAACCAAGGGGTGCTCGCGAATGCGTCGCACGTCCCATGTCACGCTCTGCTCCTGATGAGCGATGGTGTGCCATTTGATGAAGTGGCCTGCCGCGTGCCCGCCGTGGTGATGCGGGTTCGACCACTTGGCGCCGTCGAAGGAAGCCGTGCCGAGGTCGTCCTCCAAAAGGTCGGCGATGACTTCATCGGCGAAGAGCTCCATGCCGCAATTGGTGTGATGGATGACGAACCATTCCAGAGTGCCCAGGAGTTTGTGCGAGATGACGAGCGAGCGAATTGCGTCGTCCGTCGCCCGGCCGCCGGCGTTGCGGATGACGTGAGCGTCGCCCTCGGAAAGTCCGGCGTATTTGGCGGGATCGAGCCTGGCGTCCATGCAAGTCAAAATGGCGAAACGCCGGGCGGGAGGCAGCGCGAGGTCGCTCTTCGCACCGAAGGACGTCGTATAGGCGTGATTGGCGGACAGCACTTCCTTCAGGATATTGGACATGACGCCTCACTGAACCGGATTGCGGAAAGTCGGATCAATTCAGGATGACTGAGCGGCATTTCTCGCGGCGCCGCGCCCGCAAAACCAACCACGGTTTAGACAATAAGTCAAGTAATACGATTGAGTTTATAGAATGATCAAATGGGAAACGCCGTTCATCCGCTCGAATTGGATCGACATTAACACAATGTCGCTGTCATTAACGCAGTTGCGCCGGCGTTTAGCAGAATTGCACGGCCGTCCTGCGAACGGCGAACGCCGCGTCGGTGTGTTTCGGTGTCAGGTTACGACGCCGATCGGCGTCGTAACGTGATGACTGTGAATCGGCCCCGAAGTGGGACCTCAGCCGGAACCAGGCCGGAATCTTGAAACAACTGCACAAATCGACAAACTAGTGGGGTCCTGGTCGTTGCCGATCAGGACCCCGTCCCGAACGATCTTTCCACTGCTATATCAGTCCCTTGTAACAGGCCGGGCGAGGGGTCCATTTCGTTGCTGGTTCACCCCCTTACGCTGATCGACACCGAACGCACCGGCGCGCGCCAATATCAGATCACGTCGGGGTCGAGGAACACCGGTGTTCCGTCCGAGAAGCGCGACAGGCGGAAGGGCGTCGGATCGACAATCGGCGGCGCGCCGCGCACCAGATCGGCGGCCAAACGGCCGGCGCCGGGACCGATGCCGAAGCCGTGGCCGCAGAAGCCGGTGGCGATCGTCACTCCCTCGGCCGCTCCGGCCGTGGAGATCACCGGCACGCCATCCGGCGTCGCGTCGATTCGTCCCGCCCAGGCCTCCACCACTTCGACGTGAGCGACCTCCGGCCGGTTCCGCTTGAACGCCTGGAGAGCTTTGCGCAGGACCGCCGGATCGGGGGCGGGATCGGAGACGCGCTCCTCCTCGAAGGGCGACACGCGATCGAGCGGCCGAACGCGCCAACGGGCCAGATCGACGAAAAAGCGTGATCCGAAGCGCAGCTTGATCGCTGCGAACTCACGCAGCAGCCCTGGCAGGAACTGGGGGAGGAAACGGAAGGCGTCGAGGACAATATCGGAGCTCTCGTCGCCGCGCAGGGTCAGGGTGAAGCCGCCGTCGAGCCGACGCCTGAGGCAGAACTCCTTCGACATGAATGTCCCCGACACAACTTCGGGTGCCTCGGTGGTGCGGATCACCGTCGAGCGCAGATTGAGCTGCGGCAGCCGAACGCCGTTACGCCGGAGAAGCTGCGACGACCAAGCACCGGCCGCGACTAGCACTCTGGAGGTGGCGATCCGACCACGCTCTGTCGCCACACCGATGACGCGCCCGCCGTCGATCTCGACGCCACGGACGGCGGTCTCCTGATGGATCGTCACGCCCGCCGCCCGCGCCAGGCCGGCGATCGCCGGTACGGCGACGGAGGGTTCGGCCCGAGCGTCGGTCGGGGTGCGGACGCCGCCGATCCAGGGCGCGCCGCGGCTCGGCGCCGTGGCCTCCGCCTCGGCGGCGGAGAGTTCCTCGACGACGATGCCGCCGGCGCGGCCACGGTCCGCCCACCGCCGCCAGCGTGCCAGTTCGCCCGCCGAACGGGTCAGGCTGACAAGTCCAGTCCTGCGGAAGCCGAGATCGACCGGGCTCTCCGCCTGGAGTCGTTCCCATAGGGCGAGGCTCTCGACAATGAGCGGAATCTCGCGACGGTCGCGGCCCTGTTGGCGCACCCAGCCCCAGTTCCGGCTCGACTGTTCGGCCGCCACGAAGCCCTTCTCGACGAGGGCCACCGAGAGTCCGTTGCGAGCCAGTTCGAGAGCGGCGGCGACGCCGATCACGCCGGCCCCGACGACCACGACGTCGGCCCGCGTCGGCAGGGTCTCGTCAGAGGTGATGCGATCGAAGGTGTGGGGCATGGAATATCTCCAGACGGTCAGCGGGTTGGAAACGGGTTTGAGCCAAAATCAGGCGTTGAACACCGCCAAAGTCAGGCCGCCGGCCCGCCGCTCCCGGTCCGGATCGCTTCGACGGACGTCCGCTCAAAAACGAGCCGACCGCGCTCTGAACGGAAGACGGCGATGCCGGCAAGAGGCCTCGGGACGGCCAGATACCGTCCGAATCACGAAACGCCCGTCGTCGGGTGAATTCGGCTTCCGATGCGTTACCGTGCCGAGTCATCGGCTGCGCCGAAGAAGACGGGCGACGGCGCCGGCCGACAACGACAGGCCCTCGCACAGGCAGAAATAGATCAGCGTGAGGAACAGGAAGATTTCGACCGGATAGACCTGTTCGCGGCTGTTGATCTGGCCTGCGACCGTGGTCAACTCCGGCACGTTGACGATGTAGGCCAGTGAGGTGTCCTTGATCAGCGAGACCAGGAGGCCGACATACGACGGGACCAGATTGCGCAGGGCCTGCGGCAGCAGGATCAGCCCCAGGACCTGCAAATCCGAAAAGCCGGCCGCGCGCGCCGCCTCCGTCTGGCCGAAGGGGAGGGCTTCGAGCCCAGCGAGAGTCGTATACATGACGGCGGCGGCGCTGAACCAAGCCAGCGCCAGAACGACCGTCAACGCCGACGGCAAGTCGCGGCCAGTGATCGCCGGCAAGAGGAAATAGAGCCAGAAGATCACCAGGATCAGTGGAACGCCGCGGATGAGATCCGCCCACAAAAAGAGGAGATCACGCGGCCACCCGGGAAAGCGCCACGCAACGAGGGCGAGGAGGCAGCCGACCAGCAGCGCGATCACGCAGGCCGTCGTTGCCATCGCCAGGGTCAACATCAGCCCACCGAGGAAACGGTCGGACGTCTGGCCCAGAATGAGGTAGTCGAGATTGCGGCCGATTACCGAGAAGTCGAGCATCACAGCGCATCCCCGCCGGTCTCGACCAGGTGCGCCTCGGCGGCGGCCCGACGTCGGCTTCCCGGGCGCTGAGGCCCGAGCCAGATCAGCAGGCGCCCCATCGCCAGTCCGATGATCAGATAAAGCACGGTCCCTACGGCAAAGGCCTCGACCGCATGGGCGTTGTAACTCTCGATGGTGCGCGCTTGATAGGTGATCTCGCCCAGCCCTATTGAACTGGCGAGCGAGGACAGTTTCATCAGGTTGAGAAACTGGCCCACCAAAGGCTGCCAAGCGTTGAGGAAGGCTTGCGGCAGCAGCACGAAGCGCAATACGTCGATGCGGCTGAACCCCTGCGCCCGCGCCGCCTCAATCTGCCCAGCCGGCACGGCGCTCAGGCCGGTGCGGATCTCCTCCGCGAGAAAAACGGCGGTGAACACCGCAAGTCCCCACACCGCCACCAGGAATTCCGGCGTCACCAGAGGCACGCCTGGCGGAAGCACCGCCCAAGGGTGACTGTCGGCGATCCATCTCTTCCAGCTGCGCGGTAGCGCTGCAAAGCCGGCGAAATACCAGAACAGCAGTTGAACGAGCAGCGGCGTGTTGCGGAAAAGTTCGATGACGGCAATCGCCGACCACCGCAGCAGTCCGCGTTCGAGACGCAGCGCTGCGATCACGACCGCGAGGATGGAGGCGAGCGGAACCGCCGCTACAGTCACTGCGAGCGTCGTCACGACGCCGGCTGTCAACCAACCGAGCGCCGGCTGGTGATACAGCCCGCCCCAATCGAAGACGAACATCGTTACCCGTCCGTCGTGTGGAGAGGCGAGCGGATCTGGCTCAGAAAGCGTCGAGTCCGCTCGTGAACCGGCGCCGAGAAGAACTGCTCCGGGCTCGCTTCCTCGAGCACACGCCCTTCGTCGAGGAACACGATGCGGTCGGCCAGTTGTCTTGCGAACCCCATCTCGTGCGTCACGACGATCATGGTGATTCCGCTGCGGGCGACTTCCCGCATGACGCCAAGAACTTCGCCGATCATTTCCGGATCGAGCGCCGAGGTCGGCTCGTCGAAGAGCAGAATGTCAGGATTCATGGCGAGCGCCCTTGCGATCGCCACCCGCTGTTGCTGCCCCCCAGACAGTTGGTGTGGGAAACTAGCGGGCTTGTCCGCGAGCCCGACGCGATCGAGCAACCCAAGCGCCCTATCGCGCGCCGCTGCCGGCGTCAGACCCGTGATCCGACGCAACGCCAGAGAGACGTTCTCTTCGGCGGTGAGATGGGCATAGAGATTGAATTGCTGGAAGACGAATCCGATCCGCGTTCGCAGCGACCGCAACGCCTTGCCCCGCAAGCTGGAGACTAGAGCGCCGTCGACCAGGATCTCGCCGTCGGAAATCGTCTCCAGCCCGTTGATCAGGCGGATCAACGTCGACTTCCCCGACCCCGACGGGCCGCAGATCACCACAACTTCGCCGGAACGTATCGTCAGGTCGACTCCGCGAATGGCCTGAACGGCGCCGTGCCTTTTCGCCACACCGCGAAATTCGATCTTCGGCGCCGCATTTTCGACCGGGACCATGAACCGACACGCGCAGGGGGAGACGCCAGAAACCCTCAACCGTCCCCGCCGAGGCGGGAAAGGTCGAGGGTCACACCGAATTCCAATCGAACGAAGCGATCACGCCCCGATCTTGAACTCGCGCTTCTGCGGTGCGTCGGTGCCCGGGCCGAACCAGGTGTCGAAGATCTTCTGGGCTTCGCCGCTCTTCTCAAGTTCGGTCAACGTGTCGTTGACGATGGCGAGAACCCCCGCTTCGCCTTTTTTCACGCCGATGCCGATCTCTTCGCGCGTGAGCAACTGCGGCAGGATCTTGAACTTCTCCTTGTCCGGCGCTTTGGCCAGCACCCCAGCCAAGATCGAACTGTCCTGCGTGACCACGTCGACGCTGCCGTTGCGCAGCGCCGTTAACGCGAGCGGAATGTCATCATAGGCGAGAACCGTGGCCTCGGGATAGGTCGCATGTAGGAACTGCTCCTCCGTCGTTCCCTTCACCGCGCCGAAGCGCGCCTTCGCGTAGTCGGCGACCTTGTCGGAGCTTCCGGCCGGGACCAGGAATTGCTGACCCGACACGAAATAGGGAATGCCAAAGTCGATGACCTGCTTGCGTTCCGGCGTGATGGTCGCATCGGCGACAATCAGATCGGCTTTCCCCGATTGCAGCAGCGGGATGCGGTTGGCCGGATTGGTCGGCACCAGCTCGAGTTTGACGCCGATCTTCGCGGCGATCGCTTTGGCAAAGTCGATGTCGTAGCCGACGATATCGTGCGACTTCGGATCGACCAGACCGAATGGCGGATTGGAGTCGAACACTGCGGCCTTGAGCACTCCGGCTTTGCGAATGTCGGCCAGTTGGTCAGCTTGCGCGCAGCCGAGCGAAGACGTCAGAAGAAGAACGGCCAAGAGGACTCGCCTCGGAAAATGCACGGTGATCTCCTTTTCGAGATTGAATTAAATGGCGGCCTGCTTCGAAGGCCATCGGCAGCGCCCGCCTTATGATAGATGATTAACTCTATATATTTTATAGACAAATGTCAATGGCATTGAAAAAGTCGGCTGGCGAGGCGACGAGACCTAGGCGAGAAGGCGTTCGGTGCGCGGGTTGTGCGGCGGCGCGAAGATCTCTTCCTTCGAGCCCATCTGTCGCCAGCCACTATTTTTTGACCCCATGACAGAAATCCTGGCCGCCGACACAAATCCCGGCCCGCTGACAGGAAAGAGGTCCATCGCGTTCAAGTGATTGCCGCTCCCCCAAGTTCAATTCGCGCTCATCCGCGCGCTTCGAAGGCCGGTATCCCGCGCTAGCGCGACTCGGCTAGAGCAAGGCGCCCGTCATCAATCTGCTCAGCTCGATTGGGGGCCGCGAGTTAGGCTAGCAGCGACGACGCTACACCCAACCTTTTGGCGCGCACGCGGCGCTCGCTGGTGTAAGATCACCGGAGCGCCGGCGTGAGTTGGAGCACGCGACCACGAGCGACCGCGGCGCACCGGGACTGAAACGCAAACGAGGATTGAGGCATGGCTGACGAGGTCGAAACCCGAAGGACGCTGAGCGAAGGGGCGGCGCGCCAGCTCGCCAACGC
>Ga0181535_10001842_pt1 | contig 26796 bp, 26 predicted proteins | sample PEATcosm2014_Bin_44_FD_119774 | JGI IMG/M metagenome (GOLD analysis project Ga0181535, IMG submission 119774) | Peatland microbial communities from MTU Mesocosm Facility, Houghton, MI, USA - PEATcosm2014_Bin17_30_metaG | ecosystem: Environmental > Terrestrial > Soil > Wetlands > Peat | place...
CGCTCACGCGGGCCTTTTCACTAACTTTGATGTAACTGCGAACTGCGCCTGTTTACTCTCCGGTTTCGTTTCCAGTACTCGGGGTCGATTCCGAGCACGGAGGTTACCCCCGTTGCCAAATTGGTGAAGCCACCGTGATAGCTGATTTCGCCATAGCGGAACAGCCGGGCGAGTAAGACCAGGGCGTGCTGGGCAAGAGTCGAGTTGACGAAAGGCTCCTGTCGTTCCAGGGCCTCGACTGCGCTGCAGCTTGGTTCCCCCTCGTTGTCGAGACTCGCATCGACGATTTCAGGGTAAAGCTCGGCCGCCGAACGCAGGCGCAGCCTTGACCTTCTGTTTCGATCGTTCGGTGGCTCACCCAAGATGAACTGCCCGCTGTCTGCATTGTTGCCCACGTCGAGCCAGTACGAAACCGTGCTCAAATTGCCAACTGCATCGCGAATTGTGGCCCTTGCTGCCCGCGTATCCACGCACCCGACCACGACGTGAGCGCGGAGATCATCACCTGAATAACCTCGCGAGATGTGGCTTCCAGGATTTAGGTGAATCGGGACCGCTTCCCACTTCAGCCCCCAAAAAAGGTTGAGCCGGTTGACCAGGACCACCACTTTATGAAGCCCGATTTCGGACCGAGCAAAGGGTTGGCGAACGCAGTTTGTAGGTGAGATCGTATCGCCGTCCAAGACCGTAACGTGGAGTCCTCCGGGGTGGCCGCGGGCCACGAGCGATTGATGCAGGTACGGCAGGCCTGCCACAACCGCGCTGCCTGTTCCTCCACAACCCACTACCAGCACGCGCACCTGCCGTTCGAGCAATTCCGGGTGGATGCGGTGAGTCTCCATGGCCAACTCCTCAACGCTCGCTTCCGAGCGCGATGAATTCTTGAAGTGTCTCGCCGGCATCGGTCAGGTACTGAACGGGAAACCTCTTCCTGCCGACGAGACTTCTCCACAGCCCGATGAAACCTCTGGGGTGGCTGGTGAGCCGCACTGCTCCGGCTGCATGCGTGAATTCGGATTGAAAATATGAGCCTTCCCAACCAGGTATCGAGGCGATGTCGGAAGATTCGGGTACGCGCATGCTGCCGGCACAGACCAAGCCTCTACCATCCGTGTTCCAGTATGGGGCGGTCTTCAGGAGCGTCTCTGGGCCCGGCCGTGAATTAGTCGCCATTGCCCGCACGAAGAGGTCCTTGCCTGCAACTCTGAAGATCAGTGCAGGATGCGGGAAGACGAGACCGTTAAGCTTCCGCGTCCCTTCATCCGTCCCTCCAAAGAACATGACCCGGCACTGCGGCCGTGACCACCAAACCAGAATGTCTGGAGTGCGAGCCAGGACAATATCGGGAAAGATTTCAGGCTTGACCTGTGCTCCGAGTCCTTGGGCAAGAGTGCGTAGGAAGGCTGTGGTTAGCGGCTCGCCTGGCGCGAGATAAGGAACTCCATCGTCAGCCTGCTTAATCCGGTGGAGGCTTGCGAAGGCCCCTTCACCTCCAGCTCGATAAATGAGCACGGCTTCGCTGAGTTTGAATTCGGAATTGGCTCCGATGGCGACGTAGGCTTGCATGGCTATGATCCTCAAATGACCCACTTGTCGTTACCTGGCATCAAATCGATCAACCGGCCTGCCGCCGCAATCGTCTCGCAGGCCACTCCGAACACCTGGAAGGCGTCACGAACGGTGTCCGAATCGGTGGGATCGAATGGAATAATGAGATTAGGTTCCGGCGTTACCTCCAACATGCCTTGGGCGTCTTCATCAAAGCAGGCCGCCACGGAGTCGGCTTCAGCAAAGATGGCGAGGAGACAGGGCAGGGGCGGATTGCAGTCCGAGAGCTGCTGGCCGATGGCATCATGGAGCTCGGGCCGCTTCGCTTGGGCGGACACGCGCTCAAGACTAAGGACAGCCTCAACCAGCTTTGTTCCCAGTGGGTCATTGATTTTGTCCTTGACGTGAGCAAGCTCGTTTTCATCCAGTGCCGTCTGCCGCATGCACGGTGGGAGCGACCCCTGCACGTCCGGGATTTCGTACTGGTCAGCGTCTGCCTCCTGGGCAGCCCATTCCCGCAGCGTCTCAGCGCGTTCCTCGGCATCCCTAAAGTCGTAGACCCGGGTCCACCTGTTAAGGGCTCCGACAAAGAGGTGGAAAAAGGTCGCTGGCAGATGTGGATGAACTTTTTCCAGTAATTCCAACGTTGGTCCGAAGGTCACACATCCACAGCTTGCCTCGGAGGGCTCAACAATGAGGAACAACTGGTTGGGCTTGCTTTCGTCACGGTCCGTCCATTCACAGGGAGTGTCGCCGATCGTGGCAACCAACAGGAAGCGGCGGCGGATGGCTGAATCCCCATGTGCCTTGATCCAGCGTTCAAGCGTTAGTCTGATGAAGGATGTTGGGTCACAGTCCGCCCTCTCCCAATCTCCGGGCACAGCAATGTCCAGCTCGACGAGAGACTTGGCCAGCATCACAGCCAGATGGTCATCGCCAACCGTCCGATGGATTAGAGGGACAGCAGTAATCCGTGGTAACAGCAGACTACCGCCTTGAGCCATCAACTGACCGGAGGAAGCCAGCCGGGCGGGGCATCGAGTGGCGTGCGGTTGTAAGGGTGAGCGCTGGCCTCGACTGCGGCAGCGCAAAGAGCGGCGGCTTGTTGCAGTTCCTGGCATCTCGCAAACCTCCCCACGAGTGTCTGGTAACGGGCGTGGCGGCCCTGGCGAAGTCTTTCAAGTTCCGCCAGGACCGCACGCTTCGTCACCTCCTTGCTTTTGGGATTTCGGCTCATCGGGTTACCCCTTCGAGCCGATGGCTCGCGTGAACTGATAGCGCAGCTTGTCTCCGACCGCCTCCGGCCCGGTGATCGACGCCGTGGCGATGTCTGGATACTGATGCGCATACAGGTTGCGAACTTCCTCCGGAGAGAGCTTTGGATCCGGGTCCGGAAGCCTCACACCGTTAAATTCGAAGATACGAGAAAGTACGTGGCTCTCCATTAGAGTGCGAGACCTCCTTTCGATTGAGTTGAGGCGGGTTCGACCGTTGTAGGTGGGAACAGCCCGAGTGTACCCGTCGATCCCGAAGAGGGCGTAGCCTCAGCAGCAATTGGGGATGCGGAAGAAGACACTGAGGTAGGCTCAGCCACCATTGCAGCGGTTCCCTTATCAGGTGGCTTCTGAGTCGCCTTCTTGCGTTCTTCGGCTTTGCGCTTTGCTTCCTCTTGAGTTGCCTTGGCGGCAGCCTCCATGGTGGCCTTGGCTTCGGCCAAGGTGCTGGCGGTTTGCTGGTGGGTTTGGACGTAGCCGGCCAGATGCTTGCCGAGTTCTGCATCGAGTTCCTCGGGCGGGCCGGTATAGGTGAGTGGAGTGGTTAGAGCCGGGTTCTCGTCGGCCCTGGCCTGGGTGGGAATGACGTTGACGCGAAGCGTCTTGTGATCCACCTTGGCCACTGTGATGAGCAGAGTGCGGCCAGCAAGAAGCGGCATGAGTTCAACGAACATAGGACCTCCTTTCGCGGCGCGCACACGTTCTTTCTCGCGTCGACGCCGACTAAGTTGTAAAGGGGAAAAGGTTTAAGCTGGCTGTAGTGGGGTACTACATCAAAGATCGCAGACAGGAGTGGCCGTTCTACGCAACCATCGATGGTCACCTACCAGTCGCTAAACTTGGCCATCTAATGGCTAGGGTCGGCGTTGGCAGATAGGGTCTCTCACTCCGAGACTTGTTTTTGTAGGTTGGAAGTCGCTTGCGAGATTCGTGCGCATACTTATGTGCTGCGAGGTTTACGACGCATCTGGCCACATGAATTTCCTGCAGGCTTTAGGATTCGTCACCTTGATCTCCAATCGTTCGAGGGCCTGTAGCCAAGCACGCTGAGAAAGAAAGCGATCCTTCTCCTCATGCGAAGCGAGCCATGGGGGATTGGATTTGAGGAATGCGTCGTGGCTCATCCTGTCCTGGCCCAAGTCGACGATCCGAAGAAAGAAGAACTTGCAGAGGTGCTCCATCTCAGTCTTATCATCGGCCGCAGGGAGCTGGATCCACTGAGCGCAGGCACTCAAGTCGCCGATCCACACAGCGCCCTGGGGCACCGCCCCCCTTATCCGGTACATCGGTATCTGACGTCGTTCAAACCTGAGTCGCCCCTCAAATCCGCGGATCTCTGCGGCTCGACCCTTCGCCTTCCAGCGGGGCACGAGAACCCGCGACACATGTAGGTTATGCATGTCAATTGGGTTGAGGTTGGCGAGGACCACTGTGGGCGAATGCCCCTCCTCGTGAAGCTCATTGAGTGCGCGATGCAATCTTTTTTCGAGCGATTCCCCCCGCTTGTCAGGCAATGGGTAGCCAGCCTCGAACAACTCACGGAACGCAACTTGCGACTCAGACTCGGCAAGATCCCTCCCGTGAACCTCTCCCCACTCGCGGTACTCAACATGCCACCCGTCCACGAAGGCCGCTTTGTCCTCAATCAAGCTTAGACCCCACTTTGTCCGGTCGCCGACAGGGAGGTGACTTCGCGATTTGTCGACAAAGGCCGCACACCTCTTAAAGAGAGCGCGCACAGTTGCTGCCTTCTCGAATGCATCAAGGAAGCGATCCCTGAAAGCTTGTATTCGCGCAGGGCTTATAGGCAGGCTGATGAGCTGGTCATCCTCAGCTCTCTTGTGCTCAGCGACTACTCTGCCAAAGAGCTTTCGCAGCGGAGCCAGCTTAATCAGCCAGGCATCCGGTATCAACGCATTCCACTGCGTTCTGTCGTCTTCGAAGCTGGAAAGGGTTGTCGCAATGCGGCCGTGCTCACTGATCTCGTGCACGAAATCGCGGGTGCCAACCAAGGTCTGACGTTCGATGGCCTCATCAGATAAGTTCTGGCAAAGCTTGACGAGGCAATAGCAATAGTATTCGACCAACACACCATGCGGATCATATGCCCCTCCTGACTCAAGCCTCTCGGCCAAGGCGTCCCAGCTTTGCCATCCGAAGCGGGCTGAGCCGAGTGGGTCGTAAGCGCTGTTCAGAAGCTCCGTGAGCGACACCGGATCTGCAGCCGCGTTGGACGACATGCTATCGTTGAGTGAAGCGAGCTGGTTGTCCGGGCTGGATATAAACTTCTTAAATACATGCCCTCCGACGGCAAAAAGTAGCTCGCGCTTTTCTCGCTGCAGCCTCTCAATAACCCCGTGGACGTGCTCGAGCCTCATGAGCTCTGCCTGGTAGAACTCGCCATCTTGTTCGCTAATAGGGCTATAATTCAGACGAGCCTTGATGCGATCGATTTCATTCCCTGTCCCGAACTGGAGTAGTCCGGAAAATGCTTGGTCGGTTACCTGTCTAATTTTGTCGAAATCGCCCAGGCGTCCGCGCTCGATGCAATAACTGAAAAGCTCGTGGACACGCGTCAGAACAGCCGTGGCGAGATCCGCCACAAGGTCGAGATCGGCTCTCTCTGCTTCAGGCCGCCTCAGCTCAATTTCAACGTAATCTGCCATCCCTTTAAGGAATTCCAAGGAGTGTCCCAAAGCGTAATCTCTTGCTTGCACGCTCTCAATCTGGGACGCCTCTCGATAAAGGACCCCGGCGAACGCGGTGATTTCCAAAAACACCAAGTGGTTTCGCCGCCCGATCGCTAGATACCCCATGCGAAAAAGGGCAGATACGACCTTTCTCAAGATGTCGATCCGCCCCGTGCGGCAGGCACAGTACACAACCTCACCGAGTTGTTCTCTAATCCAGGTGACCTCATTCCAGCCACCCCCGAGACTGTGCATCTCGCGCAGGGCGACATCCAGCGAGTACCGGGCACCCGCTTCCTGGATTTGGTCCATGAATGTTTCCAACAGGCTGTTGTATACCCCGAGAATAACCTCAAGCCGCGAGCCGTGGTTCCCCTCTATGGCCGAGATCGCTCCATCCTTAATGTCTCCGAGGTATCGGCGGAGCCGCGTCGAGAATGGGTCCTCCTTTTTTATCTCGAACCCAGCCCTCGCCAGTTTTTCAAGCTTTCTTCTGTCGGCCTCATCCTGAACAAGGCACCTCGGATAGGAGAACAACCCGCTGTATTTTCCATCCGCTGTATCCAGAAACAACTTCATTAGATAGCGCCTCTTCTCAACCTTAAGGTCAGAAGTACGAGGCTGTCCGATGACATTGGAGGGGCCCGCCAGTGGCTCGTCTATGCTTCGCTTGTCACCATATGCGTACCCGTTCTCGTTGGAAATTCGTTCTAATGTCTGTGCAAATTGCACGAGCTTATTCACACGTATGTCATGGACTACTCCGGGGCGCAGCGCCCTGATCACGTACTGGTCCGATTCGCGACCAAGAAGAAAGGGAGAATACTCCAAGGGCAGGTCCTTTATAGCTTCGAGGACCTTGTTCTTTCCAATTCTTTCGGCAACTGCCAGCTCTACAGAACGCCGGAGCTTGTCCTTCAGTAACTCCACTCCCGCCTGCTCTAACTGGCTTTCGTCCAAAAGAGCGCGGGCCAATCGATAGAACGTGAAGACCGCTAAGAGAAGAACCAACGCAAGAGAACACCCGGCACAGATGGGATCCCTCACCCAATAAGACTCGACAAAAAGTCCTAGCACGAAAAGAGCAACTGGGAAAAGATAGCTTTCTTTCAACAGAATCTCGGCGAGATTGCTTCCACTTGCAGTGCTGCGTAATGACAGGCCCACCGCGAAGATCATGAGGGAAACAAAAGCTAGAGCGATTTTTGCCTGCATTTCAGTTAAGGCGCGCGCAGCACTGATATCACCGGGACCGGTGTGCAGATTGCGCCAGAGGACGAGCATAAGCGTCAGAGCGAGGGCCTCCGCCACCAATCTCAGGGACGCGAAGGAGGGATAGTAAAGCGCCCTAAACCAATCCCTTTCCTTTCCGAGCCATCCTCCCTTTCGAGAACGACGGATTTCTTGGCTAACTAGGGCGCGGAGGGAGTGTCTCTTGAAGCGCGCGGCGCTGGACACGACTAGGACAATGGCACAGGCTGCTACGGAGATGATCAATGTGGTAACAAGGGGGTGAGCCTCGATAATCTCCGCGATGGTCTGAGCACCAGGTCCCATATTAGGCATCGTGGGCTGCGCGAATTGTCCTACGTTAGGTTAAACGAAATTCGGACCACTTTCCATATCTCACATGAACCTTCTCACGTGAGCCTAGTTCGAGACAGCCAAACCCGCACTGTCGAGGCGGCGCGCAAGTGACGCACACCGTTTTGTAGTTCAGCCGCATTTCGCCCTTCGCGGCACCCAGGCGGATGCGGAGCATAGGCAGATCTACGGCATGCCCTAAGGATTGCACCCCTCACGCGCGTGTCGTAACTTTGACGGTCTATGGCGGCAATCCGTAGATATGCTATTCCCTATCATTTCAGCCGACCATGCTTAAGTTCCGGGGCACACAGAAACAGGCTCTTTGGTTGGGGAAGGCCTCACACATAGGGTTGGCCCAGCCGCGTAAGGCAGGAATTTCGATATTGAACTGCTTCAGGAAATAAGCCGGGGAGTCCCCACGTGTGTCCCTAGGAGGGAATCCGATTAAAAGGGAACATCCAGACGAGCGGTCTCGCTGCCTGTCTCGTTGAAGGGGTTATCGGCCTCATCGGTCGGCTCGGCAGCCTTCGAGGACTCAGGCGCGTTCGTCCCGTTCCCGTTCTTGGCTGAACCGAGGAACCGGAGCGTGGTGACAACTACTTCCGTTACGTTGCGCTTCTGACCTTCGCGATCCTCGTAAGCGCGCAACTGGAGCCTTCCCTCAACATAAAGAAATTTGCCTTTGCTCACATGCTCGCCAACGATCTCGGCCCAGCGCCGCCAGGCGACACAGTGAATCCAAAGGGTGTTGGTCTTCTTTTCTCCGTCCCCGTTCTTGTAAACCTCTTTCACCGCCAGAGAGAAGTTCGCGACCGGTATGCCGGCAGCGGTGAACTTCATCTCGCTGTCGGCTCCAACGTATCCAATCAGCATCACTTTATTCAACATAGGTGTTTTGACCGGAACCTCAAAATGGCCGCTTAAGGCCCCTTTACTGTCCCGCCGTCTCCTTTCGAATTGATTAATTAGAAGTTGCGCCTCTCATACTTGGTTCCCGGGCCGGAATCCAGAGGTCATTTGACGGAAACGAACCGCCTGGCTATTCTGCACTCGATATGGGAGCGTCGATTCAATCCTCAACTGATGGCGCCGAAGCGATCCTACGTCGTGTGGTCTCCGGCACAAAGCGGGAAGGTGAAAAGACGGTCTGCCACCTTAATGATGGTGCCACTATCTTCCTATCCAATTCCCTGGGTGCCCATATTCGGCCCGGCGACGAAATCAACTTCCCTCTGCCCACTGAGTCCGCCGAAGCAGGAACTGAAATCTACGTCCGCAAGCCCTCGTCCGGCGGGCGGGGTCGTGATCTCTACCAGACCCCAGTCAGTTATGCCGCGCAACCCAAAGCCGATAAGCGAGAGCGACTTTACATACGGGCAGAGGTTCCAGCGGGCCGGCTGGGGATTTCCTCCATCCATCTGCCTTGCGAGGTGGTCCGCGATTATTTCTACGTCGCCACACGGCGACAGCCCTGGGCACGCCAGACGAGTCTGTATGACGTTCTGCGAATCACTCCCACCGCCTCACTTGCAGAGTTGCGAGTGGCCTTCAGGCTCAGACAATTGGAGATCCGCGCTGCCGGCACTTCTAGCCGTGACAGTGCTACCCTGGAGCGAACCTTCAACATCCTGGCGCAACCTGATTTGAGGGCTTGTTACGACTCGCTGCTGAAGGATCCGTCGACGCCAGCACCATTTCCGTACGGGGGCTTAGGCTCGATTCTGATCGCCGGAGACCGATCGCGCGATGGTCAGACGTTCTTCGCGACCCAAATCCTCTCGTTCCAGCCCGAACTGCGGGAGCGCCGGTTCCACGCGCCGTTGCGGAATTTTGACTTTTACGATGACCGTGCCATCTACCACGATGCTCGGCGGAAGCTCGAAGTGACACTCGATCAGTCCGCGATGCCGATCACTTGGGACGCAACCTGGAACCGGTGGAAACACCTGCTGGGGGCCAAGGTCGAGTTACAGGGAACGTTGGTCCAGACGGGCAAGTATTGGCGCCGGAACGGTCAGTGGAACCTGGTGAAGTGGGAGACCGCTTTGCCAAGCCGCATCCGCGTGAAGATTCCGCCCAGCATCACCGACCAAATTGAAACAGCCCGAAGGAGCTACCATCGGTTCGGCAAGTTTTCGGACGCCTTGGGCCAAATTCGTGCCCGCATCGAGCGCGAGCCGATGGAAAGGGAACAACTGCGCAGTCTCTGTTGGGACCTCGGTATCCCTGGGGACTTTGATATCGCCCAAATCACCTGGAAACCAGATTACGACCAGTCATACTACCGCCAGCTCTGCCGGCGGTCGCGACGCCTGTACTTATACCGTGATGAGTACATCTTCGACACCTCGGGAGGGATCGCCGTCGAGACACCGCAACTGGGTCACGCGACATACCTGTTCTCCAAGCCGGTGAGCATCGAAGCCTTCCTCGCTGCTTACGTCGCCACCACAAAAGAGGCTGTCCGGCAGAATCGGGCTAATGTGGCGGAACGGCTGGGATTCCTGGGACGCGTCGTTCACGGATCCAACCCACGCATCTGGCTTCGTACGTTAGCCGCCCGTCTGGGCGAAGCAGCCGATTCCGCTCAGGTCGCATCCGAGGGAGAATGAGTATGCAAAACGAAACGAACACGAAGGCTGAAATCATTACCCTTCTCGAAACTCGGACGGAGGTGAGCCTCGAGAACATCCGTCAATTCATCCTGGACCTGGACGAACGGGATTACACCGAGTTCCTGTATCCTTCCGACCCCGATTTCGCCGAAGAACTTGAGGGGCGCGCTGCTGAAGCCAAGGGAATGCTTGAGACCCAGATGGACATCGAGGTAACTCTTCGCGGGCTGGCCCTCGGCAGGATCAAGGTCCAATGATGACGGCTTAGTAGGGGCCGGGGGCGCCCTCGACGTTCACCCCCTTACCGCTGCTGTTGCCTACAATCCACAAAATGCTTGATATTTGTGAGGGGCAAGAGACAGAATCTTCTCCAGCCGTCAGAAAGAGTTGTATTTGCTCTCGTGATCGGCTGCGACTTGCAATCTACCGACACGGGTCTGGAATCACTGCTCATGATGACGAAGAAGCCGAAAAAACCAGAAAAGGTTGACACTATCGTTGGTCAGATGAAGGGCGTCCCGTCGTCCACCTCCGAACAACTTTTCCCGCCCGCTCTATTGATAGACATAAAGCAGCTTATCGATAGTGCGCGTGCCCGTGCGGCTGCGGCCGTGAACTCCGAGATGGTTAGACTTTACTGGTCGATCGGCGAGAGGATCCGCAAGGACATTCTCGCGTACGAGCGAGCTGCGTACGGTGAGCAGATTGTCCACGCACTGAGTGGACAATTGAGCGAAGACTACGGTCCCGGTTTCGGCCGCACCAACCTGTTTTACATGATCCGATTTGCTGAGATCTTCCCAGACATGCGAATTGTCCACGCGCTGAGTGAACAATTGTCTTGGACTCACTTAAGGCAAATCATTTACCTTGACGACCCTCTCCAGCGTGAGTTCTACACCCACATGTGCCGGATTGAACGCTGGAGCACCCGGACGCTCCAGGAAAAAATTCAGGGAATGCTTTACGAGAGAACGGCGATCAGCAGAAAACCCGGCCACCTGGCCCGCAAGGAGCTCGATGCCCTGCGCGATGAGGATCGCGTAAGCCCGGATTTGGTCTTCCGGGATCCCTACCTCCTGGACTTTCTTGGATTGAAAGACACCTACAGCGAGAAGGACCTTGAAACCGCGATCCTGCGTGACCTGGAGCAGTTTCTGCTGGAGTTGGGCTCAGACTTCAGTTTCGTCGCCCGGCAGAAGCGAATTACGGTGGACAACGAGGATTACTACCTGGATTTGCTTTTCTTCCATCGCCGTTTACGTCGGCTGCTCGCTGTGGAACTCAAATTGGGCCGCTTCCGCGCCGCCGACAAGGGGCAGATGGAACTCTACCTCCGCTGGCTCGAAAAGCACGAATGCCAGCCGGGAGAAGAATCACCTTTGGGCCTGATCCTCTGTGCCGGGAAGTCTGCCGAGCATGTCGAACTGCTGGAGCTTGAGAGAAGCGGCATTCGAGTCGCGGATTATTTGACGGAACTGCCTCCCCGAGAGGTCTTGGAACGTAGGCTGCACCAAGCCATTCAAGCGGCTCGAGAACGGTTCAGGCCGGCTCTGGAGGGGAGCGAGGAATCGAAATGATCAGCGCACAAGCAACGGCGTGGCTCCTTCGGGCGTGCCACCGCTCCCATCACAAACTCGAGGCAGCCGCAACTCGGCAACGGGCCGATCGCTGCCATGCAGGTCATGCAGATCGTGTCCTTCCCGAGTGTATGATCTCGTGCGGGACGGCAGGATTTCCTGGTCCAATCATGGTCCAGTTATGGTCCACTTACCGTTCCGCAGGGTTACTGAACGTGTCTTCGGTAGCCATCCGCATCGCATCGTTTCAGTAAGTTACGAGTAGGTAGCGCCCTTTCACGGCGGTAACGCGGGTTCAAATCCCGCCGGGGACGCCAACATTCTTAAGCACTTACCAGCATTGCGTCAGGTGTTGCCTGGGGATCGATGACGAGTAGGTGACTAACGTCGCCCATTTCACCCGTTTGAGTCAAGCCGGCGAGGAAGCAAGGGGGAAAACGACTTGACGGATTCGTTATTTCCAGTACAATGGAAGTATGGAAACTCGTGACGACCCGGAACAAGTCATCCGCTATGCCGACATGTTTGCAGCCATGGGGGCCGAGCCAAGACTACGCATCATGCAACTCCTCCTGAAGGCCCATCCTCAGGGACTAGTGGTAGGCGACATTCAAGATGAGCTGGGAATCCCTGCATCCACTCTGTCCCATCATCTCGACAAGCTCAAAAACGAGGAATTGGTCAAAGTACGGCGTGAGGGCACCTTCCTCTGGTACACGGCGAATACCGAGGCCCTCCAGGAACTTCTTAACTTTCTCTATGCGGAGTGCTGTACTCACAACAAAGCGGTTAAGCCCGGCGACCTTGTCTTGATCGTGCAAGCTTCAAAAGGAATCCCGGAAAGGAAAAACAAATGAGCACAGAAAACATTAAGGAGGCGGTGAAAGAGAAGTATGGACAGGCTGCCCTGCGCATTTTCCAGGGCCGGAGCTCGTGCTGCGGCACGGTTCCCCCACTGGAGGGCTGTCCCGACCCCATCACATCCAACTTATATGACGGCGGCCAGGCTAGCCAGATTCCCGAGGAGGCTCTCCTGGCTTCGCTGGGGTGTGGAAACCCGACCGCTCTGGCGGAACTAAAGCCTGGAGAGACCGTGCTCGATCTCGGATCAGGCGGCGGTGTTGATGTGTTGTTATCCGCCAAGCGAGTGGGTCCCACCGGCAAAGCCTACGGCTTGGACATGACGGACGAGATGTTGGCCCTGGCCCGGGAAAATCAACGCAAGGCTGGGATTCCGAATGCGGAGTTCTTGAAGGGGGAAATCGAAGATATTCCGCTGCCGGACAATTCCGTCGACGTCATCATCTCGAACTGCGTCATCAACCTTTCGGCCGACAAGGATCGAGTTTTGAGAGAAGCATTCCGGGTGTTGAAGCCGGGTGGACGATTCGCGGTTTCCGACATCGTGGTGCGCGGCGAGGTCCCTGCCGAGATTCGGCGCAACATGGAGCTATGGGTAGGCTGCATGGCGGGGGCGCTGGAAGAGAGCGAGTATCTCGCGAAACTCACGAAAGCGGGTTTTGAGCTGGTCAGCATCGAACCGACGCGGGTTTACCGGGTTGAAGAAGGACGTGAAATGCTGTCGTGCCAGGGAATCGACGTAGAGGCCATGGCTCCGCTGGTGGATGGCAAGTTCATGAGCGGCTTCGTGCGGGCGAAAAAGCCGGGCACATCGTGCTGCGTTCCTGGTTGCTGCGGGAAGTAGCTCACCACTGCTTCCCGCCCATCGCACACAAATTGAGGAGGCAGAGGCGTTGAGAAAGGTCAGCCGATCTCACGCGAAGGCTCTCTTTTCATGATCGATTCTTTCTCGAGGCGCGGCTTATCGGAGAGTCATAGGCACGGTGAAGGAGAACCATGATCAAACCAAGAGTGCTGTTTGTGTGTAGTGAGAATGCTTGCCGCAGCCAAATGGCCGAGGGCTTCCTGCGGCACCACGCGGGAGACCGCTTCGAAGCGTTCAGTGGAGGCGCCGAGCCCGGAAAACTGAATCCTGTAGCAGTCGATGTCATGAGGGAGGTAGGCATCGACATCTCGGGTCACCGCTCGAAAGATGTTGCCGAGTTCTTAGGGCAGAGCTTTCATTTCATCATCAGGGTCTGCGACAAGGTCAAGGAAGCCTGCCCGGTGCTCCCGGGGGCAATCTGGTACGTTGACTGGAGTTTGCAAGATCCCGCCTCCGCGAAAGGCTCATCCACTGAGCGGATGACAGTGTTCCGGCGCGTTCGCGATGAAATTGAAGGGTGCGTTCTGGAGTTCATCGCCAAGGAATCGTGAAGAGGCAGTGCCAGGGAGAACTAACCCGCGTGCTATAGAGATTGCCGCGAGGCGATCGTCCATTTCGTTGTGCTTAGTCTCCGAGGAGTCAAGCCGAGTACACCTGTGGAACAGGCGTTTGACATTGGCGCGCTGGCGCCAGGATCAGGTGATGCTATGGAGATAATCGGCAATTGAGAGTTCTTATCCTCTGTACCGGCAATTCGGCTCGCAGCCAAATGGCGGAGGGGTTGCTGCGCCATGACGCAGGAAATGTCTACGAGGTTTTCAGCGCGGGCACAAAACCAACCCATGTGCGCGCTGAAGCAATCACCGTGATGCAGGAGGCTGGAATTGATATTTCCGACCACCGCTCCAAGTCCGTGGATGAGTTCGCAGGCCAGAATTTCGATTACGTCATCACGGTCTGTGATAATGCCAAAGAGAGTTGCCCCATCTTCCCGGCTAAAACACAACGTATTCACTGGAGGATCGAGGATCCCGCCGCCGTGCAAGGCTCGGAAAAAGAACAGCTGGCGGCGTTTCGGCTCGCCCGAGACGAGCTGCGAGCGCGGCTGAAGGCCTTCGCTCAAGGTCGTCAAGAAGGGCTATGTTGAACGCAACAACAATAAACTCTCGTTCCTGACTGTCAGTGCCGGAAGTTCGTCCTGACGCTGCCTCGAGCGGGGAACCGGGATTTCTTCTTGCGGCGGGAGTGGAGAAGTTCGCGGCTGATGGCCTTGAGGAAGCCCCGCCCCCAAAGGCCGATTAGCAGCAAGGCCCCAAAAAGCAACACGGCGTCGAGGCTGGCGCGGTCCCGGGTCCAGTAAATGCCCTCCTGCACGTTCAGCCAGATCGAGAACTCGTCCAGAGTGAGGGCGGCGCCAACACCGTAGAGCAAGGACATCAATCGACTGGCAAGGAGAGAGGACGACTTGCTGCCGGTGCCTACTTCAATCAGCCAGCCAAACCCCACAGCCAGCAGTAGGAAAATCCCCCAGACCAAGTGATGCACGTGCGTGCCGCCTATGTAAAGGTACCGAAACGGGCCGATGTTGCGGGAAGCCAAGTACGCCAGCGAGCGGGCCAGGGTGAAGGTGGTAAAGAACCCGACTGCGGCGAGGAAAAGACGACGTCTGGGTCGGTCGGGGACATGCTGGTGAAAAAGCTCACCCACGCGCGGAATGTACAGAATCAGCAGGACGGCAGCGGTGGCGACGATAATCGAAATAGTGAGCAGCCAGGTTGTGGGCGACATAAGCCCTGCATCTCCTATGCGGCTTGGCGAGGCGCGTTCTCCGCGTCATAGGGCAGGAACCTGAAACACGGCTGGAAACCCGTGGTGACGGCAAATCGAGCACAGCCGCCAATACCAAGTCACCGCAGTATCACGTTCAACGCGAGCGGGATTGTACCATGCAATCCCGACTTCCTGGGAGAAACGGCGCCAGGCGCCGTTTCCACCTTCCCCGGACGGTATACTACACTGGCCTCTTTTCTGATAAGGATCCTTGGCACTTTTTCGTGTTCCTCTCGAATGGCACGCAAATTCATTCATCGAGTTACAAGCATAGCGCCCGAAGGCGCCGGTGTCGCAGTGACGGTGGGTGTGAGAGCGAGTGCAGGGATTCACGCCCCCTCCGCTGAGCATTACCTTCGTGCCATATACTCCGGTCCAGGGTCGGCCGATCATAACCTTATGCGAAGGGCCTCGAAGACACCCATGAGGGCTGACAACGGCTGGAGGAGTTCATAACTATGCGATTTCGAACCAGTAGTCTGTTTGGTCTGTGTCGAGTGCTGTCAAGCGTGGCTGCACTCTCGTTGTTCATGGTCGCTAGCGCGCCGGGCCAATCCGTAATGACGTGGCATACGCGCCTGGAAGTGACCAGCGGTCAGGCGAAGTTTGTGAACCGAATGCCTGGCACCCAGATCTTGCGCCTCGACATTGTTCTGCCGCTGCGCGATCAGGCTGGGCTAGAAGATTTCCTGCAAGAGCTCTACGATTCCAGCAGCCCGATTTACAGGCACTTCCTTACGGTGCCGGAATTCACCGAGCGGTTCGGCCCCGCGCAGGAGGATTATGATGCAGTGGTGGCTTTCGCAAAAGGCAGCGGCTTCAAGGTAGTGGGCGGCTCCCGCGACGGCATGGAAGTGCAGGTCGAGGGCTCAGTCACGGTGATTGAAGCTGCTCTTAATGTAGCCATGGGCGTCTATCAGCACCCCACGGAGAATCGCACCTTCTATGCTCCGGACCGAGAGCCCTCCGTGCCCCTGGGATTCCCGCTCTGGCACATCTCGGGTCTGGACAACTTTTCGATTCCCCATCCCGCCAGCCTGCACCGGAATCCGAATGGGAAGCCCAATGCAACTACGGGCTCCGGCCCGGCGGCCTCCTTTCTGGGCAGCGATATGCGGGCAGCCTATTATGGTGGAACGACCCTAACCGGCGCCGGCCAGTCGGTCGGGCTGTTGGAATTCTACGGCACTGATCTGGCCGACGTGAACACTTATTTCACGAATGTGGGCCAGACAAACAAGGTGCCGATCACTCTCATCTCCACGGATGGAAGCAGCACGAACTGCCTCTATTCAATGAATTGTGATGACGCCGAACCGACCATCGACATCACCCAGGCAGTCTCGATGGCCCCAGGGCTGACTCGGCTCTACGTTTACGTGGGCGGATCCGATACCGCCATCCTCAGCGCCATGACTACGACGACGTATGCGCCGCTCAGTACGCAGTTGAGCTGTTCATGGAGTTGGACTCCGGCCGACCCCAAAACTGACGACCCTTACTACATGAAGATGGCTGCACAGGGCCAGAACTTTTTTGCGGCAGCCGGCGACAGTGGCGCGTGGACTCTCACCAACCCCTCTTACCCGGCGGAGGACGCTAATGTCGTCTCTGTCGGCGGCACGGACCTAACCACCGCCAGCGCAGGCGGCGCATGGGCTTCTGAGACCGCTTGGTCCGACAGCGGCGGCGGAGTTTCACCGCACCACATTGCGATTCCCTCCTGGCAAAAGCTTTCAGGCGTCGTCAACGCAAGCAATAGGGGCTCCACATCCTACCGGAACGGCCCTGACGTTTCGGCGAACGCGAATTATTCCTACTATGTCTGCGCCGACCAAAACGGATGCACCGCGAACCTATACGGCGGGACCAGCTTTGCGGCGCCCCTCTGGGCAGGCTACATGGCACTCGTCAACCAGCAGGCAGTTGCCAACATCGGCAGACCGCTCGGATTCATTTGTCCGACCATTTATGACCTGCTTGCCGAACAAGGCAATACGACCGGTTTTCACGACATCACCAGCGGCGCCAATGGCTATCCGGCGGTAAAAGGGTACGATCTGGTCACAGGGTGGGGCAGCCCCAACGGCGCCAGCCTGATCAATGCCCTTACTGGTGCACCTGCCACGGGCTTTACCGTTTCTGCTTCGCCCACTACGGTCTCCGTGGCACAGGGTAGTAGTGCGACCTCGACGATTACGACCGCCGTCTCGGGCGGGTTTAACTCGTCGATCGCCCTTTCCGCTTCCGGCGAGCCCAGCGGCGTATCCGTGACCTTCGGTCCCTCCTCCATCAACGGCGCCGGGACCTCAACGATGACAATGAGTGTCGCCTCGTCGACCCCGGCTGGCACTTATCCAATAACCGTCACAGGCACGAGCGGTAACGCTACTCAATCCACCACCGTCTCTCTGAATGTGGCGTCGGTGGGAAGCGGAGGCGACTTCACTTTCAAGGCATCACCGGCCTCGCTTGCTCTCGCCTGGGGTAGTTCCGGCACTTCCACAATCACCACCACCGTCTCAGGCGGCTTCAACTCAGCGATTGCATTGTCGGCGTCCGGCATGCCATCCGGCGTGACCGTGAGCTTCAGTCGCACGATCATCGCCGCCCCGGGCTCCGGGACATCAACCCTGACGATCACTGCACACTCGGGCGCCAAGACCGGAAGCAGCACCATCACTATTACCGCGACGGGCGGAGGCGTCACCCACACGACAGCAGTTGCTCTTAACATCGCTTTATAGTGACTGCCGACGGCAGCGGGTCGGTCCCGGAACGCTTGAACAGCAAAAGGCCTGGTCCCTATGGTCCAGGCCTTTCTTTTTTGTCAGCACAGCCTCGTCCCACCGGCTTCTCACGTCGTGCGTTTTAGGAGATCTTTGAATCAGGTCAAGATGAGGGTTCTGATGCAGAGTCGCCGGCTAGCAGTTTCATCACCGCGAGGGCGCCGTCGCGCGCGGAGTGGGGGCGCGCCAACTCGCGAACCCGGTTGCGAAGATCTTTAAGCTTCGAAGGCCCTGTCAACAATGAGGCAATGATCGGCGCCAGATCATCGGGTTTCTTAACCCAGATTCCTGCTCTCCATTTTTCAATCCAGCGGCAGGTGCGCTCCTCGTTACCGGGTAAGGGATTGAACGCCAGCATAGGCAACCCACAGGCAAAGCCCTCGTTGAGCGTGCCGCCGCCGGGTTTACTGATCATCAAGTCGGAGGCAACCATCCATTCCTGGACGTTGTCGATCCAACCCAACACGCGGACCTGCGGCAGATGTTTACAGCGTTCTCGCAGTCGTTTCGCGATCCGCCGGTTTCTGCCCGCAAGCAGAACCACCTCCAAATCGGCTCTGACCTTGAGGATTTCCCTCAGGATGCGCTCAGGCGTGCCAAACCCCTGGCTCCCTAATGAGAGCAGGATCTGGATGGCGTCCGCTTTCACGCCCAGCTTCTGGCGAGCCACCGCGCGCGAGGGCAGCGAGGCGAACGCCGGGTGGATGGGTTGCCCGGTCGTCACCACCTTCGAGGCAGGTGCGCCAGCGTTGACGAGTTCGGCAGCGAGATCCGGATGGGTCGTAAGGAACAGGTCAATTTCCGGCTGCACCCAGGCGCGGTTGAAGTCCATCAACTCCACACCCACCAGCACAAAGTTAGCGTGCGCCTCCCGCTTACACAAGGCGGCGAGTTCGCAGGCGCCGACCTCGGTCGCGATGACGGCGTCCGCAGCGTAATCACGGAGGAAGCGGAATAGAGGCTGAGACCCGTGCCGGTAGAGCCAATTGGGCCCGGTCGATTCGGACTGAGACTGCTTGCTCTCAATCCACCGCCACAGGTCCGGCCAGATGGCAAGTGGAATCACATAGGAATTGTAATAGGCCCGGAACCACGCCGTGCAATGCTGGAGCGTATCGACGACCTCCGCAGGGACGCTGGGGCGGAGATCTCGAAAGGCCTGTCGCAGGGCCGCTGCGGCTCGCGCATGCGCCGCACCGTGCGACATGCTCAGAATCAGAATTCGTGGATGTGTGGCCACGGTTTTAGGTTTCACGGCAGGACAGGAATTGATTCTGCAGCTTTACATTCTGTGCTCGACCGCTTACCATCGCGGATTACTGATATGGAACTCTTCATCCTTGGCGCCGGCATGGGAATCGTGGGAGGATTGTTTCCCAACCCCTTGCACATGATCGCTCTGACCCAGGTGGCCTTGGGCCGATGGGGGCGTGCGATTTTCGTGCTGCTGGGGCCGCCACTAATTGTTGATGGAGCCTTTCTTCTTGTCACTTTGTTTTTCTACCGTTGGATCCCCTTTGGCATCGTCCACTATATTGCCTACGTGGGGGGAGCAGTCGTGATTGGCTTTGCCACCTACGCCCTCTGGGGAATTCGCCGCACAACCGAAGTAGCGATGGCGAATTCCGCAGTATACACCTTCGCAGGCATCGCCATAGCCACGCTGGCAGAGGTGGCCGCTCCGGGAACCTGGGTTTATTGGATCACCATTGCCGGACCGATTCTCGCCGAGGGCCGGGCACACGGTTATGGGCACGTCGTGCCTTTCTTCGCCGGCAGTGTGGTCGGTTACTATGGTGCGGCGATATTCTCCACGGCGGTCATGGCGTGGGGCGCAGGCCTGCACAAACGCTTCAAGCAGCATCTGATCCTGGCAGCGAACGTCCTGTTGTTGCTGATGGGTGCTTCCTACCTGTTGCGTGCGTATCTGAAATAGTGCGCCCCCCAGCGGTCTACGTATCGGCCCCGCAACACTTCTTGTATTTCTTTCCACTGCCGCAGGGACAGGGATCATTCCGCCCCGGGCGCGAGCGCGGTTCCGCCGCCTGCCCATGCTGTCGCAACATCTGCATGACATTCGCCGGTGCGCGGCCTTGCCGGAATTCGGACGCCATGAACTGCATGTAAGGATCGATGTGATTAAAGAACAGCTTATATCCGGCGCACAGATAGTTAAGGCCCCACTCGCCGTCGGGCGTTCTCGTGAATCGGTGCTTGGGGCATTCCCCGTTGCAGGCAAAGCGGACTTCACACTCGCGGCAGTATCGCGGCAAGCTGTCGCGCTTATCCAGGCCGAAGCGGCGTTGTTGCTCGGAGCTGACCAGTGCGGCAAGTGCCTGCTCCCCGATATTCCCCAACCGGTTCTCCGGATACACGTAATGATCGCAGGAGTACACGTCGCCGTTATGCTCAATGGCCAGGCTCTCGCCGCAGGTCTCGCGAAATACGCATAGGCTTTGCGGCAGCCCCAGCCAGCTTTCCAGCGCCACATCGAAGATTTGGACGAAATACCGCGCCACGTCGCGACGCACCCATTCGTCGAAAATCTCGCACAGGAATTTGCCGAACTGCAATGGTTCCACCGACCATTCGGAGACCTCGGCCTCCGCCTGGTAGCGAGGTCCGATCAAAACCAGGCCGTGAGAATCGGGAGTTTTGGCCACCCGTTCGACGACCGGTATGAACTGCATGTACGTGCTTCCCACTTCCTTTAAGAACCGGTAAACCTCGCGTGGATGGCGGGAGTTCCGGCGGTGCACCACGGTGAGCGTGTTGAATTCGACCCCATGCTTCTTGAGATATTTGAGTCCCCGCAGAACCGCGCCAAGAGTGGGCTGGTCCCCTTTGTTGACGCGATAGCAGTCGTGAAGCTCAGTCGGGCCGTCAATGGAAAGCCCCACCAGAAAGCGGCTCTGGGCAAGAAACTCGGCCCACGTGTCGTCCAGCAGGATGCCGTTGGTCTGGAAGGCGTTTTCGATTCGCTTGCCGTTCGCATACCGCTTCTCCAGTTCGACAACCCTGCGGAAGTAATCCACACCCAGCAAGGTAGGTTCTCCACCTTGCCACGCGAAGTTGATCGTGGGCGCGTCCTGCGCCTCGATATATTGGCGGACGTAGCTCTCCAGCACGTCGTCCGGCATGGCCCACGAAGCGGCGGCAGGATAGAGATTCTCCTTTTCGAGGTAAAAGCAATATCTGCAATTCAAGTTGCAGATCGGCCCCACCGGCTTGGCCATGATGTGAAAGCCCGGCGAGCGTTGAGGCTCGGTTGGCTCCGCTCCGGCTGTGGAGTCTGGTTGGTTAGGTACGTTTTGCAAATCAGTCGACATCGGTTTGTTGCGGCGTCGAAGCGTTCACCGCAGAGACACTAAGACACAGAGAAGATTCCATCTATCTCTTCAATCCTCGGTGCCTCGGTGCCTCAGTGGTGACCCCAGGGCGAGCGCACCCACAGCCGCGGCTTCGGACTTCGGAAACGCCCGCCGTGATGTTTTACCTTCGTTGTCTTCCATCTTTCCTCCAGTCACTCCGGCCTGCGCCGAACCCCGGACGGAGCAACCCCCGCCATCAGCTTACAACACGAAGGCGAGTTCAGGAACTTGATTATCGACGCCGGGTACCGGGGCTAGGGCAGAGCGAAGCTCCGCCGGCATCGGGCACCGCGGTTCCGCTGATCGCCGGGCTCCGCCCTGCGCCAGTGGGCGGCTCCATGGCGTTTTTCGGTGGAACCTGGGTATAGTTATCTGCGTACCTTTCTACAAAGCGACGCAGGATAAACTGATCTAGGGAGGAAGGTCTATGGGCAGTTGGGCACAGCATCTCCGCTTTGCCGGGCGCCAGTTGCAGCGCAGTCCCGGCTTTACTGCTACCGTAATCGTCACCTTGGCCTTGTCCGTGGGCGCGAACACGGCGATCTTCTCCCTGGTTAATGCGCTCATGCTGAAGAGCCTGCCTTACCCGCATCCGGAGCGGATGGGCGCGATTTACACTCGAATCACCGGCCCTAGAGCTTTTGATGAGCGGCACCACCTGGATGGGGAGCAATGGGAGTTGCTGCGCGACAACGTCCCCGCTTTGATCACTGCTGTTTCGGGAGGCAGCTCGGGCGTAAACCTGCAGGCTGGTTCGCGCGCGCTGTACGTGCACGACGGGCGCGTCTCCGCTCACTACTTCGACGTGCTGGCTCTTCAGCCCATCATCGGGCGCAGTTTCTCTGAGGAAGAGGACCGCCCCCACGGACCCAAGGCCGTAATTCTCAGCTACAACGTGTGGCGCTATCTCGGGGCTGACCCGAGCATAATTGGCCAGGCGATCCTGCTGCGGAGCGAACCCTGCACGGTAATCGGCGTGCTGCCGCAAGGCGCCACCACTCCCTTGAACGCCGATGTTTATGCCTCGCTACAGCCCAGCCGCTCGGGCGAAGGAGGGGGAACGAACTTTGACCTCATCACCCGGCTGCGCAACGGAGCGACTTGGCAGGAGGCGGATTCCGAGATCAACCGCGCCTGGGCCTACCGCAAGGACCGCTATGAACTGCAGAATAACCCAGGCGCACAAGTGACCTACTATTCGGCCCCGCTCCAAAAGGGGCAGACGGACTCGCTGCGTCCGCAGGTGCTGGCGCTCATGATAGCCGCCGGCTTCATCCTGCTCATTGCCTGCGCGAATCTCGCGGGCTTGACTCTGGTGCGCATTTTGCGCCGCACCCCGGAAGTGGCCACACGGTTGGCGCTGGGAGCCTCGAACTGGCAGATTCAGAAGCAATTCTGGGTGGAAAACCTGGTCCTGGCCATAGTGGGCGGGGCAGTTGCTATCTGTGTGGGCTTTATCGCCCTGCGCGGCCTCCTGCTGTTATTGCCCGAACACTTTCTTCCGGTCGCCAGCGTACCGCTCGACGGCCGAGTGATGGCTTTTGCGCTCACGATCTCGGTGTTGACCAGTGTGCTGTTTGGAATGCTCCCGGCACTCGCCACGCGCAAGGTTGACTTGCGCTCATCGATGTCCGGCCGCGGGGAGGCCAGAGTGGGCAGCGTGCGCCTCCGCCAAGTGCTGGTTGCCGGGGAGGTCGCCCTCACCGTCGTGCTGTTGGCCGCTTCCGGCCTGCTTATCCGCAGCCTGGTCCACTTGGAGACACTTCCGCCAGGGTTCAACCCCCATGGCGTGATGGTCGCCAAGGCGTCGCTCGACGATACTCGGTACCACAATCTCGCCGCCTTCCGAAAGCTCTTGGACGATAGCACCGCCGCCATGCGGCAGATTCCCGGGGTAAAGAATGCGGCGGTGGGTCTGAGTTTGCCTTACGAACGCGCCCTGAACGACGCCATCACCCTCAGCGACGGGAAAGAGGCCGGGCGCCAGGACGCGACCGATCTGGTCTACGTTACGCCCGGATACTTCGACACCTTGGAAATGCCAGTGCTGGCGGGACGCACGTTTGCGGTTGCGGACGGCCCGAATACACAGAAGGTGGCCGTGGTGAACCAGGCCTTCGCGAGAAAGTTCTATGGCGGAAGCAATCCGGTGGGCCGCTACATCGACAAGGACACCCTGATTGTGGGTGAGGTGGCTGACGTCTCGGTCTCTTCCGGCATCTACGGGGGCGCGCCGCTCATGAGCGAGCAGGCGATGTACATTCCGGCCTCGCAAGTAAATCCGCAGTACCTCCCCATGGTGCACATGTGGATTCAACCCGACTGGGTGGTTCGCACGGCAGGCCCGGTGGAGGGCTTGACGGCCGCGATGCAGCGAGCCCTTGCCAGCGTTGATCCCAACCTGCCGGCTTCCGGCTTTTACGCGATGAAAGATCTCATGGCGAGGACGCTCGCCATACAGCGCATCGAAGTGTCGCTGCTGGGCGCCATGGCGGCGCTGGCACTGCTGCTAAGCGCGGTTGGCATCTTCGCACTGGTGGCAAACATGGTTGCACAGCGGACGCGCGAGATTGGCATACGCATGGCGCTCGGTTCGACCCTCAGCCAGGCCATGCTCCAGATCGGCCGCCCAGGAGCAGGCGCTTCACTATTCGGCGTTGTTCTGGGGATGGTTCTTTCCTTTGGAGCGTTGCGAGTAATGCGCAGTGTAATCTACGGCGTGGGCGTCTACGATGCGCCATCTTTGGCCGCCGTGGTGCTAACCCTTGTCCTGGTGGCGCTCCTGGCCGCAGCCCTGCCGACTCTGAAGATTGCCAACATCGATCCGGCCCAAACGTTGCGCGAGGAGTAGAATGGTCTTGCAGGTAATCTCCAACCTCCGGGAGTGCAAAATGAATCGAACCGCAAGCGTTTTGCTTCTTGTGGCGTTCGCTGGACTACTACTCTCGAGGAACACCAGCCGCGCTCAGGAATCAGCCAAGGCATGGGCTTCTTTCGAGTACCTTATTGGTGACTGGGTGGGCGAGGGCGAAGGACAGCCAGGCCAGGGAACCGGCGGGTTCACGTTTCTGCCTGATCTTCAAGACCACATTCTGGTGCGTAAGAGTTATGCGGCTTACCCGGCCACGAAAGACCGGCCAGCTTTCAGGCATGACGATCTGCTAGTGGTCTATAAGGATTCGGAAAGTGTGCCGCCTAGAGCTGTTTATTTTGACAGCGAGGGGCACGTAATCCACTACTCGGTTACGGTCTCCGCCGACCACAAAACGGTTGAATTTGTGAGCGACACGTTGCCTTCCAGTCCCAGGTATCGTTTGACTTATTTTATGACGGGCGGCGATGCCTTGACCCTCAAATTCGAAATTGCACCTCCAGGCAAGCCGGACTCTTTCTCAACTTATATTGAAGCCAAAGCCAAGCGAAAGTAGTGACGCCGGCAAACTCGGCTTGACAGAACTCGTGTTGTTTGAGACTATCTAAGTTCAATACCGAATCAGGGCATCGAAAACCAATATGGATGACCAAAGCCTTTACTCAGGGCTGATCCGTCTGCATATTCTTCACCACGCCGCCCAAAAGCCTCTTTACGGAATTTGGATCGCCGAGGAACTGTGGCGGCACGGCTACAAGCTCAGCGCCGGCACACTTTACCCGATTCTCCACGGTTTGGAGCGCAAGGGTTATTTGCGTTCCCACGGGGAGCGCAACGGCAAAGTCGCAAAGAGGGTTTACACGATAACACCCCTCGGCAGAAAGGCGCTCCGAGTAGCCAGGAAACGCGTGCACGAGCTGTTTGGAGAAATGTTTGGTGTGAAGGGTTGAGAGCCATATCAGTCTGTCGTCTGAGGTGAAAACTTTATGCGCCGGAAATTCCTTCCGGAGTTATCCGCCCTGGTTTTGATATTAGTTCTAGGGCGAGGCCTCCTGGCGCAGATGGGCGTGCCGCCTGCGCGCGCCTTGACTCTCCAGGACGCGCTTGACTATGCTCTCCAGCACTACCCTGCCGTCCGCGCCTCGCTCGAACAAGAGGCGGCGGCGCGCGCCGGTATACCGTTGGCGCGAACCCAATATCTTCCCTATTTAACCGGAGTCTACCAGGACGGCCGCGCCACCCAGAACCAGGTGGCCGGCATTTGGCTTCCTACATCCATTACGCCCACGGTTGAAGGGCCCGTCGGCGGATCGTCCAGCGGGCAGAGCTACTGGAACAGTCAAGCCGCAGTGCTTTTCTCCTGGGAGCCAATCGACTTCGGCCTGCGCGCGGCTGTCGTGGGAGGAGCGAAATCCGCAGCGGACAAGTCCACTGCGGACGTGGCGGTGACGAAACTCCAGGTGGCGACAGCGGTTGGCGATTATTTTCTAAGCGCTCTCGCGAGGCATCAGGCAGCCGTGGCAGCGCAGGCTAATGTGGAGCGTTGGCAGGTTTTCGTCAAGTCCATTCACACGCTGGTCGACAACGCCTTGAAGCCGGGGGCCGATGCCTCACGCGCCGATGCTCAACTCGCTTTTGCCAAGACTCAGTGGTATCAGGCGCAGGCGGGAGAACAAGCGGCTTTGGCCACGCTTGCGGCGCTTATGGGCATGGCCGGCACAGAGGTCCAAACGGAGGCAGGGAATCTGGTTCGACTGCCGCCTGTGGACGCGTTGCCGCGCGCAGCACCGGCCGATAACCCAGTGGCGCGGGATCAATTGGCCGCGGTGCGGCAAGTGGAGGCGCAGGAAAAGGTGCTGAACCGGACGGACTACCCGCGGATTTTCATCGGAGCTGAGGCATTCGGACGAGGCAGCGAGATCCCTAATAATGGATCGATTGCCGGCAATTGGGATGGGCTGGCGCCGGGACGGGGAAATTGGGTGACGGGGCTCACGATTACCTTCCCAAATGTTTTTGATTTCAAAACCGTGAGCGCACAAAAGCAGGTCGCCAAAGCGAATGAGCGATTCGAGCGAGCGCTTTATGACAGAACCATTCAGGACGTAACCGGCCGGCTCCAAGCGGCGCTGGCGGAACTGAAGTGCGCTCAACTGGTGGCGCAGCAAACGCCCGTTGAACTGGCTGCGGCGCGAGCGTCGGAGACTCAATCGCGTGCGCGTTACGCGGCAAGCCTGGCAACACTGGTTGAAGTGGCTGACGCTGAGAGTCTACTGGCTCAAGCGGAGATGGACGATGCGATCGCACGGCTGAATGTGTGGCACAGTCTTTTCAATGTGGCCTCTGCGCAGGGCGACTTGCAGCCGTTCTTAAGCGTATTGCGTGGTTCTAACCCGTAAGGGGTTCGGCGGAGGTCCTAAGTTATGCGGCTGATTCGCGCGGCATTGAGACGCCCGATTGCCACCTTGGTGGTGGTGATTAGTGTTGCGCTTTGCTCCGTTCTGGCCGTCACCAGGATGCGCATCGATATCTTCCCTAACCTGAATTTCCCGGTAATCTACGTCGCGCAACCCTATGGGGGGATGAGTCCCGCGCAGATGGAAGGCTATCTCGTCTACTACTACGAATATCACTTCCTTTACATTAACGGGATTCAGAGCGTCGAGGACAAGTCCATTCAAGGCAACGGGATTTTGAAATTGACCTTCTATCCCGGGACGGACATGAGCCAGGCCTTGGCGCAGACCATAGCCTACGTGAATCGCGCCCGAGCATTCATGCCGCCCGGAACAGTGGCGCCGTTCGTGATTCGCTTCGACGCCGGCACCGTGCCGGTCGGGTATATCGTGTTTTCCAGCGAGACTCGCACCCTCGGCCAAATTCAGGATCTGGCTCTTAATCGCGTGCGGCCGGC
>Ga0181535_10001843_pt1 | contig 26789 bp, 18 predicted proteins | sample PEATcosm2014_Bin_44_FD_119774 | JGI IMG/M metagenome (GOLD analysis project Ga0181535, IMG submission 119774) | Peatland microbial communities from MTU Mesocosm Facility, Houghton, MI, USA - PEATcosm2014_Bin17_30_metaG | ecosystem: Environmental > Terrestrial > Soil > Wetlands > Peat | place...
AACATCGAAAGCTGCGCACGCGTCAGACAAACGGTGCCTTCTGTAGCCTGAGGCCAGATGAAACGTCCTCTCTCAAGGCGCTTCGCAAACAGACACAGGCCGTCACCGTCCCACCACAAAAGTTTTACGATGTCACCTCGGCGTCCTCGAAAAACAAAGACGTGTCCGGAGAACGGCTGCTGTTCAAGAACGGTCTGCACCTTCGCGCTCAGTCCATCGAAACCACGGCGCATGTCGGTCACGCCGGCGGCGAGCCATATCTTCGTTCCGCTGCGAAGATCGATCACTTGCGCAGACTCTCGAGGATCGATCGCAACAGCACAGGATCAGCGCCACTCTCAACACTGATCATGACCTTGCCTGGAAACTCGATGTGAATCGAGCCGCCTTGCACCGGCTGCTCCTTCGGATCTACGGAACCTCTGCCATCGACCGTGTCGTTCGGAACTGACAACATAACTGGAAGAAGAGATGTCGGTGCAGTCGCAGGCTCGTTGAGTTCGCCCCGCTGCAGCATACGACGCCACTTGAAAACCTGGTTCGCGTTCACGCCGTTGGCGCGAGCCACAACTGCCACACTCGAACCAGGTTCAAATGTTAGCTCCGCTATACGCCGCTTCTCCGATAACGAGCGCCAACGGCGAATAGGTCGTCCGGCGCCTGCTTCCTCTGCTCCAACCATGACGGCATACTCGTCCTCGTGTCTGCACTCAGGCTAGAGGGGAACTCGGGACGCTTACGGACGGACCGTCGCTGGGCTGGGATTGCGAGCCGGTCTATGGGTTTGAGCAATTCGAGAAGCCGTGCGGCGCTCGAAGATCGTTAACCCGCTCGTCAGTTTAGTGATCCCGTGCGTCTTATTGAAAGATCGAACGAACTGGCGAAGGAGAGTATGGTTTCACATCTCCTAGAATTCCATAGCGAAAAAACTACTCCAACACAGATTCCTTCAGGTCAGCCTGGCGCCTCCGCTGAACCCAGACCGCGGCGGCGCCTGCAAGGCCGACATCATTTTGAAGACTTGCCGTGCGAACCATTGTTTTTTCCGACGGTACCTCACGGCAACGACTCCGAAATGCCTCCACTGCTCGATCAAGAAACGTATCAGAACTGAGCGTGAGCCCACCTCCGATGGTGATCAGGCCGGGCACGAGAATCGTCGTCAGGTTGGCGAGCCCCAATCCTACATAGTAGCTGAGACGGTCAATCGCCTTGCCCGCCAGCGCATCACCTGCGCGATTGAGCTCAAAAATCGTTTCCGCACTGAATGAATCCGCCGTGAATCTGTGACTGTGATCATTTTCCAGGTACCATTCCCTGATGGCGTTGCCCGACGCCAGGCTTTCCCAGCAACCACTCGCCCCGCAATAACATTTCGGTCCACTCGGATCGATGGTGTGGTGCCCCATCTCTGGATGGGCACCGTCCACTCCTCGATACACCTGCCCCTGCTGGAGAAAGCCGGTACCAATTCCCGTGCTCAGGGTGACATAAAGAAAACGATCAACGCCGATACCGCTGCCCCAGGTTGCTTCGGCGAGTGCTGCCGCGTCGGCATCGTTTTCCATGGCAACGGGAACGGAAAACCGTTTTGCCAACTCGTCCACTAATTTGAGACCTTGCCAGCCCGGCAAGTTAGCGACTTTGCCGACAACGCCGCTGATTGGATCAACTGGTCCCGTGCATCCAATTCCAATGCTAGAGATAGGAGTACTTGCTTCGCGTAGACATTCGTTCAATTTGGATTCAATGGCATCCAGAGCAGCTGCACCATCCGGCAAACTATCCGTGCGAATATTGCGCCGGTTCTTGATCTGACCGTCGAGGGTAACCAGGCCTATCGCCACCTTCGTGCCGCCGATGTCGATGGCTCCAATGAGATCCCGGTCGTCCGTCATTGTCTCCTCGTCAGTCCTCTTCTGGAGAGCTTACCAATTCCAGCCGGTTGCGGAACCCGTTGGTTCGGACTGCACAGTAAACGAATCCGATCGCAAGCCACACTGTGCCGGCAATCTTGGCCACCGGACGAAGTCCCCACCATATGCCGAGACAAACCAGGAAGCCAGCAACCGGCAATACCGTTCCGAGAAGCCGGCCGAGTAGGCTCTTCCTTTTTGAATCGACAAACATTCGCTTTGCCGATGCGAGATTGACTCCCATGAATGCGATGAATGCTCCGTAGTTCAAGAGCTCTGCACCAAATTGATAGGTCAGAAGAAGTGCGCCCACGAGCATCAACGAGCCAGTCAGCAGAATGTTGTTGCGCGGCGTGTTGCGTTTCGGTTCGAGCTGGCCGAAGAAGCCTTTCGGAATCACATTGTCACGTCCCATGGCGTAAAGGAGCCTGACTGAACCAAGCTGTGCTCCAATGCTCGATCCAACGGTTGCCATGAGCAAAGTGAAATTCATCAGGTTGAACATCCAAGGGCCAGCGGCGCGCCCGGCAACCGCAACGAATGCCGTGTCGATATCGGGGTAGGTTCTGAAATTCGGCCAGATCAGTTGTCCTGCATACACTTCAAGACCTCCGAGGATACCTGTCAACAGGCAAAGGGAAACGGTGGCGAGCATGATATTTCGTTCGGGATTCTTTACGTCCTCAGAAAGCGTGCTGATGCTATCGAATCCCATATAGGTAAGTACGGCGATGGACGTGCCCGTTCTCATCGCGCCCCAGGAGAAAGTTGCTGGATTGTAGAACGGGAGGCTCGAAAACAACGCCGAGATTCCCGTGTGATCCCAAAGATAACCGGTGGCGACCACAAAGAATGTAATCAGGACAGTGAACATTCCGATCGTCATGATTGTGTTGGTACGTGCATTCATGCGAATGCCGAGTAAGTTCACTGTTGCAAATGCGGCTGCGAAGAACATGGCCCAGGCGAAGAAAGGGAGCGGGACAATATTCATTGCCGCTTTGCTGCACCAGATAACCCCGATGGTTGGGTTCAGAATGTAATCGAGTGTGATGCTCCATCCAGTGAGTAACCCGAGATTTGGATGAAGTTCTCGACCCACAAAGGTGTATGCCGATCCGGCATTCGGATAGGCGCGGGCCATTCGCCCATAGCTCAGCGCGGTCAACATCATGGCAACCATGGCGACCAGGATTGCCGTGACCGCATGACCACGCGAGACAACGTTCACAATGCCAAACGACGGCAATGGCGCCGTCGGCTGGATGATCACGATCCCATAGAACATGAGGTCCCAGAAACTGAGGACTCTCCGTAGACGCTGCGGTTTGTTGGTCCGCTCTTCTGTCAAAATGTCCGCTATCTTCTTGCTAGTGTCCGGTCAAGTCGGAAGTGCTCAGCGCAGATTTTACAGAAGGCGAGAGACTAAAGCTTTGCAATTGCCATGGCATTGCGCTCGTTTGGAGTTTCCCGTTCGTCAATGGTTTTAGCCTGAAGTTGGTTTCAATATGCGTAATCGCAGACGCCTTTTGTAGTCCGCCGTTGACGCTGACCGTGAAGCTTTCGGCCTTAGGGGAAAGATTCCAAAATCTCGCCACGAGTCCCTTGTCAATCCCGTCTTCAGAGGGCTTGATGGCCCAGAGCAGAGCATCGGAGTTCGATGTCGTCAGCAAGGAGAACTTTGTCTCCGGGTACGCCTTGCCACCTGTGACGCGTCCGGCGACCAAAGGATTCTGATCCTCCAAGGCAAAGCGCATTGAACTTGCAGCATTGAACCTGCCCTGCACGCGAAGCGCAAAGCGCTGAAGAAAGTGGCTGTCTCCTCCCTGTGCAGGAATGCCCAGGCTCGGGCCGTCCACTTGTCCCCCGGCAAGAACGGAAATTTGCGGCGTGGCAGTGTCCAATTCCGATTTGCCATCGGTAATCTTGCTGTGACCGAGCTTCATGAAAGCGTCATCGGAGTTCGACAGTGTAATGCCAATACCGTCAGAGCCGCTCATGGCGACAAAGTGGTTCAGCGTGAGCCAATCAAGGCGCGAGAAGGCAGCAGCATAGTCACCCTCTGGTTGGAGCCGTGCGTGATTGATGGCTCCAATCTCTTCATGCCAAACATCGGGCGAACGAAGATTGAAGCTGAAGGCCCACGTCTCCACATCAGAGAAGTTGGCGGTTATTTCGTTGCGAATCGCGATTCGATCGGAACCGCTGAAGATCGTAACTTCTGTCGTATGCGGAATCGGCTTGCCGGCCTTGGCCAGGAGTGTGATTGAGACTGGGCCGGAATTCTTCAGAGTGACGGTCCCTTCTCCGGGCCCGAGATCGTTCAGTCCACGGCCGTCGATTTCTGAGGCTAACTCTCTTCCGGCGAGCTTCTTGTCCACGAGACTTTCAATTGAGCCGCGACCGCTCAACCGCAGCCGGTAGCTCTCATTCTCCATTGAGTCGCCGGTGACCTTCAATGGTGTGGCAGGAGCCGTCAACTTGCCTGCGGCCACTTCAAACACCTTATATCCAACCGAAGGTACATCCGTTGCAAGAATGCGAAGGACACGTCTCGGGATTCCGTCATCCGCAGCGACGTCCGCAAACTGCGACGGCACCGCCTTGCCTGTCGTCAGGTCCACGACGTGAATAGCTTCAGGTCCATCGTAGGGTAAATCCGCCACATCGGTCCTAACCCAGTTGAGAGGATTGAAGACAAAATAGCGCGGCTGCCCTCCGTGACTTTGAATGAGTGTCCCCAACTCCTGCACGGACTTTTCTGAAAGATCATCCACATAGGACGTGATGTTCATTGCCGTCCGCCGCTGCCAGTCTGCTCGAATTGATCGCGGTAGTGTGTGGCTGTCTGCGGTCCAGTCGTGTTCCCAAAACAGTCCGTAAGATGTCCAGGCATGGTCGCGTGCCGCAATAAATTGCTTCGGGAAATCGGGCTGCTTGAGACTCACGAGTGTCTCAAGGGCCTCTGCAGACCTCAGCCGCTCCGTGGCCCGACGGACGCTTGATGAGACCTCCTGCATCGATGCAGAGTACATGTCCCATTCGTTCCCGAACGATCCAGACACTGTTGGGAGCTTCGAACCATAATGTTCTTCAAAGTCGTGAAAGAAGTCCTCTTCATTGGAGACAATGACCTCTCGACCTGGTCGCGAGAGCGTCTTGGCCGCCTTCACAAAGTTGTCGTTCATCGTGCTGAGGTTATCGCCACCTTCTCCGAAAAATCCGTAAATATTGTACGGATAGTTGGCTCTGAAACTTGGATTCTTCAGGAACGAAATGTCGTTTTCTGCTGACGGATCCCGCGCCTCCAGATAGGTTCCTGGGAAATAGGCACCTTTCCCCCTGAATTCATTGTGTATCGAGTACCACTTCATAAGGATCTTGCTGTCGTCAGGCCCCTTCCACCAATAGATTTCGTGCGGACGCTGCTGAAAGATGATTGGGCCCATTTTTGTCGCGCATCCACAAATTCCTCGCCAGCTGTATTTGGCGCCGGCTCCGGCCCAAAGTGCACCAAGTCCGTTAGGCAGAGTCTGGTCTTCCATTGCAATTGCCATCGGAAAGTTCAATCCGTAGCGCCGCTCGACCGAGCCAGCATAGTACATTCCCCGAAGAACAGCTTCGGTAGGCATCCCCCCGTAGGTCGACACTGCAAATGTCAGCGGCATGCTGAAGTGGCCATCCCGCAGGCGCGACACAAGTCTGTCAACCTGCTTCTGGTCCCGATTGTTTTCCCATATCCACATCCAGATGGTTCCGTCGAGATTCCATCGACTTTGGAAATCCTTTGGCTCGTTCGCAGTTTTATCGCTGAGATCCAGATAGTAGTCCGTCATCTGCAGGATGGCTTGCCGATAAGTCTCTTCGTCTCCCGTCCACACGTAATCGGTATGGTCGTCTGGTGCGATGTAAATCCTCTCCTGCTGTGCCCGAGCAATCGACGTCGTGAACAAGGACGCAAGAACCACAACCAGGGCCATCCAATGCAGCGTAAGCCGACGGAACTTCACCAAAGAGTGCATTACGTCTCCTGATTCAAACCTGTTCACTGAAATTGAACCGAAACTCCAAAACTGAACCCGTAGCGAACAAATGTGGAACGATCAACGGAGAGGCGGCCGAAAGGCCGCCTCCCCGTTGACTTCGTCCTGTCAGTACTCCGCTAGAATGCAAAGCGCAGCGCTACCTGGCCGATGCGTGGATCGCGCGCAGAGCCCACCTCACCAAAATCAGCGGCCGAGAAATTCCCATCGGGATTGTAAAACTGCGCGTGATTCATAACATTAAAGAACTCCGCACGAAACTCCACCGAATAGTGGTCGCGGAACTGCACGAACTTGCGCAATGCCGTGTCCCAGTTATTAAGACCAGGACCGATAAAGAACCGCCGATTCGCGGATCCGAATGTACCCAGAGCCTCAAGGGAGAATTGCGAGGCATTGAAGTAAGTGCGCGCCGAAGAGGAGCGTGGATTGAACTTGGCGATCTGCTTTCCATTCCAGTCAGGCGTATCGATGCCCCCTGAACCCACCAGAGATTGGTCCTGGTTCTCGGAGATAGTAATCGGAAGGCCGGTGGTGAAACGTGTTATGCCGGTAAGCTCCCATCCTCCTATCGACTGACGAATCAGAGCGTTTGAGCCTTGGAGCTTGGGTAGTGTAAAGCCGTAGCTAATCACAAAGTTCTGTGGCATGTCGAACGCCGATAATGAGCGGCTTCGACGAGGATTGAACGGATTGATCCCATCAGTGTCGCCGGAACCGTCGTCAATCGATTTGGACCAAGTGTAGGCCGCCAAAAATTGCGCGAAGCCGATATGCTTTGAGAGACTTACCTCAAATCCATGGTACGCGGAATTGACCATCGTGATGTTATAGGGGTTGCTCGTGAAATCCAGGATTCCCTGCGATAGAAAATCTCCGGAAGTGACGCTGTGCGGACGTGTGCCGTTTACGTTTGTGCCATTGGGCAAGGCATAGATCTGATCTTCGCCATAGGGTCCACAGCCTTGCCCAGCTGGCAGCGCTGCTGCAACGGCGAGGCAGGTTGACGCGATGCCCGGGTTGGATTCAAGCTGGGCGAGGAGATGATGCCCCACAGTGCCCACATAACCTGCGGAGAGGATCGATGCACCGGGGAGTTCGCGCTGAATGTTGAGATTGAATTGGATGACGTAGGGTGTCATATTTCCCAGCGCCACACCAGGAGAACCGCCGATTGGTAGATACTTTGCCCAGTTAATCGGAGAGCCTGGTGTTGGCGGGGTAAATGGAAACCGCTGCCCCGGATCATTATCATGCCGGCGATCCTCGTAGGGTGTACTGAAGTAAACCTGCGTCGGACTTTGGTAGTAAAGCCCGAACGGAGCATCACCGATGGTATAGAACGCGGGTTGGTCCTCGAGAGCGGTATAGTAGATGCCGCTTCCGGCACGAATACTTGTTTTTCCTGGTGCTCCCAAAATATCTTCGAGCAGCCCTTGTGAGGCACTCGGACTCCAGTTGAGCCCCACCCGAGGGCTGAGGTTGTCTCGCGGCGTCTTGGAGATGGTGTTTGGAAGACCGTCGTCGCCGGGAAATATCCATCCCAGGGGCGATCCTGGGTACTGAGTGGATTGCACGCCCCAGTCGATGGCGTTCAGCCTGTTCTCAATCTCATAAAACGGCTGAATGATATCCCACCTTAATCCAGCGTTTATCGTCAGATTGGGACGTATCCGGTATGAATCCTGAACGAACACGCCGCCATAATTGGCCTTGGTGAAGAACGTCGAATAACTCTGCTGAGTGAATCCATTTGGAGCACCGAGTAGGAAGTCGGCAAAGCCATTTCCAGTCTCGGTCCCATTGAAGGAGAAGCTCCCGTTGGGTGTCGAGATGTTGTATTCGTTTACCTGGATTTGCCTTGCTTCTCCGCCGATCTTCAAGCTATGCAAACCGATAACCTTTGAAAATACGTCAACGAGCTGATATTCATCGTTGACTTGATTGATGGCATAAGCTACGGCGCCCATTGAGACGCCATACGCTCCTCCGATGTTAATGGAAGGCACTCCCTCCACCGAGGGGACACTGGATATGAGCCCCAAAGGCCCGGTAGAGAAGCCGAAACTGCTCAGCGTTCCGAGCCCTCCCGTCGGGTGAGTCTGGAAGATGGTCGAGCGAGTATAGTTGAGCCGGACTTCGTTCACCATGCTGGCACTAAAGACATGCGTATTGCTGACGTTCCCCTGGTAAACCTGTTGCGGCACGCTGCCTGAGAATCCTGGCACGTTTCCGCCCGCATAGGGGCTCACCGTCGATGTATTGTCATAGTTGAAATAGAAGGACCAATCGCCGGTTCTGCGATCAGACCAATTTACGTGTTCACCAATTTTATCGTCGGTCAATTGATTATTCAGGCTTGTGGTGGAAAAGTACGGTGTGCCACCCTTAAGACCCGTGGGAGCCGGTATGAACTTCAACGTACCCACGGCAGCCGGATCCCATGCAGACTTCGGAATCACCTGTCCGGGGAATACGCAATTGGCGGTGGAAGCACAACCGGAGAACCAGTATGGCTCGCCGGATGTCACTGTATATCCAAGCCGCGTGGTCAGGACGTCAGGCATGGTGTGCCCACTGGAGATATTGTCGCCCTGCACGACGCCGGTCAGCGTACCATAGCCCGTTGTGGCTCCGTCAGAAAAGTTGCCAGTTGTTTCGGTGGTGGAGGGGACGAAAGCTAGTCCCGTCTGCCCACGTATTTCGCGCGTCCCCTGATAATCGGTAAAGAAGAAGAGGCGGTTTTTCACCAAGGGTCCGCCGAACGCATAGCCAAATTGATTGCGCTTGAAAATCCCGCGAGCTGTGTTGGGAATGGGCAATCCAGTTGCCACATTGACCTGATTCTGGGCAAAGAAGTTCTTGCCGTTCAGGTCTTCATTGCGCAAAAACTCATAAGCCGAACCGTGAAATTGGTTCGTTCCGGACTTGGTGATGACGTTGACAATCGATCCCGCGAAACGCCCATATTCGGCATCGAAGGTATTGGTCAATATGCGGAACTCCTGAATGGAGTCCAGCGTGGGAATCAGACTGGCGCCGTTATTCTTAGGCTCATTCACATCGCCGCCGTTAACCAGGAAAGAGTTGCCCGATTCCTGGCTCCCGTTGACCGAAACCCCTCCAGCATTGAGCTCTCCTGAAACTGGCCGGTCAGTAAAGGCGACCGATGAGGTGATGGGCACGACACCGGGCTGCAGCCCCATCAAGTCGGTGTAACTTCGTCCATTCAGAGGCAGGCTGGTCATTTTTTCATCCGTGATGAGATCACCGATCTGGTTGGTCGACGTATCCACCTGCACCGAATCCGCGGCGACGGTTACTTGTTCGGTGACGTGCCCAAGGTTCAATGCGAAGTCCGCACGAAATCGCTGGTTTACGGTGAGAGTGATGTTTTGTTGAGCAGATTTTGTGAACCCAGGGGCAGACGCTTCCACCGTGTAACCGTCTCCGGCCGGCACCGAAAGGAACTCGTAACTGCCGTTCGCGTCTGTTGAGGCGCTTCTCTGATATCCGGTAATCGGATTGGTCAGAGTTACCGCAGCCTTCGGCAACACCTGGCCATGGGGATCGCTGACGATTCCAATGACAGATGCAGTGACATCGGCCCTGGCCATCAGGGTTCCCCACATTACCATCAAGGGCAAAAGGAGAAGAAAGAGTGAAAAGCGAGTACTCCGATGCATCTGCAGCCTCCTTGCGCAAGCGCATTCCTCAAGATGAGAATGAAATGTAGCATGGTATTATTTCCAAGTCAACGCAGTTTTTCCTGAAGCCAACAAGTGTACTATTTTCAATAGAACTCTGCTGAAAAGAACGGCGAAAGGGCTTTCGCATGGCAACGATGAAGGACGTCGCACAACGAGCGGGTGTGTCAGAGTCCACGGTCTCGCACGTCATCAATAGCACCCGGCCAGTGTCGGAAGACAAGAAGGCGCGCATTTTACTTGCGATGCGAGAGCTTGGCTTTTCAGCAAACGCCCACGCTAGAGGGCTTGCACGTGGGCGAAGCAATTTCCTGGGCATGCTCGTTTCCGATATCGAAAACCCCTTCTTCCCTGGGGTGATCAAGGCCTTTGAGGATATTGCCAGGCAGCACGGGTTCGATGTTCTGCTTTTCAGCACGAACTACGACTCGGAAGTTGCTGAGAGTGCCTGCCGTAAGTTGGTGGAAAATCAGGCGCCTGCGGTTGCGATCATGACTTCGCAGCTGGATCCTGCACTACTGGAATACCTTGCAAAAAACAGCGTTGATTCTGTCATGCTGGACGGAATCAAGGTCGCTCCCCACCGCAGCAGTCTTCATCTGCGCTACGAAAAGGGCGCGGTGGAAGGTGTGCAATGCCTTTTCAACCTCGGACACCGCGACATGGCGATGATCGCCGGCCCCCAGAACCGCCGTTCCCACATTGCGTATCGAACAGCGGTCGAGTCGGCCGCAATGGCTCTCAACTGCCGCTTGCGCGTGATCGAGGGCCACAATACCCCCGAATCCGGCTCAGATGCGATCGCACGGCTTCTAACCGCTGCGGATCTACCTACGGCAATTCTCTGCAGCAATGATTTGACCGCGACTGGCGCTATCCAAGCCTTAAACCACTCGGGTTTGCGTGTTCCTGAAGATATTTCGGTAGTCGGCGCGGACGATATTCCATTGGCCCAGTTGATGACCCCAACCCTGACGACAGTGCATATTCCACGCCAGGACCTCGGCCGGATGGCATTTTCCCTTATTGAAAAGATGCTGAACGGAGACTTTCCTGACGGAACGGAATCCTTCCTCGATACCCATCTCATCGTCCGGGGCTCTACGGGGTCAGGCAGGAGGGGCGAAATTTCGAACTGAAGTTTCTCATCATAAAGCAAGCGCTTGCGCAAATACTGCGCATTGTGTATTCTTTGGTTGCTTGCAGCCGGAACCGCCCGAAATAGGGGCACGACGGCGGCTCCAGCTCGCAAACGGACCCCGCTTGATTGGGGTCAGGTCAGACCTGGAATGAGGACGAACGATGGGAACAACCTATCCTGTGATTGAAGGGGCTTATGTTCGCGACTTATTGGAACAGCCCGCTTCATTAAGGCGCACGCTGGCCACGCCGCTGCCCGCCGAGCTGACTGATGTAGGCAAAAGGCTCAGGGCTCCTCAGCCGCCCTCCGTAATCCTCACCGGGATGGGCTCTTCCTACCATGCCCTTCATCCTTTGGCGATCCGCCTGGCGGAATCGGGCATTTGCCCTTTAATGCTCGAGACCTCAGAGCTGAACTACTACTGGAACGGACTCCTCGGCCCGAATACTGTTGTTCTTACAGTTTCGCAATCTGGACGAAGCGCAGAGATTTTGCGCTTGCTCGATATCGATGCGGGTCGATCGACACTGATCGCAGTTACCAACGACCTGGACTCTCCGCTCGCGCACGCTGCAAACGGAGTCGTCCGGATTGACGCTGGAGTGGAGTCATCCGTTTCGTGCAAAACCTATGTCAGTAGCTTGCTTGCTTTGAGCCGCGTGGGCGAAGTTCTGTGCCCACAGGATCAAGTACCTTCCGCCGACGCGCCGAATGAAGCAATCGCTGATTTGGTGGACCAATATCTCGCAAACTGGCGTGAGCACGTCGAGGAAGCTCTGTTTTGCCTGCGGGGCGTGCGCCATCTGGTGCTAGCCGGGCGTGGGCCTTCTCTTGCAACAACGGGAACTGGCGGATTGATTATCAAGGAGGCTGCTCGCTTCCCAGCCGAAGGCATGAGTGCGGCGGCTTTCCGCCACGGACCCGTTGAGATGCTAAGCGATGAACTCTTTCTTCTTGTTTTTCAGGGTGGTGAGCGTTCTGCGCACTTAAACAGCAGGTTGGCTGCTGAAGTTCTTGACCTCGAGGGAAACTGCCAATTGGTCTCGGAAGAAAGCGATCTGGCGCTCTTTCGGACGGTAGCAACTACTGAGTCGCTAAGGCCGATTCTTGAGATTTTGCCGGTTCAAATGATCACGCTTGCGCTGGCTGCACGACAGGGTCGCGAAGCCGGCGCCTTCTCCCGCGCTTCCAAGATCACCTCGACGGAATAGTGTTGAAGGCTTCGATCTTCGCAGGAGGGCGGGATTCGAGGGGTAAACGAGGGTTGTTTTCTAAACGTCCAGTGTTCCCCTTCATTGGTCTTCTGCCTTACGCCGCAATGAGGTTCTCGGGCCATGACCATAGGCTTGCAAAAAAACCTTGTAAAATTGCGCGTAACTCCCGAAGCCGGCTGCATAAACGGCCTCAGTAATCGTTTTTTGGTCTTCCTGCTGGTACTGCTCAAAAAAACGGGAGAGTCGCAGCGAATTGCGATACCTGCTCATAGGAACACCAAGCTGCCGACTAAACATCCTGCTCAAATAGGCCTTGCTCGCCCCGCAGGCTTTCGCCAAATCACTCATGTTCAGCGCCGTGTCACCCTCGCTCAAGAGCTTAAGGGCACGACGCACCACCGGATGCAGATCGACCGCATCCCGTGTCGCCTTGCCTGTGACCTGACAACGCCAGCAAAGCAGCAGGAGATAGTGTAATCCGGCATTCAGGCTGTCAGGATCTCGATGCTCGAAGATGAAATCTGACGACTGCCCGAAGCCAGCCTCCCTATTGAGCAGATCCGGATCCAATGAGCCCTGCATAAGCGAGTCCATGATCCTCCGAGTCAGATCAAAGGCCTCCGGTTTCAGCACAGTGCTCAAAACGCCGACTTTCTCGTTCTTAACGTGCTTCAGACCTTGGTAAGCAGAGGAGCGGCAAGATCGTCGAATGAGCGACGGCTTGAAAACGGCAACATAGAACTGCGCATCATCGGATCGATCCACCAATTGGTGTTCCTGTTGAGGAAAAAGCCAAAGCAGAGTTCTCGGCGAAAAGGTGAAGCGCGTGCCATCGACAACGTAGGTGATGGTTCCCTGAACAATAAGGTTTACCTCGAGCTCAATATGGTGATGGCTCAGGAGCATTTGGACATTCCGAGCGGATTCCGCCAGAAACAAAAGGCCATCGTAAGCCTTGCCAAGCTTGAGGTTCGCGAGCATTTGGACAATATACGATAACTTTTCATCACCTGTCGAGATGACATTTATCGAACCCGACCATACGATCATGCAGAGTCTTTCGCTTTAGTATGCTGCTTCCCCTGACTTCTCGAATTTTCGGCACTCTGCCCGATGGAAAGGCTGTGGAGGCCTGGACACTCTGCGGATCGGGAGGCCTGCGGCTCGAAATCATCACATATGGAGTTGCCGTCACGCGGCTTCTCGTCCCAGACCGCGATGGACGCCTCGCAGATGTAGTCCTTGGCTTCAACAACCTCGCCCCCTACGCGACGGGTCGGACTTATTCTGGCGCCGTGATCGGCAGGGTAGCGGGAAGGATGACCGGCGCCCGTTTCAGCCTGGATGGAATCGCATACCAACTCACACCAAATGACGGCCTGAACCATCTTCACGGCGGCAGCGAAGGTTTCGACAAGAAGGTCTGGACCGCTTTCCCCATGCAGGATGCTTCTGGAGCGCCATCTCTGCGACTCACGTATCGCAGCACAGACGGCGAGGAGGGCTATCCAGGAAACGTGGATGTTGCGGTGATCTATACAGTCACCGGCGAGAATGTCGTACGCGTTGAAACAGAAGCTGTCTCAGACCGGCCGACTCCATTCAACCTGACGCTACACCCGTATTTCAACCTAGCCGGGGAAGCAGCCGGCCCCATCAGCGATCATCTTCTCCAGATCCATTCCGATGAGTTCGTAGCCACAGACGAACAGATGACGTTGCTTGGACGCCTGAAACCGGTGAATGGCCAGCACAATGACTTCAGAACACTTCGCGGCCTTGGCGATGCCGTCCCGCTGCTTTTTCGAAACCACGGAGACCTTTATCGGATTCGCAGAACGGGCGATTGTCTTGCTCAAGCGAAGCCCGTGCCGGCTGCTCGATTGGTTCATCCGGCTAGTGGACGCGTTCTTGAGTTGTCCACGACTGAGTCTTATGTGCAGCTTTACACGGGAGTCGGCCTCGACGGATTGCTAACCGGGAAATCCGGCACGCGGTATGCGCGCCACGCCGGTGTTTGCCTGGAGTGCGAAGGCTACCCCGATGGAGCGAACAGTCCGAGTATGGGCGACAACATTCTGCGACCTGGAAAGGCCCGAAGTGAAATCACGACTTACTCCTTTTCAACGCTGCCATGAACGAGCAACTGTTCGCGAGCAGAAGTTGAGAATGAAAGAGACCTTTTAAAGGGGACTTGATAATGGGAAACAGTGCGACCGTGCTCGAGCAATCGCCTCTCCGGCAGGACTATAGCCTGACCGGCGTCAACTCGGAGCTCGCCATCCAGAAAGGTCTTGCCGAAGCAGACTGGTATCAGTGCGCTGTGCCACGCGAAACGATGCGCCAGTTGCTGGTTCGGCGCGATGGACCCGCAATCCGCGACACCGTGATCTGGTTTGCACTCATCATCGGCGCTGGACTTGCAACCTGGAAGCTGTGGGGCTCCTGGTGGGCGCTGCTTCCCTATGCGATTTACTGCGTGCTTTATGCCTCCACCTCCGATTCGCGCTGGCACGAGAGCAGCCACGGAACTGCATTCAAGACGGACTGGATGAATAATGCTCTTTACGAGATCGCTTCGTTCATGGTCATGCGCGAGTCGACCGTCTGGCGGTGGAGTCATAACCGCCATCACAGCGACACCATCATCGTTGGCCGAGACCCTGAAATCGCCGTGCCACGGCCACCGGATTTGAAGGCAATCGTTCTGACGTTCCTCGGTGTGCGCGCTTATCCAAATTACTTCCCGGCCGTCTTGAGGCACTGCCTGGGCCGAATGTCCGCAGCCGAAAAGACCTTCATCCCCGAAACAGAATTCCCCAAGGTCTATCTGAGAGCGCGTATCTATTTCCTCATCTATGCCTCGGCGATCGGCATTGCAATTTACGAACGCAGCATCTTCCCGGTCATGCTCGTGGGGCTTGCTAGTCTGTTTGGCTACTGGCTCATGCCCATCTACGGGATGACGCAACATGCAGGCCTGGCGGAGAACGTGCTCGACCACCGGCTCAACTGCCGAACGGTGTACATGAATCCGATCAACCGTTTTTTCTACTGGAATATGAACTATCACGTCGAGCACCACATGTTCCCGCTGGTTCCCTATCATGCGTTGCCGCGACTGCATGCTGTGGTCAAGGAGGACTGCCCCACGCCCTACGCCAGTATCCCCGCCGCGTGGCGCGAGATTATTCCTGCCCTGCTCAGGCAAACGAAAGATCCGGCCTACCATGTCAAGCGACAGTTGCCACCGCCCAGGAGGCACATGCGCGAGGCATTCATCGTGTCGAAGGCCCAGACGGATGCCGAGGGCTGGATCGACATTTGCGCGGCAACAAGCCTTGGGCAGGGCGATGCACTGCGCTTCGACCATGGCAAGAAGTCCTACGCGCTTTATCGCGATGAAGCCGGCGGCTTATTCGCGACCGACGGATTCTGCACGCACGGTAATACGCATCTCGCAGACGGCCTTGTGAAAGGAAAGATGATCGAATGCCCCAAACACAACGGGCGCTTCAATTTGATTGACGGCTCACCGGCGCGCGCGCCTGTCTGCCGCGGCCTTGCGACCTATCCTGTCGAGGAGTGGAACGGACGAATTCATATCAACATCGTTCGCGCTGGAGGCGTGGGGGCACGCGCACAAGAGGCATTCAAGTTTCGCGTGGTCAGCAACAGAAGCGTTGCCACGTTTATCAAGGAGCTTGTTCTTGAACCTGAAGACGGCACGAGGGCCATTCCTTTCACGCCGGGAGATTATCTGCAATTCGACATTCCCACGTATGACTCGATTCGCTTTCGGGATTTCGATATCCCTGAGCCCTTTGCAACTGTGTGGAGGAATCAGCACATCTTTGATCTTGTGGCACGTAATCCGGAATCGGGTCGTCGCAACAACTACTCGCTGGCGAGTAACCCGCAAACCGAGCGCCAACTGCGCTTCAATGTGCGGATTGCCACGCCGCCTCCCGGACAGGACTGCGCGCCCGGCGCCGGTTCCAGCTACGTTTTTTCGCTCAAGCCGGGGGACATCGTTTCAGCCATCGGCCCGTTCGGTGATTTCCATATCAAGCCCACGCAGCATGAGATGGTTTATATCGGCGGAGGCGCCGGCATGGCTCCGCTGCGCGCGCATCTTGCCCACTTGCTTGAAAGCCAGGGGACCTCGCGCAAGATCAGCTACTGGTACGGAGCGCGCTCGCGACAGGAGATCTTTTACGAGGAGTATTTTCACCAATTGTCCGCTGCTCACGGAAATTTTTCGTTTCACCTTGCGCTTTCTTCGCCGCTGGCTGAGGATGGTTGGACCGGACCGACCGGCCTCATTCACGAGGTCGTCCTGGAGCACTATTTACGCACGCACCCGGCTCCCGAGGCGGTCGAATACTACCTGTGCGGGCCACCCATGATGATCAAGTCGTGCACCAGGCTGCTCGCCGGGCTTGGCGTGCGCGAGCAACAGATCGCTTACGACGAATTCTAGAAAGGCCGGAATGAGATCCCCTACAGGTTTCCTAAATGACGGTTCAGCCGATGCCCCAAAGCTCCTTGTCTATTTGAACCTGGATAACCTCGTCGATTTGCGCGAAGATAGCTCATGGCCACATCTTGACGGCTTGGCCCGGTACCAGCGCCTGGTTGGGGATGGTTTTGAGGGCGTTCAGCTCACGACGAATGACCCTCCGATCGTCCATGCACCCGTGCCACACTGCGGCCTGGACAGGATCAACTCACCGGCAGAGGCTGATGAAGTCGCAGCCGGACACGCGGAGCGTGGCGATCTCTGCATCACAGTTCACGCTGGATGGGGACTCGAAGACGATGACGCAACATTTCGGCTCGCGGAAGCGATACTTACCGCCTCCAGTAAACACAGATTACCCATCTTCATCGAGACGCATCGCGCCACGATCACCCAGGATTTGTGGCGCACTGTGCAGATCACGAAGAAGTTCCCGGAGGTTCGCTTCAACGGAGACTTCAGTCACTACTATTGCGGGCAGGAACTCGTGTATGGCGACTGGAAGAGCAAGCTTGCATTCATGGAACCCATCTTCGATCGGGTTGGATTCTTGCATGGCAGAATCGCCAGCCCCGGCTGCATGCAAGTGTCCATCGATTCAGGCCTGACTTCCCGGCCACTGCAAGCCCACGGCGATATCAATTATCTTGACCATTTCAAAGAGTTGTGGACGCGCGCCATGCTGGGATTTCTCCGCAGTGCTCATCGAGGAGATGTCCTCATCTTCGCACCCGAACTGCTCTCGGGAAGGCATTATTACGCTCGCATGTTTCCCAATGCCTCTGGTCAACTTGCGGAGGAAAGCGACCGCTACGCTCAAGCTCTGCTGTACAAGGACCTGGCCCGCGCCTGCTTTGCTGAGGCCCTGGAGCAAGCATCAAGGAGTGTGGCTAAGTGAAACCGCCGATCAATTTGCGCTATGTCATTTTCTTAGGCAGTACCGCTGCACTGGGAGGCCTGCTCTTCGGATTCGACATCGCAATCATCACCGGTGCTGGTCCATTTATCACCCGTGAATTCGCATTGAGCGATATCGGCCTCGGCTGGGCTTTCAGTTCATTGCTGTTTGGATGCGTACTGGGTTGTTTCATCGCAGGAAGGCTCACAGACAGGTATGGACGCAAGAAGCTGCTCCTGGTTGTCGCGGCGCTGTTTGCCCTGACATCCATTGCCACCGCCCTGGCGCCTGGCTTTACAGCGTTTGTTACTGCGCGATTTCTGGGAGGCCTGGCGGTCGGCGGCGTCTCTCTCCTATCTCCCATGTATGTGTCGGAGGTTTCTCCTCCGACCATCCGCGGCCGCATGGGCACTCTGTACCAGATGTCGATCATCACCGGCATCATCGTGTCCTACGGCATCAACTACCTGCTGCGAAATACCGGGCCGAATAATTGGCGATGGATGTTTCTAACCGGAGTTGTGCCATCGGCGGTGTTTTTGATCTTCATCGCGCTCGCTCCCGAAACGCCGCGCTTTCTCGCACTGACTGGAAAACTGCAAGAGGCGTTTGCCTTGCTTGAACGCATCGGCGGAGCCGAGAGTGCGCGCACGCAAATATCCGAGATCGCCGCCACCATTCACACGGAACCGCAGACTTGGTACGCGCTCATGCGGCCAGGTGTTCGCCGCGCACTATCGGTCAGTGCGGGTCTTGCAATCCTTATTCACATCTCGGGAATCAACACCATCGTCGACTATGCCCCAGCGATTTTTCAGTCGGCCGGATGGAAAGTGGATGGCGCTTTAGCGTCAACATTCATCGTTGGCCTGACTGAGTTTCTCTTTACAATCGTCTCTTTCTGGGTTATCGATAGGTATGGACGCAAGCCGCTCTATATTGTTGGCTCGCTCGGCATGGCGTTCTCATTACTTCTGCTTACCGCGACAGTGATGGCCGGCCGTTTCCACGGAACCCTGGTTCTGGTCCTGATTTTGACCTACCTGGCGTTCTTCGCGTCCTGCATAGGGCCGGTATTTTGGACGCTCGTTCCGGAGATATTCCCGAACGACGTGCGCGGGATGGCAATGACGGTTCCGGTGCTGATCCAGTGGGTTGCCAATGCGATCGTCGTGCTTCTCTTTCCTTATGCGTTCCATGTGATTGGCAAAACGTTTACCTTCAGCTTTCTCGCGGCGATGGCGCTCGGCCAGGGGATCTTTGCATGGTCTTTCGTACCAGAAACGAAGAACAAGCGCCTGGAGGAGATCGAAGAATACTGGACCAATCCCAGAAAAGCCCCATCCAGTATTCGGCTCTGAATGAAACGCGCGCGATCTAAAAGGCCAGCCGTATTCAAACGCAGGCTTCACATCTTGCTGCGATCTCTCACCTTGCTCCATTAAATTCATGCACGGCATCGAGCATGGCGACAATATTCTCAACCGGCGTTGCTGCCTGCACGTTGTGAACGGTATTGAACACGAATCCTCCATTCATTGAGAAAACCTCGCACCTTTGCATCACCTGTTCTCTCACTTCAGCGGGTGTTCCGAATGGGAGAACTCTTTGCGTGTCGACTCCCCCTCCCCAGAAGACGAGGCGATCTCCGAACTCGGATTTCAATTGCCTGGGGTCCATTCCTGTCGCGGAACACTGCACCGGATTGAGAATGTCGAACCCAGCCTCGACGAGAGATGGAAGAAACTTGAAGATTGCACCGCAGGAATGTTTGAAGGTCTTCCATTGCGTGTGCTTGTGAACCCAATCATTGACTTGTTTGTAGTAGGGAAAGTACAAATCATTGAAGGTTTTTACAGAGCAGAAGGCGGACGTCTGAGTTCCGAAATCCGTGCCGCAGATGAAGGCCGCTTGTATGCTGTTGCCGATTGCCGCGTGAATTTTTTCAAGATTCAGGATGGCTGTCTCGCATTGGCGTTCAAATACCTTATGGATATAATCCTGCCTGCTCCTGGTGGAGACGTACCACTCAGCGACGTCGCGAATGCCCCTGGGGTGCTTGAGCGAAGGGCCCGGCACCAATGCGATATCGCCGAATGCAGTGCCGCCAAAGGTGGCGATCACTCCACGGCCCGTCAGGGCGGCCGCATGCGTGGCTCGAACAATATGGTCGAGGTCGGCCTGCGAGATTAGGCCATACTCCTCCAGATTATCCTCGGGATTTAGTCTTTCTTCGTCGATTGGGTCCTGGCGGACGATGCAGTCGAAGAAATGGCCGCCACTTGGCATGCGCCCGCTCGGAGCAACCGTAGTGTCGCCTTCCGGGTAGATCAGAGTGCCGCCGTCAGAGTCCATCGAGGTGTTGAAGTCCCTTGCGACCTGCACGTCGAGTCCGTTCAATCTCCACGGTTTCCATTCATCCGCAGGAAATCCAAACATGGTATTGCGCGCGAAGACGCCGACCACATCAAGCCGCATCGCCTCGATCAGATCTTCATCCAAGAGCCCCAGCATCTGGAATGGCTCGTGGACCCGCACGGGGCGCTTTTCAAGTCCGTAATAGTCACGCAGCGCAGCCACGCAGCTCACATGCATTCCAGTCGTTGGCGTTCCTCCGAAGTCAATTGGAATTCGGTCGGGCTGCGTGTGGTTGAGAGTTGCGATGATCCGCTCAAGGCTTCCTGTCTTCTCGATCGTGGCAGTCATTGTATTCACTCCTTGCTCTTATCTTTTTCCTGACGCGTATCGTTACCGCTCGCGTGTGTCTGCAATTTTCGAGTTGTTGTATGTCTCCGCCTCTTGGCTATGGTCATCCGCCGCGGGAAACCTCATGCAGTTCGCGAACTCGTCCTGGAAATCAATGTCGGTGGCGAGGCTCACGTGCTCGATCGGAGGCAGCGCGCTTTCCCTGGAGGCGACCAGGAGCATTTTTGCCCCTCGGAGCGCAGTGTTGCCGGCCGCGTAAACCCGTTCGCGGTGCGCCTCGAGCAAGCCGATACGGAGTGCGCTTTCAATTTGCACATAGTTGCCAAAGGCGCCCGCGAGATGGATGCTCTTGAGATCGCCGGCAGTCGCGCCGAGGCGTTTGAGAAGCAGCTTGAATCCCGAGGCGATCGCGCCCTTTGCCAGTTGCAACTCGCGAACGTCGGCCTGACAAAGGACGACGGGGTGGGCAATGGGAAAGAATTTTGTGCCGTTGGCGATCCGTCCCGAAGGAAGAATAGCCCCTGTGCGAAGGCCGACAGCGATGGCGTCAACAAGTCCGCTGCCGCAGATGCCGCGTGGCTCGACGTCGCCAACGACATCTGCATGGATCTCTTCGCCGCAAAGCGACACGTGAGAAATGGCTCCAGTGGCCGCGCGCGTGCCCATCCGAATGCAGCCAGCTTCAAAGGCGGGCCCCGCTGCGGCAGAGGCGCAAACGATGCCGAAGCGGTTGCCGATAGCGATTTCGCCGTTGGTTCCAAGGTCGACCAAGGCCATGAGATGGTCACTTTGTGCAATGCCGGTAGCGAGGATTCCGGCAAGGATGTCAGAGCCAACAAACCCTCCCAGACAGGGTGCGAAGCGAATTGTGCAGGTTGCCGGCAGATGCCAGCCTAGATCTTGCGGGCGGAATGTCTGACCTACGAGATTCGGTGAGGCGAAGGGGGCATGCGAGAGCGGTTCAACGTCGCAGCCGGAGAACAGATGATGCATTACGGTGTTGCCAACGAGGATGACCTCGGCAACTTCCGGCTCGCGGCCGCGGGCCAGGCGCGTGATGAGCTGGCCGAGGAGTACGCGAAGCATGGTCGTCAGATCATTGCCCTGGAGCGCGGCGCGAATTCTGCTCATGACGTCGGAGCCGAATGAGGCCTGGGGATTGAGCTCAGTTTCTACGGCTAGAACTTTGCCGGTAGCGAGGTCGAGGATTTGCGCGGCAATGGTCGTGGTGCCGAGATCGATTGCGATGCCGAGGCCGTGTTTTCCGGAACCGATGAGGCAAGCATCGTCGGTGAGGACATCCATGCGCCACTGGCAGCACTCAAGGACCAGAGGCATGAGGGCGCGCGCCTGACAGGCGAGACGCCAGCCAAGGGCAAGCTGCTCGGGCAGGAAGGCCGTGCGGTCTGGGTCGGTGACAGGAAGGGAGCCGGAAAGGACGCGAACTGCGCACCCTCCACAGGTTCCGGTGCCTCCACAGGGAAATTCGATGCCTTGGCCTGAGAGTGCCTTGATGAGCTGCGTGCCGACAGGCGTTTCGATTTCCAACGCGAGCGGCTCCAGGCGAATGCGGACTTGATCCCTGCTCATACTGTGTCCACGATGCTGTCGCCGAGTGTTGCCCGGATGGTTTCGCCGGGCGCCACAACCAGGAAATGGGCCGCGTCCCATTCGTGGTCGACCAGGCGCTGGATCAGCTTAAGAGTGCCCTTGATTTCGTCGAAAGCCCAACCTTCCTTGCCGGCCTCGGCGCGTGCTTTGATGCGGCTGGGCTCGTCAGACGGAACGGCTGTGGAGATATAGGTGAGGCCTGAATAGTGACTGCGAAAGGCGTTGAATTGCTCGAATAAATAGGCGCCGTTTTCCTCGCCGTACTGGGCGGTCAACTCAGCGAGAGTGCGGCGCTCTCCAAGCGAAGTTTTTTGCGAGGTGAATGCAGGTTCGAGCATCATCCCTGGAGTCTGAAACTCAATCCATCCGGGCGAGCGATAGTAGACGCCAGGGTGATTTTGAAAGTAATCCTCATAGGTGGGATGGCCGCCCATGAGCAAGCCGATGCAATCGTGCACGCGGGGAAGAACCAGTGGCGTTTTTCCTGCGCGCAACCCTTCAGTGCCGCGGCCGCAGAGCGCGTAGCCGAGAAGGATCGCGTCGAAGCCGGCATTGTCGGCTGCGTCGATACGTTCTTGCAGGTGTGGGCGCATGCCTACGCCAAGATCGTGCAGGCCCATTGGCACGATCTCGATTTCGATCGAATGGGGTGAGCGGGAGACAACGCGCTCCATCTCGCGCGTGAAGACCTGACATGTGATGGCTTTAAAGCGCATGTTCATTCAACGTCTCCCCATCGGCGGTGCCGTCGGGGCATGGAAGACTGGCTCGCCACGCCTACAGCCCATAACTCGCTTTGTCGTACAGGCTGCCATATTGTGCTTCGAGATCGACCAAGAGCGCGTCCTCTTCGGCCGGAAATCTCTCCAAGGCTTCGTCAATGCGCGCAAGCCATTGCAACTCTTTTCGGGAGAGATGGAGTTTTTGCTCCGCAACGCCATCCTTCAGAACTTGAACTGCGGCGCGGCCGGCGGCAATTACGCGATGGTACGGCGTGTCCGTCGTGACGATTGCGGCGGCGATACGAATTGTAGCGTCGGGTGAGAGTACGGCAGCCTGGGGGCTCAACCACTCGTCCGATGCCACCATCCAGTTGCGCAATTGCAGGGCTCCGCCCGGAGCGCGGGCGGCCGTGTTCATCAACCGGCAATCGTAGGCAAGGAGTTCGGTATAGGCTTCCGGCGCGTTGCCGGAGAGCAGGCGCACATTCTGCACCGACTCGTTACTCCACAGGTCGCACATCGCGGCGGCGATGTTGCCAACGGGGCTGAAGTGCGCGCAACTGGCCGACTTGCCCTCCATCGAAATTGGGCGGCCTGTAATTGCTTTGAGGATAGGTCCCTCGTAGGCGCAATCTTTCGATGGACCAACGGCGCCCTGCTCGAAGGCAGAGAGGCTGCGTACCGCGCTCATCGCGCGAACCACCGCGGCGAGCACCTCGGGAAGCATTTTCTGGTGGGCGAGTTGCATGGCGGTATTTGCGAATCCGCATGCGGAGTCGCCACCACTCACGACGCCGGGATGCGCCGCGCAGATCTCGCCAATCTGCGCCCACAGCCAGGACATATCTCTTGGGGCCAGCACCCCGAGGGCAAAGACGATGCCTGAGAAATCCCCGTACATCAGCGCCTGGTCGTGGACCTCCTTACCGCCGATCGATTCGATGGAGAGGATGTCGGCTCCTGCCTCGGCGCATAGTTCCAACGATCGCTTGAGCCGCTGCCACGGTTGGCCCGTGCGCATCAAGGGCGGCTTTTGCTGATCGCGAATGTCGGTGGGTGTGACGCGCAGAGCGCAGGATAGATGATATTTCTCATGCGCGGTTACGAGTTGCCTTTTGAGAACCGCGGTGATCTCTGCCCCCCACTCTGGATGGTCTGTCATGGGCGGCAGAAGTTCAAATTCAAGGACGATGCCGGGAACGCCAAGCGAAACAGCGCGGCGCAGAATTTGCGATGCCATCTCGTCGTAGTGAGCCACAACGTCCGGCCAGGTCCCGGACTCGATATTCATGGCCGGCAGGGTGAAGTTGACCTCAGGGAATACTTGGCCAGCACCAATGGTCAAGCCAAGGCCACAAGCAAGCGGAAGTGGACTTGCACCGTACAGAAGCTCATCGGGACGTTGAACGGCGAGCGTTAAGTATTTGAGGAGAGTCTCGGTGATCATTACTTATGCCACTGCCAGGAGACTCTTGACCAGGCCGACCGCGCCATTGGCATTCTCACTGTAGCCGTCAGCGCCAATCTCTTTGGCGTACTGACTGGTCACGGGCGCACCGCCAAGAAGGACCTTTACCTGGGTGCGTACGCCAGCCTTGCTTAGCGCGTCAATGGTTGTCTTCATCGCGGGCATGGTTACGGTAAGCAGCGCCGACATGCACACGATATGGGGTTGACGCTCCTTGACGGCTGCGACAAACGCCTCTGGCGAAACATCCGCGCCAAGATCTATCACTTCGAAGCCGCTGCCCTCGAGCATGGAGGCCACAATGTTCTTGCCGATATCGTGAAGGTCGCCCTTGACTGTTCCGATGATGATGCGCACAGCCATCTTCTGCCCGGAGGCAACGAGCAGCGGCTTGATCAGTTCCATGGCGCTCTTCATGGCGCGACCAGCAAGCAAAAGCTCGGGGACAAAGTACTCCTCGGCTTCGAAGAGCTTTCCGACTTCGTCCATGGCGGGCACCATGGAGTCGGCAATTAGCTGCATTGGTTCCGCGCCCTCTGCCAGAGCCATTTCAGTGGCAGCGTGTGCCCTTTTCGCATCGCCGTTGAGAATCGCTTCGAAGAGTTCTTTAGACTGTGCCATATTCTTCTTCCTCTAAACTGAAGTCGCCAGGATCAATCGGTCCGCGCATACGCGCGGCCGGCATGAATCTCTGGATGTAGTGACCGAGGGTGAAAATCATCACGCTGCCTATTGCCTCTGAGGTTATGCTATTGCGAAAAAACGGGAGTGCCGCAGAGTAGCAGGCTCCGAGCCCACCTGGAGTCTTGGGATACATGCCCCATTCAGCCCACACAGTGAAGTTGCTCACCACAAAGAATGACAGCGAAGCAAACAAGGAAGATCCAAGTACCCGGCGGGATGAAATGGAACCACCCAAGACCGTGCCACCGAGGAACAAGGCAACCAGGTACCAGATCCATGTAACGGCATGACCTGGAGTGAGTGCGAAGCCGTACTGGTGCGTGGTTAAAAAGATGTCGACGGCCACAAGAGCGAGAAGCGGGATGCCGAATTCCCGCCTGGGCCTACACGCTCCAAAAAAGAGAAGGCATGAGAAAACAGGTATCAGGTTATTGGGGCAGATGAGACTCAAACGAAGCACTGCGGCCCCTGCGATGAGAATGTACGGAAGGACCACAAGTTGTTTTCCACTGAGACGCTTGATCGTGAATATCATGAATTCCTTCCGTGCCACTCTCGGGCGGCCTTTTGGCCGCCGCTGAATGCGGCCTTGCATTCTCGTCGCTTAGCATTGCGCCAGACCCTCGACGGGCCGCTCGCTGGTGCGACAGCGTGAGGCAACCCAGCCGAGAAGATGCTCGGTTAAGTGAGATACTAACCCCAAACTACAGATCGCTAACTTGGATGTCTTCTCCATCCGTGTCTAATAGTGGTTAATTCTTGCGCGATCCTCGAACGAGCCCAGCGTCGCGACAACTGCCAGGCAGGTCCGGAACAGATGGATTGCCAAAGCCCCTTTAAACCGCGTCAATTGTCTCTTCGATGGGTCGCCCCGCCCCTTGATTGAAATTTTCGCGTCCCGCATTGGATTAGTTCGAGACAGCTACCGCCGCAAGCGGATCCCAGCCTCCGAGCGCTGAACCCTAGCTCCTTCCGGGCGCGCCTCGGGAGTAGAAGGACTTCATCGTTACGCTCCAGATGTCCTTCTACCCTGCATGCTCAAAAACCTTCCCCCCATGCACCCGGTTGGTTTTACTCCGCCCTCGACCAAGGATGTCTTCACGCTTTTCGTATACGAAATCAGGCCGAATGCGGGTAGAGTGTCTCGACCCTTCCCCCGGGCCCTTTCACGCGATCATTTCCATTGCGTTTGGTTTCCGGGGGATGCCGCAACGTTACGGAAACGGAATCTGTCGTTGGAGACAAGGTGACGATTCCATCCTCTGCATTGACGGTTCCTGTACTCGCTGAGGCAATGTTGCCTTTGAAGGCAGGCAAGTTGAAGATGACGTCTCCGTTCCTTACATCTCCCCAAATCCGCAGCTCAATTGTGGATGGACCCGAGGTGATCCTGAAACTGATCTTGTGGCCTTCATTCACATTCACATTTGCCCACTCCACGACACTTCCCGGTTCCAGCCAGTAGTCTGGGATGCCGCGGCCGATGATGATCGTGCCGTCGTTTTTGACGGAGGCGCACATTTGAAGCAATGCCTGCTTGGTAAAGCTGGCTCCCCAGCTATCAAGATTTCCATAGCTTACGGGTGGCATATACATCCCGACCCAGGCATCCCTTCCCTTGTATTCGAATGCCTCAGACCAGTTGTAGGGCGCGCACTGGTTCTCAAGCTGAAACTCGAGATTTTTGGCCACCTCCGTCCTGTATGTGTCGGAGTAGAGACACTGCAGCCCGGCACTACAGTTGTACGCGGTCCCGTAAGTCACTTGCCCCCACCACGTGCCCCAGCTTCCTTCGGGGATTCCTTTTCTATCCCGCACCGCCAGGGCGTGGCGAATGGAATCGTCAAACTTTTCTTTCCAGAATCCGCCGAGTTCGAATCCCTTCAAATATGCGCCCCAGGGAAATGTGCTCAAGGCTCCCGAGTAAGGAACCCAGGAATAATCTGAATCGCCATATCGCTCCAAGGTGACATCGTCGAACCCGCCCTCGTAATAGTCCGTGTGCCGGCGTGCACTGGTCTGGCTCAGAGCCCTGTTCAGTCTATCGTTCAAATCGGCCATCTCCCTGGCGGCCCATTCCGCTTCGTCCGTCTCGCCAAGACGCTTGCATATATATTGATATGCCTGAAGCCCATGAAGTGCCGACCAGTTGTCGCA
>Ga0181535_10001844_pt1 | contig 26784 bp, 20 predicted proteins | sample PEATcosm2014_Bin_44_FD_119774 | JGI IMG/M metagenome (GOLD analysis project Ga0181535, IMG submission 119774) | Peatland microbial communities from MTU Mesocosm Facility, Houghton, MI, USA - PEATcosm2014_Bin17_30_metaG | ecosystem: Environmental > Terrestrial > Soil > Wetlands > Peat | place...
CGGCGGCATTGACTCTGCGCTGGTTACTTATATTGCCGTCCGGGCTCTGGGTAAAGAAAACGTAAATGTGGTTATGATGCCTTCTCAATTTTCAAGTGACGGAAGTATTATTGATTCGGAAAAGCTGATTGCTAAACTTGGTATTTCATCCGGACAGATTTCTATTCAACCTGTCGTAGATAAAACAATTGAAATGCTTTCGGATGCATTTAAAGGAAGGAAAGCTGATGTAACTGAAGAAAATATACAAGCCAGGGTTCGTGGAATTTATCTTATGGCATTGGCAAACAAATTTAATTATCTGCTTCTCACAACAGGGAACAAGTCTGAAATGGGTGTGGGATACTGCACACTTTATGGTGATATGAGCGGCGGATTGGCTGTAATTGCCGATGTTTATAAGACTGATGTTTACAGAATTGTAAATTTTATTAATAAGGATGATGAAGTTATTCCATACGAGATTGTAAAAAAAGAACCTTCTGCAGAATTAAGACTCAACCAGAAGGATCAGGATTCATTACCTGAATATGGTCTCCTTGATAAAATATTAAGAATGTACCTGGAAGAAAATAAAGAGAAAGATGAAATTACTTCAATAATAGGCGATGAAAAAGTTGTGAACAAAGTATTACGGCTTGTGGATATAAACGAATTCAAAAGAAAACAGGCAGCCCCTGCATTAAGAGTATCCAGGAAAGCATTTGGTTACGGCAGAAGATATCCTATTGTTCAAGGCTGGCGAAAATAAGATTAACTAAGATTTAAAAATGTTTATATGAATAATTTGAAGCTTTTTGTTGTTTTGCTCGGTTGTAAACCTGGGGAGCGAACTGTGGAACAACACGATATTTTTGTCGGTGTTGCTGAAGAACTTAAATATCTGTTAGCAGATATGAAAGCCTTTTGGCCTGGTGTTGATCTGCATATTGATGGGTATATGGCGCTCAATTATATTGGCGAATTTAAGTTTGAATTTCTGCCTAAAACCGGAACGACTTCAGTTCATGAAGAAGTTCCAAAACTTTATTTTATAAATCTTGGCGGGTATAAAAATCCGGAACTTGAGGAGTACCATAAAAAATTTCTGATTGTTGCAAATAGTCTTGCGGAAGCCGTCTCAAAGGTTAAAGAGGACCCGTTCTACCTCGAGGGGCAGAATAAATCGGCGGACAGATCACATGTTGATGATAAAGAAGCTATCGATGATATAATTTGTATTTCTGAATCATTATCAAATTTTAGGATTGAACTGGTCAGGAAAACGGGGGATTTTTTCCCATTTTCTGAAACTAAAATCGGATATCAATCATTTTCAAACTTGTAACCGGTATTTAATTATTTTAGAATCCGTTACTGACGGTATTATTGATTAATTTATCTCATTAAAAACAGAACTCTAATAAAACTTAAAAAATATTTATGAATAACAAATTTAAATATTTACTAATAACTGTGATTATTGGTTTGTTTATTACAAACATTACATTATCGGCAAACTATGATGTTGTAAAAATAAAATCTTTTAGCTCTCAAGATACTGTTTATGCCGGTGATAAATTTAATTTAACCATTAAGGTAAGTATCGGAGAAGGTTGGCATATAAATTCAAATAAGCCGCATGACGATTTCTTAATTCCTTCAATACTTTCTATTGAGCAATCTGATAATTTCAGTCTTAATAAAATAATATATCCCAAAGCTGAAGATATTAAACTGGAGTTCTCTGATAATCCGTTGTCTGTTTGGACGGGAGATCAGGTTATTAAAGGAGTCGTTGAGGTTTCTAAAAATATAAATCCGGGTCGGTATTATTTAATTGTTAATCTTTCATATCAGTCTTGCAATAATAAAACCTGTCTGCCGCCTAATTCAATAAAAGATACTATAAAAATTGATGTTGCCGAAGGAAAAATTTCTAAATCTGTGATCAGTCAGGATAAATCGAATGATGCTGATACCGCAAGTTTAAGTCACCAGTTAACTAATTTTGATAAAGGGGACAAAATTCCTTCATCAAATTCTTCCGTTCAGGGTGTGCTTGAACATTCGGGGCTGCTCTTGAGTTTGATTTTTGTTTTTATAGGTGGACTTGCATTAAATCTCACACCTTGTGTCTACCCGCTTATTCCGATTACTATAGGGTATTTCGGTGGGCAAAGCGAGGGGAGTACTAAAAAACTTTTTTTAATGGGTTCATTCTTCGTTATTGGAATGGCGGTTACATATTCTGTTGTTGGGGTTGTTACTGCCTTAAGCGGGGCAGTATTCGGATCGCTTCTGCAGAATCCAATAGTAATAATATTCATCTCTCTGATTTTTGTGATACTTTCACTTAGTATGTTCGGAGTATATGAATTCCAGCTTCCAAATGCTCTTGTTGCCAAAGCAGGCGGCGCTAAAACCGGTTATTACGGAGCTTTCTTTATGGGATTGACTATGGGAATTGTTGCAGCTCCTTGTATAGGTCCGTTAGTGCTCGGACTGGTTACTTATGTTGCTGCAAAAGCTGATCCCTACTTTGGCTTTTTAATGTTCTTTGTCCTTGCACTTGGGTTAGGTGCGCCATATTTATTCCTCGCAGTTTTTTCTGGCAAGATAAAAAAACTTCCGCGCGCCGGGGTCTGGATGGAATCAGTTAAACATATATTCGGATTTATTCTTATAGGAATGGCGGTATATTTTATTTTACCGCTTTTGCCGAAAACTCTCTACAGTACAGTGATTCATACATATTTAATAATTACTGCATTTTATCTCTTAGTATTTGAACGGGTTGCAGATAATATTTTGGGGTTCAAAATATTCAGAATTGCTTTGTCTATTTTAATTTTTGCCGTTGCAGCTTATACTTTAATTCCTTCCAATAAAAATGAAATCAACTGGGTACCATACTCTGAGAACACTGCTGCCCAAAGTACTAACGGGAACAGGGCAATGATTATAGATTTTTATGCTGATTGGTGCATCCCTTGTAAAGAACTCGATGCTTCTACCTTTAGCGATCCAAAAGTAATTTCCATGGTAAAAAGATTTCGCACTTTTAAAGCCGACATGACAAAGTCACTTTCTCCGGAAGTTGAAGTTTTAAGGACTAAGTATGATATCGCCGGGGTTCCTACTGTCTTAATAATCGATTCAAATGGCAAAGAAGCAAATAGAATAACAGGGTTTATTGATGCGAATGAATTTTTGAAAGTTCTTAATAAAGTTGAATGAGGATATTTAAATAACTTTTATTTTTGTATAATGGGGTTAGCATTTTTAACCAATTTCAACCAAATGGTCTTAAATATACATTAAATGATTATTTTCTTAATGAAAATTCTTTCATTTATTCCTCCTTTTCATATTTAAAAATTTATGTTTCCCACAAATGAGAACTATAATAACAGAATATATAGTAAATTAACATATTTCGATATATTAATGTAATTGAATGATGGTGCAACGCTTAATTCAAATGGCATGGTTTATGGAATAATTATAATCGTCGTTTTTATCTTTAAATAATGAGATTAATAATGGTCAAAGAAAAAGAAATCCAAAGTGTAAGCGAAATTACAGTAAGGTTCGCAGGCGATTCCGGCGACGGAATGCAGTTAACCGGCAGTCAATTCAGTGAAACTACTGCAATATTTGGCAATGATTTAAAAACCCTTCCGGATTATCCTGCAGAAATCAGGGCGCCCCAGGGAACGGTTTATGGTGTAAGTGGATTTCAACTGCACTTTAGCAGTGGCGACATTCATACACCCGGCGACAGGCCTGATATCCTTGTTGCGATGAACCCTGCAGCTATTAAAAAAAATATAGGCGAGTTAAAACCCGGTGCTATAATAATTGCTAATACAGATTCTTTTGATAAAAAAAATCTTCAATTAGCCAAATATGCAGCCAACCCTTTGGAGGATAAAAGCCTGGAAGGCTTTGAAGTTTACCCTGTACCTATTGCTCATCTTACGGCAAAAGCTCTTGAAGGAACTTCTTTATCACAAAAAGAAATTGCAAGATGCAAAAACTTTTTTGCACTTGGTTTAATGTACTGGCTTTTTGACAGGCCTTTAGATCAGACACAAAATTGGATAAGAGAAAAATTTAAAAGTAAACCTGAATTTGTAGAAGCTAATGAAAAAGCTCTTTTAGCGGGCTATATTTATGGAGAAAATACTGAATTGTTCTCCATCCGTTATGCTGTAGAACCTGCTAAGCTTCCTAAAGGCATATATAGAAGTATTGCAGGTAATGAAGCTACCGCTCTTGGATTTTTAGCCGCTTCGGTAAAAAGCGGGTTGAAACTTTTTCTTGGTTCATATCCTATTACTCCGGCATCTGAGATTCTTCAGTATTTAAGTTACTATAAAGATTTTGGAGTTAAAACTTTCCAGGCCGAGGATGAAATTGCAGGTATTACATCGGCTATCGGAGCTGCTTATGCGGGAAATCTTGCATTAACTACAACAAGCGGTCCGGGCTTGGCATTAAAAACGGAAGCTATTGGTTTAGCTGTAATTGCTGAACTTCCTCTTGTAATAGTTGATGTTCAAAGAGGCGGCCCAAGCACAGGGTTGCCGACTAAAACCGAACAGGCAGATTTACTGCAGGCAGTTTACGGAAGGAACGGAGAATCACCTGTCCCGGTATTAGCTGCATCAACACCAAGCGATTGTTTTTATATGGCTCTTGAAGCTGCAAGAATTGCTATTAAATTTATGACGCCCGTTATCCTATTGACCGATGGTTATTTAGGTAATGGTTCTGAGCCCTGGAAAATCCCGCATGTAAACGAATTACCGGATATACCGGTTAAATTTACAACTGATAAAATTGGATTTGCACCATACCTGAGAGATGAAAATTTATCACGGCCCTGGGTTAAACCCGGTACACCTGGATTGGAACATAGGATAGGCGGGCTTGAAAAAGCAAATATAACCGGAATGGTTAGTTATGATGGCGATAATCATGATTTAATGATAAAAATCAGGGATAAAAAAGTAAAAAATATTGCAAATGATATTCCGGATCTCAAGCTTGATGGTGAATCTAAAGGTGAATTGCTTGTGCTTGGTTGGGGCGGTACTTATGGTGCAATCAGAGAAGCCGTTATAAAAGTGAGGGAAGAAGGCTACAATGTTTCTCAGGCACACCTGAAATACTTAAATCCCTTTCCTGTTAACACAAGGAAAATTATATCGGGATTTAATAATATTTTAATTCCTGAAATAAATCTTGGGCAGTTGGCAAAAATTATCAGAAGTGAATTCCTTGTACCGGTTGAACAATTTAACGTAGTAAGAGGATTGCCGTTTAGGGTTTCTGATATTGTTGCAAAGATAAAAGAATTACTTGGAGGCAAAAGCAATGATAGACACTAATATTGATCAATCTGGATTTCAGAGTAATGAAAATAATGTGAAATTATCATCGAAAGATTTTTCAAGCGGCGAAGACGTAAGATGGTGTCCGGGATGCGGTGATTATTCTATCCTCGCACAGGTACAAAGATCATTCCCCGATATGGCAGGAATAAAAAAGGAAAATATTGTTTGGATTTCGGGAATCGGATGTTCTTCTCGTTTCCCGTACTATATGAACACATATGGTTTCCATACTATTCATGGACGGGCTCCGGCAATAGCCACCGGTGTGAAAGTTAGCCGGCCGGATCTTTCTGTTTGGGTAGCGGCAGGCGACGGTGATTTATTAAGCATTGGTGGAAATCATTTTATTCATGCATGCAGAAAAAATGTTGACCTTAAAATCCTTCTCTTTAATAACAGAATTTACGGATTAACAAAGGGGCAGTATTCACCTACGTCTGAGCGAGGAAAGAAAACAAAGACTTCTCCTTATGGTAGTGTCGATTATCCGTTTAACCCAATTTCTCTTGCACTTGGAGCCAATGCTACTTTTATTGCTAGGGCATTAGATGGAGATGCAAAACATCTTCAGGCAATGATTAAAAGAGCTGCAGAACATAAGGGAACTGCTTTCCTTGAAATATTACAAAATTGTGTGATTTTTAATGACGGTGCTTTCGATAAATTAACAGATAAAAAAACCAGAGATGATAATGTCCTTTATGTTGAGCATGGAAAACCAATGTTGTTTGGGATAAATAAGGATAAAGGCATAATATTGGATGGAGATACACCCGTTGTAGTCGAGGTTGGCCCCGGAAAACACAGGATAGAAGATATCATTATTCATGATGAATTTAGTAATAGTCGTCTAATTGCAACTATGCTTGCATACATGACTGAAGATCCCTCAATGCCTACCCCGGTAGGAGTGTTTAGACAAGTATCTAAATCGACTTATGACGGAGATGTTGAGGAACAAATTGAAAAAGTTACACAAAAAAAAGGTGAAGGTGATTTAGAAAAAGTTTTGTTTGACGCGAATACCTGGACTGTTGTTTAATTCGTGTCTTTTTTGCGGGGGCTTAACTAAATAAGCCCCCGTCGATTTTCCTGCCTTGATATCATATCAATTAGATTGTGATCTATCTTATCTTTTTATTAGCAATTTTAAATTAGTTTTTAGCAGGTTTATTTAACTATCTATTGCTGATTTTCTATAATAAGATTTTGCTAATAAGGGAATTTAATTTACTTGTGAATTCTGAATTAGTTAGAATTTTTGACTACCTCTTAAGAGGCTGTCCAAAAAGTAAAAATAGCTCTATTGTCATACTCTCGTATATAATCTGCCCGGACGGATTGGGATTTTCTTTTGTTCACCGAACATCAGGTTCCTATTTTATCCTAAGCCATTATTTGATACGGGAATGACAATAACAGATACTTTATGGACTGCTATGAGCTAATGAGGTAGTATTTTTTTTGTAAAACATTAATAATAATCTGAGGTATAAAATAATCTATGACAAAGGAAGTATTGGAATTAAATGATGTTACTGTAAGGTTTGCAGGTGATTCCGGCGACGGAATGCAGCTTACGGGATCGCAGTTTACAAATACTACAGCGCTTGTGGGTAATGATTTAAGTACTTTACCTGATTATCCTGCTGAAATACGTGCGCCAATTGGTACAACTTATGGTGTCAGCGGATTTCAATTACATTTCAGCAGCAGCGATATTCATACTCCCGGCGATTCTCCCGATATACTGGTTGCAATGAATCCTGCCGCACTAAAAACTAATTTAAAAGATCTGAAACATGGTGCTACAATAATAGTAAATATTAACTCATTTGATAATAAAAACCTTAAGCTTGCAGGTTATGAACGAAACCCGCTTGAAGATGAAGCTCTTGAAGGTTATAATATTATTCCGGTACCCTTGTCACAATTAACAGGTACTGCACTCGAGAATTCCGGACTCTCTCAAAAAGAAATTTCCAGGTGTAAAAACTTTTTTGCTCTGGGGTTAATGTACTGGCTTTACAGTCGCCCTATTGAACCGACAGTTAAATGGATAAAAAATAAATTTAAGAGTACACCTTTGATTGCCGTTGCAAATGAGAAAGCATTAATGGCAGGATATTATTACGGTGAAAATACCGAATTATTTACTACAAGATACCAGGTTGAACCGGCAAAATTGCCAAAGGGAATTTACAGAAATATTTCCGGTAATGAAGCTTTGGCGTTGGGATTTATTACGGCATCAATAAAAAGTGGATTGCCGTTGTTCCTGGGTTCGTATCCAATTACTCCTGCTTCCGATATTCTCCATGAATTAAGTAAATATAAAAACTTTGATGTAAGAACCTTCCAGGCAGAAGATGAAATTGCTGCGGTTTGTGCTGCAATCGGGGCATCATTTTCCGGTGCGCTGGCTATTACAACTACAAGCGGGCCCGGAGTTGCTTTAAAATCCGAAGCTATTGGCCTTGCTGTGATGACTGAATTGCCATTAATTATTATTGATGTGCAAAGAGGCGGCCCGAGCACTGGATTACCTACTAAAACCGAGCAGTCTGATTTACAGCAGGCAATCATCGGCCGAAATGGTGAATCCCCGGTGGTTGTACTTGCAGCTTCCACTCCCGCAGATTGTTTTACAATGGCTCTTGAGGCATCAAGAATTGCAACAAAATATATGGTTCCGGTAATGTTATTATCAGACGGATATATAGCAAATGGTTCAGAACCATGGCTTATTCCTGAACCGGATTCTATCCCTGAAATTAATGTAAAATTCAGAACACAGAAAGAAGGATTTAAACCATATCTCAGGGATGAAAATCTTGCAAGACCTTGGGCAGTGCCCGGAACCCACGGACTTGAACATCGAATTGGTGGTTTGGAAAAATCCAATATTTCTGGTAACGTAAATTATGATCCGGAAAACCATGAATTTATGGTTAGGTTAAGAGCTCAGAAAGTAAAGAATATTGAAACTGATATTCAGCCGCTTGAAGTAACCGGTGACAAGGATGCAGATGTTCTTGTAGTAGGATGGGGCGGCACTTATGGAGCAATTACCGAATCTGTTGCAAAAATACGTAACAATGGGTTAAAGGTAGCCCAGGCGCACTTTAGATACCTGAATCCATTTCCCGTAAACACCGGCGATATACTGAAAAAATATAAAAAGATAATTTGCCCCGAGTTAAATATGGGCCAATTGGCAAGATTTCTTAAAAGCGATTACCTTGTTGAAATTGATTCATTGACAAAAATACAGGGCATTCCATTTAAAACTTCAGAAATCGTAACTAAAATCGAATCCGCTTTAGGAGAATTAAAATGAAAGAAGAATTATTAAATAATTTTGAAAATAATCAGGAAATTCAACAAACGGAAAAAATAAAATACTCTTCAAAAGATTTTTCATCCGAGCAGGATGTAAGATGGTGTCCCGGATGCGGTGATTATTCTATTCTCGCCCAGTTCCAGCGAACAGCACCTGATTTAAATATCAGGAAAGAAAATATGGTCTGGGTATCGGGGATTGGATGTTCCTCGCGCTTTCCTTATTATATGGATACTTACGGGTTTCATGGAATTCATGGACGGGCTGCAGCTATTGCTACCGGTGTTAAATTAAATAATCCGGGTCTTTCAGTGTGGGTCGCTACGGGTGATGGGGATATGCTAAGTATCGGTGGAAATCATTTTATACATGCTTGCAGAAGGAATATTGATATAAAAATAATTCTATTTAATAACAGAATTTATGGATTAACCAAAGGCCAGTATTCGCCGACTTCAGAAAAAGGCAAAAAAACAAAAAGCACTCCTTATGGAAGCGTTGATTTTCCATTTAATCCCGTAGCGCTTGCATTGGGCGCCGATGCTACGTTTATCGCAAGAACGCTGGACAGGGATGCAAAACACATGCAGCAAATGATGAAAAGAGCATCGGAACATTTTGGTACTGCTTTTATTGAAGTATTCCAGAACTGTAATATATTTAATGACGGTGCATTTGAAATCTATACGGAAAAGGAAACGAAAGCAGATAATGTATTAGTTCTTGAACATGGCAAACCAATGGTTTTTGGTAAAAACCGTGAGAAGGGAATAATACTTAACGGGCTGGAGCCGGAGATTATTGAATTGGATAAAGGTAATGCTTCAATAAATGATGTATGGATACATGATGAGTTTGATAAAAATTCAACCAGGGCGCACATCATATCGCAACTATCTGAAAAACCAGGTTTTCCTATGCCTATAGGGGTTATCAGGCAAATTTCAAAAACTACTTATGATCATGATTTCCATAATCAGATTGAAACTATAAAAAAAGAAAAAGGAAAAGGCGATCTTAAAAAATTGTTGTTTAGCGGTAATATGTGGGAAGTAAATTGAATCTTAGTTTTTGGAGATGAGGTCACTGCCACGACCAGATAAACTAAACCATCCCAAACAGAGAGAGTATTATAAAATCAGTTAATTTTTAAAATAGCCCCGACATTTATGTCGGGGAGAAGAGCCCAGAATAAAGATTGGCTTTAGCCAAAATTAATCCTTTAATGGGCTAAAGCCCTGTGATTGATGGTGGAGAACATTACCCGGCTTAAAAGTCGGCACTATTATAAATATGATTTGAGCAGATATGACATATCTAATATCTTGCTAATCAAAATAAAAACAAAATTTAGCATGCCACATAAAAAATTTCTATTTTAGCCCTCAGATTTATAAAAAATTAAAACTAGCTCTATATGATTGATTATAATAAGCTCAAGCAAATACTTCAGGAAAATAATTCATTCCTCTTGACAACACACGTCAACCCTGACGGTGATGCTATTGGTTCGGAAATAGCTTTGTATTTTATTCTGAAGGAACTCGGTAAAAAAGTTTATATTATTAATCATAGCCAAACACCTTACAACCTTGAATTTCTTGATTCAGATAGAATTATTGAAAAATATGATGAGCACAAACATCATAATATTTTTAATGAAGCAGATGTTCTTGTTGCAGTCGATTTCAATAGGCCGGATAGGATTGTCAGTATGCAGAAAGGGTTCGATAAATCTAATAAATTAAAAATTTGCATAGATCACCATCAGGATAGCGCACCTTTTGTCGACTATTTTTTTAATGATGTATCATACAGCGCAACAGGACATATAATTTATGATTTAATAAAAAATACAGCTATTGTAAACTTGCATTTCAAAACAGCGTTCCCGATTTATGCGGCAATTATGACCGATACAGGCTCATTCAGATTTGAAAGAACCACACCGGAACTTCATCATATAATAGCTGACTTGCTAAATCAGAATGTAGTCCCGGGTGATGTGTTCGATAGAATTTATGATCAGAGTAAATTCAGTAAAATAAAACTTACAGGCGCAGCGCTGGATTCTATTCAGCTATACGGTAGTGAAAACAAGATTGCATATATGGTTCTCAAACAGGAGACGTTTAATGAACTCGGCGCTTTTGAATCGGACACAGATAATCTTGTTAATTATACCTTATCCATAGAAGGTGTTGTCATTGGTTTAATGTTTATGGAATTGAAAGATGGTTTTAAAGTAAGTTTTAGGTCAAAAGGTACAATCCCAATGAATAAACTTGCAGGTGAATTTGGCGGAGGTGGACATATAAATGCCGCTGGCGCAAGGCTCCATAATGTTAAAATGGAAGAATTGATTCCTGAAATACTAACTAAAACGGAAAAATATTTAAAAACTAAAACGGGAAATAATAATGTTTAATTTAATTACGGCTTCCGGGGGAAAAAGAATATTATACAAACCCTTCAGCATAAGTATAAAATATCTTATTGACGAAAAAAAATTGAATAAAAGTTTCGAAAATCTTTTAAGAGTTTCAAACTTAAAGTTATCCGAATTGCAAAAGCAAAATTTCCTTTCAAAAGACGGCAGCGAAATTAGAATATCAAACTTTAATGGCAAACCAGATGAATTAATAATTTCAAAAATAAAGATTGATGGAAAATTTTCTGTTGATTATTTTAGAAATCACCTGGCTGGATTAATTCAGAACCTGGAAAATGAAAAAGTTAAAAATCTGCATATATTTATTCCTAAATATGACTATTTTAAAAAATATTTTGATGATGAGGAATATTATTATAGGTCTTTTATAGAAGGAATCTACCTCGGTAATTATTCATTTGATAAGTATCTGAAACAAAAAAAATCTCAAAGGGAGCTTGAAGTATATTTTTATACAGATGATGAAAGAAAGTTAAAATCTGCTATTTCGAAATCTATAAACCTGATTGAAGGAGTAAATTTTGCTAAAGATTTGCAAAATGAACCTTCTAATGTAGTTACTCCGGCCGAACTGGCCTCAAGAATTTCAATAACTTTGAAAAGCGCCGGGATAAATGTTAAAGTTTTTGATGAAAAAGAAATTAAAAGACGGAAAATGGGTGCAGTCCTTGCAGTTGGTAAGGGAAGCGCTAATCCGCCGAGGTTTATTATTTTGGAATATAATGGAGCATTAAGGGGTAAAAGTAAGAAAAAAATCGCACTGGTTGGCAAGGGAGTAACGTTTGATTCAGGCGGCATATCCATTAAACCATCAGCGCATATGAGCGAAATGAAAGCGGATATGTCGGGAGCCGCTGTAGTTGCCGGTGCTATCTTAGCTGCGGCAAAATCAAAACTTCCTGTAAATGTTATTGGTATCATACCTGCAGTTGAAAATATGCCTTCGCAAAAATCATATAAACCGGGAGATATTGTGCTGACATCATCCGGTAAAAGTATAGAAATTGAGGACACTGATGCCGAGGGCAGGGTAATTTTATCCGATGCACTGGAATTTGCATCTAAAGCAAAACCCGATGTAATAATTGACCTGGCGACTTTAACCGGGGCTGTTGTAGTTGCTCTTGGTGAATTCGTCGCGGGTTTATTTACAAATAATGATAAACTTTCAGACGAATTATACATGACCGGTATGAAGACTTACGACAGGTTATGGCGGCTTCCTCTCTGGGACGATTTTAATTATCAGATTAAAAGCGACGTAGCTGATGTTAAGAACCTGGGAAGACGATGGGGAGGTGCAATAACTGCAGCTAAATTTCTTGAAAAATTTGTAGATAAAAATATTGCCTGGGCGCATCTGGATATAGCCGGCCCTGCAATTGCAAATGATTTTAATAATTACACAAAGAAATATATGACAGGCTTTGGTGTTAGGTTATTATTTGAATATTTATCCGGGAACTAATTATCTTCTTAGTGAATCTAAGTGCTCTAAGTGTCTTAGTGGTAAAATGTTTTAACTACTTAGGCATTAAAAACAAACGGCAACAATAAGAAACGCACTAATGAAGAATATTCCCGTCTTTTATCTCAAAAACTTTATCTGCTAAACTTACCAATCCCTGGTTATGTGTAACAATAACGAAAGTTTTGCCGAATTTATTCCGGAGGTCTACAATAATTTGATGTATTATCTCACTATTTGCAGAGTCCAGATTACCTGTAGGTTCATCTGCAAAAATTATTGATGGATTATTAGCAAGTGCCCTTGCAACTGCAACCCGCTGCTGTTCACCGCCGGAAAGCTCTGCCGGCTTATGCTGAGCTCTGTCTGCAAGACCTACGGCGTCTAAAAGCTCTTTAGCTCTTTTTATAGATTTATCCAGAGGTGTTCCGAAAATCATTTGCGGAATTGCCACATTTTCTACCGCAGTAAATTCGGGAAGAAGGTGATGGAACTGGAAAACAAACCCGATATTTATATTCCTGAATTTAGTAAGCTTTTCATCTGAAAGTTTAAAAATATCCTGATCATGATAGTAAACAGAACCGCTGTCAGGCCTGTCTAATCCTCCAAGCAGATGAAGCAAAGTACTTTTTCCGGCGCCGGATGCTCCTACAATAACTGATATTTTATTTTCTTCAATTTCAATTGAAATAGACTTCAGAACTTCAAGTTTTAATTTTTGATTATTCTTGTATCGCTTAACTAAGTTTTCGGTTTTTAGAATTATTGAATTATCCATTTATCTCATCTTTATTAAATATAATTTATTCCCATTTTATTGCTTCAAGAGGGTCTATTTTTGCAGCACGGCGGGCCGGTAGTAGTGATGCTAAAAATGAAAGAAGCATTGAAGCCCCCGCAATGAAAAAGAAATCCGTTAGTCTAACCTGTAGAGGAAGAGAGTCGATTTTATACTGAGTTGGATCCAGAGGATAAATATTGTATTTCAGTTGAAGATAACAGATAAAATAGCCAAGAATTGCTCCTGCGGCTGTTCCTATTAACCCGATCAGTAAGCCCTCATACATGAATATTTTAAGAATGGATTTCTCATTAGCTCCCATTGATCTCAATATGCCGATATCGCGTTTTTTTTCAATTACAGACATAGAAAGTGAGCCCAGGATATTAAAAGTAGCAACAGCTACTATCAGGCATAAAATTATATATGCTGCCCAGCGTTCAAGTTTCATAACAGTATAAAGCTCCCGGTGAAAATCATACCACGTATTTACACTGAATAAACTATTATCAATTTTCTTTTCAAGTTGATCTTTAACATCGAAAGAATGATTTATATTATCAAGCTTTATATCATATCCCTGGATGTTATCATTGTAGCCTAAAAGTTTTTGTGCAGTTTCAAGACTGGTAAAAATATATGATTCGTCATATTCATTATTGTTTGAACTATAAATTCCGCCCACAATAAACTTTTGAGACTTAGGCTGTGACAACTGTGTAATTACATTCTCAATTCCAACGGGCGAAATTAAAGTTACCGTATCTCCAATTACACATTGCAGCCTGTCCGCTAAAGTTAATCCAAGAATAATTGAAGGTGTGCCCGATTCTTCCGAAATATTATAATTACCAAAAAGAATGTCCGGTTTAATACCATATATATCATTCCCGGTTTTTTCAACTATACCCTTAAGATTTATAACTTGTGTTAATCCCTGGCTATAAGCTAAAACTTTTCCCGATACATATGGAGCAAAATCCTTTACTTCCGGGATAGTTCCGAGTGCCGCAGTAATCTCATTTTGTTTACAATACCATTCAGGTGAAATAATTTCTACGCGTAAATGAGGATCAAATGTTACAAGAAAAGAAGTTACAAGGCTGCCGAACCCGTTAAACACCGAAAGTACAACTATTAATGCAGCTACACCAATTGTTATTCCGGCAACAGATATTAGTGAAATAATAGTGATAAAATTAATTTTATGTTTTGAAATTAAATATCTTCTTGAAATATAAGATTCAAAGTTCATTTATTTAATGTTCTCCGGTTTAATTAAACCGTAATGTTGATACCGGTTGAATTTTAGACGCAATATAACTCGGCATAAGTGAAGCTATAATACATAATACAAATGTTATAACTGATACAATTAAAAAATTCTGTAAAGAAATGAAAATAGGTACAGATGACATAAAATATACCGAAGAGGGAATTGAAATAATCTTATATCTAAACTGAAGTTCGGTTAATATAAATGCAATTATATTTCCTATTACTATCCCTGCTATTGCAAGGTAACATCCCTGGTAAACAAATATAGAAATAATTTGTTTTCGGTTTGCGCCAAGGGATTTTAATATCCCTACAGCATTGGTTTTTTCAAGTACTATCATCAATAAGGTTCCAACAATATTAAATACAGCAACGATAATAATTAGACCGAGAACAATTGGAATTGGCTTCTTCTGAAGAGCAATCCATGTAAATATATTTCTATGAATTTGATAAATTGACCTTACTGCATAAGGGTAGTCAAGATGATTTGTCAGGTAACTTGTTATACTGTCAATTTTAGTTATATCATTTACCCGGATATCGTATCCGCTGATATTGTTATTAATATTAAATAATCTTTGTGCGGTACTCATATTTACATAAGCAATTAAGTCGTCATAAGCTGCCATACCGCTTTCAAAAATACCTGATATAATAAATTTTTGAATATTCGGTAAGTTTTCCGCAGAAGGAATTTTATTTTTATTAAGGGCAAATACTGTAACTTTATCGCCTATTTTAACCATTAGTTTATCCGCTAGCTTTTTCCCTATGATTATTGTTGGCATGTTCGGATCATCTCTTAACTCAAGTTTACCATAAATAATATCCTCACGAACACCTTTCCAGTTATCTTCAGACCTTATTCCTTTTATACTAATTCCATCTTTTACAGTTTTGCTGCTTATGATTGCAAGTTGTGAAACAAAAGGATTTACGCTGACAACGAGCGGAGATAACTTCCTTTTTATTTGTGGCAAAACATAATTAAAGTTACTAAGCGTGCTGGTGTATGATGAAATTTGAATGTGTGAATCAAAATCTACAATCTTATTCGTAATGGTCATTTCAAATCCGTTCAGGATGCTTAATGCAATTATTAATGTTGCTACCCCGAGCGCAATACCGGTTATAGATATACCTGAAATAAACGAAATAAATTTAGAATCTTTTTTCGAAAATATTAAACGTTTTGAAATATAGAGCGGAAATGACATCAGTTATAGTCTAAAATATAATTATAAATCTAAAATTAACTAAGATACTACAGACAAAAAAATAAAGTGTATAAATTAACTTTAAAAAGAGCACATACTAAAAATAACTTAACTTCAAAGCATATTCTTATAATCTAATGATGAAAGTTAATATACTAGAATCTATTGAATAATTTGTTCCTGTAAAATTTTCTTAAAGGGTTATAAGTATTAAAATTTAGCTGATTTTGATTAAATTAGTGAAAAAACGGGATAGTTTACTTTGTTTTTTTAGATATGATAACTTATATTTACTTTCTATTTTGAAAAGCTTTTTCAAAGAAAATTAGGCAGGTTCTTAAAAATTTTGATTACAATGAGCATTGATTTCGGGGCGTAGCGTAGCCCGGTTCATCGCGCCTGCTTTGGGAGCAGGAGGTCGCAGGTTCGAATCCTGCCGCCCCGACTTTAAAGATGTAAAAATTAGAATTACATTATACGTTCTAAATTTATATGTGCCCGTAGCTCAATTGGATAGAGCAACAGCCTTCTAAGCTGTAGGTTAGTGGTTCGATTCCACTCGGGCATACAGGAAAACAGTTCATGGTGGGCGTAGCTCAGCTGGTTAGAGTATCAGGTTGTGGCCCTGAGGGTCATGGGTTCAAATCCCATCGTCCACCCGAGATTTTTTTTGCTGGCCCCATCGTCTAATGGTTAGGACACCGCCCTTTCACGGCGGTAATATGGGTTCGAATCCCGTTGGGGTCACTAACAATTAAAGCCGCTTTTTTAGCGGCTTTTTTATTTTTAGTTAGTTTAACATGAGTATAATTAAAAGAACCAACACATTCAGAGCATTTCGAAATCGCAACTACACATTATTTTTTATCGGCCAGTCAATATCTCAAATTGGCACCTGGATGCAGCGCACCGGTGTAATCTGGGTTGTTTATATAATGACGCATTCGGCTTTCATGTTGGGTGTTACTGTATTTGCATCACAGTTTCCATCATTTTTACTTTCTTTATTCGGGGGTATTGTTTCTGACAGGTACAATCGTTATAAAATATTACTCATTACACAAACGATCTCTATGATTCAGGCATTACTGCTTGCAATATTAATGCTTACAAAGAACTATACTGTTTGGGAAATACTTTCACTAAGCGTCATACTGGGTGTTATTAACGCATTTGACGTACCTGCAAGGCAGCCGCTTGTAAATGAACTTGTAAATGACAAAGCAGACCTGCCTAATGCGCTGGCTCTAAACTCTTCTATGAACAGTGTTGCCAGATTAGTTGGTCCTGCTTTATCGGGAATAGTACTTATGAAATTTGGCGCAGGTATATGCTTTCTTTTTAACGCAATTAGTTTTGTGGCCGTAATTATTTCGCTATTATTAATGAAGTTGCCCGTTTATAAACCATCCGCAGTAAAAAAGAAAATCATGTCTGAACTTGCCGAAGGTTTTGATTATTTAAAACAAACACCTGCATTATCTACAGTACTACTTATGCTTACGCTGCTAAGCCTGCTTGTGCTTCCGTATAATACGCTATTACCGGTATTTGCAAAGGTTATCTTTAAAGGTGACGCTGCTACTTTTGGTTATATAAATAGCTTTATAGGTTTAGGAGCGGTAGTTTGTACTTTCTTTTTGGCTTCCTTAAAACCCGGGACTGATCTTAAATTTGTATTATTGGCTACAACAATATTTTTTGGTACTAGCCTGATGTTTTTCTCCCAGATTGGTTTTTTTCCGCTGGCAATGTTATTTGCGGCACTGGCTGGATTTGGGACAGTTTCTTTTACTACAATTTGCAATACTATTATTCAGGTTGATTCTGATCCGAATATGAGAGGGAGGGTATTCAGCTATGTTGCTATGGCTATGTTTGGAATGCTGCCGTTAGGCAGTGTACTGATTGGTGCCATATCTCAGCAAATCGGCGCACCGGATACCTTGCTTTTTCAGGGAATAACGGCACTTATCATTGCTGCTGTTTTTTCTAAATTTCTACGAAGCGATAAATTAAATAAAAATAATTTGGAACAACTTGAAGAACTAGAAGATATTGTTATAAAAAAGATTTAATTAATTACAGAAGTTAGGCAACTGATATTTAAAGTAACCCAGACATTTATGTCGGAAATGCTAAATAATAAAACATGTTTAGCTTTTCCCAAAGGGATGGATGCCAAGCCAAAAAGGTATGAAAATTGTGACAAAAGCCAATAATGTAAGGCTTCATAATTGCCCGGGTTAAAACTCGGCGCTACTTAAAAAAAATTTTTAATATTTGCGTAACTTCAATTAATGATTAATTTTTAAAATGGATTTTATAATGGAACAAAACAAGCAAAAAACAGTTCTTCTTGTAATGGATATGCAGGCCGCGATCCTCAGTAATTTTCCGGAAAACACTGAGTTTATTAATAAAACAGCAAAAGCAATTGCTATGGCTCGAGAGCACAATATTCCTGTTATTTACGTAACTGTAGGATTCAGACCCGGGGCACCGGAAATAAGTATGAATAATAAAAGCTTCTCTGCCGCAGGTAAAGAAAAATGGACATCAGGAAAAATGGAAGAATGGATTAAAATTCATCCGGAACTAGCTCCTTCGGCAGGTGAGATTATCGTAATCAAACGCCGTGTTAGTGCATTCACCGGCAGCGATCTGGAAGTAATATTAAGGGCACAGGGTATTGAGCATTTAATACTTACAGGAATCGCAACAAGCGGTGTTGTATTATCCACAATACGTGAAGCCGCAGATAAAGATTACCGTATCACTGTATTAGCCGATTGCTGCGCCGATAGGGATCCTGAAATTCATCGTGTTCTTACGACTAAAATTTTCACCCGTCAGGCAGAAGTTCTTTTTGTGGAAGAATGGAGTTCAATAATTAATTAGTAATAACCTGTTGTATAATTTCTTATAAGAAGTCCGGATATTAAATTAATAAAAATATTTAATTAGCTTAAAGGCTTCATAACTTTAAGAGATTTGATTTTTGCCTGATTTATTACTACAATTCAATAATAAATCAGGGTGATATATGAAAACTATTAAAAGTTCTTTTGTAGTTGTCATTTCCTTTCTAATTTCTATCAATATTCCGGCACAATCAAATTTTAATATCGGGCTTTATAAAACATTTTTACAGGCACATCAGAACTTAACTTCCGATGCACTTATGCAACTGTACCCTGCTGGAAATTTTGCAGGAAGCCTAAAGCTCAATAATAACACCGCCCAATATTTTGATTCAATCACAGTAAAATACGGCCTTACCAGTGCTGAAATTTCTACTATCCAGCAAAATGGATTTATGGTTAGTGAAAGGCTTTCTAAAATTGCTTTTGGACAAGCTTTCCTGGAAATCTATCAAAATGACCTGCCTGTATTTATTTCAACGGATGCTATACTTCATGCCTTACATATATCTTATGACAGGATACTAAAAAATGCTGAGATCGGAGTAATTATTGATAGTTTAAAAACTCTTTTAGCACAGATGCATTCCAATTTATCCGTCTTAGATGTGAAATATTCATCAAACATCCAGATGAAGCAAATGCTTATGGATGTTGATGTTTATATTACTGTAGCAAGTGAATTATTAACATTGCCGGTAACGCCTTATTATCCGGAAAATACTTCAAAAATAAATCAGATAATATCACTGATAAATGCTGCTACTGGTATTAGCAAATATTCAATATTTTCAACAGAACCTGTCCTTTATGATTGGAGCCAGTTTGAGCCGAGGGCCCATTATACGGATCCTAAATATCCTATTCTGGCTAATTATTTTAGGACCATGATGTGGCTTGGCAGGATTGAAATTTATCTGCTTTTGCCGGAAGCTTTTAATTTAGGAGACAAAGAGACTCAATACCTGGATATTCAGCGCGAAACAATTGATGCAATGCTTATTAAAGAATTGTTTGATACTTCACAGGTTAGCTCTACTTATACTAATATAGAGAGCTATATGAAGTTTTTTGTTGGCGAACAGGATAACGTAACAATAGATAATTTAGGTTATTTAAAGAATGCTGTTAATCTTTCAAGTTCTGCCGATTTACTTGACAGCTTAAAGCTGATTACTTTCCAGGATACGTTAAAGAATCAAACTTTTGCGAGCCAATTAATTTTATCTCAGCTTTTAGTATCTAATCCTCTAAGTCCTGATAGTATTGTTCCCGCTTCTTCATTTTTGCTTTTCGGGCAAAGATTTGTGATAGATTCATATATAACCTCACAGGTTGTGTATGATAGAACCTCTACATGCAGATTGCTGCCGTCGATGCTTGATCCTATGTTTGCATTAGGAAATAATGCTTCAGCGCAATTACTGAAAAACGAATTAGATGAATATAAATATGGGGGAAATCTGGCAGCATTAAGATATTTAATTGATTCATACGGAAATGATTTCTGGCAAAGCAGTATGTACAATTTATGGTTAAACTCAATTAGAACCTTAAATCCTCCATCTGTAAAAGACAGCCTGCCTGTATTTATGCAGACAGGAGCATATTGGCAGGAAAAATTAAATACACAGCTATCATCATGGACAGAACTCAGACATGATAATCTTTTATACGCGAAACAATCATATAGTGCAATGATTCTCTGTTCTTTTCCGTATACATATGTCGAGCCTTTCCCTGAATTTTATAAAAATTTAAAAATTCTTGCAAATGTTGGACAGCAAAAATTCAGCAACCTCCCGGGTTATAATAATTATTTTTTATATGATGTCCCAAGATATTTCGAATATTTAGGCGCAATTGCAGACACTTTAACAACAATTTCACAAAAAGAGTTAACAAAAGTTCCTTTTTCCTCTGCTGAAATAAGCTTTCTGAACAGAGTGATATATAATCAGGATGGATGCGGCCTACCGTATGCCGGATGGTATGCCAATTTATTTTATGAGGATGCACAGAGTGGGTCAAAGGGTTTCTTAACTCAGGATAACATAGTTGCAGATGTCCATACTGTTCCAACTGATTGCAGTGGAAATTTTTTGGGATGGGTAAAAGAAGTTGGTTCCGGGCCGGTTAACTTAGGTGTTTTTACAGCTCAATTACCGGATGGAAATTTAACAGCTTTTATCGGCCCGGTTTCTAGTTTTTATGAATATACTACAGAGAATAACTTCCAGAGGTTAACTGACGATGAATGGAATGATACCTATCTTTCACAGTCGCTTCGCCCATCCTGGGTTAATCTTTATCTGCTTGATACAAACGGTAATGCCTTACCGCAAGGATTAAATCTTATAACTTCTGTAACAAAACAGGCAAAAACAAATACAGAACTTAACGGAACTTCATTATATGTTAAGAATTATCCAAACCCGTTCAATCCGGCAACTACGATAAGTTTTCAGGTACCGGTTAATTTGTCTAATTCAAAGGTTGAACTGACGATTTATAATATACAGGGTGTAGTGATTAAAAAACTGCTCAACACGAATCTTCCCAGCGGAAATTATCTGACAAGGTGGAATGCAACTAACGAATCAGGATCAAAAGTAGCAAGCGGAACTTATATATGTGATTTGAAAGTCGGCAATATGCAGAAAGCAAGTAAAATTTTATTACTGAAGTAATACTCCTATGTGAGGCTCACCTCAGAGGTGAGCTTCACATATTATTTATATATTAAATAAAGGAAAATTAACGAATTCAACATCTCCTAATTTAAAAATAGAACTACTTCCTGAAAGCCTGGCTGTGTGCCGTCTTTCTCCTAATGAGCAGTTGCCTACATGGGCTACATTTGGTAAGTTCTATGCTGTAGTTCGAAGCGGTACCGAACTTTCAATTGTATGTCAGAAAGAATTAGTTCCGGCAGGAATCAGAAGTGAAGCAGGTTGGAGAGCATTTAAAGTTGCAGGGACAATTCCTTTTGAGTTAACAGGAATATTGGCCTCAATTGCAAATCCCCTTGCAGATGCAGAAGTAAGCATTTTTGCAATTTCGAGTTATGATACTGATTATGTATTAGTTAAAGAAGAAAATATTGATAAAGTAATTAAAATACTAACACTTGCCGGTCATCATATTGAAAAGTAACCTTATAGTATAGTTAGTTTTTTTTGGTTGAATCACTTTCCAATCTTCTTAAACAGTTGATCATTCCGCGGGTTGTATGGTAATCGGCTTTCCAGATATTTGCTTTTCCCATATACTTCATATTTGGCGATTTATCAATTCCACCCAGGTACCATCCGCCGTATTCGTTATCCCATTGGTACTTTTTGATATAGTCCCACTCCAAAAGAAATTTGTTAAAATAGGCAGTCCGCTCATCCGGAAATAGTTGAGACATTATTAATAATGAATTCAATGTTTCAACCTGGGTCCAGAATTCTTTTGTTTCTATCACGATTTTTATATTATTTTCGCTGCCCTTAAAATAATAGCCGCCGTCAAATATTCCTCCGAACTCTTTGTCCCAGCCATTATTTATTGAATGATCAACCATCTTTTTTGCAATCCGGAGTGTAATGGAATCGTTCTTTATATCCAGCTTTTCTGATGCTTCAAGAAGGAGGTATGCTGTTTCTATATCATGTCCGAATGATACATGATCAAAATACCAATTATTGTTTCGGACTGCTGAACTTGAATCCTGATAAGATACATGCGTCCAATCCTGCTTAAAAAATAAATTCATATAACCCTTTTGAGTAACAATTGTATCTCTTATTATTTTAAGCATTGAACCCAGCCTTTCTTTAAGCAGGGGATCATGCCAAACGCCGTAAAGTTCTGCGAAACATTCCATAATATGGATTGAGGAATTTTGGTCCTTCGGAGGTGTTTTGCCATAGCCTTTAGGATAGGGGGTTCCGTCATTTTGCATAAACTGAAAATATCCACCGTAAGCAGGATCATAGCTGTGTTTTTCCATCCAGTAGAATGCTCTCTTAGCCAATCCAAGAGCTGAAGTATCGCCAAAAGCTTTGTAATATGCCGCTAATGCATAAATGGCAAATGCATTGCCGTATGCTTCTTTTGAAGTCTCCCCATCTTCTGCTATTGGATTTCCCGATCTGTCCACGAGAGTATAAAATCCTCCCGATTTATTATCCCACATGAAATCCCGCAGGAATTTATACCCTTGAGAGGCATAAATAAAATACTTTTCTTTTCGTTCGGGGAAAAACAGCACAGCGTTGGATAGAGACCAAACGTGGCGTGCCTGGGATACAATCATCTTGTTCTGCGGACTTTCTTCAAGCTGCCACTTATAATTTATATCATTATTATAACCGCCGTAAGCCGTATCCAGGCATAAAGGATAAAATAATTCCAACTCCCGGTTTAAAACATATTCAATTTCTTTCTTTACGCTATCCTTATTAGTCTGAAATACATGCTTTTGATTAACGTTTATTTTCCTGCAGTTCATAGAGACTAAAATAAAAACGAGAGTTAAGATAATTGGAATTAATAATCCGCGGTTTATAATTGATGAGGTTTTCATGATATTATAATTAATTTATTAATTAATGGGTAATTAATTTATACAATATAATTATAACATATTTAAATTTACCGGAAAGAACGAAAAAAAAGCTTTAGCTAAAAGATAGTCTTTCAGCTAAAGCTTTATCAGGGGTATTATGTATTATTTACTTTACATGGGCAAATCGTGAGGCAACTTCTTCCCAGTTTACAACATTCCACCAATTCTCAATGTATTCAGGCCGTCTATTTTGATACTTCAAATAATAGGCATGTTCCCAGACATCAAGAGTTAAAATGGGAGTGCCTTTTTGTTCAGCAATATCCATTAACGGATTATCCTGATTAGGAGTTGATGTAACTGCCAGTTTGCCGTTCTGAACAATTAACCATGCCCATCCTGATCCAAACCGGGTAGCTGCCGCATTAGAAAACTTTGTTTTGAATTCATCGAATGAACCAAAAGAAGCATTTATTGCATCGGCTAGTTTACCTATAGGAGCAGTACCGCCGTTTTTTTTCAGTAAAGTCCAGAAAAAAGAGTGATTAAAATGGCCGCCGCCGTTATTTTTTACAGCAACAGGAAATTTAGAAGCGTCTTTAATAAGCTCGTCCAGCGTTTTATGTTCTAATTCAGGCCCTGCTACGGCGTTATTAAGATTTGTAACATAAGCATTGTGATGCTTTGAATGATGAATTTCCATTGTAGTTTTATCAATGTATGGTTCAAGGGCATCATATGTATAAGGCAATTTAGGAAGTTCAAATTTTCCCATTTTTCTATTCCTCCGAAAGGTTATTAAAAAATCGATTTATATAAATGCAAAAAAAATCAGGAGTTAAATCAATTACCGGCAGTAACATTTAATAACATTATTAAAATTAAACACCGAAAGAATCGCCGCAGCCGCAAGTTTTGGTTGCATTAGGATTATTAAAAACAAAACCTTTTCCGCTTAACCCGCTTGTGAAATCCAGTTCAGTACCTGATAAATAAAAAAGGCTCTTTCCGTCAACAAAGAGTTTAACACCATTCTGATCAATTACAGTATCACCTTCTTTTGCTTCTGCATCAAATCCTAAGGTATAAGTTAAACCGGAGCATCCGCCTCCTTTAACGCCTACTCTTAATCCATAACCTTCCGGAATACTGTTTTCTTTCATTATGTTTTGTACTTCGCTTGCTGCTTTTTCAGTTATCTTTATTTCAGCTTCTGTTTGGGTATTTGACATTAGTCCTGTCCTTTTTGCTTATTAAATATCAATAAATAAAATTTTATATGTCAAGGCACATATCACGTTAGAACATTATAACGGGTCGCCTGGAACTGTCGTCACAAATTCTTTGTAATTTATTCTCCAGCCGTGATTATCAATCCTGATAAAAATTCCTTCCTTTTCAAGGAAAGCACCAACTCCTTCAGCAATTTTTTCCGCTTGCCCGTTTGATATTTTAATTCCTTTTTTCTCCAGGTACTTTAATGCTCCGAACTGAAGATCCCTGAAGAAAAAATTGGAATTATGAAAAATTGGATATTTAGCCTTCAAAAACTGAAGAAAGATTTTGTAATCATTTTTTATAAGTTCTATATATTTCAAATTAAATCCTTTTATCATTTTAATTTATCAAATCTGCATGTTTTAATCCAGCAGCAGGGGAGTTGATTCTTAAATTATTTACTGTCTCAACAACCCGTTTAATAACATATTCTATTTCTTCAATTGTATTGAACCTGCCGATTCCGAACCTGATTGATGAATAGGCAAGCTCATCGGAAAGGCCAAGAGCTTTCAGAATCCGGCTGGGTTTTGGTTCTGCCGAACTGCATGCTGAACCTGTTGATACAGCTAAATCCCTTAAACTTGTTAAAAAAGATTCCGATCTTACATTTTTAAAACAAAAATTTAAATTATTCGGAAGCCTGTTTTCTAAAGAACCGTTCACAAATACGCCGTCAAGATAAGAAATTAATCCATTATATAGTGTATCCCTTAGAGAACTTATCCTTTTGGCTTCTTCATCCATTATACGGGAACATATTTCCACTGCTTTGCCGAAACCAACGATACCGGGAACATTCTGAGTTCCGGGCCGGATATCTCTTTCCTGATGCCCGCCATATAGTTGCTTTATTATTTTAATTTTTGAATCGTTATTACGAATATAAATACCGCCGGTTCCTTTTGGACCGTATATTTTATGTGCTGTAAAAGAAGCAAGATCAACATTTGATTGAAGTACATCAAACGGAATTTTACCAATCGCCTGGGTTGCATCCGTATGGAAGAGTACGTTATGCCTTCTGCAAATTCTTCCAATTTCGGAAATATTATTAATAGTCCCGATTTCATTATTTGCAGACATAATAGAGACTAAAATAGTCCTATCCTTAATAGTACCGTTTAATTGCTCCAGGTCTAAAAATCCCATATTATTTACTGGTAAGAAGGTTACTTCAAATCCCTTTTTTTCCAGCAAATGAAGCGAGTCATTCACAGCGCTGTGTTCGACGTTTGAGGAAATAATATGATTACCTTTTGACAGGTAAGCTTCAGCAATTCCGAAATGAGCAAGATTTATTGATTCGGTAGCCCCGCTTGTAAAATAAATTTCATTTTTTCCGGCATTAATAAAATTTGCTATTATCTGTCTTGCATTTTCTACAGCGCTTTCAGCCTCCCAGCCGAAAGAATGACTTTTGCTTGAGGCGTTGCCGAACTTCCCTAAAAAATAAGGTTTCATTGCTTCAAAAACCTCAGGATCAACCGGTGTGGTTGCCTGATTATCCAAATAAACAGGAAGATTCATGCTTTAATTAACGTTAATATATAATTACATTCAAGATCATATATATAAACATAACCTTATTGAGAAATTATTTCAATCCACAATGCTGAATATTGATTAATAGCAATTATTTGGTTTGAGACAGTTTATGTACTGTTGTAAATGTTCCGGGGATAAAAAATTCCGGTAATTTTAACTACAGTGCAAATTTGTAGTATATTTATTATGTTATATTTATATGAATAGCAAATATTCAAAAAGGCAGGGCAAGAGTCTATAATTCCATAAATTTTTTTCAAATAAAATTAAGTCTATAATGCAGTGATGTTTGTTATTTATCTTAACCAGGTGTCATTTTAAAAATAAGTTAGGGAGTACTAAATGAAAAATCTGATAGGTTTCTTTATATTTATCTTAATTATATCAAACCAGTTAGATGCTCAAAGCATCGGATTGGATAATGCCGATCCTTCTTTATTTACAAAATACAAAATACCGGATACAGATTTGCATTCGCTATGGTTTAATACGGGTTTAAGCTTTTATTCTTCAAATAATTTTGATAATTCTTCGAACTATAATACCAACA
>Ga0181535_10001847_pt1 | contig 26743 bp, 22 predicted proteins | sample PEATcosm2014_Bin_44_FD_119774 | JGI IMG/M metagenome (GOLD analysis project Ga0181535, IMG submission 119774) | Peatland microbial communities from MTU Mesocosm Facility, Houghton, MI, USA - PEATcosm2014_Bin17_30_metaG | ecosystem: Environmental > Terrestrial > Soil > Wetlands > Peat | place...
GTCGTGCAGAACCGATTGCGGAGTGGATTTTGTATTCACAGGCGTAGTATATTCCCAACACATATATTAACGCAACAAAAAAGGGCCGGGAATTGAATATTTAAGAAATCCGTCTCACACCCCAAAGGACCAAAGTGGAACCGGTTGAGACCGGAATCAACGCGGAAGCGCATCAGACAAATAATCGAGATTAGTCGAGATTGGAATTACTGGGGGAACAAATGGAAGGGCGTCTGTAGGAGAGATGCCGGGTTGTTGTAAGGTTTTCCTCTACAACAAAATAACGCTTTTCCCCCTACTAACAAGCTTGACCCTTATAGTCGAAGTACGCTAAAGGTAGCAGAGTTATTTATTGTGGCAACTGGACAGCGCAGTTTTATCTTAAAACTTTATGACTAAACGTGATCTGGTAATTAACATCAGCGAAGAGACAGGCATGGTGCAGCAGGACGTGCTGCGAGTGGTGCAAAAAACACTCAACCATATCTCCAACGCCGTGGCCAAGGGAAAGACGGTTGAGCTGCGCAATTTTGGCGTTTTTGAAGTGAAAGTGCGCAAGGCGCGCATCGGGCGGAACCCCAACCGTCCGGAGACCGATGTCCCCATTCCCCGTCGCGCCGTGGTTAAGTTCAAGCCCGGTAAAGAAATGCGTGAAGCCGTGTTGAAACTTTCGCCGGCGCCGACCGCCGCTCAATAAGAGCGGGCGGATGTTTGCTTTGCGACCCCGGTCTGGGACGGGGTCGTGTTCTTCCAGTTTTTTCCCCAGGGGATTTGCTTCCGGGTGCCGCGCTTTTTTTCGCAATTGGAATATTCTTGGGAAGCTTGGGCATTGTCATTTGCCGGAAAATGAGAGACGCTTCTGACCGCACAAGCATGAAAGATATTGCCATTGTCACCGTCATAGGCCGCGACCGATCTGGCGTCGTGGCGCAAATCACCAATTACCTGTTCGAGAAAAGGGGCAACGTTGAGGCGCTGGAGGAACAGGTGACCCGCGGACAATTCAGCATGACGCTGGAAGCTTCATGGCCTAAAAACGGGTCGAACAAGGTGGCGGTCAGCGCCGGATTGGCGAAACTGGCGGAGCATTTGGGCATGGAAATCAAGGTGCGGTGGACGGATCCCAAGCGCCGCCAACGGGTTGCCATCATGGTCACCGGGGAACGGCATTGCGCGGAGGCCCTGCTCGCGGAGCATCAAAGCCGGCGGCTGAAGGCGGACCCGGCCGTGATCATTTCCAACCGGCGCGACATGGCGCCCCTGGCCAAATCGGCTGGTCTGCCGTTTGTTTTCATTTCGTGGCAGAACCGGGTGACGGCGGAAGATCGCGCGCTCAAAGTGCTGGATCGATATGGGGTGGATTTTGTGGTGCTGGCCCGCTTCATGAAAATTTTGTCGCCCAACTTCGTCTGGCGTTACAAAAACAAGATCATCAACATCCACCCTTCCCTGCTGCCCAGTTTCCCGGGACCGCAACCGTATCGCCAGGCCTATGAGCACGGGGTGAAAATCGCGGGCGTCACGGCCCACTTCGTCAGCATGCACCTGGACGAAGGCCCGATCATCGCGCAAGCGGCCATGTCCATCCCGGCCAACGCCACGCTCAAAGAAATCGTCCTGGCCGGTCAAAAGCTGGAGGCAAAGACGCTGGTCAAGGCGGTGCGCCTTTATCTGGCGCGGCGGCTGGACGTCTATTGGGGCGTGGTCAAGCAAGTTTGATTTCGGCCTTTTTAAAGCGGCGGAGTCGGTGTAGGTTGAGCCATCGTGAGTAGCATCCTGACCGGACTTTTGTGCGCGGCGCTTTCCACCAATGCGCCGGTGGCGGTCAGCAATCTGATCGCGCAAAAAACCGGCATCTCCGTGCCGGTCGCCAATACCAACGACCCGGTGGAACGGGACTACTACAAAATCCTCGGGGACGACAACGACGCGGAACAGGACGTGATCAAGTGGTCGGACACAGCGGACTCCGGGCCGCGCATAGGGGGGGGCATTTCGGAGGTCAACCTGAATTCCCGCGTCCGGGAGCGGCTGGACGGCATCAAGAAGGAATACGAGGCCTTCATCGCGCAACATCCGGACCACGTCAAGATTCGGCTGGCCTACGGCAGTTTTCTTAACGATACGCACGACGAGGAAGGGGCGGTGGCGCAATGGGACAAGGCGCGGCTGTTGGACCCGAAGAATCCGGCGGGATGGAACAATCTGGCGAATTATTACGGGCACCGCGGGCCGGTGGCGAAGGCTTTTGAATACTACGACCAAGCCATCGCGTTGAACGCAAACGAGCCGGTCTATTACCACAACCTGGCCACCACGGTTTATTTGTTCCGCACCGATGCGGAGACCTACTATCATTTGACCGAGCAGCAGGTCTTTGACAAATCGCTTGAACTTTACCGCAAAGCCATCCGGCTGGCGCCGGACGATTTCATATTGTTCACCGACTACGCGGAATCATTTTACGGCACCAAGCCGCCCCGCTGGAAAGATGGGTTGACGGCGTGGACGCAAGCGTTGCAGGTGGCCCATGACGATTTGGAGCGGGAGGGGGTTTGCATTCACCTGGCGCGAATCAACCTGAAACTCGGACAATACGCCGAGGCGCGCCGGGATTTGGACGCAGTGACCAATGAGACATTCACCATCCTCAAAAAACGGCTCGTCCGCAACCTCAACCTGGCGTTGCATGACGCGACCAACGCGCCCGCCCCGACCCTGACTCCGCCGACAAATAGCGGCCCGGCTTCCATCGCGAATCCTAAATCTTCACCTTGAATTCCTCGCCTTTTTTGAGCGACCTGGCGAAGGCGGCCAGCAACTTCGGGATTTGTTCAAGGTCTTTCAAGCTCACGATTTCCACCGGCGAATGCATGTAACGGTTGGGCAGGCTGATGAGCGCGCTCGGGATGCCGCCGCGCGTCCAGAAAATCACATCCGTGTCCGTGCCGCTGCTGTTGGAGGTGGCTTCGTGTTGCAGCTTGATTTTCTGCGCGGCCGCGACCTCTTCAAGTCGGGCCACCACTTCCACATGGTTGGGGCCACCATGCGTGATGGCGGGGCCATGTCCGATTTTTATGTCGCCGTGCTGCTGCCGGCTCACGGTCGGGTAATCGGTGGCGTGGGTCACATCGACCACCAGGGCGATGTCCGGTTTGAGGGTGTAGGCGATCTGGCGCGCGCCGAGCAGGCCGACTTCCTCCATGATGTTGGAAACGGCCAGGATTTCGGGATTCAGTTTGCCTTTGCTTTCCTTGAGCTGGCGCAAAGTTTCAGCCACGGCAAAAGTGCCGATGCGATTGTCGAAGGCGCGCGCCACCGCCAGGTCGCCGCGCAACAGGTCGAATGAATCGGTCAGGGTAATCATGTCGCCGACGCGCACCAGGCCTTCGGCGTCCTTGCGGCTGGTCACGCCGATGTCGATGAACAAATCCTCGATTTTCGGAACCTTGCGTTCGCCCTCGGATTTCATCAGGTGCGGGGCGACATTGCCCACCACGCCCTTGACCGGGCCGTTTTTGGCATGGATGACAACGCGCTGGGCCTTGGTGATGGCAGGATCGATGCCGCCCACTTTGCGCACGTAGATGAAGCCTTCGTCATTGATGAAATTGACAGTCATGGCGATTTCATCGGCATGGGCGGCCAGCATCAAACGGGGCGAACCGCCTTTGTTGAGCACGGCGACCGTGTTGCCGTAAGCGTCGCTGAACGTCTCGTCGGCATAAGGGGTGACGTAATCGAGCCAGACACGCTGGCCGCGGGCTTCGTGGCCCGAAGGGCTGGGGGTGTTGATCAACCGTTCCAAGAACTTGAGGGATGCGTCTTGCATGAGGAAAGTATAAAGGCTGGAGGCCGAAAAAGAAGGCTAAAGGCTAAAGGCTGAAAAAACGGAAAAACTGGCGATTGCCGTGACGAATTCCGGGCGGCTTTGTCTATAATTCCAACATGAACAGCCCCGTCCGAGTCATTTGTTTCACGATTCTGTTGTCGGCGTTTTCATTTCGCGCCGGGGCGGAGGATTTCACCAATGCCATCCATGCGTTTTTGCAACATCGCGGCGATCTCGAAAAGACGGCGGGCGCCATCGTCGTCGGCATTGTGGATGATCACGGCAGCAACGTTATCAGCTTTGGGAAGTTGGATAACGGCACCGACCGGGAAGCGGATGGCGACAGCCTGTTCAACATCTATTCCTCGTCCTGCACGTTTACCGGGCTGCTGCTGCAAGACATGATCGAACGCGGGCAAATGAACCTGGATGATCCCGTGGCAAAGTATTTGCCCAAAACGGTCAAAATGCCGACCCACAACGGCAGGGAAATCACCTTGCGCCATCTGGTGACGGAAACCTCTGGCTTTCCCTATCTGGATGAATACCTGGAATACTTCGAGCCGAAACGGGCGGACAACGCATTTGCAGATTTCACCCTCAAAGATTTGTACGCTTTCGTGTCTGGCTATCAATTGACCCGCGACCCGGGCTTGGTTCATCTCCACGGCAGCGTGGACATGGGATTGCTGGGGCAGGCCATCGCGTCGAAAGTCGGGACGAATTACGAAGCGTTTCTCGCCAGACAGATTTGCGGACCGTTAAAGATGGACAACACCGGCGGCACGCTGACGCCCAAAATGAAATTCCAGTTCGCTTTCGCCCACTCTGCTCAGTTTGGCTACGCGGTCCCACCCGGGGATTTGGGACTGCTCATGCCTCTTTGCGGTCTGCATTCGACGGCCAACGATCTGCTGAAATTTGTCTCGGCCAACCTCGGCTTCACGCCCTCCAGCCTCCCGCCGCTCATGAAAAAACTCATGGCCAATTTTCCGGCGAAGGCCAAGCTGGAAAGGGAAAGGGGAATTGTCGAGTCCGGAGGAGGAAACAAGTTTGTCGGCCCCTGCATCACCTTTGACAAGACGCGAAAACGCGGCGTGGTGGTACTGTGTTCTTCGGGCAACGGTCTTTATAACGCCAGATCCATCGGCAGGTTTTTGCTCGAAAGCGAATGGCAATCGGATCGTCGTCCAAAAGCGACCAATATCAGCAGCCAGGTTTATGGTTTGTATGTGGGACAATACCAACGTTCGCCTGATTTTGCGCTCGGAATGTTTTCAATGCGGCAATATTTCCTCAGCGCGCCTAAAGCGGCCATTTGCATCACGGCGGGATTCAGCCTCGTGCTCTTGGTCATCCTCTGGCGCGCGGGCAGTTCCCGCAAGCGCCAGCTTCTGTTGGGCGGCGCGTTCGTGGCCGGTGGTGTTTTGGCGGTGCTGACCTCGCTGGTGTGGAGTCATATGTTTTGCGCGCGTTTCCAGCCCCGCATCAGTATTTACACCAAAGGGGATCGGCTCTTTGCTCAAGCCACAGGAATGGCATTATGGCCGGTTGGAGATTGGGATCATGCCCCGGCAGGAGCGCATCCGATTGATGAATTATTGCCGCCGCGGCCTTTGGAATTGCTGCCGCAGTCGGAGACCCGGTTTTTTGAAAGGTTGAGCGGCCTGCCTGTCACGTATTCCCGGGATGATCGCGGCAGGGTGACCGGCTTGATCATCCACGACCAGGGCAAGGACTTTCCGTACGAAAAAATTTCCGCCCAGCCGCCGGAGTTCTCCAACCCCCCGCAACGGCCAGCCATCGTCAAGCTGGACACGAAACGGTTGGACGCGTGTGCCGGCCATTACGAACAAGCGCCGTGCAACTTCTTTCCCGCAGGGGCGAAAGTGATGATCTGGCGGGAAGGAGATCAGTTGCTCTGCCGAATCTCGGGCCGGAATGCCCCCAAAGGCGCCATTGAAATTTATCCCGAATCGGAAACGAATTTCTTCAACAAGCTGGGCGGCGCCATGGCCTTCGTCAAGAACGGCAAAGGCGAAGTGACAGCGGTGACGTTTCATGACGACGAATGGCCGGATATCAAGGCAAAGAAACTTTAAAATGCGCCCGAATGATTCCGACCGGCGGCAAGACTGTTGCCGGCAAAAAAAACACGGCGGCGGATGCGCGGTTTGATTTGGAGCCGGTTGACGATTCCTCGCTCGATAATATCTTCAAGAAACAGTGGGCATTGGCGTTGTTAAACAAGGTTTTGAACCGGCTGGAAGACGAATGTCGCGACTTTTTTTCCATTGCGATATTGGTTTTTACATTGCAGGCTTCGTTACCATTGACATGCCCGCATTGCCAATTTAAATGCGGGCATGTCAGTTTTTTAAGCGCCGCCCTGCGCGGTGGTATCGATCTCAAATTACGGCCAAAGATTTTTTCTTTGTTGTTTGCCCCATAATGCCCAAGCTAGGCTCGGGACGAGCGAACACATCTGAAGTTGAAAAAATATTCTTCGTCGTCGAGTTCATCATCGAGCGCGGACGCCCGCCGCGGGTGTTCACCGCGTTCCTGATCGTGGCGGCGTTATAAGCCTGTGGCTGGTGGAAAAAGCGGAGGAAATTATGAAAAAGACCCCAATCATCGCCGGCTTGATTGCCCTGCTGGCGTTGTCATGCGCGGCCCAAAACGTCGTCACACCCGCCATGGCCGGCCACTGGGAAGGGAACGCCCGGATCATCGTTTCCTGGTGCAGTCAAACGAATCTTTCCGTCAAAGTGGACATCCATACGGATGGAACCGTCACCGGTGCGGTGGGCGACGCCAAACTCAAAGACGGTCGTTTCCAGCGGAATCGCGGCTGGTTGCTGCGCAAGCTGAATTGGGCAACCGATTACCTCATCATGGGCGGCCTCGACGGCCCCATCGTCAAGGCGGAGGATGTCACACGATCCAAAGTCATGATGCCGCTCAACTTTAACGACGGGACATTCGAGGGCGGGGTCAACACCAGCGGCACATTATTCGGCGGAAAGGCCCACATGCCCTTTACCGCGAGCGGGCTTCATTTGGCCCGTTCACAATGACATTGCTACGTGTCGCGGATGACGGCCTGGAGGGTCTGCTTGAATTTCTCCACCAGCTTCTCGTGCGCGCTGTTGACTTCGGCGTCGGTCAGGGTGCGTTCGGGGTTGCGATAGGTGAAAGCGTAAGCCAGGCTTTTTTGGCCGGCCGGGATGTTGCGTCCGCGAAAAACGTCGAAAAGTTCAAATTTTTCCAGGTGAGCGGGGCGGACTTGCTTGACAACTCCGGCCACGGCTTCGTGCGACGTCAGTTCGGGGACGAGCATGGCGACGTCGCGCCGGATGGCGGGGAACATCGGCAGGGCCTTGAATGACTTGGCCGGGACGCGGCGGGCCAGGGCTTGATCGAAATTCAGTTCGGCCAGAAAGACGGGGTCGCGCAGGTCGTATTTCTTTTGGAGGATGGGCGAGAGTTGGCCCGCCTGGCCAAGGGCGAGTTTGCCGATTTGAATGGCGGCGGATTCGAGGAAAAAGGATTGATCGCCCTCATGCCGGATCCAGATCAGCCCGCGCAAGCCGAATTGCTCGGAAAATTCTTCCAAAGCCCCTTTGAGATCGTAGATGTCGAACTTGGCTTCGCGATCCGCGCCGGACCAGAAGGGGGCGAAGCGGTGTCCGGTCAGGGCGATGGCCAGGCGGCGTTCCTCCTTGAATTTGCCGCCGACCTGGCAGAAAACGCGGCCGATTTCAAAGAAAGCGAGGTCGGGGTTTTGGCGGGCGATATTGTGATGGAGCGCGTCCAAAAGTCCGGGCAACAAACTGGGCCGGAGCACGTTCATATCGCCGCTCAGGGGATATTTCAGGGCGGCGATTTGGCTGGCATCGGCGAAGAGACGGGCGGCGGTGTCGGAAATCAGGGTTTGGCCCTGGGCTTCGTTGAGGCCGAGACCGGTCAGAATACGGCGGGCGTCGGTCAATTGGTCGTGGACCAAGTCGTAAGGATGAGTGCCGATGGCGCCGCGCGGTGGTGTGGCCGGAATTTTTTCGATGCCGTAAAAGCGGGCGATTTCCTCGATCAAATCAACTTCGCGCTTAAGATCGACACGGAAAGACGGGACACGGAAAGCGGCCTGGCCGGAGCGGACGAGGCCGAGGCGTTCGAGAATGTTGTTCTGGTCATCGGCCGGCACGGGAACGCCGAGGAGCGCATTGGTTCTATCGTGGCGCAAGGTTATTTCCTTGGGCGGAAGCGGCGCGGGATAGCAGTCGATGGGCGGATCAAGCAAGACGCCGCCGGCGGTCTGGAGAATCAATTGGGCGGCGCGACGGCTGGCCCATTCGCATATGTCCGGATCGGCGCCGCGTTCAAAGCGATAGGACGAATCGGTGCGAAGTTCGAGATTTTTCGAGGTAGCGCGGATATTCTGCGGTTTGAAACAGGCGCTTTCAATCAATACGTCGGTCGTGCCGGGATTGATTTCACTGTTCAGTCCGCCCATGACGCCGGCAAGAGCAACAGCCTTGGTCTCATCGGCAATGAGCAGCGTCTGGTCGGAGAGCGTGTGCTCCTTGCCGTCGAGCGTGACAAATTTTTCAGCGGGCCGGGCAAGGCGGACGACGATGGCGGGGACGCCGGACGAAGCCGGGGCGAGCAGCCGGAAATCGAAGGCATGCAAAGGCTGGCCGGTTTCGAGCATGACGTAATTGGTGACATCAACCACATTGTTAATGCTGCGCAACCCCGTTTTTTCCAGGGCGGAGCGAAGCCAGTCGGGGCTGGGGCCGATTTTGACGCCGCGCACCAGACGGGCGGTGTAACGGGGGCAAAGAACGGGTTGCTCCACGCGCACCTGGACGAACTTTTCCGTGGCCTCGGCGGAAATTTGGGCGGACGGAATATTGATTTCAGGCAAACGCAGCGGCTTGCCGGTCAGGGCGCCGAGTTCGCGGGCGATGCCAATGACACTGTTCCAATCCGGGCGATTGGGGGTGATTTCCAGGTCGTAAACAACATCAATGTCGGTGCGGCCAAGATAGGCGGCGAAAGGCTGGCCGACAACAGCGTCCTCGCGCAGGATGAGCAGGCCGTCCACTTTTTCGGGAAGGCCCAGTTCCTCAGGCGAGCAAAGCATGCCGTGAGATTCAACGCCGCGAATCTTGCCGACCTTGATGGTGAAAGGAGGCTCGCCCGGTTTGGCGGGCAGGGTGCTTCCAGGCAAAACGAGCGGAACCTTGTCTCCGGCCTTGAAGTTTTGCGCGCCGCAAACGATCTGGCGTTCGCCCTTGCCGTCGTTGACGCGGCAAAGGGACAACTTGTCGGCGTTGGGATGTTTGTCGCGGGTGATGACCTGCGCGACAATGATGCCTTCAAACTCGCCGCCGATTTTGTGCATGCTCTCAACCTCCAGGCCGAGCATGGTCAAACGCTCAGCCAATTCGGAGGGCGACGAGTCAAAATCAACGTACTGCCGAAGCCAGTTTAGAGTGACTTTCATCCCCAAAAACCAGCCTACGACTTGGCCAAAGTGCCGTAAGTGATGGCTCCGACTTCCTTATTGTCAGACATGGACGTGATCTTGCGGGCATTCTCGTCGAAGACGCACATCATGTTCAGGCGATAGGACATTTCCGCGAGGGAAATGACGGTTTGGGCCTTGATGGCGAGTTCGATGTCGGCATTAGGCGTCTTGTTGCTGCGGATGCAGTCAAACCAGTTGGCTTCATGAGCGCCGATGTCTTCGTTGGGCTTGAGGCCGTCAAAGGTCTGGAGATCAACATCGTCGGCGAAATCCTTCTCGGGTTTCAACTCAACCCGTTCGCCGCTGGTGCCAATTTCCAAGGAGGCGTGGTGGCCGTAAATCACGAAACCAGGGCTGCGGGAGGCAACCGAGCTGGCCACGATGACGAGGGTGAGACCACTAGGGAACTCAGCCGTCACTTCAACCTGTTCAGGGCAGTCGCGCTCGGGCGTGCCGAGGATGCCGGCATCGCTGTGGACATTTTTGCTGCCGAGGCAGACGACGCGGGTGGGGAACTCCGGCTTGCCCGTGGCCACCATCAAGGGCAGGAGGCGGTGCGGGACGAGATCGCCCAAGAGGCCGGCGCAGTAAGGATAATATTTGCGCCAGCGGAAATAAGCATCGGCGCTGAATTCGGTCTTGTTATGGATGGGTTCCTGCCACTTGGCCCAATCCAAGTCGGTGGGTACGCACCAAGGTTGGATGGCGTAATCCCATTCGGCTTTGCCGTTGGGGTTGTTGCGGCAGTAATAGCCTTGAGCCCAGACGGGGGTGCCAATGGCGCCGGCCTGGATCAATTCGGCAGACTTGTGCCAGGCGGCGGCAGTGCAACCCTGCGAACCGACTTGGAGAATCTTTTTGGTGGCCTTGACCTTGTCATAAACCTGGAACGCTTCGTCGAGATAGCGGGTCATCGGCTTTTCAACGTAAACATGCTTGCCGGCGTCGAGCGCGGCCAGAGTGGCCTTGCAATGCCAGTGATCGACCGTGGCGATGGTGACGGCGTCGATGTCCTTGCGTTCCAGCATTTTCTCGTATTCCTTGAAAAGGGCGCAATTGTCGCCGATTTCACCCTTGGCATCCTGCATGCGGTGGTCGGAGAGATCGCAAGCTGCCACCTGCACGATATTGTTGGCGGCAGCGCCGGCCTTTTGGGTGCGGACGTGAGTCATGCCCTGGCCGCCGACACCGATATAAGCGACGTTCAAGCGGTTGTTGGCGCCAACCACACTGCCGGGGGCCGGAGCCTGGGTCTGGCCATAGACAGGCGTCTTAAAAAGACTGGCCGTGGTTGCGACAGCAGCGGCAGCCAAAGTGGATTTTTTGATAAATTCGCGGCGCGTGGCCCCGCTTTGCTGAGGACTATTTGCTTCGTGATTCATAAAATAATAAAATTGTTACCTACTTTGCCGCCCATTGTAACGCATTGGTTTTCCGGGGAAAGACTAAATTTGAGTTTTGCGATTTACCCTCCGCGTTTCCGGCAAACGCGGTTCGCCGCCATTATTCGGGAATCAGGCCGGTCCCGCCCGCTCCCGCGCCGCTCGAGGCGCGCGAACCGCAGGCGGAAGCTGGAATTGCGACCTCAAGCACCCCTGCGGCCGGGTTTGAACCAGCCGCGGGATTTCCTGTTCTTTGTATTCGTTAGAATACAAAGAAAACTGACACATCACTAATTAAACAGATATTTTTAAATATTTCCAAGCGAGCCTGGCACGCTCCGGGCGCGGCAGAGCCGGGGCAAAAACCCACCGCTGGCAACCAGCTTAAAAAGAGAACTGCCACTTGTGCGGCATTGGGCGTTTATTGCAGGGTTGACCGCCAAGAATGGGCGGCCCAAAAGCGCACCAAAATGTCCCAATGGAGGATAGATGCACGTCGCGTTATTTTTTTAGGATGCGGACGTTGGGAAAGGCCTGATGACGAAACCACAGTGGCTGTCATTTGAAAGAAAGTAACAAGCCATGGAAAGAAAGCACCAAGCCGGTGGGCGGGAGTGTTTGCCGCAGGCGGTTCATGCGGCGCCTCGGGTGACTGCGCGTGTTGCCTCCCGCCTCAGACGAACAGCAGTCAATATCCATCCAAACCTGCATTCAGATAATTAAGGAGTCCATATTATGAAAAAGCCTGTCACCGTGCTAGAAGACAATTCCTTAACTCCCCGGTCGCCCCCCGTTCTCCATGCCCCCCAAAAGCAATTTTCTATCAGTGGAAAACTACGCTCGCCGAAAATGCTGCTTGCGAGTTTATTCCAGGTTGCTATTGGGTTGCTGTGGATGTTCGGGGGCGAAGCTCGCGCAACTATCGTGTTGACCAACTCCTTTTACAACGGGACTACCCAAGTGGGGACCGCGATCAGTAGCGGAACCGGGGGGAATGACAGCTTCCTCTGTACCATCAACATGAACATCAACACGTCGTTAAACCAGCCATCGGGAGCCCAACCCAGTTTCGACTATCTTGCCCCGTCCCCGCCCGCGGATTGGACGTGGGATTACTCCCCGGTAAAGGGTACGCTGTCCTTGACTGGAAGCATCGAATTCAACGATCCCAACCTCACCAGCGATTGGGTGCAACTCATCCTGACCGGCTACCTCAATGGTGTGCCAGTAGCACAAATTAACACCGGAATAATATCCGCCAATGGCACAGCAGGTTTCCAATCTGTCGCCCAGTCTATAAACTGGGGTCCGGTGACCCCTTGACACGCCCGCGACAGAAACTCTGGAAATCGTAGGTGTAGGAAGAATGATTTACCAGAACGATGACGTGTTTGTTGGCGCCGTTCCCGAACCCGGCACCATGATTGCGGGCGCTTTGATGCTTGTTCCCTTTGGATCGGGTGCCATTCAGCAGTTCCGCAAAAAATTGCAGGCGGCTTAAAGCATTTCGGTTTTTCTAATGCGCAAGAGGCGTTGGCTTGGGCCAGCGCCTTCTTGCTCTTGGCATGGCGCATGCCCCAAACGATCATCCATCTACAACGAGGGTGTCTATCTGAAAGGACACCAGACTGCGAATAATTTGCGGTTCAGCGTCCGCCTTGCGATTATCGATCTTCAATAGCCGGAATGGTGCTGATCGGGATGGAGTTGGTGCTGGCGTCCGGCGTGCCGGGTTTGTGTTTCTTGGCCTCTTTGGCGGCGTCTTTGGCCTCTTTGGCGGCTTGGACAGCCATGTCATGCTCGATCTTGGTGTTGCGCTTGGTTTCGTCGGTGCGGATTTCCAGTTCGGCTTGTTTCACTCCAGAAAGCTTGTTGCGTTCCTGGGTTGCGACAACCGCCGCGACCTCGGGCGTGGGCAGGACGGTGGGGCGCATGAGCATGATGAGTTCAGTGCGAAGATTATCGACGGTAGTGCTGCGGAAAAGGTTGCCCAGACCGGGAATGTTCATCAGGCCGGGAATGCCGGAAATGGATTTGCTGCGGCTGTCGCTGATGAAGCCGCCCAGGATGATGGTTTCGCCGTTGCGAACGGCGACTTTTGCGCCTGCCTGGCGTTTGGTGGTGGTAGGCACGCCGCCGACGCCGGAGATTTGCACATCGGGCCCCAGTTGTTCGACATCAGCCTGAATGTCCATGACGACGAGGCCGTCCGGGTTGATGAGGGGGAGGACTTGGAGATGAATACCAACCTCCAACTGGGTGTATTGCGAACTGGGGCCGGAACCGTAACCGTAGTTGTAGGTGCCGGTGACGTACGGGACGGTATTACCAATAAAGAGATCGGCCTGGACGGCGTGGGAGGTCTGAATACGCGGCCGGGAAAGGACATTGATACGGCTGTCGCCGGCCACGGCTTCGAGAACGACATTGAGGTCCTTGCCGTAGTGGCCGAAATAGCTGAAACCGCCGGGAAGATTGGCCAGGGTCGAACCACTGACGGCGCTGGAAGTGTTGTTGGTGGTGGAAGAGCCGGTCAGGAAGCCGGAGGCGGAAGAGCTTAGGTTATTCAGGCCGCCGACGCTGCCAAATCCCTTGGCCCCGCCCGCTTCCGATCCGTAGCTGACGTTGAGATCGCTCGTGTCCTGCAAATTGATTTCCATGATGATGGCGTCGATCAAGACCTGGGCCAGGACGACGTCCAGCTTGCCGATGATGTCTTCAATCATGCGCATATCCTCGTCGTTGGCAAAAACGAGGAGGGAATTGGTGCGTTCGTCGGCGACGATTTTGGTCTGGCCGAACAATTGAAACTGGCCGGAACTGGCGGCGCTTTTCACGATATTCTGGAGACTCTGCTGGAAAGAGCTGCGGGCGCTGGTGCCTTGGGAACTCATGCCGGAGCTGCCGCCAATGCCCTGGGTGGACTGGCCGGGGTAGGAACTGTTGTTCCCCCCGAAACTGCTTCCGCCCATGCCGCTGCCCATTGTGCCGCTGGTTCCCGTGGTGCCGGTGCCGCTGCGGAAGTTCGCGCCCGAAGTGCTTTTGCCGATGGACGTGCCGCCGCTCGCCCCCAAGGCGCTGAGCGCGGAAGCGATGTCCGAAGCAAGCGCATATTTGATCGGAATGACCTTTGGCTTGATGCTGTTGGGAGTGGTCACATCAATTCTTTTCACCATCTCCAACATGCGCGCGACGTTTTCAGCGTAATCGCGCAAGATCAGGGTTTGGGTGCTGGGAATGACGATGATGCTTTTGGGAGCATGGCTGAAAGGTTCCAGCGCCTTGGTCAATTCGTCGGGATCGGCATACTTAAGCTGGACGATTTGGGTGACGAATTTGCCGGCGACAGGGAGGACGCTGCCGTTGGTAAGGATCAGACCGCCGGAATTGGGCGCGAGAGCCTCGGTGACGACCTTGGCGAATTTGTCGCCAATGGGAACAATGGTGACGCCATTCATGCCCAGGACGGTTTCCAAGGCCACAATCGCCTCGGAACGGGTGAGTTTGCCCTGGGTTTTAAGCATGATGCTCGTGGTATCGGGAACAGCCTCCGGGCCGGCGGTGGCGCGCAAAAGAGTGCGTCCGATCAAGTCCGCATAGACGTCCAGCAATTGATTAATTGGCACGGCGATGAAGTCGTAGGTGATGTTGGCCACTTCCCCGTTGGTGCGGACATCCGACAGCGGAACGCCGGAAAACACCGTTGGCGCCGGCTCCACGGTTAAAGGCTTCGGCAGGGCCGGAAGAGTAGGAAGAGCGGAAATGCTCCGGTTGGTGGCGGCCGGCGTGGCGACGGGAGGAAGATAGGAACGGGTGCGGGGAATACGCGCTGGCACGGTTGCCGACGGCGTCGATGGCGTTGACGCGGGGGGGGCGGGCTGGGCCGGCAGCGAGGGCGCCATGACCAGCGCCGCACACAGGGAAATGAAAGTTTTAAAGTTCATAAGTTCTAGCGGGGAAGAGATTGCGCGCCCGGCGCAGGTCTTGGGTTCATCGGATTTCGCGGCATGGGGATCGGCGGCGGTCTGACGTCCGGCCGCCTTGGAGGCGGGGCGGTCGGCGATGCTTTGGCGGTGGCGGCGGGCGCGGTTTTGGGAGCGTTCGTGGCCGGTTGTTTGGCGTAATTGGCGGTCAAAATGGCGTCGCCGATGAGACGGTAACGGTTGGCATCGGCGGGACGGAGGGAAAGTTCCTGCACCCGGATCATGGCAGGGTCGTTGCCCATGTTGTAGAGGAAGTTAACCAGTTGGGCCTCCTGACAAGCGAAACTGATTTTAACCGACTGCTCGTCATAGAAACTGTTGGTGTTGGCGCTGGCGGAATTGACCGGCCGGATTTCACTCACGCTAACCCCGGTTTTGAAAGCCTGATCGGATACGGTGCGCTGCAACTGGATTTGCTGGTTGACTATGCCGCCGCCCTGCTGACGTTCCAATTGGGTCAAAATCACCTTGTAACCGTTGGAGCCGGGATCGCAATCCAAGGCGATGGCTTTGTTCCATTTGAGAATGTTTGTGCGTGTATCGTCCAGCTCAGTCTGCACCGCCTTCAAATCCTTGAAATGCGGAAAGACCAGCAACAGGTTGAGCACGACAAACACGACCACAACGATGGCCACGACGATGCGGCGTTCCTGCGGGGTCAGATTCAGTTGTTCCAGAAAAGAGTTCACTGTTTTTCGCCTCCCTTGAGGATGCAAGTGAAACTCCAGACTCCGTTGGTGCCCGACACCATGATGGTCTGAGGGGTGACATCCGTAAACAGAGGAACGTCGCTCTGATCCCTGGCGCCGCGCAAGGCGTCATTGAAATTGCCCACATCCTCCTGGTTTTCCGCAACGACCGTGCCGCGCAATTCCAGCTTGCCGTGGCGGAAATACACGTTGTCCATGGTAATGCTTTCCGGCACATTTTCCGCCACCGCCTTCAAGCAATCCAAGGCGGCAAACTTCAGGGCGTCGCGGTCGCGCAGGATGCGGATTTGTTCGACATCGCGCATGGAATTGGTGTAGCCGGGACCCATGTTGACCAGGTCTTTCTTGACCGCGTTGTCCTTGATTTGAAAGACGTAGAGCATCCCGAAATAAAACACGACGCCGAGGGCGTATAACACGACAACGCTCATGAGGGAGCGAATCCAGAGGCGATCGACAAATTGCTGGTGGTAACGGGTGGAAAATTCCGGCGGCAGCAAATTGGTGCCGCGGGTGTCGCCGCTGCAACGTCGGGCGCTCAAGGTGGCCAATTCCTTTTGCGCCACAGGCTGGATCATGTCCAGGGATGCGCCCCAATCCTTGAAAACAGATTCCCAGAACCCGGCATCGGACCGGTTGGCCAGAAGGTGGACTTTTGGCGGGCCGGTCAGCCAGCCCTCCAGTTCCCCGGCCCAGGCGGTTTGTTCGAGCTGGGTCCGCAATTGCGCGCCGCGTTCCGGCCCGGCCGGAAGGGCGATCAGGGTCAGATTCTGCATGGCGCCGTCAAACCACCAGCCCGCCAGGGCGGGTTCGCCGGGGTCGCCGGTAAAAATCCAGACGCCGTCGCCGGTGATATGGGCGGCCAGCAATTGCTCCAGACCGGGCGCTTCCAACCGGTCGGGCTGGAAGCCTGCGCCCTGCAACTGGCCGAGGAACTCCTCGACCGCGCTGCGGGCCGCGATGATGACCAGGACGGTTTGGAGGGCGTCCTTTTTGCCGGCCGGAAGGGGCATCGGGTAAAAACTCCAAACAATATGAGTGACAGGCAGGGGGGAAAGCTTTTCCATCTGCAACTCGACCATCGCCGCCATCTCGCCCGGATCGCCGGGCGGCAATTGCACGGCGCGGAAGAAGATCTGATCCGCCGGCAGCCAGGCGATGTTGAGTTTTTTGCGGAACAAGGTCTGCCAATCCTTCCCCACCAGCGACGGACACGGTTCGGTCAGCAACAACGCTGTTTCCGCTTTGACCGCAAATTGATCGCCCTCGGACGACATGTGCCAGAGACGGCGGCCGCCGGCGGTTGTTTGAAGGACATTGGCAGAGTTCCAGCGGGCCATTATAAACCTTTCACCCGGCTGGGCGGTTGGGGTTCCTCCATGAGCGATCTCAGGTGCTCCTCGGCCTGGGTGACGCGAAGCACTTCCTCGATGGTCGTCCGTCCGGCGCGGATTTTTTTCCAGCCATCGGCGCGCAGGGTGTGCATGCCGTTTTGCATCGCTTTTTGCGCGATGGTGGAGGAGGCGGCCCGGGACAGGATCAGGGAACGGATGTCTTCGTCCATGAAAAGCAATTCGTAGATGCCCATGCGGCCCTGATACCCCAGTTGGCGGCAGTTCTCGCAACCGGCGCCCTTGTAGAATTTGGTCGAATCAATCTGGTCTTCGGGAAAACCGATGCGCTGCAAATAACTCCGCTCCACCTTCTGCTCCACCTTGCATTTCGGGCAAATGGTGCGGACAAGGCGTTGCGCCAGCACCGCCTCGACCGACGAGGCGACCAGGAACGGCTCGATGCCCATGTCAACCAAGCGGGTAAAGGCGCTGGGGGCGTCGTTGGTGTGAAGCGTGCTGAAAACCAAGTGGCCGGTCAGGGCGGCCCGGATGGCGATTTCCGCCGTTTCCAAGTCGCGAATTTCGCCGACCATGATCACGTTGGGGTCCTGGCGCAGGATGTGGCGCAGCCCCATGGCAAAAGTCAGCCCGATGTCCCCGCGCACCGCGATCTGGTTGATGCCCTTCAACTCGTATTCCACCGGTTCCTCGATGGTGATGATCCGCTTGGTCACGGAATTGATCGTGCTCAGAAAAGCGTAAAGCGAGGTGGACTTGCCCGATCCGGTCGGCCCCGTCACCAGGAAAATGCCGTGGGGTTTGACAATGATTTCGCGGATGCGGGATTCCTCGTCGTGATCGAATCCCAGATTTTCCATGCCCAGGAAAATCTTGCCGCGGGTCAGCAATCGCAATGAGACGCTTTCCCCATAGACCGTCGGCACGGTTGAAACCCGGATGTCGATTTCCTCCCCCTTGATGCGGACATTGATGCGGCCGTCCTGAGGGAGGCGTTTTTCGGCGATGTTCATTCCCGACATGACTTTGATGCGGGAGATGAGCGAGGCCTGGAACCGCTTCAATTGGGGCGGCATGGGGGTTTGGTGCAAAATACCGTCAATACGGTAGCGGATGCGCAATTCATCCTCGGCCGGTTCAAAATGAATGTCGGTCGCGCGGTCCTTGAATGCTTCCCAGATGATCTGATTGACAAATTTGATGACGCTCGCTTCCTGGTCGCCCTCGGTGATTTCCTTGTCCTCCACCAGCAAGTCGAGCGGCTCGTCGTCCTTGGACATTTCGTCCAGGGTTTCCGCGCCCACGCCGTAGAATTTTTTGAGGGCCTTGTCAATTTCAAGGTGCGTGGCCAGCCCGTACTGCACCGGGATGCGGGCGTCGAACTGCACCGCCCCCAGCATGGCGGCGTCAAAGGGGTTGCTCGCCGCCACAATCAGTTTGCCCCCCTCAAGTTTGACCGGGAGCACGCCGTATTGGAAAGCGATCTTGGTCGAGATTTTTTTGCGGGCCTCGGCCGACACTTCGGATTTGGCCAGATCGATGTAAGGCCAGCCGAGCGCCTTGGCCAGTTCCTGCAAGAAGGCCTCTTCCGAGCCGCCCCGTTCGCGCGCGATGAAGAGCATCAGCGTGTCCGTGGAACCGCCTTCCTGCGCGACCCGCCATGCCTTGTTCCACTCGTCGAACTGCCGAGGAGTGGCCAGGTTGTGCCGGGCCAATATTTCTTTGATCGAAACTATTGCCATCAATCTTTCACGTTAGAAACAGCAGAGGATATGAAAAGTTGCGCCAAGGTCAAAGGTTTAAGGCAAACAAAGACAAGCCCAACAGCCGGAGACCGGGGGCCAAACCGGGGAAATAAACGCTTTTCAGGCCTGTTTTATCTTCTGTTTCCGGCTGTTTCCGGTAATGTTGCGCCATTATTGGAATGACAATTTGACGGGAGGGCGGAAGGTCTGCTAGATTTGTCGCATTGGTGATCGACCGCGAATTTGAATTTTTATGAAGAAAAATGTTTTGACGGCATTGCTTGGAGTAGGTTCGTTGCTCGTGTTGCCCGGTATCGCTTCGGCTCACATCGTGTTCGGCGTTCCCCACGGAGTTCATGATGGCTTTATGCACCCTTTTACCGGCATGGACCATTTGCTGGCCATGATCGCGGTCGGATTGTGGGCGGCGCAACATCGCGGTCGCGCCATGTGGATGATTCCGCTCACGTTTGTCGGGGTGATGGTCTTGGGCGGCATTTTGGGTGTTTCGGGCGCGTATGTGCCGGGCGCGGATTTGGTCATCGCCCTTTCCCTGTTGACGCTGGGCGCGTTGGTGGCAACGGCGACGCAGTTTAAACCGAGTTTGAGCATGTTGATTGTCGGGCTTTTTGCGCTGTTTCATGGTTATGCGCACGGTCACGAAATGCCGGCTGCGGTCAGCGCATTTTCATTCAGCGCCGGCTTTGTCGCGGCAACCCTGCTCTTGCACGGAGTGGGAATGGCGGCGGGCCTTTACCTGCAAAAGCAACGGCGGGTCCTGGCTTTTGCCGGTTCGGCCATTGCGTTGTGCTCGATTTTTTTCCTGGTTCATTAAGCCGCGGCCTCGCGGAATGGACGCAAAGGGAAGTCTGCGGAACGGTTCTGCCTGTCCGGTGTGACACCATTTTTCCCGGCATGGTCGGGACAGAGGCGGTGTAAAGTTTCGAACATGGATTCACACATTTCATGGAAATCCCGGATCAATTGGATCAACTGTTAAGTTGCCGGCTTGACGTTGGCCCAAAGGTGGTCAAGCCCTCCACAATCGTCATTTTCGGGGCGAGCGGCGATTTGACTTCGCGCAAGCTCATCCCGGCCCTCTATCATCTCTACCAGGAAAAGCAGTTGCCGGATCCCTTCCGCATCGTCGGCTTTGCGCGCCGGCCAAAGACAGATGCGGTCTGGCGGGGGGAATTGCTGGAGGACTGGCAAAAAAATTCGCCGGCCAAAGGCTGGGACGCCGGGACGTGGGCGGCTTTCGCCCAAAACATTTCGTATTGCGAAGGGGAGTTCGGCGATCCCGCGGCCTACCAAAAGCTGGAAAAACAATTGTCAGGTTTCGGCCAGGAAGCATTGCGGCGCAACCTGGTGTTTTACCTGGCCACATCGCCCAGCCAATTTGCGCTGGTCGCAACCCGCCTGCAAAGTTCGGGATTGTTGAACAACGGCGAAACGGCGGGTTTCAAACAAAAGCTGGTGGTGGAAAAACCGTTTGGCCGCGATCTCGCTTCCGCCCGGCAACTCAACAACGAGCTGACCCGGTTCGTCTCTGAAAAACAGATTTACCGCATCGACCATTATCTGGGCAAGGAAACGGTGCAGAACATCTTGATGTTCCGGTTTTCCAATTCGATTTTTGAACAGCTTTGGACGCGCCAATCAGTCGATCACGTGCAGATCACGGTCTGCGAAACGCTGGGTGTGGGCGGGCGCGGGGGATATTACGAGGAAACAGGCGCATTGCGCGACATGGTGCAAAACCACCTATTGCAAGTGCTGGCCCTGATCGCGATGGAACCGCCTGTTTCGCTGGAAGCGGAATCCATCCGGGACGAAAAGGTCAAGCTGCTCAAATCCATCCGCATTTACGACACCGGCGCCGTGTCTGATGCCGTGGTGCGCGGCCAGTATGCGCAGGGAACCATTGACGGAAAAAGCGTCCCGGGTTATCGGCATGAGGAGAAAGTGGCGGCCGGCTCGAACACGGAAACGTTTGTCGCCGCGCGCTTCCTGGTGGACAACTGGAGATGGGCCGGCGTGCCTTTCTACGTGCGGACGGGCAAGCGGCTGCCGGTCAATAGCAGCGAAGTCCGCATCCAATTCCGGCCAACCCCGAATGTTCTGTTCGCGGCCCAATGCGGCCCGAGACTTGACGCCAATTCCATCACCCTGCGACTGCAACCGAACGAAGGCATTTCGCTCCATTTCAATGGCAAGGCGCCCGGTATCAGCATGGAAATCCGGCCGGTGCGGATGCAATTTGACTACGAAACCGAATTCGGCGCCTACACCCCGGAAGCGTATCAGCGGCTTTTGCTTGAAGTGATGGCGGGCGATTCCACCCTGTTCATCCGCCGCGACGAAGTGGAAGCGGCCTGGAGCATTGTTGACCCCATTAGGCAGTTCTGGAGCACCCAACCGCTGAAGACGCAGGAACTTTATTTCGCCGGCACCTGGGGGCCGTCGGGGTCGGACGATCTGCTGGCGCGGTTGGGCCACAAGTGGCGCATGACGCCAAGAGTCGAGATTGTGGCGCGACCAGCGAATGAAAAACTTTGAACTAAAATCCTTTTCCGGGGCGGACGAACTGGCCCGCGCCGCGGCTCAGGACTGGCTCGATCTGCTGGACAGAACGGACGGCGCCCACTTGGTCGCCGTTCCAGGCGGCCGCATCGCCAAAAATTTCTTCAGAGCGGTGGCGGAACTGGCCGGGCCGTCGTCCGGGCCGCTGCAAAAGGCGGATTTTTTTTGGGCGGACGAACGCTGCGTCCCCCCGGATCACCCGCAGAGCAACTATTTGACGGCGAAAGACAATCTATTTGACAAAATGCGGATTGCGCCGGAAAGAATCCATCGGCTCAAGGGCGAACTCCCGGCGGGGGAGGCGGTGGCGGAAGCCGTGGCCGCCATTCGACGCCTCGCGCCCAAAAACGCCGGGGGCGTTCCGGTGCTGGACTTGATATTTCTGGGTCTTGGCGAAGACGGCCACGTTGCGTCGCTCGCATCGAACGTGCCGGAATCGGTGGCCCAATCGGCGTCGCCCTTCGTTCATATTGAAAACTCGCCCAAGCCGCCGCCGAATCGTTTGAGCATGACCTATCCCGTCCTCGCCGCCGCCCAAGCCGTCTGGGTGCTGGCCTCCGGGGCGGGCAAGGAAGAGGCGTTGCGCCAATCGTTGGCCGGCGCGACCACGCCGTTGGGCCGCGTGCTGCAATCGCGCGCGCAAACCAGAATTTACACCGACATCGCGCTTTAACCGGCAGACATCAGGAATGGGAGGGGGGAGGCATCCGCAGGGTCATTCCGTTTTTCCGCTCTTTGGTTCCACGCACAATCATGGCCGTCAATCCGGCCGCCAGTCCCGTGTAAAGCCCGACATGAATCCACCAGACCTCCCTGAACCGGCCTATCCTTTCGGCGTTAAGCATGGGTTCGAGTTGGGCGGCGAACCGCGCGGGATCAAATTTTGAAAAGGCCAGGGGCAACAATACTCCCCCAACAACCGCCGCCGCCACAGGCAGCCAAAGCAATTGCAGCAGGCGCAAAACGGGCAAAGGCGGGTGGGCGGTTTTTCTGCGCGCGGCAAAAAGGCCGATGGCGCCCCCTATGACGCCGGCGGAAAAGCCCGTTTGCAATCCGTAAAGTCCGGCGCCCATGCGCAGGCCGGGTCCCGCTTCAAGCCCTTTGCCCAAAATAAAATAATCGGGAGAAATCGACGAGGTGATCAAATCATTGAAAAATCCGAAAAGGCTTCCGGCCACGCCGGCCAGCAGGATGAAACCGTATTCGCGCATCTTCACGCCCTGCCGCCCGTTCCGGGAATAATCCCCCAAGGCAACGATCAGCATCAGGCCGGCCAGCAAAACAACGCGATGGACGAACGAATTTGTGCTCATAACATGTCCCTGCGAAACGGTCTCGATTTCAACGGACTGTATATTTTAAAGCCGGGGGATCAAGCGGAATATAAATGGCACGTCCGCATCAGTTCGTTTTCTCCGGGGAAGATTTGCGCCTGTGCCGGATTAACTGTATCTTTGAGCAGAGCATCTATGTTGCAAGACACCATTTCAGAAATTGAGGAACGCATCCGGACTTCCGGTTCCGTTGATAACGCGCATCGGACCGAGTTGCTGGATTTGCTCAGTCGTTTGAAAGGCGAGATTGACGTTCTTTCCAAAACCCACCTGGAACAGGCGGAGAGCATCGCAAGTTTCGCGCAAGTCTCCGCCCGGGAGGCGATGCGCAAGAATCGCAACCCGGAAACGCTGCGTCATTCCATTGGCGGTTTGAAATCTTCCGTCGGGGAATTTGAGAAAACACATCCGCGCCTGGTCGGCACAGTCAATCGCCTGACCACCATGCTGGCCAACATGGGGATTTAAGGGGGCCGGAACAGATTGCGAAGGGAGGGCGTGGCATGGCAGAATCGGGGCCGACGGGAAGTGAGCGATGAATTACGAACCTTGGAAGATGACAATTTGGAAAAGCAGGCTGATCTCCTGCGCGTTTCTGCTGTGCTGCTTGGGCGGGCTGCTCCGGCCGCAAGAATCCCGGGCGGCAAGGTCGGCGGAGGAACAGGCCTTTTCCTCGGCCCGCGCCCTGTTTGACGATCACCAGTATGTCCTGGCCGAAACCAATTTCAGCGCCTTTCTGGCCGCCTACAACAGCTCGCCCAACGCCAATTACGCCGTTCTTTACCTGGCGCGCTCGCGCCTGGAACAGTCCAACTGGAACGGGGCAATTGTATTATTGACAAACTCCGCGGTGCTGGCAGGCCCGCTGTCGGACGAATACGCCTTCTGGGCCGCCCGCGCCCGTTTTGGCAAGGGGGACTACGCGGCGGCGGCGGAAGGGTTCGCCAGTTTCCTCAAGACCGGCACCAATTCCCCCCGGCAATTGGAGGCGGCTTGCGATGAGGCGGAGGCTTATTCCAAAATGGGAAATTGGGCGCGGGTGGCGGATTTGTTGCAGAAGCCGGACGGGGCGTTTTGCCGCTTGTCGGCCATTGCGGATAAAAATCTTTCCGTCGCCCATGGCGCGATTCTTTTGGGCGAGGCGTTCCTGGCCGGGGGGAAATTCGCCGAGGGCATCAAGGTTGTGAGCGGCATGGACGCGACGAATTTGGAGTCGGAATGGCAATGGCGGCGGCTCCAACTGCTCTGCCAACTGGAATTGGCGGGCGGCCGGGCGGCGGACGCGCTGCTCAACAGCAGCAACCTGCTCGATTCCGCCACCGGACCGCGCCATCTCGCGGCCAGTTGGTTTTTGCGGGGTCAAATTTTGGAGGCGTTGGGCCGTCCGGCGGACGCGCTCCAATCCTACACCAACAATCTGGCCGACGACGCGCCGGCCCAGGATCAGCAGCAAGCCATCCTGAAAACCGTGGAACTGACCCTGGCGCAGAATTCAGCCCTGGACGCCGCGCAATGGCTGGAAATTTATGTGGCGCCCCGGACCAATGGAGCGGCCCTGGACCTGGCCCGGTTGAGTCTGGGCGAGTTGTATCTCAAGATTTATTACGCCCCGAAACCGGCGGATGAACCCGTGGCCCCCTCTGTCGTGGCCACGAATTACCTGCTGGCAGCGCGGCTCAATTTCGATTACGTCATCACCAATTCTCCGGGAGGCGCGCTGGAACCGCGGGCGCATTTGGACCGGGGCTGGTGTTTCTGGTCCCAAACCAACATGGCGGCGGCGGAGGCTGATTTTCAATTCGCGGCCGACCGGTTGGATCACTCGCCGGATCAGGCGGTGGCGCGGTTTAAACTGGCCGACACGAAATTTCACGAACACGATTACACCGGGGCGGTAAGCAATTACAACTCGCTCATGCAAGACTACGCCCGGGACGAAAGCGTGACCAACGGCCTGTTTGACCAGGCCCTCTACCAAATCATCCAGGCCAGCCTGGACCTGGGCGATCAAGCGGGCGCGGAAGCGGCGCTGAAAAAGATACTGGACTGGTACCCCAACAGTTTGTTTGGCGACCGGGGCGGGTTATTGATCGGCCAGAGCGCACGATATGATTACAACATGGTGCGGGAAAGGTTTGGCAATTTGCTCAAACGATCGCCCCGCACCCCGTATCTGCCCGAGGTGCAATTCGCCATCGCCCGCACCTACGAGCTGGATGGGAAGTGGGGCGAAGCCATGCGGGGCTATGATGACTGGTTGAAGATACACGCGACCAACGCGCCCCGGCTTTTGCCCCAGGTGGAATACGCGCGCGCCCTGGTCTGCGGCAAAGCCGGAATGGAATCCAACGCCCTCGCATTGTTCACGAATTTTGTGGCGCGTTTCCCCACCAACACTCTTGCGCCCTGGGCGCAGAATTGGGTGGCGGACTATTATTTCAATCAGGGAGACAACGAGAAGGCGGAAGAAAACTACGAGGCGCTCTTTGTAAACTCGAAATTTCCCGATGCGGGGGATTTGTCCTTTCATGCGCGCTTGATGGCGGGACGGGCGGCCTTGGCCCGGCAGGGGCAGGGAATAACAGATGCGCGCGTCTATTTTTCCGATTTGGTGGCCGACACCAATGCGCCGGCCAATTTGGTATCCCAAGGCTACTTCGCTTTGGGCGACACCATATTCCAGCAATTTCTGGGCAACCCGTCCAACCTGACCAATCGCGACGAAGCCATTCGCGCCATCAGCACCCAGACCAACGGCGCCCCCACCAACGCGCTGGCCGCGCTGGCCTACGGAATCTTGGGGAACTACCACATGCAGTGGGCGGACCTGCAATGGGAAACAAATCACGACCCGACACTTTACAACAGCGCCGTGCAAATGTACCAGACCGTCGTGAGTTTTCCGGCCACGAACCTGGACGCGGGCACCCGCAGCCAGGCCGAGGTGGGGTTGGGCCGCATTGCTGAAAAGCAACACAAACCGGAACTGGCCCTGCTGTATTACAGCAAGGTGCTGGACAATGTTGACCCGGACCAGTTTGACCCATTTTGGCTTGAGCAGGCGGGCAAAGCCGCCGGTCATGTCTATGAGCAGCAGCAGCAATGGGACACGGCCATTGAGATTTACCGGCGCATCGAAAATAACGTCCCCGCCCTGCGGGCCTCGTTGGAAAAAGCCATCATCAACGCCCGAAGCGACCGCGACAAAGCCAGAAATTAAGTCCCAACCAACGTGTGCGCCGAGGAAGCACGGGGAAACCAGCCGGTAAATTGGGAAAAAACTTGGATTGGCAACGGCGGCTGCGTTGTGTTAGCTTGACTCGGCTTGACTGAATTATGAGACTGGCGCCAATTTGCAAATCGGAAGCCTTCACTCGCATTGAATTGATCGTGGTGGGCTTGGTGGTTGTCGTTGCCTTTTTACTCCTGTCGATGGTGCTCCCTCAACGTCGTGTTTGTTGTAAAGCCTCTCGCATATCCTGCGTGGGCAACCTCAAACAAATCGGCGTCGCCTATCGCATCTGGGAAAACGACCATGGCGATTGTTATCCCGCGCTGCAATCGGCGTCCAAAGGCGGATGGAGCGAACTTCTGACAAATGCCGATCAAGGATTCCTATGTTGGACGAACTACGCGATAATGGCCACCGAATTGGGGCAATCCCTAAAGGTGGTGTTATGCCCGTCGGATGGACGCAGGCACGCCGACACCTTTACTAACTTTGCCGACACGAACCTCTCCTATTTCGTAGGCGTGAGCGCCGACGATTATCAGCCCCAATCGTTGCTGGGCGGCGACCGCAATTTGGCTCCCGGAAATCAGCCCGGCCAGGATTATGGCTTCTCCCCTAAAAATGGCTTGGGAAATGATGTCGCCATCCCAATAAAAACGGGAGACGGTCCAGTTTGTTGGTCCTTGAAGATACATTCGGCAGGAAACCCTGACGGAGGCGGAAACATCCTGCTGGGTGATGGCAGCGTTCAACAGGTTACCACTTCTTCGTTTCGCAAGAATTGGCTGCGCAATGCCAACCCAACCACCAACTGGCCTTCCGGCCATGTTCCGTATGCGTCTGAGCGCACACGTCAGACGTTGGAAAGGGCTGATGATGCAGTGCATTGTCCGCAAGGCGTGATCGCGTAAGGCTTGATTCAGAGATCGGCGGCATCTGGCTATCCTATTGACGCAACCAAGCACAAGCTGTAGTGTCGCCTGGTGTTGGAAGATTATCCAAGATCCCTGCTTGACCTTGAGCAACGCTTTGCCAGCGAAGAACAATGTTGTCAGTA
>Ga0181535_10001849_pt1 | contig 26727 bp, 24 predicted proteins | sample PEATcosm2014_Bin_44_FD_119774 | JGI IMG/M metagenome (GOLD analysis project Ga0181535, IMG submission 119774) | Peatland microbial communities from MTU Mesocosm Facility, Houghton, MI, USA - PEATcosm2014_Bin17_30_metaG | ecosystem: Environmental > Terrestrial > Soil > Wetlands > Peat | place...
CCACGCCCAGAATCAGCAGCGCGCCGGAGAAGCGGCCAACCCAGTTGAGGACGCCCGGATTGCGCTTGATCAGATCGCCGAAGAATCGGCCGCAGATCATCGTGACGCCCACCCAGAACGTCGAGCCGATGCCGTCATAGAGCAGGAACGCGCCAAAGCTCATGCCGTTCTGGCCGGCAACGGGAGGCGCGAGCGTTGACAGGCCGGGAACGAACTTGGCGAACATCAGCATGGTGCCGCGGCGCCGGCCAAACGAATCCTGCGTGCGTCGAACGCAGGTGGTCGGCTCAAGAGAAAGTTTGCAAAGCAGGCGCAGCACGCGATGACCCTGGCTACGCCCGATAAAGAACCACGCGCTGTCCGCACTTATTGATGCGGCCACAGCAACAGCGAGAGCCAGAGGAAAACTGATCTGCTGTTGGGCTGATAGCGCTCCGGCCGCCAACAGAATCGGTACCGACGGCAGGGGAATGCCGAGTTGCTCGACCAGGACCCACGCAAAGATGAGCAGGTATCCGTATGTCAGTAGAATGTCGGTCGGCAATGCCATAAGTTTGGTCCGAATTAGGGTGTGATGAAGAAGCAGGCCGCGGACTCCGCAAGCTCAATGCGGACGGGAAGAGCGGCCTCACCCTATGAGATGAATCTATACGAAGTTCGTTTCAGAAGAATCAAGAAAAACTGCGGGCTACCCTCACGAGGGACGCGCCTGTGCCGAAACCGCCTGTTCAATGACCCAGTCAACCCACGAGGCCTGCTCCGCCGGGCAGGCCAAGCGCGCGGGATCATTGGCCAGCACGGCGTCGACAAAGTTTTTCACCATCGGAAAGTGCAGGTTGGCGTGCGGAGGCAGCAGCTCGGTGCGGGAACCGCTCGAACCAGCCACTCGCAACTCCGGCCCGTTCAGGGGATCGAGGTTGATTTCGCCGTTTTCGCCAATAATCCGGAATTGATCGCGGGGCAAGTGCGAGTTCCAGCGCACGTCGACCACCGCGTGCACCCCGCCGGAGTATCGCATGAGCACGGTCGCCGAATCTTCGACAGCGATGCGATGCACGGCATTCGAAAGCAGTCCGCTCGCGCGTTCGGGATTGCCGAAGAGGAAGTTCATGGCGTCGATGCGATGGGAAGCGATGTCATAGAGCGGGCCCCCACCGGAGAGCAAAGGATCGGCAAGCCATTCGCGGCCGGCAATCTCAAACCAGCTGTGGCAATTGGCCTCGGCGAGGAGCGGGCGGCCGATCGCGCCGTCGGCGATCAATCGCTTGGCGCGGATGAGCTTTGGGTATAGGCGACGATAGTACGAAACGCCGAAGAGAGAGCCCGAAGCACGATTTGCCGCGCGGCCTTCGGCGACCATCTTCTCGGCCTCGGAAGAACTCATCGCCATCGGCTTCTCGCACAGCACATGTTTGCCTGCGCGCAGTGCACTGATCGCGGCGCTCGCGTGCAACGCCACCGGCAACGCAACGTAAACGGCGTCGACGGCACGATCGGCGACAGCTTCTTCAATGCTGGGCCAAGTGCGCGCGCCGGAATACTCGGCAGCCTTCCTCGGGTCGCGTGTTACAAAGCCGTAAAGGCGGCTGCGCGACTCCGATTGAATGGCGGGAATGACGCGCTTGCGCGCTATCTCGCCAATTCCGGCCACAACCCAGTTGACGCTGTTCATATCACCGCCAGAATAAATCCGCGCGACGAAATAGGCGCAAAAAAGCCGCCCGAAGGCGGCCTGATTGCGACTGGAATTCGAAGTCTCAGCTGCTATTGGTGAGCCGCGGCTGCGCCGTTCATCGACGACGCCGGCAGCGCCGAGCCACGCGGCTGGTCTTGATCGGGCGCGGAAATCGCTTCCTGGCTCTTCTCTCCAAAGTAGTCGTGGTCCCAGAGATTCGCGTAGAACGCGCCTGTCAGCTCGGCAGCTCGGGGGCCAAAGGTTGCTCTGCCTCCTTCAAGGAAGAAAACAGTAACCAGTCCGCCCTGAGGCGACTGGGAATAAGCTGCGAACCAGCCGTATCGTGTTCCGTCATTCGAGCAGGTCCCGGTTTTGCCGAAGATGGGCAGCTCGCGGAAGTTAGCACGCAGGCGGCGCGCAGTTCCATACTCGACAGCTCCGGCCATTCCGTCTTCAAGGTCAGGAAGGTAACGCGCGATATCGAGGGTGCGCTTTACGCGAGGTTGAAAATTTGCAATATCGTCTGGAGTAGTCGGATGCTGCAGGTAGAAGAGCGTTCCGCCGTTGGCGATAGCGGCGACAAACGCGCCCAACTGAAGCGGCGTGAGCGAAACCCCCTGCCCGAAGCTGCACATGCGGGCAACGCCGCCTTCAGAATCCGGAATCGGCTGATCGGGGTACGCGCCCAGCTGCTCGCCGGGAATGTTGTATCCGGCCAGTTCGCCCAGGCCAAATTGCGTGGCGTAATGGCGCACGCGTTCAAAGCCCAGCTCGCGGCCGAGTTCCTCAAAATAAAGATTGTTGCTCTTGGCCAGCGCCTGCGTCATATTCATGCGGAAGCCGGCGAGTTGCACCATGGTATCGCTGGTGACGAGGGATTCAGAAAGCGCTGCCAGCGCCACCGTGAGCTTGATGGTAGAGCAGGGCTCAGCGCCCGGCGACAGCGCAAGCTTTTGATTGACCATCGCCAGGATGCGGCCGTTGGCGGGATTGATCACCACTGCGGTGCCGTTCATATCGCCGAGCGCATCGATGGCCGCCTGGCGCACCACGGGATCTTCGCCCGCCGTGTTGTCATCAGCGCCAACAGCCCCCTGTACAAACGAACTGGCCGTGAAACGCTCGTAATAATGATGAATGCGGCGATAGGAAGCACTGCGCATATGCGCGCCCGCCGTTGCTGCGCTCCGAGCCACGGTAGTTCTTGTGGCGGCGCGGGTCCCCGTGCGGCTCGCGTACCTGTGATGAACAGTAGAAGTGTGCGATGCGGAGGCGCGCGATGCAGTCGGCGTGGATTTGTGGGCCACCGCATGTCGCGTCGCTGTCATGTGCGACTCAGTCCTGGATTTGGGGTGGTGCAGAGTTTGCGGAGCATCCAAAGCCGCGGCGCTGATGGCGCCGACGGCGAAGAGCAAAAAGACAAAATGTATAGGCCCTGTGCGGAACTGCTTCATCCGGTCAACAACCCCTCAAAGTTTGGATCCCGTGCCGCGCGTTCGCCCGCGGGCGCCGCGCTTCTTTCCGTAAACCCGCGATGTCCTTTTTGTTGCTGGCCCCGCACCACGAGGGTGCGAAAATCCGCCAGCGCAGTCCCTGCCATCCGCCGCCGGCCGGGTACTTTCTAACCCTAAAAACGGCCCAGGAGACAGTAGTTTCCCTTGATCCGGCTTCGCAACCCATACAACTTTCGGGGCGTTCTGGTTATTCTATCCTTTTCTCGCCCGATTTGGAACCTTTCCCGCCAACGGATTGCGACGCGAACCATTGATTCGATGGAACTTTAGAACTTATGCCGGCGCAGAAACGTAGGAACGTCTAAGTCCCGCTCAGGCTGTTCAGCCGGGCCGGCGAAGAGTGCGGAAACAGCCTCCGCCCCTGGCTCCGCGGCGCCGCGCGGAGTTCCGGCAAAGTCCGCCGCAAAATCTCGGCGCTGAAGATCGGTCTCCGCCTCCTCAATATGCGATCCATTCGACGCCCCGCTCTCGCTCGCAAACTCGTTTGCGTGACCACCAACTTCGTTCGCCGGCGCGGCAACTGTAACGGTGGTCGTCACGCCCGGAGCGGCAGAAGCGAAGAAAAAACCATCGTCGCCGTTCTCTGCCTCTGCATCGTCTTCTTCGCTCATAAAACGCGCAGGCTGCGCGGCGGCTTCGGGCTTGCTTTCGCGCATCCAGTTGCCGGAGGATACTATCGGCACAGAAACCACCGGCGTCTCTTCCACGTTCAGCATGCGCGCGCGCCGCTCCGGCATCTGGTCGCGGAAGCCTGTGGCGATCACGGTGATCTTAACGTCTTCGCCCATCTTTTCGTCGAGCACCGCGCCAAAGATAATGTTGGCGTCTTCGTGCGCGGAGGATTGAATCAACGACGAAGCTTCGTTCACTTCGGAAAGTTTGAGCGAGCTCGATCCGGTGATGTTGATCAGGATGCCGCGCGCGCCATCGATCGCGCCCGCCTCAAGCAGCGGCGACGCCATGGCCGCCTGCGCCGCTTCAATGGCGCGGTTCGCGCCCGACCGCAGCGCCGTGCCCATTACCGCCTGGCCCATGCCCGCCATGGTCGTCTTCACATCGGCAAAGTCGCGATTGATGATGCCGGGAATCGTGATGATATCGCTGATGCCCTGCACGCCCTGGCGCAGCACGTCGTCGGCGATACGGAAACTCTCAAAGAACCCCGCGTCCTTGGCGACGGCGAGCAGCTTCTCGTTGGGAATCACGATCATCGTGTCCACGCTGTCGATCAGTTCCTTGAGCCCGCGCTCGGCCTGCATCAGGCGGCGCTTGCCCTCAAACGCGAACGGCTTGGTGACTACGGCAACGGTGAGAATACCCATCTCGCTCGCGAGCGATGCAATCACCGGCGCGGCGCCGGTGCCCGTGCCTCCGCCCAGGCCCGCAGTGACAAACACCATGTCCGCGCCTTCGAGCGCCTCGATGATTTTTTCGGAGTCTTCGAGCGCGGCGCGGCGGCCAACATCAGGATTGGAGCCCGCGCCGAGGCCTGAGGTCAGCCGCACGCCCAATTGCAATTTGACTGAAGCCTCGGAGAGCTTGAGCGCCTGCACATCGGTGTTGGCGGCCACAAACTCCACACCTTCCATGCGCGCCTGGATCATGCGGTTCACGGCGTTCGAGCCGCCTCCGCCCACTCCCACAACTTTGATGCGCGCTCCGCGCACAATCTCGTCGTGAAATTGGATGCGCATTTCGCCGGCTTCACTGCGCGTCTCTGGAGCTTCGTTAATTGACTGTTGCATGGGGGCCACGCTCTCCTCGATTTTTATCTGTTTCCTCACCGTGTTTAACCTCGCTCCGCCACCGTTTTTCCGATCTCTGAAACCTGAACTCTGTCCTCTGTCTTTAGAAACTTGCCGCAAACATGGCGCGCAACCTGTCGCGCAAACTGCTGTTGCTGTCTTCAGCCGCGCGTGTCATGCGCGTTCGATGCGCGTAGAGAACCATTCCAATGCCAACAGCCCAGGCCGGATGATTGAGATCCTGGGGCATTTGCGACAAGCGCACCGGCAAGCCCGCACGAGCCGGCGCGCGCAACTGGCTCTCGACCACGTCGAGCATGCCGGGCAACATCGACCCTCCCCCGGTGAGCACGCAGCCCGCGCCCAGAGCATCCACCACGCCGCCGTAGCGCAGACTTTCTTTCACGTAGTGCATGAGTTCGCGCGCGCGCGGTTCCAGAATCTCGGCCATGGTGCGCAGCGGCAGCGTGGCCGGCGCACCTTGAGGCGTCGTGATCTCCACTTCCGCCAGCTGCGGAACTGCGGTGACCACCGCGTTGCCATATTGCTTCTTTAGTTCTTCGGCCTGCGCCACCGGCAGTTGCAATCCGATAGCAAGATCGTTGGTAAAGTGTGCACCCCCGATGGCGACCGACGCGGTGTAGGCGACGGCGCCCTCGAAAAAGACCGCCAAGTCTGTCGAATGGGCGCCGATGTCCATGACGCACACGCCAAGCTCGCGCTCGTCGGCTGAAAGTGTGCATTCGGCGGCGGCCAGCGACTCGAGCACCGCCTCCGATACTTCAAGCCCCGCGCGATTGGCACAGGTGACGGTGCTTTGCAGCGCGCTGCCGCCGCAGGTGGCGATGTGAAGCTCCACTTCAAGCCGCGCTCCCACCATGCCAACTGGATCGAAGATGCCGGCCTGCTCATCGAGGATGAATTGTCGCGGCAGCAAGTGCAGAATTTCGCGGTCAGCCGGAAGCTCGATCGCGCGGGCGCGGCCAATGGCCGAACGAACGTCCTCCGCCGTGATCTCGCGCATGCCGCGGCTCAACTGGAATCCGCCGTTCGTGTTCACGCCGCGAATGTGGGGTCCGCCGACGCCCACCACGCACTCGTCGATGTTGGCGCGGGCTACGCGCTCAGCCTGCTCATTCGTCGCGCGCACCACTTTCGCCGCGGGCGCAAGCTCTGCAATCAGTCCTTTGCGCATTCCTGCTGACGGCGTCACGCCGTGCCCGCGATAGCGCAACACGTTCTCGTTCACGTCGGCGGCCAGAACGCGCGTCCACGCACTGCCGATGTCGAGCACCACTATCAGGTTTTCCTGCTTCTGGCCCATGCCGCTCACCCACCCTGCGCCACGACCGCTGGCGACGGCTTCGGGGAGCGCGAATTGCTTCCCGAGGTAGTCGCGGCCGGACGGGTTGTGGAAGCGCGCCTCTGTATAGATTCAAGAGTCGTCCGCTTCAGTGTGTTCGCTGCAGTCGTCCGCTTCTGTGGGGCCGCATGTTTCTTGTTCGAAGTCGGCTTGCTCTTTTTCGCCGCTAAACTTTTCCCTGCCGAGCTCCCCGCAGGCGAGCTTTTCGCCGCTGAGTTTTTCGGCGCTGGTCCAGTCATCGGCGAAGCGCCCCCGGACGCAGTGCTCGGCAAATTCGTTGGCGTTCCAGCACCGCCGTTCGAAGTCTCCGCAGTTTCCTTGCCGGAGGCCATCTCCAGCACGACCTGATCCTCGTAACGCAAATCAACCGCCGCAAGGTTCGGATACTGCTGGCGCCACTCCGCGATGTGCGCCTGGTAGCGCTCGTACCGGTCGAGAAAATGATCCTCGCCGAGGTGCGCCAGAATGTCTGCGCCCTGCTCAGGCATCAGCACACGCGCGTCTTCCGGATCGGTGAGGTCAATCTCGGAGATCTGCTCGGAGTTGTGCTTACCGTCGGCGTCCAGCTCCGCCATCATGCGCATGTACACTTCCATGCGCTCCTTGCGCGAGTCGGCCGAATCGCCAGCGTCGATGCCCGTCAAAACTGGAAAAGAGTAATGGTGCTTGGCCATGGTTTCCGGCGCCATATTCAGCAGCACGCCGTTGGCATCCACAAGCCCGATTTCCTCGCGATGCCGCGTAAAGGCAACCGGCTGCCGCTCCACCACTGCGACTCTAATCTGATCGGGCAACACACGCATCACCGTGGCCCGCTCGACCCACGGAATCTGCTCAAGCTGCTTGCGCCGTACATCGATGGGAACGAAGAAAATGTTGCGGCCCATATCCTCGCCAAAGACAGGCATCATGTCCGCGCGGCTCACCTCGGTGAGGCCCGTTGCCTGAATGTCTTCGCTCCCTGCAATGCGGAATCGCGGATCGCGCTCGAGCGTGTGGCGAATCATCACAACTGAGGTCGTGAACGCGCCGAGCACGACGAGCGCACTTGCCGAAAGAAGGACGCGACCCACTGTCGAGGCCGGCCGCCACCAGGGGCGTTTGGATTTTCCGAATCGATCTGCTGTCGGCCGTAGAACTCCGTCGCCGTCCGGATCGTCAAACTCGAGCGGCATGCCGGGTCCCCGCCTGCCCGCCGCGCCGGGCCGAAAATGTCCCGCTAAAGGAGAATCGTCCCGAGTGCGCCGCGATCGAATCTCGGCGGGCGGGTCGTCCCCCACAAGGTGGGCCGGTTTGTGTTATTTCCTTGATTCGTCACGGCTGAGCGGGTCGTGAGAGTCGCCAGATTTCACTATAGCCCGCGCTGAGTTGCGAGTTTTCAATGAGATGAACGGGGGTATCCGTGGGGTTACGGGCGGAAGTGGAAAACACGGTACGGAAGAGCGGCGCAGCGAAGAACAGCGGAGGTCGGCTCAGACAGTTATATAATGCTTTACATATAACGCACCCCGTTATATCATGGAATTGCAGGCATGATTCAGTCCTTCAAGGACGGGGATACAAAGGAGCTCTATGAAACGGGCTCGAACAAACGCTGGTCTGCAATTCAGATCGTCGCTCGACGCAAGTTGGACCAGATTGAAGCGGCAATTAACTTGAGCGATTTGCGCGTCCCGCCAGGCAACCGGTTAGAAGCCTTAAAGGGTGATCGCGCCGGACAGCACAGCATCAGACTCAACAATCGGTACCGCGTTTGCTTTATCTGGAAGGTTGACGGAGCGTATGCGGTGGAGATTACGGATTACCACTAAAGAATAGCTAAGGAGCGGCAACGTATGACCATCAATAAGCCAGCTTCGGGATGGAACCTTCAGAGGATCAGCACGCATCCGGGCGAGATGTTGCGCGAAGAATTCCTCGTCCCGCTTGGCATCACGCAGAACGCCCTGGCCTTGAAGATCCGCGTGCCGGCTACGCGGATCGGTGACATCGTCCATGGCAAGCGCGCAATTACTCCGGACACCGCGCTGCGGTTGGCTCGTTTTTTCGGCAACAGCCCGGAGTTCTGGTTGAACCTTCAGCAGATGCATGACCTCTCGAAGGCACGGCTGGAGCTGAAAAAGACGATCGAGCGCGACGTTGAAGCGTACGCGCAGGCGTAAGCCCCGATCCCGGAAGCGGCACGAACGCTCACGACCATTGCAAAGTCTGCACCGAGTCCGCAGGCAGCTCCACTTCGAGAGCGCTCGATCCCAGAACCAATTGAATCTGCCTTTCTTCGCCGCTATTCGTGAGCACGACCACCACGCTTCCGTCCGGATTGCGGAAGCCGACGTGAGACTCGCCGCCTGTTGCGGGCTGCGCTTCGCTGTCACCCACTCCATTGGTGTGGAAGACCATGGCTCCCCGCCGTACGTGTTTCGAGTAATGCGCCATCGCCCAGAACCGCGGGTTGCGCGTGATCTCGTGGGTCCCACTTTCCACTGTGATGATGCCGGTCGCTGGACCGGTCGGCGGATTCTCCGGATCCGGATGACCGATGTACGGAGTTCCATTTTCATCGAGCGCCAGATTCCACACAGTGAGCGAACGCGCCCAGTTTCTGAAGACGCTGTTGGCCCACTCAGCCCAATGCGTCCATCCCGCCAGATTGCGCGAGCCCGACGTGCCGGACGAATCGGGATCGCGCAGCGGTCCGCCCTCGGTAAAGTACGCGCTCTTCTGCGGAAAAGCATCGTGCACTATCGACATCCCAGAAGGTTCGCCCGCGTATCCGTGCCATGCCACGCCGTCAATGAACTGATAAGCTGCCGGATTGCTCAGCTCGCCAATGGCGCGGCCCCACAAATTGAAGTTGTGGTCCAGAATCCAGATTCTTGTCGTGCAGCCCGCGCTCCGCATCAGAGGACCGAGATACTTCCGCACAAACAGAATTTCATCTTCCTGGGACCACTGGCACGCGGGATATCGGCCATCCACGGCAGTGTCGACCTCGTTCTGCATCGTGATCGCATCGATGGTCACGCCTTCGGCCTTGTATGCGTCGAGGAACTTGAGTATGTACCGCGAATAGGGCTCCAGCGAGCTCTTGCGAATCGTACCGCCAAGCATGGAACGGTTGAATTTCATCCATCCCGGCGGACTCCATGGCGAGGAAAAAAGAAACAAATCCGGATTAAGCTTGCGCGCGTCGCGGAGAACGGGAAGGATGTACGTTTTGTCGTGATCGATTGAAAACTTCTTGAGTTCAGGATCGTCCTCATCGCTATCGTCAAAGCTGTACATCGACCGCGAATAGTCGCTCGACCCGATACAGGTTCGGCAAACATTCAGCGCCATCTCGCCGGGATCGAAGATCTCGTGCATCAAGGCTGCGCGGTCGTCGTCGCGAAGCTGGCTGAGCAGATAGCAAGACGCGTCCGTGAGCGCCGCGCCGAAACCAAGAATCTCCTGACGCGTAGCTGCCGGGTCAAGCGCAATCGCATCGGGTGCAACCTGACCCGCGGGCTTCCACGCAAGAGCATTGCCGGGCGCATGCCGCCGATCACGAAAGGTGCTCCAAACCTGAACCGGCCCGGAAGCCTGCGCCGTATCGGCCCAAGCTGGAATCGTCTTTAATACAGCCGACGCGACAGCCGTGGCCGACGCTGCCTTCAAAAATCCTCTGCGTGTACTCGCCCCCATTTTCAATGTCTCCCCAAACGCGCGTGCGCTTGCGGGCATGATTCTAGCACCGCCTTGAGAAGGAGTGGAGGCGGGTGAGACAGAGAATGGTGAGCAGAAAATTACGGATCAACGCGCAGAGGCTTCCAGCGCTGCGAGAATCTGCGGAGCCAATTGGCTTACACTGCCCGCGCCGAGCGTCAGGATCAGGTCGCCATCGCGTGCATTTGCAGCCACCACGCTAACAGCGGTCGCGAACTCCGGCGCGAATTCCACACGCGGGCCGCCTATCTCATTTCTGATGCGTTCGGCCAGCCGCTCAGCGGTAACGCCGGGAATCGACTCCTCGCTCGCAGCGTAGATCGGCAGGATCACAACAGAATCGGCGTCGCCAAATGCGCCGCCGAATTGCTCCAAAAGATCCGCGGTACGCGAGTACCGGTGCGGCTGGAAGACAACGTGAATGCGCCCGCGGCAGCATTCGCGCGCCGCGCTGAGAGTGGCGCGAATCTCGGTGGGGTGATGGCCGTAGTCATCGACCACTGTAACCCCGCATGCAGCTCCGCGATTCTGAAAGCGGCGGTCGACGCCGCGAAAGTTCGCGAGCCCTTCTGCAATCTTCTCCTGCTGCATTCCGAGTTGCCGCGCAATGGCAACAGCCGCCGTGGCATTGAGCACGTTATGCCGGCCCGGCACATGGAGCTCAAACGGACCGAGCGGATCCGCGCCGGTGTAGACCTGAAAACGCGAGAAGCCGCTTCCCTGCCCAGAATTCTCCTGACCTGATTCGAATCTCGGCGATTTTTCTGAATCCAGAAGCTCCACCCGATAGTCGGCTTCAGCGGCCATGCCGTACGTGAACACGCGTCTGCGCACGCGCGGCAGAACTCCCTTGAGCAGCGGATTGTCGATGCAGGCCGTCACCGCGCCATAAAACGGAACGCGATCCATGAAGTCGATAAAGGCGCGTTCCACATCGGCCATGTCGTGATAACAATCCATGTGCTCGCGATCGAGATTGGTGACGACCGCGAGGATCGGTGAGAGCTTGAGAAACGAGCGATCGCTCTCGTCGGCCTCCGCCACGAGATACTGCGTGGTGCCCAGGCGCGCGTTCGAGCCGAGCGCATCCACGCGCCCGCCGACGACAACCGTAGGATCGAGGCCGCCTGCCGCAAGCACCGCAGCCACCATGGACGTAGTCGTCGTCTTGCCGTGCATGCCGGCAATCGCGATGCCGTATTTGAGGCGCATCAGCTCGGCAAGCATCTCCGCGCGCTGAATCACGGGAATCTTTTTGGCCTGCGCCTCGAGCACCTCGGGATTATTCGCGTGCACAGCGGAGCTGGTGACCACAACTGTCGCGCCGGCGACGTTCGCCACGTTGTGACCTTCGTAAATCGTGGCGCCCAATTGCGCCAGGCGATCGGTCACCGCGCTGCGCTTCAAGTCTGAGCCAGAGACCTCCAGCCCCAGGTTGAGCATGATCTCGGCAATGCCGCTCATGCCGATGCCGCCGATGCCGATGAAGTGCGCGTGCTGCGAGGTAGCAAACATGGGGGTGAAGGTTCAGGGTAGCAGACAGACAGTGATCAGCGATCAACGGTCAGTGATCAGTGAGCAGTAGCCTGCGGCAATGGGTCAGCGCACGTCGACCAACAGGCGGGAGGCAGAAACCGGGGCGGTTTACTTTCGCCTTACACGTTGAAGCTGGTTGGCGATCACAGATGCGGGATGCATCGCGAAGAACCTGACCACTGATCACCGACCACTGTCCACTGTTCTCACTCCGGCAGCTTGTACTCGAATTCGTACAAGTGCTGACCGTTCTCCACGCGGATGGTGAACGTGCCCTCGATGCCCTTAAGCTCGCCTGTGCCCGATCCCGGCACCGCGATCACCTGCATGCTCGGGCCTGTGCCATCCATCGTGGCAAAGTGCTGCAAGGCGAAGCTGCCGCGCTTGCCGTTAAGCGTGCCCGTCACCGATTCGATGGCCACGTATCCCGCCGCGCCCTGTTTGGGATCGCCGCCCGTAAACATTTCGCCGATGGTCGACGCTTCCAGGTCGCCGCGGATCGTCTTGTTGATCGAAAACCGTCCGACTCCTTCAACCGGCGCGGGTGAGAGGGGATGAATGTCGACGGTAAATGTGCCACGGGCATTAGGCATTGGGAACTCCTCGTTTGAATCAGGCGCCGCTTGTGCGGCGCGAACACTGCCCCGCGAAGCGTAGCTCCGGGACCGGCTAAATTTCAGAATATCGCGCTCGCGCGCATCGCGCATTGATCGGCAAAAATCGCGAAACATGAACACGAATCCGCCAAAAAGTTGCGCACCTTTATTTTCGCTCCGTTCCGCAACCTTCTTCTGCGCTGGTGTTTGACATGTGCAGAAGGGCAAGCCAAAAAGGAGCAGCAAGACGCAAGCTCCAAGGTGGTGGCGAGCCGAGCCGGACTTCGAAAGCGGTCCGCGCAGAATGGAGGGAATATGGGCAGCATGAAGAAGTTGGTATTAGGAGCAGCATTGGCAGTGGGAGCGCTGGCCATGACCGCGGCGCCAGCCCAGGCAGCTCGAATCGGATTCTATGTTGGTGGCGCACGCGCGGTAGCCATTCCGGCATGCCCAGGACCCGGATACGTATGGGTAGGCGGCTATTGGGATAACGGCTACTGGGTCCCGGGCTACTGGAACTTCGTCGGGGTCCGCTTCGGTGGCCCTATCATCCGCGGCGGCGTGGTCTTTGGCCATGGACCGGGATTCTATCGCGGCGGCTTTTACCGGGGTGGTTTTCGCAGGTAGCTCCGCCTTCTGCTGCCTGCAGACCGGTTCCTGAGTTGTTGTAGCCCTTTCTGACTTTGTAAAAGGTGGCTCTTTTTCGATGAAAGAGCCACTGGAGTGCAATCGATTCGGTCGACAGTAACTCAGGAACCGGTATAGCGGCCTCTCCCAACCGGAGAGGCCGTTTTTTTAGGTCGTTCGGCGGTTTCACGCGTCCTATATGGTGGGGTGAAAGCGCTGCAGGCCCGCGCCGGCGTCCATTCAGCGTAACCCCAAAGGTTCTTGCGTTTTAAGGCGATACGAAGCATCCTTTAACCGGACCGCAACAAATTGGCCCAAACGCTGTTTACAGAGTTGAAGGCTGGCCATAAGACGAAATAAGACAGGCCAGGAAGTGCTGAACCGGAGGCGGCTCCGGGGCTCGATCCAAGAAAAGGAATGGACGAGACAGCACAAGGAGGATTCATGAAGAAGCTCTGGTTGGTGCTGTTGGCTGCGCTTGTGGTTCTGCCGTTCGCCGCTGTTCCGGCGAGCGCCCAGGTCGGAGTAGGAATCGGCGTCGGCCCGGCAGTGGTCGATCCCGGCTATTACGGGTATGACGGTCCCCCGGCTTGTTCGTGGGGCTACTATCCTTATTACCCGTATGCTTGCGCTCCTTACGGTTATTACGGACCTAGCTGGTTCTACGGCGGCGTTTTTATCGGTGCGGGACCCTGGTACGGGTGGGGACGGCGCGGCTGGGGTGGCTATCGCGGCGGTTATGGCTACGGACGCGGCGGATACGGTTACGGGCGCGGCGGGTACGGCTACGGCGCACGCGGCTACGCGGGACGCGGATACGCAGGCGGCGGACATGCCTACGCCGGTGGCGGCTTCGCCCACGGCTACAGCGGTGGTGGCGTAGCGCACGGATATAGCGGCGGTGGTGGTGGATTCCACGGTGGTGGTGGCGGCTTCCATGGCGGAGGCGGCGGCCACGGCGGTGGTGGACACCGGTAATGATGGCTTAAAACGGACGATGGAAGTCCGCTGATCGATGACAAAGGCCCGCTTGCTTCGGCAGGCGGGCCTTTTTTTTGCTACTGTGGCGGAGAATCAAGGACCATTCGAACCTAAGCGCCGGCCAAGATTCTTGCCGATCAGATCTGGCAACCGATCTCCCAGTGGTGCCCAAAGGGATCAACGACGCGACCAACACGCCACCCGTGGCCCTCGGCAACGGCGTGGACAACCACGGCGCCAGCGGCACAGGCCCTTGCAAACAGTGCGTCGGGGGCAGGGTCGGTAATCAGCATGCGAAAACTCGATCCTTTGAGGGTCTCTGGGCTGAAATTGCCGTGCTCAGGAGATTCATCGCTCACCCAGAACTCTGAGCTGCCCAGTGAGAGACGAGCGACGACGCCACCCCGCCCCTCATGCCGGTAAATCTCGACCACGCCGAAAGCGCTCTTGTAAAACTCAACAGCTTTGAGACTCTCTCGGACAAAGAGCCACGGCGCGGCAGAACGCTGCACATCGGACATGCAGCTAGTATAGTTCGATCGATTTCTTGAAGGACGGCGAGATTTTCACCGCGCAGCTAGGTCAATTTCCTTGCCATCTCCGCCAGCCTGTCCGCAATTCGCTCCGCCGCGCCGGGATGCGCCTGCGCGCGCGCCGCTGCAGCCATTGCGGCCAAACGCGCCGGATCGCCGATCAGCCCGGCGAGAATCCAGAGCAACTTGTCGGGAGTGCCAAGATCTTTTTCTTCGAGCATGACGGCGGCGCCGGCTGCCGCCATGGCTTCGGCGTTGCGGCGTTGATGCTCATCGGTCGCGGCGGCGAACGGGATCAGCAACGCGGGCTTGGCGGCTGCTGCCTCCTCGGCCACAGTGGAAGCCCCGCTCCGCGACATGACCAGATGCGCGCGAGCAAACTCTGCTGCCATCTTGTCGAGAAACGGCCGCACCACCCAGCGCGTCGGATCCGCTCCACTGGCTTTATAAGCGGCGTGAGTGGCTACAAAGTGGCGCTCTCCGCTCTGGTGCAGGACCGTAAGGCCGGGTACCGCCTCAAGCAGAGATTTGATGATGTGCGGCAGATTCATGTTGAAGATCCGCGCTCCCTGCGAGCCGCCGAAAACGAGCAGGTGCGGCGCGCCCGCCGGCGCCTCCAATGAGAAAAACTCCTGGCGCACCGGAACGCCAGTGACTTCCGCGTTGCGGAACCATTTTGCCGCTGCGGGAAAGTTTATGGCTGCGGCTTGCACACGCTTGCCCACCAGCCGGTTGGCCAGGCCGGGCATCGCGTTGGGCTCAAATGCCATGGCCGGAATCTTGAGCCGCAATGCGGCCACCATGGCGGGGCCGGATGCATAGCCGCCGACGCCGAGGACCGCGCCGGGCCGGAACTCGCTGATCAGCCGCTTGCATTCCGCGATCGAACGCGGCAGGCCTGCCAATGTGTGCAGCCGCGTCATCAGCGAGACGCTTTTGAGCGGACCCACATCGATCAGTTTGAGCGGAAATCCCGCCTCGGGAACAAGCCGCGACTCAAGACCGCGCTCCGTTCCCACCAGGAGAACCTCAGCCCTGTGCCGCTCGACCAGCGCGCGCGCCACCGCCAGCGCGGGAATAATATGCCCGCCTGTTCCTCCGCCGGCGATTAGAATTCTTAGCTCCGCCATGCCGTTACTCTTGTTTCTGACCCTAAACGTTGGCGTTTTACTCTGCCTGCCGGCTGATATTCAGCAAAATTCCAATACTGGCCAGCGTGCAGAACAGAGAAGTGCCTCCGTGCGAGATCAGCGGCAGGGGGATGCCTTTGTTGGGAACCAGCGATAGTACAACACTAATGTTAAAGAAGGCCTGCAACAAGATCGTGATGGTAATGCCGAACGCAGCCAGCCGCGCAAAGGGGTCGCTGCATCGGAAGGCCGTGCGCAGGCCGCGCACGCCGAACATCGCAAACAGCAGCACAATCAGCATGGCGCCGATGAAACCAAGCTCCTCGGCAATGTTGGCGAAAATGAAGTCGGTCGCGGCCTCCGGCAGGTAAAAAAGTTTCTGCATTCCTTCCATATACCCGCGGCCGGTGAGCCCGCCTGTGCCCACGGCAATGAGCGATTGATAGATGTGATAGCCCGCGCCCTGCGGATCGGATTCCGGATTGAGAAAGACGAGCATGCGCGCTCGCCGCCAGGGCACCATCAGCAACAGCGCGGCCAGCGCGGGCAATGCGGCCGCGACTGCGCCCAGCAGGACCTTCCACTCCATCCCCGCCAGCACAAAAACCATGGCGGCAACACCTGCCAGCACCAGCGCGGTGCCCAGGTCAGGCTGGGCAGCCACCAAAACGATAAAAAGCCCTGGAATGACCGCCGCCGGAAGGAGAGTCTGCTTCCAGTCGCGCATCGAGCCCAGCCGCGCGTGCAGGAACCACGCCAGAAACAGCACCAGCACCGGCTTGGCAAGCTCCGAGGGCTGAAGCGTGAAAAAGTTGCCAAAGCGAATCCAGCGATGCGTGTGGTGCGAGCCGGGCATGAGAAAAACCAGCACCAGCAGAATCACTGTGATGGCGAGCGCGGGATAGATGAACCGCGGCGATTTGTAGCGGCTCACGTCCAGGTGCATCAGCACGAGCATGGCCAACACGCCAACCGCGGCCCACACGGCCTGCGTCAGGATGAAGGTGTAAGCCGAGTGATACTTCTCCTGATCGACCACAGCCGAAGCCGAGAAGACCATCACCAGCCCGGCGACCACCAGCACCAGCGTGGTGAAGAACAGCCATTTATCAACGCCAACCCGCTTTGCCATATCCCCTTATTCGTCCTGCTTCGGTTTCCAATCTTTCTGGTCCGCAACAAGCTGTTTGAATGCGCGGCCGCGCTCTTCGTAATTCTCAAACTGATCGAAGCTCGAACAGGCCGGCGCCAGCAACACCACGTCATCGGGCCGCGCGGCCTTTGTTGCCGCGCTCACTGCGTTTGCCAGGGTGGTGCACGAGTGGATCGGCACCACGCCGCGCAGGTGCGACTCGATCTTGGCCGCCGCCGCACCAATGGTATAGACCGCGCGCACCCGCTCGCGCAGCAACGGCGCCAGCGTCGAATAGTCCGAGCCCTTGTCCTTGCCCCCCAAAATCAAATGAATGCCGCCCTTGAACGATGCAACGGCCTTGGCGGTTGCATCCACGTTGGTGGCCTTCGAGTCGTTGTAGTAATCAACGCCATTGATCGTTGCAACGAATTCTAGCCGATGCTCGACGGCACGGAAGTCTTCAATGGCGCGCGCAATCGTCGTTGAAGACGCTCCCGCCAGTCGCGCTGCGCACACCGCCGCCAGCACGTTTTCAACGTTGTGCTCGCCTTTGAGCGAGATTTTGCTGAGCGGCATGACCGTCTCCGTCGCTGCGCCCGGCGCGGGCCGATACATCACACTTCCGTTCTGCGCCCACGCGCCACGGCTCACTTCGTGTTTCGCCGAGAACCAGTAAACCGGCGCCTTCGAGCGTGCCCCAGCTTCGGCGGTGCGAGGATTGTCTGCGTTTAGCACGACAAAGTCATTTGCGTCCAGCAAGGCGAAGATGCGCTCCTTGGCAAGCGCATAGTTCTCGAAGGTCCCATGCCGGTCTAGGTGATCGGGCGTGATGTTCAGAATGACCGCGATCTTCGGGTGGAACTCTTCCGTGCTCTCCAGCTGAAAGCTTGAAACTTCAAGCACTGACCACGTGTCGTCCGTGCTCTCGTCGATCAGCCCCACCACGGCCACGCCGATGTTTCCCGCGACGAGCGTCGGATAGCCCGACTCTTTCAGAATCTCGCCGGTCAGCGCCGTCGTCGTCGTCTTCCCGTTCGATCCCGTGATGGCCAGAATCTTGCCCTTGAGGAATCTTGCTGCAAGCTCCAGCTCGCCGATCACCGGCCGGCCGAAGTTTCGGGCCTGCACCAGTTCCGGCGTATTCAGCGGCACTCCCGGGCTCACCACAATCAGATCCTGTCGGCGGAAGGTCAACAGGCCGTGCCCGCCGGCCTCCACCATGATTCCTTCGTCGAGCAACGCTGGGATCTCCTTGGCCAGCGACTCGGCCGAACGAATATCGGAGACCGTGACCTGTGCGCCCTTGCGGCGCAAAAACAGCGCCGCGGCCAGTCCCGACTTTCCCAGGCCCACAACCAGAACCTTTTTGCCCTTCAATTCCATCGTCGATTCCTATCGGCTGGCGCAATAACTTTATTGTGCACCGCTGGGGATGCGGCGTGCGGCTGCTAACGCAATTTCAGTGTCGTGAGTGCAAACAATGCAAACACCAGGGCGCCAATCCAGAAGCGCGCGATCACCTTTGACTCGCTCCAGCCCAACTGTTCGAAATGGTGGTGCAGCGGCGCCATTTTGAAGATTCGTTTCTTGCGCAGCTTGTAGCTGCCTACCTGCAGAATGACCGAAACCGCTTCCAGAATGAAGATGCCGCCGATAAACGGCAGTAACAGCTCCTGCCGGATGATGATCGCCACGGTGCCAATAGCCCCGCCCAGCGCCAGCGAGCCCACATCGCCCATAAAGATCTCTGCCGGGTGCGCGTTGTACCAGAGGAAGCCAATGGACGCGCCCACCATCGACCCGCAAAAAATCGTCAGTTCGCCTACCAGGGGCATGCGCTGCAGTTCGAGGTAGTCGGCGAAGACCACGTGGCCGCTGATGTATGTGAGCACCGCGAGCGCGGCGGCGGCGATGATGGTGCAGCCGATGGCGAGGCCGTCCAGCCCGTCAGTGAGGTTTACAGCATTCGATGTGCCCACCAGCCAAAGCACAACCCACACCGCGAAAGGGACAAACGCGAAGAGAGCCATGTGCGGAAGCGTCGCCGGCCAGTGATGCCACAAAAGATCGGGGCGCAGGCTCTTGATGAAGGGCACTGAGAGCCTTGTGGAAAACATGTCGAATTGGTTCAGCACAATCAGAGCTACGGCGACCAGCACTCCGGCCAGTCCCTGCCATAGCAGCTTGGCGCGCGGCGTCAGGCCCAGGCTGCGGCGCTGAACCACTTTAATGTAGTCATCGGCAAAACCGATGGCGCCATACGCAAGCGTGGAGAAAACCACCGCCCACACCAGCGGATTCGCTGGGTCAGACCACAACACCGTGGGCAGCAGAATCGCGATCACGATCAGCACGCCACCCATGGTTGGCGTGCCCGTCTTTTTCAGGTGCGACTGAGGGCCGTCCTCGCGCACAAACTGGCCGATCTGGAACTCCCGCAGCTTCTGAATCACATACGGCCCGATGAAAAGCGCAATCAGCAGCGCCGTGAGCGAGGCAAACGCAGTACGAAAAGTCAGGTAGCGGAAGATCCGAAACGGATGGAAGAACGGAAACAGCTTTTCGTAGAGCAGCCAGTAAAGCAAGGAGCCTCCGCAGCCGTTTTGAGGCGGGAATTCAGCTTGATTCTACAGGGCAGACGTGAGACGCATGAAGATTCGACGCACGAAGTCGTATCCGAAAAGTACTACCCAAGCCCGAGAAAGACCGCGAGCGATCGGTCGACCGCCTTGAGTGTTCGCAAATCCAGTTCGCCAAATGGAACGCCCGCTTTGTCACGCGGAATCGTATGCGCCTTGTCCACTATGATCTGAGAAGGCGCACGAAGACCATTTTTCCGCGACGGATCAACGGCGATTCGGAATGTCTCGATCGGTCGCAGCTCGCTTGTGACGGGCAGAATTGTTACGGAAGGATGCTGCGCGAAAAGGTCCGATTGAATCACTAACGCTGGCCGAGGTTTTCCGTATGCTCCCGCCAGAACCACGGGAATTAGGTCGCCACGCTTCACACCCAGCCGTCCGTGTCAGCGACCTCTGCTATCCACGCCAGTGTTTCGGTCTCGAGGGGATCGTTCGTTAACGATAAGGACTCGCGCTCACACTTCATGCGGAAACTCTCCGAGGAAGTGTCTGGCAGCCAAATTTGCACTGGCCTTAGCCCGGCGGCACGGAGTTGCTCTCGATGCTTGCGGACGCGTTGTGTGATTGCAGAACCTATCATCAGATCCATGTTACATGAAACATTCTACATCATATCGATGTTTCATGCGACATAGATTTTGCGCATTATTTTGTTGGGGTTACGGTCAATATTTTTCCAGGGGCGCTGCAGCGCAGCCAGTTGTGAACACGAGCTAGAAGAAGGTAGGCAGGAGGCGAAGCCTTCAACGAAGAGTTAAGAGCTGATTGCTAAAGGCTCGCCTTTCGCTACCGCGTCTTCGCCACTTCTTCAACCGTGACTGGATCTAAGAAAGGCATCTGAGCACGGAGTGCCTTGCCGACGATTTCCACCGGGTGCTTCGCCTCCGCCTCGCGGAACGCCATGAACTCCTTTTTGCCGGAATTCTGATCGGCGAGGAACTTCTTCGCGAAGGTCCCATTTTGAATCTCGGCAAGAATCTGCTTCATCGCCTTCTTGCTTTCCGCGCCGATCACACGCGGACCTGAAACGTAATCGCCGTATTCGGCCGTGTCCGAAATCGAGTAGCGCATGTAAGCAAGTCCGCCGCGATAAATCAGGTCAACGATCAGCTTCAGCTCATGCAGGCACTCGAAGTAGGCGCTCTCGGGCTGGTAGCCTGCCTCGACGAGCGTTTCATATCCCGCCTTGATCAGCGCGCTCACCCCGCCGCACAGCACCGCCTGCTCGCCGAAGAGATCCGTCTCGGTCTCTTCCTTGAACGTGGTCTCGAGAGCCCCCGCCCTCGTGCAGCCGATGCCCTTCAAATAGCTCAGACTAAGCGCATGCGCATTTCCCGTCGCGTCCTGGTGCACGGCGATCAGGCCCGGTACGCCGCCGCCTTCAATGAAGACCTCGCGCACGCGATGGCCGGGCGCCTTGGGCGCGGCCATGCCCACGTCGATGCCCGCTGCCGGCACGATGGTCTTGAAGTGGATGTTGAAGCCGTGCGCGAACATCAGCAGCTTGCCCGCGCTCAAGTTCGGCCCGATCTCTTCGGCATACAATTTGGCCGCGGTCTGGTCAGGAACCAGCACCATGATGACGTCGGCCCACTTGGTGGCCTCGGCGACGGTGGTCACTTCAAGGCCCGCCTTTTGCGCCTTGGCAATCGATTTCGAATTCGCCGCCAGGCCCACCTTTACCTGCACGCCCGAATCTTTCAGGTTGAGAGCATGCGCATGTCCCTGCGAGCCGTAGCCAATGATGGCCACCTTCTTTGCCTGGATCAGGGTGAGGTCGGCATTGTTGTCGTAGTAAGTCTTCGCCATTGTCTTGTTTGTTCTTCCTTTTTCCTGAATTTTTAGCTGTTCAACTGAACCTGCTTGTCATCCCCACGCCGCCGTGCGACCGAACGATCTGCGATGCCTTTCCAACATGGGCCACCGGCAGAGCGCGGCTTGAGTGACGACCTTCTGATTCCTCTAATCCACTTCGCCAGCTACGCTCTCTTCGGCGGGCTCGACTTCCTCTGCTGGTTCGACCACTCCCATCGCCTTGACCACACTGCTCACGTGATGTCCACGCCGCATGGTCATCTTTCCGCTGCGGCAAATCTCCAGGATTCGACCCTCGTCTTCGCGCAGCACCTCGATGAGCCCTTCAATCTTGCTCTCCACGCCGGTCATCTCGATCATCAGCGACTCTGAAGTGAGATCGACGATGCGCGCCCTGAACACCTCGGCCAGATCGAAAATCTGCGCGCGGTTGCGCGGTGTCGCTGCCACTTTGATCAACGCCAGTTCGCGCGTCACCGACGGCGCCTGCGCAATATCGTCCACGTCCACGACATTCTCAAGCTTGAAAAGGCTGGCGCGGATCCGGTCTCCTGCCTCCGACGACGCCTCACACACCAGCGTTAGCCGCGACAGGCCCGGCCGCTCGCTCCGCCCCACCGTCAGCGAATTGATGTTGATGTTCAGGCGCCGAAACAGCGACGCCACACGCGTCAGCACGCCCGGACGATCTTCAACGTATGCAACGAATGTATGCAGCATGACTATTTCCCTTTCGCTACCCCTTCACCCAGTTCGACCGCCAGCGCTCTCAGCGCACTGGAAAAAGCCTCGGCATGTGCGGCGTCCACTAGCTGCTGTCCGAGATTCCCCACATCCCGACCGGCGTTTCCCTTGTTGAGTTGTGGCGCGAGCGTCTTTCGCGCGATTTCTGCTCTTGGGTTGGATACATTTAGTAGCTCAAGCGCGTGCTCAGCGACGAGGATCTCGAAAGCTGCTCTCGCGATCAATACTTTAGCCATCGGAATCGGATGTTCCTTGGAGCCGATGTTACTCTCAAGCTCCTCCGGCGGGACGTTCATAACATCCTCCTGAAGTCTTGTAGCACCCCAGTTGGTCCAACCATCGATAAGACTTCGTGACTGTTTCTCAATGATCATTGGCCTCGCCATCAACTCAACTCGATATCCATTGGCATACACTGCCATCTCTGGAAGAGACAGGCTACTCACCCATCGATTGTTGCTGCCAACACCCTCGTTTAACCGGGCAGTTATGTACTCAATCATCTGCCTAGTTAGCGGCGACTCACCCTTCCACCACCGCATCACTTTCAGCCACTTATAGGCCTTCCACAGCAGAAGTGTAAGCAGTGCTGCCAAGAATGCATAAGTGATTCCAAAGATGAAGTAAAGAACCACAAATCCCACCGCGATGAATGCGTATGCGCGAAACTCGATCTTCGACTCGACGCTCATTCGACGCAATCTCCAACACTTGATATAGGCCGCGATCTCTGATCTCTGTTCTCTTATCTCTGCCTACTCTTCCAGCGGATCGTGTTCGGGCCGCCGAATCATCTCGTGCAACGCGCTGCCCGCGGGAATCATCGGGTACACCGAATCTTCCTTCTCGACCAGAAAATTCAAAAGGTACGCGCCCTGCGCCGAGCGCGCCGCTTGCACGGCAGCCTCAACTTCGCTCCGCTTGCGCACCGCGCATCCCGGAATGCCGTGCGCATCGGCCAGCTTTACAAAGTCGGGGCTCACCAGTGGTGTGGCCTCGTAGTTGCGCTCATAGAAAAACTCTTGCCACTGCCGCACCATGCCAAGGTACCCGTTGTTAATCACGGCGATGTTGATCTTGATTTTTTCCTGGACAATGGTCGCCAGTTCAGCCGCCGTCATCTGGAATCCGCCGTCGCCGGCCACGACCCACACTTCTTTTTCCGGGCACGCTACCTTGGCTCCGATCGCCGCGGGCAGAGCGAATCCCATCGTACCCAGGCCGCCGCTGGTAATCAGCGTGCGCGGCTGTTCGTGCTTGTAATACTGCGCCTCCCACATCTGGTGCTGGCCCACGTCGGTCACGATGATGGCGCCGCCGCCGGTCATCCGCCACAGGTCATGCATCACGTGCGCCGCGTACAGGTGCCCGGAGTCAGGAAGGTTCTTGATGTCGTGCACGGAAACCGCGCCCTTGCTTGCATCGATACTCTTCAGCCACGCACCGCCATCGCGACCTGAAATGCGCGGCAGCAATTGCTCCAGCACCTCGCGCAAGTCGCCAACCAGCGCCACGTCCACCTTTACATTCTTATTGATCTCCGCCGGATCCACTTCGATGTGAATCTTCTTGGCCTTCTGCGCGTACTCGGTCAGCTTGCCCGTCACGCGATCGTCAAAGCGCATGCCGCACGCAATCAGCAGATCGGCTTCCTGGATGGCGTGATTCACCCACGACTCGCCGTGCATGCCCATCATGCCCAGGCACAGCGGATGCGATGCGGGAAATCCACCCAGTCCCAGCAAAGTAAGCGCCACGGGAATCTGCGCGCGCTCAGCCAGTGTCCGCACCTGCTCCATCGCGCCCGATTCAGTTACTCCGTGTCCGGCCAGAATCACTGGACGCTTCGAACTCCGAATCAGCTCAGCCGCGCCAGCCAGGCCCTCGTCATCGACATGCAGCATCGGGTGCGGACGATACGGCTTCGGCTTGGCCGCTTCAAAATCGAATTCTGCAGAAACTTGCTCCGCGTCTTTCGTAATGTCGACCAGCACCGGCCCCGGCCGCCCCGAGCGCGCAATCTGAAATGCGTGACGAATCGTCGGCGCGATATCTTCTGCCTTGTTCACCAGAAAATTGTGCTTGGTCACAGGCAGCGTAATGCCGGTAATATCTACTTCCTGAAACGCGTCGGAGCCCAGCAACTTGGAAGAAACATTCGCGGTAATGCACACGATCGGAATCGAATCGAGCATCGCGGTCGCAATGCCCGTGACGAGATTCGTCGAGCCAGGCCCACTCGTCGCAATCGCGACGCCGACCTTGCCGGTCGCTCGTGCATAGCCGTCGGCCATGTGTGCAGCGCCTTGCTCATGGCGCACCAGCACGTGCCGCACGGGAAATTTGCGCAGCGCGTCATACGCCGGAAGAATCGTTCCTCCGGGATACCCGAAGACCGTGTCGACACCTTCGCCCACCAGCGTAGCCCAGATGATCTCCGCGCCCGTCAGCCGAGTAGGCGGTGTCAAGTGCGCATGGGTATCTGCCGCGTTTGCCACCGGCGTAATCGCGTTCGCCGCAACCGTGCTCCCGTTCCCATCGTGCGCTTTCGTCTTCGCGTTTTCCTTGTGTCCCATAAGAACTCCTTGAGCGATGATGCTGCTGGTCGTTCTGATCTCTGACCCCTGATCTCTTGTCTCTGTTTTTACGTCGTCGCCCCTTCAGATGCCGATTTCACGCGATCCACATACTTGCGGAAGACGCCCTTCGGCCAGCGTAACGCCGGTGGCTTGAAATTCTTGAGCCGCGCCGCCATCTCTTCCTTGCTGATCTCCACGTCGAGCGTCCGCTTGGCGATGTCGAACGAAATAATGTCACCCTCGCGCACGGCCGCAATCGGGCCGCCGACAAAAGCCTCAGGCGCAACGTGGCCCGCCGTGAATCCGCGCGTCGCGCCGCTGAATCGCCCGTCGGTAAGCAGCGCCACCTGCGCGCTCAGTTCAGCGTTGGACGAGATTGCCGCTGTCACCTGCAGCATCTCGCGCATGCCCGGTCCGCCCTTTGGCCCTTCGTAGCGAATCACCACTACATCGCCGGGCTTGATGCCGCCGGCCTGCACAACCTTGAAGCAGTCTTCTTCAGAGTCAAACACGCGCGCGGGGCCGCGATGGTCATACTTGCCCGCCGCCGCAATCTTCATCACGCAACCTTCCGGTGCGAGATTACCTTTCAGAATCACCAGCCCGCCGTTCGGCTTGATGGGCTTTTCGAAAGTGGCTATGACGTCCTGACCCGGAGTCTCTTTGGCACCCGCCGCTTCTTCGGCCAGCGTTTTGCCGCTGATGGTCAAGGCCGATCCGTCGGCATGGCCAGCATCGATCATGCGCTTTGCCAGCAACCGCGATCCGCCCGCGGCCTGGTAATCCGAAGCCACATACTTGCCTGCCGGCGTCAGAGAGCAGATATAGGGCGTGCGCGCTGAAATGACATCAAAATCGTCGATACTGAGCTCGACGCCGAGCTCGCGCGCGATGGCCAGCAGATGCAGCACGGCATTCGTAGAGCCGCCGCTGGCCGCCACGCTGGCAATTGTGTTTTCAAGGGATTTGCGGGTGATGATCTGGGAGGGCCTGCGGTTCGCGCGCACGGCATCCATCAAAATTCGACCGGCCGCGCGTGTCGCCTCAAGTTTGTTGGGCGCGGTGGCGGGAACGCCCGAGAGCTCAATGGGCGCGATGCCCAGAATTTCGGCACTCATGGCCATGGTGTTGGCGGTAAACTGGCCGCCACACGCGCCTGCGCCGGGACAGGCATTCGCTTCAAGCGCCTCAAGACCAGCAGCGTCAATCCGCCCCGCAGCGTAGGAGCCGATGCCCTCAAACACGTTCTGAATCGTAATGTCGATCTTCTTGCCGTCGGGCCCGTCGAGCTTGCCCGGCGCGATCGACCCCCCGTAAAGCATCATGCCCGGAATGTCCAGCCGGCACAGCGCCATAATGATGCCCGGCATATTTTTGTCGCATCCACCAATGCCGACGAGGCCGTCGAATAAATTGCCGCGCGCCACAAGCTCAATGGAATCGGCAATCACTTCCCGGCTCACCAGCGAAGCCTTCATGCCCTGCGTGCCCATCGTAATGCCATCGGAGATGGTGATGGTGTTGAACTCCATCGGCGTTCCGCCCGCCTCGCGAATTCCCTCTTTCAGGGCTTCGGCAATCTCGCGCAAGTGCACGTTGCAGGTGCCGATCTCGGTCCAGGTATTCGCAACGCCAATGATCGGCTTGTGCAGGTCGTCCTTCTTGAATCCTGCCCCGCGCAGATACGACCGCGCCGCCGCTCTGCTCGGCCCCTCGGTCAACGGAATACTTTGCCGCTTGCCTTCGATCGTCACGCAGTCAGTTCCTTTTGATTGCCGGCGTCAGCCACAGGCAGGCAATCGATAATTTCTTTCATCGCATTACTAAAACGAGTCCAATTTCCAAATGCTGGATGCGGCACGCAATAAGGCTCGTACGTTATGCCGGCAATGCCCATAGCTTTCCGAACCGTCGGTAATATTGCCCGCATAACCACCACCAGAGCCTTCGGTTTGTAATCGATCAGCCGTCTTGCCAACTCCGGAACAGCTTCTTCACGATGCCTGAACCGCTCCTGCCGCTCCAGCTTGTTGACCGGCGTCAGTACCAGGTCGTCAAGGTAGAAGCCCTTCTTCTTGAACTCCTCAAGAAATGTTTCCTCGGATCCTAGCGCTCTTTTCATCGCGTGGAACAGGCTGCTGTCGCCGCTGTAGAAAAACCTTCCGCTGGCCGGCGCCGATTCCCCCAAAAACAAGGTCGTAACGAGAGGTGGCCGAAAGCTCTTCCGCAACTCTTCAAAGGGTTTCATGTCAATCGGACTGCCCTTCACTTTGCCTTCAGCCAGCCTGCTTCGTCGTGCTTCGTTTCAAACGTATCCAGCGCCGCGGCGTGCCGCAGCGTCAAGCCGATATCGTCGAGCCCCTCAAGCAGGCAAAACTTCCTGAAAGGATCGATCTCGAACTTCGCC
>Ga0181535_10001852_pt1 | contig 26716 bp, 20 predicted proteins | sample PEATcosm2014_Bin_44_FD_119774 | JGI IMG/M metagenome (GOLD analysis project Ga0181535, IMG submission 119774) | Peatland microbial communities from MTU Mesocosm Facility, Houghton, MI, USA - PEATcosm2014_Bin17_30_metaG | ecosystem: Environmental > Terrestrial > Soil > Wetlands > Peat | place...
AGCTACGATGCCGGATTCGTGGATTGCTGCGCAATGCCCGCTTTGCGGAGAGAAAAGAAGCTATCTTCCATCCGAGATCTTCCGGGGCAAGCTCTCGTACAAACTCGGGGCCAGATCGGCACGATCCAGGTTGATCTGATGGGAGAAATGAAACGGGCAATCGCACGGGAGCGGAAGGATTGGGCGGAGCAAATGCAAGAGCAGGCGCGAATGAAGTCGACTCTGGTTATCGCCGCGGCGATCATCGCGGCCGTTCGTCTGGCGCGAGACCCGGATATAAGCAGCCCTTCTCCTCGTCTCACCGCCGTGGTGTCTGATAGCGTGGGCCTGGCGCGAATGATTCTTGATCGAGTAGGCCATTTGTAAGGTGGTAATCTCGGTTCATGTGCGGACGGTATGGGCGGAGAGCGGACAAGCAGCGGATCGCAGAGTGGTTCCATACCCACAATACCGATGTGTTTAACGACGAGTACTACGAGATCAACTCGACCCGCCTCGCGCCGTCGTACAACATCTCTCCGGAGAGCATTCAGCCAGTCGTGCGGCTCGACCATGACACGGGCGAACGGGTCTTGGCACTCATGAAGTGGGGTATGGTGCCGTACTGGTCAAAGACGGCCAAGGCTGCCTTCAGTTCCATTAATGCTCGCTCCGACAAGCTTGAGAGCAGCGGTGCCTGGCGAGAGCCATGGAAACATCGCAGATGCCTTATCCCCGCCAGTTTCTTTTTCGAGTGGGAGCCTCTCTCGAAGGAAGAGTTGAAACAAAAGGTGAGCAAGCCCTGGGCAGTATCGCTTGCGGACGAGCAGCTATTCGCATTCGGCGGAATTTGGGACAGATGGAAGGGCCAGGACGGCAACACGAACGAAATCATCGTCGAGAGCTTCAGCATCATCACAACGGATCCGAATGAAGTCCTGGAACCTTTCCACAACCGCTGTCCGCTGATCATCGACCCCAAGGACTATGAACGATGGCTGGCTCCGGCTGAACCCTCGCATCTGCCGATCGACCTAGTTCGAACATTTCCCGCGGAAGCAATGAAGGCATGGCGAGTGGCCAAACTCCAAGGGAATGGCCCACAACTGCTGGAACCCCTCGTCGAATCAGGGGAATCCGTTTGATCGCTCACGGCGGAGCAAAGACCAATGCGCAAAGATGCCGGGGACGGCTGTCTACTTCGATAGCGTCGATTTGCGTGGCTGGGGTTGGTACCAATAACGCAGAGCAGGCAAAGCAATAAGATGAATTGAGCAGGCCAATGTGACTCACGACGCAATCACAATTTCGCCCGGTCCGCGTCTTCGCACCGCCATGATCCTTGCCATCGTCGCGGACGCGCTCCAGATTGTTGTTTTCCCTCTCTTTGTTGCGGGCGCTGAATCGCCGATCGACGACATCCTCGACTTGGGAATGGGAGCTGTGCTGACGTACCTTCTCGGCTGGCACTGGGAGTTCCTGCCATCGTTTCTTGGCAAACTGGTGCCCGGAGTTGATCTCGTTCCTCTATGGACGTTGGCAGTTGCAAACGTCTATCGCAAGTCGAAGCGAATTGCGGTCGCCAGAGAAGGAATCAGGGCAGAGCATCCGGTTAGGGAAGACCCGCGAGGTATGTAAACAGTACCCATCGCGCCAAGGCGAAGTGCTGCCGGAAACTCAGGTTCAAACCGTCTCAAGGTGTTTCTCGAGCGCTTCCTGGACGCCAGCGGTGTCGAGATTTGCCGAAGCAAAGCTGGCGTTTAGCAACTCTTCCGGTAGCAAGAAATCCCACTTCTCTCGAATCTTGTTCAGCACAGTAGACGCGAGATCAACGGGGGCAACAGTACCGTCCTTGCGAAAGGCATCCAATACGTCGCGAACATTGGCCACGGAAGTGCCTTTTACACAAACTGCCACGCCATCATTCATGCTTCGTAAGCCACGCGCGAGAAGCATTAGAAGCAGAGTGTCGTTTACTGCGTCCCCTCTCCAGAGAACGATCTCGACGTCAGCACCCATCTGTAGCAGCCATGTGTGGTTGAGCCCAAGCCTTGCATAGTTTGCGCGCGCCTCATCGAGTAGCTTCGTTGCCGTGGGGTCTAGAAAGGGAACCGTATCGTTAGAGCCGAGGATAAGGCGCATTTCTTCCCGTACTCTGTCATGGACCATTGCACCCATGCTTCCGTCGAAGGGCGGTACGGTACCGCCGGAGGCAGGCTTGACCTCGACGGTCTTGTCTTCCTGGTCGACAGTTATTACCTCCCAGCGTCGGCCAGCGAAGATGAGGAAGCTTCCCGGTGTCAATGGCCTGTTGAGCGGCATTGAGCCAAGAGACCGGCCGGCAGTGACAATTCTGAATTCATCGCTCGAACTGAAAGCCGCATAAAAGGAGAAATGCGACGTTATCCGCTCGCCCTTCGGCGCCAGCATAATCAAGCCCGAAGGATCCTGAAATATGATCTCTTGCTCATGAAGTCTTCTTAGCAGCGAGGTGAACTGGTGCGGCGTCACCGCCTGAAAAGGGCCTGACGAACCGCAAAGCATATCCCAGAGACTTTGTGCGTATGCGCCTCCATTTTGCACCAGTAGAGCAAGCACCTGCTGCACCAAGGTGGACCCATGGATCTTCGAGGCGGAGACTGGCTCGTACCACTTGAGAAGGAGCAGCCGCACCATCGCAGCGAACGTGACTAGCCCCTCTCTAAGCATCTCGGAAAGACCCGACTTGGCCGTTAGCTCATTCTCAATGCAGTAGGAACTGAGAATCATCGGCTCGCCTGGGCGGCGGCCGGAGCGCCCCAGACGCTGACGCAAACTGGCAACCGAAGGCGGAGAACCAACTTGGACAACCCGTTTGACGGGCCCAATATCGATCCCGAGTTCAAGGGTGGTGGTACAGATAGCGGTAGCGGGACGATCAGTCTTTTTAAGAGCAGCTTCAGTCTCCTCACGGATCTCCCGGGATAGGTTTCCATGGTGTGGCCAGAATTCATTTGGCACTCCATTGTTGTCGCAGGACTGGCGCAAGGAATCTGCGTAGAACTCCACTTCGGTTCGGCTGTTTGGAAAGACGAGATTGCTTGTGCCGCGAAGCTCCTTGTACAGGCTTTCCGCGATTGAAAGCCTGGCTGGGCCAGCCGACTCACCCTCGTTGTGTTTTTCCTTTGCGCTATCCAGGACTCCTTTCACACGTACTTTGAGAGTCTGGTTGGCCGCCGCGCTGTTGACCAACTCCACAGGACAACTGCCATCGGGGCGCAGAAAAGCTTTAGCTCCGTCCATGTCCCCAAGAGTGGCGGAGAGGGCAATTCGGCAGACTCGACGGCCCACCGCCTTTTCGACTCGATGCAGGAGCGACTGAAGCTGCTTGCCGCGTTCAGTTCCCATGAACGCGTGCAACTCGTCGACCACGATATATCGCAAAGTCACCAGCATCCCACCCAGACCGTGCCCTCGCCGCATGAGCATGGCTTCTAGAGACTCGGGTGTGATGAGCAAACAGCCATCAGGTTTCTTGAGAAAGCTGGACTTTAAAGTTTGATTGACGTCACCGTGCCAAGGGGTGATGGGAATGTTCAACGGCTCAGCCAATTCGGTCAGACGGCGCATCTGATCATTGATTAACGCCTTGAGCGGGCTGATGTAGAGAACAATTCCAAATTCATCCGCGTTCTGAGCCAGCTTCGTCAGGACGGGAAAGAAGGCGGCTTCAGTCTTTCCTTGTGAAGTTGAGGCAGCAATGATCACATCGCTGCTGCCATCCAAAATGAGCGGAATGGCCTGTTCTTGCGCATCTCGAAGCGAAGTCCAATTCGCCTTCCATATCCATTGCTGGATACGTGGGTCTAGCAACGACACGTTGCTCGAATTAGAGCTTGAAGTCTGCAAATTCGTCATTCGCACCGCTCGTCGAACCGAGGTCTGCATCTTCCGCTACGAGATCAATCCCATCGCCGCTATCCTTCTTAACGTCAACTTGGCCGATCATGTCCCGCCAATCACACGATGGATTCTGCTCCAGAATCGAGAGCAGGTTTACAAAGGATGTGATCGTTGTTCGAGGCGTTCGGAAATACGCTTCGCCGATTTTCTGCATGCAGTGCTGGATGAATGCCACCAGCGCCTCATCCGGCAACAGCCGCTTAGAAGGTTCACCATACGCAAACACATCCAAAATCTTCCCCAGCAGAACCAGAAATTCTTCGGGGGTCAGGCTTGGAAGCCGCAGGACAGGGTGGTTGTAATCGGTGAGGCCGGTGCTTTTGGCAAAGGTGTTCTCGGCCAATCGAGATTGAAGAGCACTGTAGCTATAGAGGCCACGCCGGGTATCCATAAGAAACTCCGGCGTGCCCCCGAGTAAGAATCCGAGCCCTTCACAATTGTTCTGCAAAGTGTCATTGAGGATGCGCAGGATCTGCTCGTAGTTGGAACTGCGTGCCTGCGAGTTCAACCGGTAGATGTTCACCATCTCATCCAGGCAGATCATCAGACCACCGTGGCCGGCAAGCCGAAAAAAGACGCCAAGCAACTTCAACTGGTCATAAAAGTTTGCATCGTCAACGATCGTCCTGATGCCTAGTGCATTGCGGACATCTGTTTTGGTCGAGAATTCCCCGCGAAGCCAGCGAATTGCATCGCTCTGGAGGTTCTGGTCGCCCTGCTTGTGCCCTTTCCAATAGGCTTCAATGACATGGGCGAAGTCGTAGCCGAGCACCATGCCTTGAAGCCGTTCCAGCCTAGCCTGGATTATGGAATCTGTGCCTAGACCCTTCGCTTTTGCCTCTGCTTCGGCGGTAGCGATGAACTTCTCAACAATGCCGGAGAGTGCGCCGCCATCGGGTTTTGCCCGAGTGGCAATGTTCCTAGTCAACTCTGCGTAGAGTGACCTCGCTGTGCCTGTCCCATGCAAACGCCGATCGGGGTTGAGATCGGCAGTCGCAGTCACCAATTTCTCTTGCATTGCGATCGAGCGTATTAGATTGAGGAAGAAAGACTTGCCGCTTCCGAAATCGCCAACAATCAAACGGAAACAAGCTCCGCCATCGGCAATCCGGGCGATGTCTTTCATCAGCGCCTCGATTTCTTTTCCGCGTCCTACCTGGATCAGGTGCTGTCCGGCGCGGGGTACCACGCCGGAGCGCAAAGACAGTAAGAGTGCGTCACGGTCCTTTTGGCGCACTAGAGTCATGATGTCTCCTTGATCAGCAGTTCGGTGTTGATGCTCACTGGGTCTTCGCCCTCAATCAGCGCGGAGTCGAGTTTGTCGAAGGACGCTTCATTGATTGTCTCAACTGCACCATCAGTCATCAAACCGCGTTCTGCACAAAGATCTTCCAACTCTTGACGGGTCCACTCCGGACGCTGAAGGAGAATTTCCAGCAGTGCAGCGTGGTCTGCATCCAAGGGCAAGAGGGGGGACTCCCCGTCCTCAGGCAACTTCTCGACAGTTTCGGGCTCTCCATGATTTTCGGATGGGTCATTGAAGATTTCCTGGAGAAGATTGGAGAGCGTGGCTTCTTCCGAGCGGAGTTTGGCCAATTTGTCCATGTCAAAATGGACGGTCACAGGTTTGCTCGCCGCTTTTTGCTTGCCTCTGGCATCGCCTGGTTTTTCTGATGCGCGGGTGTCCACGCCGAGATTGTGTAGTCGGCTGTAAAGCCCCGCCTGATCCATGCCCATTGCCGTAAAGAACTGCTCAAGGATGCGAACCTCGGAAGGTTCGACAACCCCATCTGCCAAGGCAACTTGGATCATGAACGAGGCAACGACTTCCCGAGCCTTGGGATTGAGTTTCGAAAGTTGCCTTTTGATTCCGGTCATGGCCGGGGGAGTAACCCGGTAGATGCTGAGATGGGCCCGGAGCCTCTTGCTTTCAGTCGTTGTAACCTTCAACTCGGAGTTTATGTAGTTCAAGATAACGTCAGTCTCGGCATCGCCAAAACCGCTGCCAGAGGAAGCAACAATCGCAGCGAGTTGGAGGAGCAGGGATGCCCATCCGTAATTTTCTGAAAGAACCACATTTCCCGAGGGCACGTCTGCGGCAAATAGAGCAATCGAATCGTCCACACTCGGTGTGTCAGCGCCAAAGCGAACATCGGGGGCTATACCGAGGCCGAAATTGCCCAGATTCACGCTGAGATTGGAATACCGCCTTTTCTGTAGGGGCAGGTCCACCGGGCAATTCTTCGCGAGTTCACCAAGAGTTAGGACCTTTGCGGTGCCGTTACTCGAACAGGAGTTGCGAATACTCTCGATGGCGGTCCTAGAGACCTCAGGCCACAAGACTACTGGCAGTTGTGATATCGCGGCGACCGTTCCTTTGCCGTCCGGTTGTGAGGAAAGAAACCTCCGATACGGTGCCAACAAGGTAGAGCACTTGTTGCCGATAGCCTCCAATTGATCCATAGCGCTCTTTTGGAGTGTCACGTCTGGTAGAGGAATCTCTTTCGTGAAAGACGCACTTCCAAAACCGGAACTCGCTGATCTGTAGATGATCTTTATGAGGGTCGGGTTCTGGGGAAGTACCAGTCCCTCTCCCGTCGCCGTCTGATATTCGGATTTGAAAAGGGCAGAAAACTCCTCCGGAACTTCAGTAAATGCGCCACGGAACGACCAGGCCTGGGATGTCATAAGCCATGCCAAAGCCCAGTCGCCAGAAACGGGCCTCTTTGCCCGTGCATGAAGAGCCAGCCCTACCTTGAGAGCCACTGTTGGTCCGCGCAATGGTGCAGGCTTCGGCACCGTGAGCTTATCGAAATCAAATTCGGGCCGATGGATCGCTTCAAGATAGTCCAGAAGGGAGGATGCGTACGAGGCGAAACTGCCCTGGTTTCCATAGATGCCGAGCAGGCGCCGCAGTTCGTTATTGATAACCACCAATTCTGCAACGTCCCGAGAGGAATCAAGCGAGGCAGTCAGCACCCGCCTCTCAAGTCCATAAAAGAACAGAAAGACGTAGCCAATTTGCGCCTGTGGATCCTTCCTTCCGGTCAAATGCCACTTCAAGTAGGCGGCACGTGCTTCTTCACTCGCTCCACCGTAGGTGGGCCAATAAGGAAGCAGTCGCTCGGTGTAATCCGCTTTCGACGAGACAGCCAGAGTTGGATCAATTAGTGCTGGTTCCGCACCTCCCGAGTTCGCAGACCGGAGCCCAGTCCCCACATAGATTAGACCGCCGCCAATTTGCATTCCCCTGCCTACGTCAACATCTTGCCCCGCAGGAACCCAAAACTTGGTCTCTTGGCTCCGAATCCTCAAGATCTGCGCTGGATCGGTGACCGAGGGCCTTTCCTGAACGACTACGGAAAACGTGACCGGAACCTGAACGCTGATAGGTTTTGCAGCAACGACATCGGTTTTCCTTGCAACTGCCGTCACCGGGATTGCCCGAATTGGCGCAGGAGCGGCCCTCGGCGTGGTCGGTTGACCAGCTGGGCCTAGCTGATCCGTCAGTGTTGCCTGATAGAAATCTTCGTTGTCCTTGAAGTCGCTCATCAGGGATGGCTCGTCGATTCCGGTATTGCAGACTCGTCTGCAGTTTTCGAGGAGCCCGCTGAGATCATCCCTCAACGCAGTCGCGGGAGAACCGCCGTCGATCTCCTGAACCAGCCTCTCAACCTCAATGATGGCTTCTCCAATCGACTGGCTTCGGCCGAGGCTGAATACCCATCTTCCAAAGCTCAACCGAGGCAGAAGGGAAGAAAGTCGCCTTTCCAAATCACTCTTGTGCTGTCCGTACAGTCGCTCCTTTTCAGAGATGGAACTCGAATAGAGTCTAAGCCGGTAGATGGCTTGAATCAGGTTGCGCGCCGTGTTCTGGCTAAAGGGCAGAACAGGATGAGGAATCGGAAGCTTGTTGGAGTCAGCAATAAGAGTAGATGCGATCGATGCAATAGGACGAGCTGAAGCGGGTCCAACCCCGCGAATCTGCAGAATCCGGCCCGCATCCCACCCTTGAATGTCGGCCAGCGTGTGGATGCCAACACCATGCAGTGCCTGCAATCTCAGTCCACCCTGGTGTTTCTTCACCTCTTCAATGGGAATGCCGCGAAGTCGTCCCAAGCGGATCTCCTGCGCGTACTGACTGGCCGATTGAACCACTCCGTTGCGGATTCCGATGATGATGTCTTGCAACTCGGACGAGAAAGCTCCAAAATCTGCCACGGCCTTCAATGCACGCTTCTTGACGCGCGCCGCGGACGAAACCGCATAAGCAATCGCGGCGGCAAGAAAGCACGCTGCGAAGAGAAAGAGCCAGGCCATACAGGAGTTTCCTCGATGATAAGAACAGCGTTGCAGAGAACACAGCTTGGGCGCAAGGGAAGCCGTCCCGTGCCCGAGGCAAAGACTTCGGTCGCCCTTCGCTGCATAACTCTCGACTGACAAGATCACTCGAGCGCATGCTGAGAGCGGCTGGAGACGTCCTCGAATGCGTTGGGATGTACTTTGTAAGTCGTAAGTGCCACAATTTGCAGCGGCGAAGAGCCACTCCCAGCGGAGTAGTGCTGTGAAGAGCCCTCGACAAGCTCTTTGCCTTAAATGTGATCATGATCACTCTCCACAACTTCTGGGACTTATCCAACTACGGGGCTAGACAGCACTCTACCCATAGATCACCCTCTGCTCGATCCCTTCTCCCCGTTGCACCACCAGTGGACCGCTTGAATGTTCTCCGGGTGATCGTCTCTCCATGCTCCTCCCATACCGCGGGGACTAATATGGTCAGGCACGATGTCGCTATAGTCGGTGAACTTTCCACTGCAGATGGCGCACTCGCCGTTTTGGACTATAATCTTTGCGTTCAACAGCTTTCTCATTTCCGCGTTTGAGCGAATCTCGCGATAACCGCGAGGGTGATGAGGATCGTCGATCCGGCGGACTCCGAACTGGCTCTGGCGTCTTTCTCTAGGGATCACTTCTCTGCCGCAGCAAAATCGAGAGCGGTGAATCGGGCAGAGTTGATTTGGTCGTAGTCTCATGGTTTCCTCCAGCTTGGTTGTGAAGGGCTCGATCAACGGGCGTTATGCAGGATTACTTACGACGGGAGCTGAGAACTCGAATCGGCAAGCAACAGGAATGCGACTCAAGAAGTCGCGATCGTAGACGCAGAAATAGGATCCTTGAACCCCTAAATTGGATCAGAACAGGGAGAATTCAGTGTCTTACCGATTTGTTCATACGGCGGATATTCACCTTGACTCGCCGCTAAAGTCCTTGGCTCTCCGCAATCCCGACCTCGCCGAACTGATTGGGAATGCGACGCGTCGCGCATTCGTGCGGACGATCGAGCTCTGTCTGGAGGAACAAGTGCAGGCACTTCTGATCGCTGGAGACCTTTACGACGGCGACCAGACGTCTATGAAGACGGCGCGGTTTCTCTCCGATCAAATGCGCAGGCTTTGTGAGGCCGGAATTTCCGTATTCATCGTGCGGGGAAATCACGATGCACTTTCCAAGATCACGAAGGAGTTGGTTCCGCCGGAATCAGTCAAGGTGTTTGATGGCAGGGCGGAATGCATTGAATTTGACGGAAACGTTCCAATAGCCATTCATGGCCTGAGCTTCGCGAAGCCGCAAGCTCCCGAAAGCTTGCTTGGGAAGTACAAACCAGCTGTCCAAGGTGCCTACAACATAGGAATTATGCACACCAGTCTCTCTGGCGTGGCCGGTTACGACTTGTACGCGCCTTGCTCAGTGTCAGATCTGCAATCGACGGGATTCGATTACTGGGCCTTGGGACATATCCACAAACGTTCAGTCATAGATGGGAAGACGTCAATCGTGATGCCTGGCAATCCTCAGGGCCGCGATATCAACGAAGTTGGCTTGAAATCCGTCACGTTGGTTACCGTCCGGGACGATCGTAGTGCGACGATCGAAGAGCGACCTACAGCGATTGCGCAATTTGAACGAATTGATGTTGATGCGTCTTTGGTTGAGAGTTGGGCAGACCTGATTGACGAGGCATCCTCCTTGCTTGAGGACAAGCGCCGTCAAATATCGGCGGAGCATCTCGTTGCCCGGATGAGTATCACGGGGATCACCCCTCTGGCATGGCGGATATGGCGCGACCTCGACCTGTTGAAGACGGAGTTGGAGACAAACAGTCCGGACTGCTCCTGGATTGAGAAGATTGAGGTTTCCTGTTCGCCGCGTTCAGAACAAATTCTGGGTGCCACGATGGATCGCGCGGACCCGCTCATGCAACTGCGGGATCTCATACAGAGCGATGTACTGAATTCCGACGCGTTTATGGTCAAATTGGCGGTGATTGCAGATGAACTGAAGGGGCACCTTCCGCATGAGTGTCGCGATAGTTTGGGCACAGACGAGTCATCCGCGCAATCAATGCTGTCCCACCTCGCTCGGGACGGGGCCGAAGAGGTTCTGGCACGCCTGCAGGTAACTGAAAGGAGCGAGTAGCCGATGCGGTTGAATCGTCTGGATCTCACACGTTATGGGAAGTTTACCGGAAAGAGCATTTCTTTCGGCCAGAAAGTGGCAGGCAAGACCGACCTGCATTTGATTTATGGTCTCAATGAAGCTGGCAAGTCTACTCTTTTCTCCGCGTATCTGGACTTGCTTTACAGTATCGGCCCGCAAAGTACGTACAACTTCATCCATCCCTATCCTGCAATGAGGATTGGAGCCCAGTTGGAATTTGTTGATGGCCCGCGGGATCTGCTCCGGGTCAAACGCAAGGAAAGTCTTCTTGATGCACAAGAGCGTCCGATTAGCGATGCCGCATTGAACCAGGAATTAGGGGGAATCGACCGTGAAGCTTATTGCATGATGTTCTCCCTCGACGACAAGTCCCTGGAAAGAGGAGGCCAAAGCATTCTTGCAAGCCAGGGCGAACTCGGAAGATTACTGTTCTCAGCAAGTGCGGGACTTTCCGACCTGAGTCGCGCGTTGCAGAACATCCGAGAACATTCGGATGCGTTCTATAAGCCGCGTGGCCGAAGCCATCAACTGAGCGAACTCAAGAACAAACTTGCTGACCTGAAGAACGAGCGCGAGCGACTGGACATGATCTTCAGCGAATACAGAATACTTGTTGAAGAGCGCGACCGTTTTCAGCAACAGTACAACTCCGCGCAGAAAGAGCGCGCCGCTAAGGTTGCCAGGCGTGATGAGATCCAGCGGCATCTGACAGCTTTCCCCAAACTAGGAGTGCTGAGAGAAACGCGCCACCGGCTCGAAGGTCTTTCCGGTATTCCAGAGCCGCCAGCAGCGTGGGCCGAGGAATTGGACACTCTTCGAAAGCAGGATATTCAAACACAGGTAAAGGAAGAAGCGATTTCAAATGAGATAGACCGTTTGAAGGTAGTTATTAGGGGGTTGGAAATCGATGCGCGCAGCGAGGGCATGGCATCGGAAGTGGAGCGCCTGAAGGAACTCCGCGCTCGCTTCATTAGCGCCGAGAAGGACCTGCCTGGACGAAGAATAAGCCTGCGTGAAGCGGAAGCTAAGATCGACACCATCATGATGCGCATTGACCGTGAAGGGGAGAGGAATCCTGCGAAGCTGATTCTCGGTGCGTCTGTAACCGGGTCGCTGCAGCGATTGATGGAACAGTGGTCAGGAATCGACCAGGCATCTCAACTTGCCGAGGCGGAGTTGTGTACAGCTCGAACGAGTCTCGAGACGGAGCTTTCCAAGTTAGGAGAAGAGGACTCGGATCTCATCGAAGAGAATGACCTGCAGATGTCCAAATTGGAAATCGTGGTTGAATCCTTACGCTCTTCTGACCACACCGTGCGCGAGCGCGCAGCAAGGCGCGCATACGAGACGGCAAAGATCAGATTGGAGAGCCGCCTCAAGACGCTCCTTCCCTGGTCGGCGCAAATGGAAGCGCTTGAGACGATGGTCGGTCCAGACAAGGGCAAGATCGCACGCTGGAAAGCGGCGCTGAACAAGGCGGAATTGGATCTCGCTGGGCATATCAGGGATGTCGAAGATTATTCTCGTGAGGTCGAACGCTCTAAGGCGAAAGTCAATGCAATCTCGGGAGCAACGGGGGTTGTCAGCGACAAGGAAGCCGCGGCAGTTCGCGGTAAGAGAGAGCGGGCATGGGCTCAGCACAGGAACGAGCTAGACACTGCTTCTGCTGATCTGTTCGAGGAGGTCTTGCGTCAGGACGATATTGTCACCGCCGCACGGATTTCCCATGTAAGTGAGCTTGCAAAACTCCATCAGGCCCAGCAGTCACTGGCCGAGGCACAGGCTGCTCATAAGAGGGCGAATGCCCTCAAGATTGAATGTGGCGAGTCTCGGGATTCGATTCTCAAAGAGATCGCAACAGCAATCGCCCGTATGGACCCAACTCTGGCGAAGAGCAGTATGACTCTTACCGGTTTGGAAGAATGGTTGGCCAAGCGGGAAAAGGCAATTGAAACGCAACAGGAGGTTGAGGCCGCCGAGCAAGACGTACGAGCCGCAGTGGAAGATGGCAAGGAAGCTGTGCTGAGGTTATCGAAAGCGCTGAAGGCATCGGGAGTCCAGCGCGATCTCAAGGATGGATTCGACGCTCTCCTCGCGATTGGACGAGAGACTTTGGATCAACATGCCAAGCGAGGGGTGATTCGGAATTCCATCGAGGAATTGCAGAATCAGGTTGCAAATCGCTCGCGCACGCTTAAAGACGCCGAGACGCGGCAAAAGGGTTGGCGCGCATCCTGGAGCAAGCTCTGTTCTCAAACTTGGCTGGGCGAGAAAGGTGTTCCGACGATTGAGACTGTTCGGGAGACCCTAAGTAGCATTTCTGAGCTTTCCATGGTGTTGCAAACCAAGTCAGGCCTTGAAGACCGCATTGCCAAAATGGAAAAAGACCAGACGGATTTTAAAGACCACTCCGAGATGCTGGCTCAAGTGTTCGGCATTTCCGCGGAAACGGGTTCTCCGCTGGAGCGAGCCGAGCTGATTAGCGCCAAGATGAAAAGCATAGACAACGACCGTCAAAGGAAGACTCAGGCCGAAAAGGATCTGGAAGGCAAAGAGAACGAGAAGAGGGCTGCGGCAGAAGCGCAAAGTCTCATTAACCAAAGCAAGAATGCGATGTTGGAGTTTTTTGCAGTACAGACTCTTGATGATGTGGCTGGGAAGCTTGCTGAGGTTAAGACGCGCAAGGATCTGAATGAGCGCAAGTATCAAATCGAGACTGAGATCGTCCAGGCGCTTCGGGTGGAAGATCTGGCGGACGCTGCAAGCATCATTCAAGGAATCGACAGAACAGCACTTGAGGCGGAGTTGACCGAACTCGATGCGAAGATCGAGGACCAAGTTCTTCTTTGCCAGCAATTATTTTCCAACATGAAAGAGGCGGTTGCGAAGCTGGACGCTGTTGGAGGGGATTCGAAGATTGCAGAACTCGAAGAACAGCGACAGACGACCCTGCTAGAAATTAGGGAAGGAGCTAATGGTTACCTGCGGCTAAGCGCCGGTGTGCTTGCCACAGAACAAGCTCTTCAGATTTATCGGGACAAGCATAGGAGTAGCATGATGGAGCGCGCGTCAACAGCGTTCCGGACGATCAGCCGCGGCGACTATTCAGGGCTTACTTCCCAACCCGACCGAGATCGAGAGATTCTTATGGCTCTCCCGGCAGCGGGCGGCTCAAAGGGGACAGATGAGCTTTCCCGGGGAACACGGTACCAACTGTATCTCGCTCTTCGGGTCGCCGGATATCATGAATTCGCAAAGAGCCGAAGTTCATTGCCGTTCATCGCTGATGACATTATGGAGAGCTTTGACAATTTCCGCGCGGAGGAGGCTTTCAGGCTTCTAGCAGAGATGGGAGATGTAGGACAGGTTATCTACCTGACTCACCATCAGCATCTCTGTGAGATTGCCGAGCGTGTATGCCCATCCGTTCAGATTTACGATCTGGAGTCTGCTGTATCCCAGGCCCGTTAAAGATCTGGGAAGCGAAGTCGTGGAACGGCGTGGAGTGTCCATAACAGCCGCACTCACTTGCGCTGGCCGGCACGCCTCTTTCTTCTTCCACCATCAGGGGCAATTCACACGGAAGGAGGCAAATCCCGGTGGAGGAGGTAGCCGAAATAGGCACCTTGAGAAGAGCAACTTGCCGTGAACTATCGGGCGCAGGGCAACGAAGAAAAGGCGAACACGTAGTCGTCTGACAGATGTGGACTCGGCATGGGGCGGCCTTGGTGGCGTCCGCAGCGAGGCTAAAAGCGCTCCATTTTAGGTGCGGCAGCCGCAGGTTTGGGCGGCTAATTCGAGCGACTTCCGCTTTTTTGTCGGTTGGATCGCTTTCATTGTAGGAAAGAGATCCCAGGAGGGTATATCGCCCATGGACACTCGGACTGGTGAAGAAGCACCACCCAAGCCAACCGATCTGGTCGGGTGGCGCGAAGCCATCGCGGCGGATCGGCTGAAGGTCTTTAGGCTGGAAGCTTTAGTAGCCGCCTTCCAGGACCTGGGAAATCGTGACACCCAAGTGCAGCACGCGCTAGCAAAACACCTTACAGACGCTATTCTTCACATGCTTCGGAAACACGTTGGGACTAACCATCCGAATGAAGGGTGGGACATCATTCACCGCACCCATCATCAGGTTTTTACCGCGTTGCTGAATCCGAAATCAGCGGACGGTCGAGGTCTACGCGTGGCTTTTGGGCCGCGTGTACTGTTTCGCGTGAAGGATGCGATAGCTGCCGAGCAACGTGAGCGGCGAACTTCTGATGACGCACCGCCGAAGAAGAAGCTCACGCCGGGAGACCAGAAGGATATCGGTGAAGAATACAGCATTGATATCGATGCGTCGGTAGAACCAACGGAGCCGGACGAAGAATTTGCGGTGTTGGATGACCCCAATAAGACACCGCCAAGGCCAATTCCGCAGGAAGACCCTCTCTCTGATGAGATGAGAGACGTGGACGAAAAAATAAACGTGGAAGGTATCTTGGATTGCGTGCGTAATCCCGATAAGCGGATGGCCTTTCACCTTTTTATGGATGGCGTTCCGTACAAATCCAAGAAGAAGAATGTCGAATCAATCGCACAGGCGTTGGGAATTAGCGAAAAGACTGCAAGGGAATGGGTAAAGGAGGTCCGACAACTCCTGGCGGAACATGAGGGCGTCAAGCACCTCAGGAAAATGAGGGTGGGAGCTAGATCATGAGCGATCAAATCAAGACCGCAGACCGGGATGAAGTTCTGTTCGCATTCCATCAGGAATGCGAGCGACCATCGGCAGAGAAGATCGTGGAATGGGTGAAGCGATTTCCTCAGTTTGCCGAGGATATCCGCGCACATGCTGCCGTTGCCTGGGATTGGGCAACGCAGACAGTGGATTTGGAAGTTAAGGTTGATGAAAGTATGGCGGCACGAGCTTACAGCGAAGCGCTGAACATCATCTATGCCGCCGAGACTTCGACCGAAACTGCAAAGACCGTGACGCAGTCACGGACGTTTCAGCAAATGCAGGCGGCTGTAGGAAAGGAAACGTACCAGCTTGCAAGAGAAATGGATGTTGGTCGCGGTGTTCTTGCCGATCTTTTCAACGGCTGGATGTTGCCGCCGATACGCAATCGTCTCGTCGATGGTCTTGTTTCCTTGCTCGGAACTACAAGAAAGGAAATCAACTCTGCATTAGAGCTTGCTCTGAACTCCCCCAGGTTGGAACACGCGAAGTCCACCCGAACTCCCGTCGTCGAGGCGCGTCCCTGTGATGACATAATCCGCGACAGCAATATGTCTCCCGAAAGAAAGCACTACTGGCTCGAAGAGGATTGAGTGTGGATGCTTGGATCGAAATCCGACGCAAGGCGCGTTCCTGCCATGAACAAGCACAGTCCGATGCGAAGGGCGATCGTCGTGCCTCTGCACTGATAAAGGCGGCGCTGGAGAACGACGAGCTTGAGGTGCGCTATCTCGATTTCAGCCCCGGCATCCTGGGATCTCTGGACCGATCGGCAAGGTTGGTAAATGTTGCAAAAAACCAGGACTCGGCCGATGAACTTGTGGTGATTGCCCATGAGATTGGGCATTTCCACCTTCATCACGATCCTCATAATGATGTCACGGTACGGCCGCACGGGCTAGGTGGCGATTCTGTAGATAGTGGAGCGGGACGGGTCGAAGGGTACTCACCGGGAGAACGAAAAGAGGTGCAAGCAGACATTTTCGCGGATGAGTTTCTTTGCCCCTCGAATTGGCTACGCGAAGCCTACGTTGCTCACGGAAAGCGCCCTCACGAAATTGCTACTGAACTGGGATTGCCCGTCGGGCTTGTCTCAAATCAACTGGCCAGGGCTTTGCTTCTTCCGTCGCTAAGCCCTGCGAATGAAGAGTCCCCAATTGTTGACCTTGTGTTGGATGACAGTCAAAAGATCGCAGTTGAATGGGACAAGGGACCTCTTCTTGTGGATGCAGGCCCCGGCACAGGAAAGACACGTACTCTTGTGCATCGAATCAAACACCTTCTCGGCATTGGTTTCCAGCCTGGCTCATTTCTGGCTCTGACGTTTTCGAATAAAGCTGCCGAGGAGATGCGCGAACGGCTTTCGGCGATGAATGCTGACGCTGCAATTGAAATGTGGGTGGGGACGTTCCATGCGTTTGGACTTGAGCTTCTAAGAAAGTGGCCTTCCAGCATTCGTCGTACGGGCAACATTCGTGTGCTGGATCAAACCGGTTCTCTCGCCCTCCTGGAATCGAAATTAGACCAGCTTCCGCTTCAGCATTTTCAGAACTTCTACGAGCCAGCCTATGAACTCGTCAATGTCCTAAAGGCGATATCCCGCTGCAAGGATGAGCTTATTACATGCGATGTGTATCAGGCGGCTGCCGATACGGCTCTCGCGGGCGCGCACACCGATGAGGAGCGCGAAAATGCGGAGAAGGTGCAAGAGATCGGAAAGATCTATCGAATCTATGAGCAAGCATTAGAAAACGCCGACGCCGTCGATTTCGGGGATTTGGTGAGACTTGCGGTAGAACTCGTTCGGAACAATCAAGACGTTCAAAGATACCTCGCTGGCTTCAAGCACGTGCTTGTCGATGAATTTCAGGACGTAAACTCCGCGAGCGCAGAGCTCTTACGTGCAATTTGCGGCACTGGGACTGATGTTTGGGTCGTCGCCGACCCTCGCCAATCCATCTACCGCTTCCGGGGCGCGGAACCGCTGAATGTGACTAATTTCACCAAGGTGTTTGGTGGGACGCGACACCCGCTGGCCAACAACTATCGCTCCTTTGCCCCTATTGTCCGTACGTTCGAACGTTTTTCAAACACAATGAGGGGTGGGCGTACTCCGGGTACCTGGACGGCAACGCGCGCAGCTGGGGGACACGTTTCTCTCACAGTGGCGCCAACGTTAGCTGCGGAGGGTGAAGCGATCGCGAAGAACATCAGCCAGCTTCGGAATAAAGGTGTGCCCCTCGGTGACCAGGTTATTTTGGCCCGATCTCATCTGACACTGGCCCGCATAACGGGCATTCTTGAGCAGCTGGGCGTTCCGCTGCTTTATCTCGGCGATCTGTTCGAGCGGCCAGAAATACGTGATCTGCTCTCCCTTGTCGCACTTGATGCCGAGTTCGGCAATGTCGGGTTAGTGCGTGTGGCTGCAATGCCGGAATACAACGTTCCCCGACAAGATTCCCTGGATTTGGTTCGTTGGGCTTACGCCAACAATGTTTCGGTCTTTGAAGCGCTGATCCGCTGCAATGAAGTTGATGACATCAGTGAGCCTGGCCGAGCCGGACTGGCGAAACTGGGTTCACAACTCAAGGGTCTGGACAAGGCATCGCCTCTGGTCTTGCTAACGAAATGGCTTTTCGAGCGGAGCGCTTACCTTCAGCCGCTCTTGGATGCCAATGACGCAAAATCTCAGCAGAAGCTTGTGGCAATCTATCACCTCCTAAAAGTGTGCGGAGAATACGCCGCGGAGAGCAATTCAAGCCGTAAGGGCTTCGTGGATCGAATCCGACGCATTGAGCTTCTTAACGAGGACACGCCCTATCGGGCTGTTTCCTCGGAGGCGAGTGACATGGACGCCGTACGCGTGATGACCATTCACGGGAGCAAGGGCCTTGAATTCCGTGCCGTTCATTTCCCGGCACTTGCGACGCGATATATGCCGAGCAATTGGCGCGGTGTCCGCGTTCCTGCGCCGCAGTCGCTTTCGCATCTCTCGATGCAAGAAGAGGGTCATCATGCCGAAGAGGAATGTCTGTTTTTTGTTGGACTATCGCGCGCGAGGGACTTCCTGTCGCTTAGTCGTGCGGAAAGATATACAACGCAAAATGCTAGTGAATCAAAATTTCTAGCGTCAATCAGTGGCATGAATTCTGTTTCCCAATTTCGAGGCACTGGGAAAACATATACAGCTGCGCCATCATTTCAGCCTCTCGAAACACGCGAAGCCTATCCTGAAAAAGATCTGGATTTATACATGCAGTGTCCGGCGCGCTATCGCTATACCGTCGTTGAAGGTTTGCGTGGCAGCCGCGATGAATCAGCGTATCTCCGTTTTCACCGCTCCGTCTATATCACCATCAGGTGGCTTGAGGAGGAGCGGCAAGAGGGCCGGACGATCGGTGACACTGCCGCACTTTCCCGCCTCGCCGAAGTCTGGGCGAAGGACGGCCCGTTTGACCACCCGTTTGAGAAATTCTACAACCGCGCGGCAGAGGGCATGGTCAAGGGAATGGCTAACGCGATAGCTTCAGAGACCGGGCGATATGAACGTGACGAATGGTCGATCCCGGTGGGGGCGCGCCGCGTCTTGATTACTCCGGATCGTGTTTTCATTGGTTCGGACGGAACTGTCCATGTCCAGCGAATTCGCACAGGCCGCCAGACGAAGTCCGAGGCGGGCAAACCTATATATGCGCTACTACGACGCGGCGCGGCGCTGAAATACCCTGGCAGGCGCATCAATGTCGAGACCTTCTATCTTGCGACCAACGAGATAGTGTCGGTGCCGCCGAAAAATGATGAAAAGCTGATTGGCGAGTACAAGTACGCGATCGAGGCCATCGAGAGCGGGGACTTCCATGCTGAACCCGATGCCCGGCGGTGTCCCAACTGCCCGTGCTACTTCATGTGCGGGGGCTGACCAGACCCACTTCCTCTTTTTTCCAAGTCCCATCGCTTTACCTATAGAGGGCCACGGTGGTCCCAGGAGGAAAAAGCGATGTCAAAGCCTATCATCTTTATTCATGTCCATGGCCGACCGGGGGTTCTAGAGGCGGAACTGTCCGAGGCAGCAACCGTAGGTGAGCTGTATGATGTCCTCGCCGCAGCCGGTATCCTGTTGGACGCCGAAACCTTCGTCTTCATCGATGAGTCCGAACATCATCAGAGCGGCGAGCGTCACCATCCAATTGCCGGCATCAAGCACGGCTCCCGTGTTCATGTTTCCCATTGCAAGCGCATCAAGGCCACAGTTCATTTCCTCGACAAGACGACAGAGCGCGAGTTTGTTCCTGGCGCTCGTGTACGCGCCGTCAAGGAATGGGCGGTTTTGACTTTTAGACTCAGTCCCAAGGATGCCGCCGAGCATGTCCTGCAGATCTGCAACTCGACGAAGCGCCCTCCCAGCGATACGCCTTTGAACGAGCTCCTGCATCCGCACGAATGTGCTCTGTGCTTCGATCTCGTGCCCGAAAAGCGTGTTGAGGGGGCATATGAAAACGCCATCGTCTCCTGAACAGGCGCTCTTCGACGAAGACCTCGCCGCGCCGGAATTCCGGTGCGGCGAGATCGAAGGCCGATGGCGGCATGTGAGTACCACCTGGCCGCACGTGATCCTCGCGGTCGCGGCGCCAGAACGTGCCCGGTCGCCTCTGGAATATGGCTTCCTTTTTGAGTGCACAGGTTATCGGCAGAACCCGGCGACGGCGCAACCTTGGGATGTGGGTGCCAACAGGCCGTTGCCCGGAGACCAATGGCCAACTGGGCCAGTGATGGTGTCGGCCATATTCCGCCCTGACTGGAAGAATGGACAGTGCCTTTACTTGCCTTGTGATCGTATGTCGATCGAAGGCCACGACGGTTGGCGCACCACCTATCCGAACCGCATTTGGCAACCCGAACGCGGAATCATTTGTTACGTGGAGCAGATCTATGAGCTTTTCCATCAAAGCGATTATTCGGGCGTTCGTAGCTCCTGAGCACCGGCTCGCCTGCCCGAGACGCATGTGGAGCCAGATCCTGGCCGAACTCGCACGGCGTGGGGAAGGGTTCCACGAAGCCGGGGTCTTTCTGCTTGGAGTGGACCGAGGCGGAAGGCGCGAAGTTCAGGATGTGGTGTTTTACGACGACCTCGATCCAGAGGCGTACGCGACGGGTGTCTGTGTGCTTCATAGCGACGCATTTGCAAAATTGTGGGCAACATGCCGGGAGAAGAAAATGACCGTCGTTGCAGACGTGCACACCCATCCGGGTGAAGCGTTTCAAAGCTCCTCGGACAAAGCGAACCCGATGGTTGCACGGCTAGGCCATATTGCGATCATCATTCCTGATTATGCGCGGCAGCCAATTAGGCCCCGGCAACTTCGAATCCACGAATACTGCGGGCAACACGAGTGGATTGATCGCAGCCCTGTAAAATCGCCAGGGTTCTTCTATACCGGGCAGAGGAGTTGATATGGGAAACATAATCGATCCAAACAGCCTGCACCGCACCGCCAAGTATTTCATGGATAATGGCCGTGCCCAGAGTCACGATGAGGCGATGATGTTACTTTCACAGTTTGGCCTCACCATCTATGTCGGACGAGAAATCATCGACTCGGTCCACCACCAAAACGCTCTGCTCACCCTCGTGAACATGGCTGTTCGCACACTTCTCGGCGGCGTGGATGTTGTCGGTCTTCCGGACACGCAGAGTTTGACGCCGCTTGCGCCGAAGAGATTCTTGAAGCAAGCTGTGGCCGAACTCGGTGGCCGAGTCACTACCGAGGTAAATCCCGCTTGGCCTTCAGCGGTTGTAGGAGATGCCACAGGTCCGACGACGAAGCTGCCGTGTTGGCGCATCACCTGGAACGGCTGGCGAGGGGGAGTCACTCCGTTTCGCGAGAATAAGTGGCTACAAGAAGATGAGGCAATTGCTATCGCACCAGTTCTTGCGGCAGCCACATGCGCGGCAGAAGCATTTGCCTTTCATGCCGGCGATCATAGTATGGCGGGGCGCCGGCCCTTGGGGCTTTCCCTCTGGAATCCAGGCGCCGATTGGCTTGTTGACGATGCAACCGAGTCAGCCCTTTGCTTCCTGCCGTCACGGCTCTGGATGATTGGGCTTGGCAATCTTGGCCAAGCCTACGCTTGGTTACTGGCGTCCTTGCCCTACGAAGATCCTGGTCTCGTTGAACTGGTCTTGAATGACTTTGATCGCATTGCGCCCTCGAATGAAAGCACCTCCGTCCTTTCCCGCAAGGTGGATATCAAGCGCAAGAAAACGCGCGTCGTAGCCGAATGGCTTGAGGCGCGAGGTTTCACTACATTCCTTGAAGAGCGCCGTTTCGGGGAATGGAATAAGCGGGCACCCGATGAACCCGGCGTAGCGTTGTGCGGGGTTGACAACACGATTGCGCGAGCTGCGCTGGAGAAGCCGGGGTTCGGTCTGGTCGTTGAGGCAGGTTTGGGCGGAGGGCCCGAAGCATTCCGGAGTATGTCAGTTCACACTTTCCCCGCCTCCCGATCCGCCGAAGAAATATGGTCGCGACAAGTGGGCCAAGGCGGTGAGGATGTCGGGGATATGCCCGCTTACCAGTCTTTGAAGCGTCAAGGATTGGATAGTTGTGGCATCGCTCAATTGGCATCACGAACCGTGGGAGTACCGTTTGTCGGCGTTATTGCCGGCTGCCTTGTTCTTTCTGAGCTTCTCCGGAGACTGAACGGAGGACAGACATTCGAGCTCGTGTCAGGCTCCGTTTCCGCCCTCGAAGACATTGAAGTAATACCTAGAGAATCCAAAGCGTATGCATTCGGTCATCTTCCGGCTGTGCCATGTCCATTCACTATTCAGAGTGATCTGTACGGGTAAACGCGGACTAGCCATGTGTTCGCGCCTCGCAATAATCTGCCTTGCATTTCGGGTCATACTTCATCGCTGGCCCGAAATGGGACACACACTCGCCAAATCGGATACCGTGGGGATCAATTCTTATTGGGGTTTGAGAGGGATGTTACTGATCGGGGAATTCAGGGACACCGAGCCGTGGCTGAGATGCGATTGCCCAAGCTTTCTTCAGGCCACTCTCAGATGTGAACCTCGGCGCACTTCCGTCCCTTCGACATGTTCATTACACATTGCAGCCAACTTGATGGCGTCGGTGTTCGGGCGCTTCTCTTGAATCGATGACTCGAGAGCACTTGCAAGCTCCTCGGGCAGAACCGAGAGGACTGTCTCCCAAACAACTCCGTCAATCCGCGCATCAATTCTGCAATATGACTTCGGCACCGCGGCTTCGTCGGTGATTTGCACCGAATCCTGGCTATTCTTCTGCGCGCGCAACGTGAACTGAGAGCCTTCGATCTTCTTGAGGTCCCGGCTTAGCAGGTAATAGAGGACCATGTTCTTGGTTCGCTCCACCTTGCCCGCTGTGGCCCGAGCTCGTTCGCTTAGCCGTGCGGATTCACTCCGACAAAACTGCTCGCGGGCCTCCATAATGCGCACAAAGCGGCCGATCCGGTCGACTTTCTCTCCGTACGCCTCGCAGAATTGCTGGAACCGAGCCACTAGGTCTTCCGAGGCCTGACCTTCCGACTCAACCTGGCCCTCGATCTCTTCGAGGAGCCCGTCGAGTTCAGCGTCGATTTCAAACAGCGAGCTTGCTTCAGCAATCGATGCCATCTGCGTCTCTCCTTTTTCGACATACTGAATTCCGCGCTGGCATTATGCCGCTACCTTCTGTTGCACCAACAGAGTTCGTGCGGCCCGATGGGCGAGAGCATCGGCGCGGGTCTGGACTGGATGCTCGCTGTGGCCCCTGATCCATCTCCAGCGAATCTTCATACGCTCGTTCAGTCGAAGTAACTCTTTCCAGAGTTGCTGGTGCTGCAACTCCATGCCACGGCTATTGAGCCAACCTTGCCTCTGCCAACGGAAGGCACGGAAGCGCATTCCATGAATCAGCAGTTCGGAATCCGAGCGCAGTTCAACCAGCGCCCCGGCCGGAATCGAACGCAACGCCTCGACCGCTGCCAGAAGCTCCATCTCCGAGATGGTTGTCCACGGGCTTGCTCCCGACATCTCCCAACTCTTGCTTCCCCGAATCAACACCGCAGCCCATCCACCCGGCCCAGGGTTTCGAATGGCAGAGCCATCCGTAAAGATGTGAATTGTCTTCTCCATACTGAATCTCCCTCGCGGCACACGAAAGTGAGTCCTCCATCCCGTTGGAGCATGAGGCGGCTGTTCGTTGGACTTTTGGTCACAATGAGCGTGGTCGACCACTTCAACTTGCGGGAGCTATGCCGCAAGCATGGGAATGACGCTCCCGAAGGGTGCCTTCCGGCGCTCGGTTGACGCCCAGAGCACTGGATACCCAGGCTCAGTCTCGGGGAACGTGCCGCATAGATCCGTTAGAAAGACCAACGTCTGCGGCCAAATCCCGCGTTCCTCGAGCCAATCGAAGCACGGACCGAATTCCGTTCCTCCTCCGCCAACGGGATTGAGATGAACTTGCTCCCCGGCTTGAAAGGTCTCTACTTTGTGTACCTCGGTGTCGAAGTAGAGGACGTGAACGCACTGTGACCGCGAGCCTTCGAGGATTGAGCAAACCTCAGCTTCAAAAAGTCGCAATAGACGAGCATTCACTGATCCAGAGCAATCGACAGCGATGGCAATCTCTCCGACACCCTCGCGCACAACTCCAGGCAGATAGAGTCCGTTCCAGATATGACGCCTATTGGGCCGCATCCAACTCGAATCGGCGGGGATCGTATTGGACCATAGCTGACGCAGCAATTCGCGCCATTCCACCGTTGCCTCTGCGGCTCCTTCGAGAGTTCGGACCAGACCCGCAGGAGTCTTGCCAGCTTGCTTGGAGAGAGTGACTGCCTGGTTGACGGCAACACTCCACTCTCGCGCTTGTTCTTCAACACTGGGTGTTTCGTCGTTAGGCAGAGGTGCATCAAGAACCTGGCCGATGCCGCCCTCTGTCTCTGGCGCAGTTGGCTCATCTGCGTTGGCTTGTTTTTCTCGCGTTTCGTCGGTGCCAGTTCCGGCATCGGCATCTGAACTGTTCTGGCCGCTAGACTGTGGCTGTGCTTCTGCTTCGCGCAAGTTGTAGATCTGCTCGGCGCTCATTCCACGGAAGCGGTGATCGACAAGAACGCCGTCCGGCAGACTGAGGCCCGCGTCGAGCAGCAGCGGATTGATGGCGTAATCGCACGCCTCATTCCACCGTCTCGGATCGCGCCCGGAACGTCGTACATGATGCTGGAGCGCGGGGTGCATGACCTCGTGCGCGAGTACCCCGGCCAGCGTTGCCGAGTTCAGCGTATCGACGAACTCAGGGTTGTAGTAGAGCGATACGCCATCGGTCGCCATGGTTGGAATCGATTGATGCTCACGCCCCTTCAAGCGAAATAGGAGCGATCCGAAAAACGGATGATCGAGCAACAAAGTAGTCCGCGCCTTCTGAATGCGAATGGATGCTGGTGTCTCGTGTCTCATGCCGGCGCAGGCGCCTCCATGTACGCAGACATACGGGAGAGGATGTCATCGACAGTTGGAGCGTCTGGCGCCTCCTCCGGCACGCTGGCTTCGCGATCACGCAGAACGCTGTCGATCTCGGCTACGATCTCCGCTGCATCGTTGGCCGTGGCAACGCGCAACAGGTCGTGCTTCTTGAGATCCTGCGCCGTAAAGCCGCACAGCCGTTGCCTGATCTGCTCGGCGAAACGGTTCAGGTCGGCATCGCCATTCACGTTCAGGCGCGGCAGCAACTCCACCAGGTCGAAGACATTCGTGACCATCGTCACGTGGAAGCGGGACTCCGGCTCGTTCAATCGATCCACCATGTGCGAAACCACGTCCCTGAGCCTCTTCCACAAATCCTCGGTGCCGCGCGTCAAGGACTCGCGAACATTGGCGTCGATCTCGCGGGCCACGCGCGCCTGCTCCTCGGCCGACATCTGTACACGAAAGTCGTTGCCGGTCGGGATAGGCAGGATCTCGAGTTTCACACCGAACTTCTTGCGCAGCTTGTCGGCGGCGGGATAGTCCTCCTCTCGAAACAGGCCGTTCAACTCTGGGCGGACTTGCTCGATGTACTGCGGATAGACATGAAGAAAGCTCTCCACACCTTGCTCGAAGCTGGCCTCGAACTCGCGCATCCGTGCCGTCAGATCGAAGTAGAGGTTCGACGGCAGCAGGCGGAATCCCTCATCGGACCACGGCAACGTGATCTTGTAGAAGTACTGCCGCACCTGCCCAGCCAGTGTGCGCAGTTCATCGAGTTTGTCGGCGCCGCGCAGCAGTTGCTTGTTGTAGCGGCCCGCGCCGTGGTGCGCTCCGTGCTGGTCGGCAACGTCGCGGCTGATCTTGCGGTCGTGTTTGATGGCCGTCCAAATGCTGATGTGGACGGCGGCGAGCATGGCTCGTTCAGTAATCATCGAATGGCCTCCTGTTGCACACCGAAGCGGACAAACTCCGGCGTGTGGGTGATGGCGGTGTCCCGCGCCGCCGCGTCGCGCATCGCCATGACGCGCATCTCTGTCGGCATTCGGTCGAGATACTTGAGTCCTCTGGCCACAGAGTTGTCGGTCATGGCCCGGCCCAGGGCAGTGGCGATAGCGATCTGCGCCGAGGTCTCCGAGGGAAGCGGTGCCGTCTCCGGGTTAAGCAGGATCTCGTCGATCGACGGCAACTGCCGGTAGAGCCGCAGGAATGCAATCAACTCCGCCGCCGCCGCAGGCCCAACCGTGCCGTCGAGCAACTGTGCCTCGAACTCGCTCGCGCCTGAAAGAAAGGTCGTCTTCTGCCGGTTCGCAATGCCGCGCAGGACATTGGAGGCCATCTCCCAGGAGCGGGGAGTGGGCCAGGCATTGGCGTCCGAGGTCGCATCGGCCGTATGCAGCAGATCCGGCTTGAAGCGCAGAAACGCGATGATCTCTGGCCGCACGCCGGCGCCCACGGCCCATTTGCACCAGTCGTTCAAATCCGCATCGAGCGACAGATGAACGAAGCGGTTGCGCAACGGCCGCGGCATCGAGAAATGCACTCCCCGCTCGGAGGCCGGATTGCCTGCAGCGATGACCACCCAGCCGTCTGGCAATACATACTCTCCCAATTTGCGATCAAGGACCAGTTGGTAGCAGCCGGCCTGCGTCATCTGCGGAGCCGACGTCAATTCATCGAGAAACAGGATGCCCTTCCCGGCGGTGGGCAGAAACTTGGGTGGCACCCATTCGGTCTGATCCGCTTTGATGCGGGGCAGCCCTCGCAGATCGACCGGATCGAGTTGCACGGCGCGCACGTCCAGAAACTCAAAGTCGAGATCGTCGGCGACTTGAGCTACGATCTGTGACTTGCCGACGCCGCACGCACCCCAGATATGCAGGGGCACACGTTCGCCGATCAGCGCATGAAGCGCCTCATACAGCTTGGATGGTTTCATTTGGATTCACCTCAGACGATTTATAGATTGGCATGCTGTAGGTTGACGCAATTGATGACATTCCTTGACGCAATTCGTGACATAGATTCATGCTCGAACACGCCTTTACTATTGCTTTCTATGACTTCCAGGCATAGCT
>Ga0181535_10001853_pt1 | contig 26688 bp, 23 predicted proteins | sample PEATcosm2014_Bin_44_FD_119774 | JGI IMG/M metagenome (GOLD analysis project Ga0181535, IMG submission 119774) | Peatland microbial communities from MTU Mesocosm Facility, Houghton, MI, USA - PEATcosm2014_Bin17_30_metaG | ecosystem: Environmental > Terrestrial > Soil > Wetlands > Peat | place...
ACGTTTGGAGGGTTCCACTTCAACGATCCGCGCGAAATTTACGTCGAATTCAAATGGAGGTTCCACTACTGAGGAAAAATATCAACATCTTGGTTATCATCAGAAGCGGAGCGTGCCAGTCGGCGCCACAAGGCAAATCGTGAAAGTATTTTGCACTCGATTATTGTTGCTGCTGGCCATCCCCGCGCTCGCGGCGATCGTCGGACTTTGCTGGCTCGTCTCGACGGGTTTAAGCGCTCGCGACACACCGGGCGCGATGGAAACTCGATTGGCGATTACCTTGCAACGACTCGCCATTCCCCGCGCCGCGCGCGATCTGAGCAATCCGATGCAGGCGAGCCCAGAGCTGATGGTGGAAGCGCGCCGGCATTTCGCGGACCACTGCGCCAGTTGCCACGGCAACGACGGAAGCGGCGCGACGGAGATGGGCCAGAAACTCTATCCGCGCGTTCCGGATATGCGCTCCGCGCAGACGCAAAACCTTTCCGACGGCGAGCTCTACTACATTATCGAAAATGGTGTGCGCTTCACCGGCATGCCTGCCTGGGGCACGGGAGGCACGAACGATCACGACACCTGGCATCTGGTGCTGTTCATTCGCCACCTGCCGAAATTGACTGAAGCTGATATGCAGGACATGAAGGAGCACAACCCGCGCAGTCCGGCGGACATGAAAGAAGAAGAAATGGAAAACCAATTCTTGAATGAGCCGTATGAGAAACACAGTCCGCCAAATCCAGATTAGAGGAGAAATCAATATGCGCAGAATCGCTTCCGCAATCCTGATCTGCCTGGCATTTTCACTGGTGACAATGGCGCACGGCACCGATAAACACGTGCTGGGCACGGTAACGAAGATCACCGACAGCGAAATCACGGTGCAGGGTCAGGACGGTCAGCTGCAGGTGGTGAAAATAGCCCCGGACACGTCGTTCGTGAAGAGCGGCGCCGGTGCGAGTGTCAAGGATTTAAGGGTCGGCGATCGAGTGGTGATCCACGCGAAGCCGGTGGGGACGGATTTGATCGCGCACGAAGTGCGATTTGGAAAACCGCCGGCGGCGGCCGCTGCGAAGAGCAATTGAGCTGCGGATTTAGTTCTCGCGTTCGAGAATGAAATCGGGGACGGCCAGCAACGCGCGACGGTATTCCGTGTCTGGCAGAACTTCCAGGCTCGCCTTCGCTCGCCGCACATATTCCCGCGCCAGCTTCGTGGCGCGCTCCAGCGCCCCAGTCTCGCGCACGAGCTTGGCGATTTCTTCTGCGCGCACGCTGCGGAAATCGCGCTCTTCCAGGACTTTTTCCACCAGGCGCCGGCCTTCGCCGTGCGCGTGTCCGTTTCCGTCGCCATCCGCGGCAGGCGCTGAGACGTGCGCCTGAGCCTCCAGCGCGAAAATCAAAGGCAGCGTAACCTTCCCTTCCTTCAAATCGCTCAGTACGGGCTTCCCCAATTTTTCCGGCGACGCCGTGAAATCCAATAAATCGTCCACTAACTGAAACGCGAGCCCGGCATTGCGTCCGTAATCCGCGAGGCCGTTCTCGATTTCCTTTGTTTGCTTGCCCAACACCGCGCCCAACCGCGCGCATCCACTGAACAAACAAGCTGTCTTGCGATACGCGAGTTCGGTTACTTCTGCTTCGTTCAAATCAATCTGGCCCAGATGTGTTAATTGCAGCAGCTCGCCCTCAACCATGTTCTGCGTCAAATCAATCAAAATATCCAGCACCGCGAAATTCCGCTCGCGCAACGCCATCTCGAACGACTGCATGTATAGCCAGTCGCCCGCCAGCACGCTCATATGATTTCCCCAGCGCGCATTCGCGCTTGGGCGGCCGCGGCGCGTATTCGCGCCGTCAATCACATCGTCGTGAATCAGCGTCGCGCTGTGAATCATCTCCACCACCGCGCCCAGCCGAATCGCGCTCTCGCCGTGGTATCCCGAAGCCCCCGCTGCGAGCAGCAGAAGAGCGGGACGCAGGCGTTTTCCGCCGCCCTCGCGCAAATAGCTGGAAATCTCGCAGACGGGTTCGATGGCGGCGCTATTTTGCGCCGCAATTTCCTGTTCGACGAGCGTTAAATCGTCGCGAACTAGATCGAAAATGCCTTTTGCGATTTGGACAGCGAAAGCCATCCTGGGGTTCACCTTGGCCGGGCTGGAATTTCCAGGCCGCCTAGCCGGAAAAACCGTCTGAAATTCGCCGCCGTTGCGGCGGCAACTTCTTCGCGGCCCAAGTTTCTCACATTCGCAAGCGTCTGCGCTACCTCCACGACGTAAGCCGGCTCATTTCTTTTTCCGCGGCGGCCCTGGGGCGAAAGGAAAGGCGAATCGGTTTCCGTGAGGATTTGGTCGAGCGCGAGGTCGCGGGCCACGTCGCGGATTAGCTGCGATTTCGGATAGGTAATATTGGCTGCGAAGGAAACGAGGAAGCCCATATCGAGCCCGCGCTGGGCTTCGCGCAGCGTCCCAGTGAAACAGTGGAAAATTCCGCCCAGGCCAGTGGGCTTCCAGTCTTTTTCCAGGATCGCCAGGCAATCGTCCCACGCATCGCGGCAGTGAATCACGATGGGCAATTTCGCCGTGCGCGCTTGCTGCAGTTGGCGGCGCAATACCGGCTGCTGGACTTCGGGTGGGGGCTCTTCGTAGTGATAGTCGAGGCCCATCTCGCCCCAGGCAATCACTTTCGGGTTTTTCGCCAGCGCGTCCAGCTGCGCGTAATGCGGCTCCTGCGCTTCAGCCGCATGCTGCGGATGGATTCCGATGGTCGCGTAAATCCAGTCGTAATCTTTCGCTGCTGAGAGCGCGGCATCCAAACGGTCCGGCCCAGACCCGCCGCTGCCGATCGCGAGCAGCGCCGACACACCAGCCGCCCGCGCCCGCTCGAGCATCTCCGCGCGGTCGGCGTCGAATTCTTCCGACTCGAGGTGAGCGTGTGAATCAATGATTTCCAATTATGAGCGTCCTAAACAAAAAAATTACACCCGGTTTCGCGTGCCCTTTCTGAGAACAAAGATCATCTGATCGGAAGCATTATCCAGCGGCGCCTTGGCAAAGGAACCGTATTCCCCGACCGGCTCGAATCCTGTCAGCAGAAATAACGCGCGCAGATGAGGATAGGTGTAGTAGCACATTTGCAGAGGGTCGGTTTCCTCGCGCACAAGCTTATCGTCCTCGTAGGTTCGGAAGACGAAAGTACCGGTGAAAATCTGGTGAATTTTGTCGAAAGAATCTTTGCGGAAGAAGCGCCGGACGAGCTTGGGTATCGCTGCGTCAACCGTCCATTCGAGGTCGAAGATTTCCTCTCCGACTCCTGCGGGAATTTTCTCGAAATTCGGGTAGAAAACGTCGAAGGCGAGCTTGCCGTCGTCCTGCAAGTGGGCTGCGGCGGTCGTCAGTGCGTCCACTTGATCTTGCAGCGTGTACATGTGCTGCAGCGGACGAAAAGGGATGATTGCCAGCCGATATTTCTGGCGCAAACGGAAGCGCCGCATGTCGCCCTCGTGGAGTGCAACTTTGTCGCGAACCGCCGGCGGCTCGCGCTGCAGGCGTGATTTCAATATGCCAAGCATCGCCGTGGAATTGTCGACGCCGTCAATCTGGATCCCCGCGCGCGCGATGTTCAGCAAGACGCGACCTGTCCCGCAGGCAATCTCCAACACCGGGCCGCCGACCTGTTTGGCTAGATCGACGTAGAACGGCACATCCGCCAGAAACTGCGCGTTCGCGTACGCAGCGTCGTAGTGCCTCGCCAGGACATCGTATGAATCAGCGTGGTTCATTTCTTGACGGCGCCGTCATTTCACTTTTGCGCCGGCTGGGACGTCTTCGGCGAAGGTGCAGAGCACCGGCTTGCCGTCCTGCCCCACCGACGCAGCCAGCAACATCCCATTCGACTCCAGCCCGCGCATCTTGCGCGGTGCAAGGTTCGCCACGATCACCACCTTGCGCCCCACCAAGTCTTCCGGCGCATACGACAGCGCGATGCCTGCCAGGACTTGGCGGACTTCATCGCCGATGTCCACGAGGAGCTTGAGGAGTTTGTCGGCGCCTTGAATGCGCTCGGCGGATTTCACTAAGCCGACGCGCAGCTCCACCTTCGCGAAATCCTCAATCCCGATTTTCGCTGCAATAGCGGGTGCGGCCGCCGCTCCAGCCGCCCCGCTAGGAGTCGCCGTTGGCGCCGTCTCTGCAGCAGCCGATGCAGGCTGCGCACTTCCCGGATTGCGTATCTCGTTTTCCATGGTTTCAATCCTCTCCAATATTTCTTTCTTATCCGCGCGTGGAAAGACTCCTTCGGGCTTCCCAATCCGCGTTCCTGGCTTCAATCCGCCCCACTGCAAATCTTTGATGCCCACGTTCTCGATCTTTCCCGCTTGGCCGAGCTGCTCCCAAATTTTCTGCGTCGCATCCGGAATCACGGGGTGCGCCAGAACGGAGATGATCCTGAGCGATTCCGCAGCAACGTACAATACGGCTTCGAGGTGTGCCTTCTGCGCAGGATCCTTCGCGAGGGTCCAGGGTTTTTCTTCCGCGAGATACTTGTCGGCGATCGCCACCAGACCCCAAATTGTCGTTAGCGCATCTGAGAACTCGAATCTGTCGTACGAGTTGCGAATCGTATCGTAAAAAGTCGGAGAAGCTAGCTCATGAAGGTTCGGTGGCGCGGCAGCTTGGGTAGGCACAACGCCGCCGCAATAATTTTCGATCATGGTAAGCGTGCGACTGCCGAGATTCCCAAGGCCGTTGGCGAGGTCGGCGTTGTAGCGGGTGATCAGGGCGTCTTTGCTGAAATTTCCGTCTTGGCCGAAGACTACCTCGCGCAGCAAGTAATAGCGCAGGGCGTCGTTGCCTAATGCTTTCACAATCGGCTCGGCGTAGGCTACGTTGCCCTTCGACTTGCTCATTTTTTCCTGCTCGAAGAGCAGCCAGCCGTGCGCGTGGATCCTTCCCGGCATGTACTCCGACAGCTTCTTATCCGGAAACGCTGCCATCAAAAATGCGGGCCAGTAGACGGCGTGGAAGCGGATGATTTCTTTGCCGATCATGTGCACGTCGGCGGGCCAGAATTTCTTGAAGCGGTCGCTGTCTTTTTTGCTGTTGGGCTCTCCGTCGACGAAGCCGATGCCACTCATGTAGCTGGTTAGCGCGTCGTACCAGACATAGAAGACGTGTTCGGGATCGCCCGGCCAAGGAATGCCCCATTTAATTGTTTTGCGGCTGATGGAAAGATCTTTCAGGCCGCTTTCGACGAAGCTTTTTACTTCGTTAAGGCGGAAATCCGGTTGCACGAAATCCGGCTGGTCCTTGTAAAGCTGCAGGAGCTTTTCCTGGTACGCGGAGAGGCGGAAGAAAAAATTTTCCTCGGAAATCAGCTCCGCGGCACGGCCGCAGATTTGGCAATCGGCTGGCTCCGGCGTGTCGCTCACGTACAGATTATCGTAAATGCAGTAACGGCCTTCGTACTTGCGCTTGAAAATCGCATCCGGCGAGACGCGTTGCGTGCGGCGGACCAGATTCTGCACGGCTACGGCGTGGCGCGGCTCCGTGGTGCGGACAAAATCGGTGTAGCTGATGCCCAGAAGCTTCCAGAGATCGCGGAAAATCTGTTGGTTGCGGTCCACCAGATCGGCGGGCGAGATGCTGAGTTTTTCCGCGGCGCGTTCGATATTTACGCCGTGCTCGTCGGTCCCTGTAAGATACGCCACGTCGTAACCGCACATGCGCTTATAGCGCGCGATCACGTCGCACACGATCGTGGTGTACGCCGAGCCCACGTGCGGGCGGGAGTTCGCGTAATAAATAGGAGTCGTGAGGTAATACTTCTTCTTCGGATTATCCATGAACTATGCGGGTTTCCCGTCCGGGGTCGCGATCTTCTGCTGCGCTTCGACCCATTTCTGAAATTGGTAAGTGGCCGCTTCCAGCACCTGCTTCAGCGGAATGTTTTTTTGCGCGGCGATGCGGCGGCAATCTTCGTACTCGGGGGTGGCGTTCAGGACCGAGCCGTGCAGGCGCGAGATTTTCATGCGTACTTCGCCGAACGGCGTTTCCACGGTGACTGATTCCCTGGCTAGAGTCTTGCGACGGACGTCGTGGGTGCGGACGCCGATGGTGGTGGTCTCGCGGAATAGCAGATCGATCAGGCGGCTCACCTTGTGGGGCTCGCTCAATATCGTCACCAGCATCCCGGGGCGGTTCTTTTTCATTTGCACCGGGGAGGAAAATACGTCGAGGGCTCCGGCTTCGAGTGCCCGTTCCGCGAAATAGCCGTAGATTTGTGGGCTCATGTCGTCAATGTTCGTTTCGATCACGGTGACGGGCGCGTCCCAATGTCCTGCCGGCTCGCTGACCGCTGTTTCACCGATCAGCAGGCGCAGGACGTTGGCTTTTTCTTTTAAGTCCGCCGTGCCCGCGCCATAGCCGATGGCTTGCAGCGTCATCTCTGGAATTTCGGCGTAGCGGGTGGTGAGGGTGGTGGCGATTGCGGCGCCCGTTGGGGTTACTAGCTCTTTGGCGATGCCGCTGGTAAACATTGGCGCGCCTTTGAGCAGTTCAGCTGTGGCGGGAGCCGGAACTGGCAGCAGGCCGTGCGCGGTCTTGGCTTGGCCTGCGCCGACGTCCAGCGCGGAGCAGGCGAATTCGTCGATGCTGAGCAGCTCAAATCCAATGGCTGCGCCGACGATGTCCACGATGGAATCCACCGCGCCCACTTCGTGGAAATGGACTTGCTCGACTGGGACTTGATGGACTTTTGCTTCGGCTTCGGCGAGGCGGGTGAAAATTTTGCGAGCGCGTTCTGCGGCGCGCGGGGCGAGCTTGGCGTTTTCGATTCGCTGAAGAATTATTGAGAGGCCACGGTGGTGATGGTCTTCGCTGGTTTCGACTGTCACCTGCGTTGCAAAAAGTTCGCCGCGTTTTACTTTGGTGGCGGAAATCGACCAGCCTTCGAGGCCCAGTTTACGCAGCTCGGACTCGATGGCGCGCAGGTCGGCGCCGGCATCAACCAGGGCGCCGAGAACCATGTCGCCGCTGATACCGGAAAAGCAGTCGAAGTATGCGTGGCGTATGCTTTTCATTGGATGGTGTGGCGCGAATCCCGTCGAAACGCGAAAAAACGATACTAGTCTGGCGTTCCAGCGCTGTCAAATCCGTGGCCGTCCGCCGCTTTGACGGTTTCTGCGGCTTTCCCTATAATCGCGGGATTCACTTTGCACAGGGAGCCACGTGTACAAAGCCGTCGAAGAGCGGTTTCGCAAGGCGCTGCGCCATCATATTCACGAGCGCTACAAGACGGACGTCCCGATTGTTACCGAGCGCCCGCCGAAGCTTTCGATGGGAGAAGCGGCTTCGCCGGTTTGCTTTGAGCTGGCCAAGCGCCTGAAAAAACCGCCGCGGGGGCTGGCGCAGGAAATTGCCAATTCACTGAAACCGATTGCCGGAATCGCGCGCGTGGAAGTGGCGGGCGGCGGTTACTTGAATGCTTACTTCGACCGCGCCGCGTTCTTTCGCGCGGCAGCGGAGGAAGCCGGACGCCAGGGGGTGACTGCGGAGGCTGGTGCGAGGAAAACCGTCGTCGAGCATACCAGCATCAATCCCAACAAGGCCGCGCACATTGGGCATCTGCGCAACGCGGTGCTGGGCGACACGTTCGCGCGTTTGCTGCGGCATTCGGGGCGGCGGGTGGAGGTGCAGAATTACATCGACAATACCGGCGTCCAGGTGGCCGACGTAGTGCTGGGGTTTCTGCACCTCGAGAAAAAATCGCTGGCGGAAGTTCGGGCGCTGACCGAGGCGCCGAAATTCGATTATTTGTGCTGGGATTTGTACACGCGGGTGACTTTGTTTCTGGCGGAGGACAAGGCGCGGCTGGATTTACGCGGGCAAATATTGCAGGAAATTGAACAGGGGCACGGCGACGCGGCGAAGATGGGCGAAATCGTCGCCACGGCTATCAACTACCTCCACCTGCACACCCTGGACCGACTGGGCATCGATTTCGATCTGCTGACGCAGGAGAGCGACATCCTCCATTTGAAGTTCTGGGATGCGGCGTTTGAGCTGCTGAAGCGCAGTGGCGCGGTGCAGCTGGCTACTTCGGGCAAGAATGCGGGGTGTTGGGTGATGCAGCTGCCTTCCGACAAGGCGGCTGCCGCGAAGCAGGTTGCGGAGGGCGCTTCGGACTCCGCTGCCGCTGGAGAAGAGGCTGAGGAGCCGCCGGAAGAAGCCGAAGCCAAAATTATCGTGCGTTCCACCGGCACGGTCACCTATGTCGGCAAGGACATCGCGCTGCATCTCTGGAAGTTCGGATTGCTCGACCGCGATTTTCACTACCACCGTTTCTACAAGCATCCAGATGGGCATCAGGCTTGGATTACCGCCAGTGAGCGGGACGATCCTGAGGCGCCGGCGTTTGGGCACGCGCACGAAGTATTCAATGTGATTGATTCGCGGCAGTCTTATCCGCAGCAAGTGGTGGTGACGGGGTTGCGAGCGCTCGGCTACAACGACGAAGCGGATCACTTGAAGCATTTCGCCTACAACGTGGTGGCGCTGACGCCGCGTTGCGCTTTGGAGATGGGATACGAGATTCCGGCGGAGGATGCGAAGCGGCCGTACGTGGAAGTGAGCGGGCGGAAAGGCCAGGGCGTGAAGGCTGATGACTTGCTGGACCGGTTGGAGGTCAGCGCGCGGGAGGAAGTGGATTCGCGGCATCCGGACAGCCCTGAGGCGGAGCGGGCAGCGATCGCACATGCGGTCGCGATAGGGGCGCTTCGATATTTCTTGCTGCGGTTTACCCGGTCTACCGTGATTGCGTTTGATTTTAAGGATGCGCTGAGTTTTGAGGGCGAGACTGGACCGTATGTGCAGTACGCGGTGGTGCGGGTCAATGGGATTTTGCGGAAGGGCGCGGAGCTGGATCCGAGTCTGGCTGTCGAAGACGCGGCGAACATTTCTCGGATTCAAAGCGGGGAGCTGAATGCTTCGCGGTTTCTGGCTTCGCCAGAGTATGAGGATATTTGGGATCTTGTGCTGCTCGGGGGATCCTTGGATGCGCGACTTGAGCTTGCTTTGGCCGTGCAGGAGCCGGCTGCGGTGGCGCGATTTGCGTTTGAGTTGGCCCAGTCGTTCAACGGCTTCTACCACAAGCACAACATCAACAAAGAGCAGGACGCGGAGAAGCGGGCCTTTTTGCTTTATGTGACCACGCTGGTGCGCGAACAGCTGGTGACAACTCTCGGGTTATTGGGGATTACTGCGCCGGAGAAGATGTGAAGGCTTCGGCGGTGCGCGTACGAAGCGAGATCCTTCGCTGCGCTCAGGGTGACGTGACACGATGTGATTGCTGGCGAGACATTTGAGTCGCGACCGGAGCGGGCACGGCATGCCGTGCCCCTACGACGACGGACCGAGACGAATCGAGCTAGCTGTGCGCTACAGCTTCATGGCGAAGTCAACTATGGATCTTATGGCTACGCCGGTGGGGCCTTTGGCTAGCCAGGGTTTGCCATCATCTACCCAGCATGTCGCGGCGATATCCAGGTGAATCCATGGGGTGTCTTCGGCGAATTCTTTTATGAACCAGGCGCCGGTGATGGCGCCGCCGCCTTTGCCTGAGCCGGTGTTGCGGATGTCGGCGATATTGCTTTTGATCATCTCTTCGTACTCATCGTCCATGGGCATGGGCCACATTTTTTCGCCGACGGCTTTGGCGCTCTCAAGGAACTGATCGAGATATTCGCGCGGAGTGCCGAACGCGCCGACGTGCACGTTCGCCAAGGCCACTTGAATGGCGCCGGTGAGAGTGGCGGCGTCGATCAGGTGCGTGCAGCCCAGCTTGCGGGCATAGAAAACCCCGTCGGCCAACACCATGCGACCTTCGGCGTCCGTGTTGATCACCTCAATCGTCTTGCCGGACATCGCGACCTGCACGTCGCCGGGTTTCTGTGCACGGCCGCCGGGCATATTCTCGGTGGCGGGAATTACGGCAATCACTGAAACCTTGGGCTTCAGGTAGGCGATAGCGCGCATGGCGCCCAGCATGGTGGCGCCGCCGCCCATGTCATACTTCATTTTTTCCATGTTGTCGGCGGGCTTGATGGAAATGCCGCCGGTGTCGAAGGTGACGGCTTTGCCGACGAGGCCGAGAACCGGCGAATCGGGCTTGGGATTTTCCGGGGTGTAACGAATTACGATCACGCGTGGTGGTTCGACGCTGCCTTGCGCGACACCGATCAGCGCGCCCATTTTCAGTTCGGAAATTTTGCGCTCGTCGAGAATTTCAACGCCCAGACCGACTTCCTTAGCCATGGCCTCGGCGCGCGCCGCGAGCATGCGGGGAGTGAGGCGGTTGGAAGGCTCGTTGATCAAATCGCGCGCGAAGTTTTGCGATTCGGCGATCACGCGCCCGTGTTCGACGGCTTCGGGCAGTTTGCCGTTCTGAATGGCGTCGAATCCGGAGAGCAGCACGGACTGAATTTCGCGATTGGTTTTCTTGTCCGTTTGATATTTGTTGGACTCGAAATCGGCGACGCCAAGGCCTTCGGTGACGGCTTGCGCGGCGGCGGGGCCGCGTTCGCCTTCGCGCGCGAGGAAAATGAATTTCTTCACGCCGCGCGATTTCAGATAGCGCAGTGCGGTGCCGGCGATTTTGCGCAGATCCGATTGTGAAAATTTCTCGGGCTTGCCGGCGCCGACCAGGAGGAGCCGCTTGGCGTCCAGACCTTCGGGGAAATGGACCAGAACGAGCTCGAGCGCCTTGCCGGTGAGTTCACCGGTGGCGACGAGGGCGGCGAGGCGGCCGTCCATGGCGTGATCAATGTCGCTTAAGATTCCATCAATTTTAGTTTCTTTGTCGAAGATGTAGGTGACGATGGCATCGGCTTGAATCGAAGAGTACGGCTGGTTCTCCAGTTGAATCTGCATAGCTCCCTTTCACTTTTAGCGCCGACGCGAGCGGTACATCGCCTCGCTGGCTTCGCGTTTTGCTTCTTTTTGTTTTTCGGATTCGCGGCGGTCGTGGAATTTCTTGCCTTGCGCCACGGCTAACTCGCATTTGGCGATGCCGTCCCGGAAATAGATCTTCGTGGGGACAATGGTCATGCCCTTCTGCTGGGTCTGGACGAGCAACCTGTCAATCTCACGACGGTTCAGCAGCAGCTTTCGTTTTCGCAGGGGATCGTGGTTGCGGTAACCTCCGGCGAGATATTCGGGAATATGGCAGTTTACCAGCCAAACCTCGCCAAGGCGAATTTCGGCGTAGGCTTCGCGGAGGGTGCCCTTCCCTTCGCGGAGCGTCTTTACTTCGGTACCGACCAGGACCATGCCGGCTTCGAGGCTGTCCAAGAGATGGTAGTTGTAGGAGGCCTGCCGGTTCTGCGCAACAATCTTAACGCCTTCGTGTTGAGATTTATCAGGCTTGGATTTCACGGCAGAACTATCATAGCCGCCGGGGGCGAGCTGCCGCAAGTCACAGATGATGACGGATTTCCGGGCACTCGCGGCCGAATTCACGAAATTTTCATGCTAACCGGCTGAGGCGCTTCTATTATTCATACGTCTAACACAACTTTGGGGATTCCTTGCTGCATCCCATGACGGGTGCTAGACTTGTTGGGAAATAGCCCACCCGTTGGAGGAGTGCTTTTGCGCCGTTCCGCATATTTGTCGCTCTTGGTGGCTGCTGCCTTGCTGTTGGGCGGTTGCCCTAAGGGAAACCAAGACTACGACGAGGCTCGAAAAGCCAACGCTCTCCAGGATTACGACACCGCTCTGGTCCATTACGAACGCGCCGCCCGCTCCGACCCAACGAACGCTGAATACAAGCTCCGCGCCGCCCAGGCGCGTTACGATGCCGGTCAATTCCATGTCCAGCAAGGCAATAAGGCGCTCAAGAACGGCGACCTGCAGCTGGCGTTGGGCGAATTCCAGAAGGCGCAGCTGATCGATCCTTCCAATACCGCGGCCGAACAACAGGTTAGGCGCACGATGGAGTTGATGAACGGGCAGAACGGGCCCAAGGCGCTGAATCCCGCGACGCAGCCCGACGAGCAAATTCTGGCGCAGCCACCGGAACTGAAGCCGCTGTCGCGCGACCCTATCAACGGGCTGAAGATGACGAACGACGCGCGGGTGGTTTACGAGACAATCGCAAAGCTCGCGGGGCTCAGTGTGATTTTCGATCCGGATTTCACTTCGCGGCGCATTACGGTGGATTTCCCGAGTGTCACGCTGGAGCAGGCGCTGGACGCGGTGTCGCTGGAGAGCAAGGCGTTCTGGAAGCCGGTGACTTCGAATATTATTTTCGTGGCGCAGGACCAGCCGCAGAAGCGCAAGGATTTGGACGACGAAGTCGTACAAACTTTCTATCTTTCGAACACGCTGACACCGCAAGACCTGACCGAAGTCGTGAACGGGCTACGCGTCTTGCTGGACCTGCACCGGTTGCAACAGGTGAACGCGCAGAATGCGATTGTGATCAGGGATACGCCGGACAAGTTGTTGCTGGCCGCGAAGATTATTCGGGATATTGACAAGGCTAAGCCGGAAGTTTTGATTCACGTGCAGGTGATGACGGCGAGCATGGATCGTTTGCGGGATCTGGGGATTTTGCCGGGGCAGACGGTCTCATTGGCTTTCACGCCGCGCTCTTCCATCGGACCTTCGACTTCGAGTTCCTCCAGCACCACCACTTCGACTTCAACCGTGCCGCAAGTTTTGCTGAGCCAACTGAAAAACCTTGGGACTTCGGATTTCGCCCTAACTTTGCCGGGCGCGACCGCGAACGCCATCTTGACCGACGACCGCACAAAAATTTTGCAGGATCCGGAATTACGCGTAACGGACGGGCAAAAGGCTACGCTGAAGATTGGATCGAAAGTGCCGGTGGCGACGGGCAGTTTTCAGGCTGGAGTGGGCGTCGGTGTCACCGGCAGCTCCGGAGTCGTCAATCCCCTGGTGAACACGCAATTCCAGTACATCGACGTAGGCGTCAACATCGAAATAACACCGCGCGTGCATCCGGACGGCGACATCAGTTTGAAAGGAACCGTGGATGTGTCGCAAATTACGGGGACGAGCAATATTGGCGGAATCAACCAGCCGGTAATCGGGCAGAAAAAGACGGAAATTGACGTGAGGCTCAAGGAAGGCGAGCAGAACATTCTAGCGGGCTTGATCGAGCGCACGGACACGAAAAACATTAATGGCATTCCAGGACTCGGTGAAGTGCCGCTGATGGGGTATTTGTTTTCGGACAATAGCCACGAAATCGAAGAGGATGAAACGCTGATCGTGATGACGCCGCACATTCTGCGCTTGCCCTCGCTGACGGCTTTAAATCTGCAATCGATGGCGGCGGGCACCGATTCGAACGTGCGCGTTTATCGAGGAGATGAGGGCGCGTCGACCGCAGCACCTGCTGCAGCGCCGGAGCCTCCTGCGGTTCGACAGAATTCCGGCGCTGTGGCGCCAGCACCGGGCGTAACCCCGACTGCGATGCAGCAACAACCCGCTCCGGCGCAGGGAGCGTCTGCGGCGGCGCAGCTGCATTTCGAACCGGCTACGGTGGTTTTGAAGGCAGGCGACACGACTACGCTGGGCCTTGCGGTTTCGAACGTGCACGATTTGTACTCGATTCCTCTGATGATTCATTTCGATCCGGCGGTGGTGCACGTTGAGGAAGTACGTGACGGCGGGTTCTTATCCGGCGGATCGCAGCAGGTGGCAGTGGTGCAGAGAATCGATCAACAGCAGGGGCAGGTGATCGTTTCCGCTACGCGGCAGCCCAACACTCCGGGAGTGAATGGGACTGGCACGGTGTTCGGGTTCGTAGTGCGCGCCGTCGGTCACGGGACCGCGCGACTGCAAATTCTTCAGGTAAACGCGCATGATTCCCAGCAGCAGACGATTCCGATGGTTTCCGGAGAAGCCACGATCCAGGTGCAGTGAGGCGCGATGAACTGGAATCGTTTCAAGTCGAATCCTCTTTGTGCAGACCGGCAATTCCCCGCCCTCTCACTTGCGCTGAGCCGTAGAGGGTGTGAGTCCGAGTCTGGCATGTCGCTGCTGGAACTGGTGGTGGCGTGCGCGATTCTGCTGATTCTGGCGACGGCGTCCATCCCGATTGCGCGAAACACGATCCGATGGAAGAAAGAAGAGGAATTGCGCTGGGATTTGCGGCAGATGCGCGACGCGATTGACCGGTACAAGGATGCGTCTGACAAAGGGCAGATTCAGGTGAAGGCCGGAACCGAAGGATATCCGGAGAGCCTGGACGCGCTGGTGAAGCCAACTCCGCTTACAGGCACCGCGGCCGACAAACGGATTCGGTTTTTACGCCAGATTCCCATGGACCCACTCACCAAGAACAAAGATTGGGGGCTGCGTTCGGTGCAGGATGATACCGATTCGACGTCGTGGGGCGGACAGGACGTGTTCGACGTATATTCGAAAAGTTCGGGAACGGCGATGGATGGTTCGAAATATTCGGATTGGTAGGTTGGTTCGGCGGGGCGGCTGAGGACATGATGCACCAAAGGTTCAACACGAGAACGATTGTTGCGCGGCGTACCCTGATGCAGCGCGGCTTCACGCTGCTGGAATTAATGGTGGTGATGGCGATCATTGTGATCCTGATGACTATCGCCACGGCGAAATTCGAGCAAATGGTGATCAGGGCCAGAGAAGCAACATTGAAATCGGATCTGAAGGTAATGAGGCAGGCGATTCAAGATTATACGCGCGACAAGGAATGCGGGCCTTCTTCGCTGGATGATCTGGTGAGCAACAATTACCTTCGGGCGGTGCCGAAAGATCCAATGACCACGCAAGCCGACTGGGTTACAAAATCCGATGACGTCGCGCTAAGCCCTGAACAAAGCTGCTACGGCATCAGTGATGTGAATTCCTCGTCAGACAAGCTCTCGCCATTCGAAAGCACGCCGTATAGCTCCTGGTAGGATTCGGTCTGCTCAATTTTTTCTTTTTCGCGGCTTTTTCCTGCTGAGCTCAACCAAGAGATTTTTTCGCGCGGGTGTTCTTTGCGATCTCCCGAATGGGAGATCTGATTTCTTCCGCCCCGGTCGCGAGGGATCGCGGGTTGCGATTCGCTTGATCGGTGGCGCCGGAGCTTCAGGTTGCGGTGCGGCTAAGCTGCGCCGCGACGAGCGCCTGGCCGAGGCTGAGACCTCCATCGCCAGCCGGAACCTGCGAGTGAGTGAAGACGACAAAGCCGGCGGATTGCAGTTTGGCGATCATGCCGCCGAGCAGGAGCGAGTTATTGAATGTGCCACCGCTGAGGCAGACGCAATTGATGGAGGATTGCTGGCGCAGCGCGCAGGCCAAGGAAACGAGCGTTTGCACCAGCCCATTGTGAAAGCGGCGAGCGATGCCTTCCACGGGAATTCCGCGAGTGAGGTCTTCGACGATGGCGCGAAACAATGGGGCTGGATCGATCTGCCAACGGTTATCAAAGAAACGGACGGCGAGAGGATAACCGGCGGTCTCGCGCGATGTTCTCGCGGCCATTTCCAGCGCGATCGCGGCCTGAGCTTCGTAGCTCACTTCTTGTCGAACGCCAATCAGCGCGGCGACGGCATCGAACAGCCGGCCGCAACTGGAGCTCATCGGAGAATTCACCCGCTGGGCCATCATGCGCAGGATTCCATCGGTTTTCGCGCGGTCTAGATTTCGCACAAACGGGATATCAAGGTTACGGAAATCCTCGCCAAACGTTAGCTCCAAATAGCTCACAGCCATGCGCCAAGGTTCGCGAATCGCTGCAGCGCCGCCGGGAAGCGGCACGTAGGCGAAATGCGCCGCGCGCTGGAACCCTGCGTAGTCCGCGATAAGGGCTTCGCCGCCCCAAAGTTGCCCATCGGAGCCGAAGCCAGTGCCGTCCAGGGCTAGCCCAATGACCGGACCATTCACGTGGTTCTCCCCCATGCAGGCGGCGATATGCGCATGGTGATGCTGCACGCCGACAAGACGAATGCCTGTCCGCGCCAATGCCCACTTGGTGGATAGATAATCCGGATGAAGATCGTAGGCAATGATTTGCGGCTCGATTTCGAGAATCCTGGAAAGATGGGCGATGGCCTCGCCAAAAAAATCGAAACTCTCGATGGTTTCCAGGTCGCCGATGTGCTGGCTCAGAAAGGCGAGATCGCGGCGTGTGAGACAAATTGTATTTTTCAGTTCTCCGCCGACGGCGAGTATCTGCGGAAGTTCCTGATGCAATCGCACGGGCGCCGGCACATATCCGCGCGACCTGCGTATCTGCCGCGGCTTACCGGCCGAATGGCGGACCACCGAGTCGTCGCAGCGCAGGAGAATGCGGCGATCGTGCACAAGAAAGCAGTCGGCGACATTCGCCAAGCGCGCTACAGCTTCATGGTTGTCAATCGCGATCGGCTCTTCGCTCAGGTTTCCACTGGTCATGACCAACGCCGTGAACCCGCCTGCGGCAAAGAGCAAATGGTGCAGCGGCGTATAGGGTAAGAAAATGCCAAGCTCCTGCTGATCGGGCGCCACGATCTCGGGAATTGAGGCGTGTCTTGTTTTCGGCAGCAGCACGATGGGCCGTTGCCGGCTGGTCAGGAGTTCCGTTGCATCGGCATCGAGACTGCATAGCCAGCCAGCGTTTTGCAGATCGCGCACCATCACGGCGAAGGGTTTCTCCACGCGCCGTTTTTTCCGCCGCAACCGCTCTACCGCGGCCGCGTTCAACGCATCCACCGCGAGGTGAAATCCACCGAGGCCTTTCACGGCAACGGTCTTGCCGGCGCGCAGCAGCTCGACAGCAGCCGCGACGGAATTATGCGCTTCCAGTTGCTCGCCCCGCGCGCTCCAGAATTCCAGCCGCGGGCCGCATTGCCAGCAGGCATTGGGCTGCGCATGGAAGCGGCGATTTTGCGGATCCTCATATTCCGCGCGACATTGCTCACACATGGCAAACACCGACATGGACGTGCGCAGCCGGTCGTAGGGAACGTCACGCAGGATCGTGAAGCGCGGCCCGCAGTTCGTGCAATTGATAAATGGATAAAGAAAGCGGCGGTCGCGAGGATCGAACAGCTCGCGCAGGCAATCGGCGCAGACCGCCACGTCCGGCGAAATCAGCGCGCCGACTGGCTCGCCGCTGCGGCTGGACAAAATTTCAAAGTCGCGCGCAGCCGCGCAGGCAATCTCGCGAACCTCCACGCGCGTGATGTGCGCAAGCGCCGGCGCCTCCTGCGGCAGGCGCGCGACGAAATCCTCGACTTTGTCCGGCGGGCCTTGCACTTCGATTGTGACTCCGGCGGGAGTGTTACTAATGCTGCCGCAGAGCTTGCGATGCGTCGCGAGGCGATAAACATAGGGCCGGAAGCCGACTCCTTGCACGATCCCAGCGACTTGAATTTCTTTGCGGACTTGCATAGGGCCTTCAGGGTGCCGAAGCTGCGGCGAGCGACTTTTCACGTCGGCGTGCCAGCCAGGAGAGCCATTCCGAAATTCCTGCGCGCGTCTGGCAGGACACTCGAACAATTTCCATGTCGCGGTGGACCAGCCGGGCGTTCTGCTCCGCAGCCGTGATATCGAAGGGCACGTAGGGAAGCAGATCAATCTTGTTCAAGACGAGCAACTGTGATTTGAAAAAAATAGAAGGATACTTGAGAGGCTTATCTTCTCCTTCGGTAACGCTGAGTACGACCACTTTGGCGGCTTCACCCAGATCGTAGCTGGAGGGACAGACCAGATTGCCGACGTTTTCAATCAACAGGAGATCGATGTCTTCCAAATGCCAATCCTGAAGCGCCCTATCGATCATGGCCGCGTCGAGGTGGCAAGTTCCGCCGGTGGTGATCTGCTTCACAGGAAAGCCAGAGCGCGCCAGCCGTTTCGCGTCGTTTTCCGTTTGGATGTCTCCCGTGAGGACAGCAACGCGTTCGCCGGAATCGAAGTTTTCCAGAGTGCGTTCGAGCAGGCTGGTTTTCCCGGAGCCGGGCGAACTGATCAGGTTGAGGCACAATATATTGTGTTCGGCGAAGCGCTCGCGCAAGGCTGCAGCAAGGCGGTCGTTTTCGCTCAAGACCTTACGTTCCAGCCACACACGCTCCATTTTCAACCTCCAGATAGGACAGCTCCAGTTCGTCGCCGCCCAAGAACAGGGATTCGACGGCACCGCACCGCGGACATGCCAAATCCGAAATCGTCGCGGGATATTCGTGCGCGCAGGCCCGGCATTGATAGCGGCGCGGGCAGTATTCGATCTCCAGCGTGAGCGGCTCGAGTTCTGAACCGCGCAGAAGAGCTTCAAAAGAAAAACGCAACGCGTCCGGAGCCACGCCCGCCAATTCGCCGATGCGCACGCCGACTTTATAAATATGGCCGTCGGGGAAGCGGAGCGATTCCACACGAACCGCTTCGAGCACCGAATTGGCAATTCCCATTTCGTGCACGGACGACGCTCAGCAGATTCTCGGCAGTTGGTCGCCGGAGAGCAGATCAACAATGCGCGATGTCCGCAAGCGTGTTCGCAGCGTGACCATCGCCGGGTGTGCGTCGCTTACGGTTCCAATGATCCGCGCGTTGCGGCCGAGGGGATGCAGCTGCATCGCTTCGAGAATCCGTTCCGCAGCCGTGGGAGCCACAATTGCGAGCAGCTTTCCCTCGTTGGCAACGTAGAGCGGGTCCAGTCCCAGCATCTCGCAGGCGCCCTGAACTTCTTCGCGGATGGGGATGGCTTGCTCGTCGAGTTCGATGCCCACGCGCGCCTTTGCCGCAATTTCATTCAAAGAACTTGAGACGCCACCGCGAGTGGGATCACGCAGGCAACGGATTTCAGAGCTGGCGCGAAGCATGGCGAAAACCAGGGTGTGCAGCGCAGCCGTGTCGCTAGCGATGGCGCTTTCGAATTCGAGGCCGTCGCGCTGGGACAATATGGTGATGCCATGGTCGCCGATGGTTCCGCTAAGCAGAACGCGGTCTCCGGGCCGGGCCTGATCGGCGGAAAGCTGCAATGCGGACGAGACGAGCCCGATCCCCGAGGTGTTTACGAATAACCCGTCGCCACTTCCCTTCTCGACGACTTTGGTGTCTCCGGTAACGACGGTGACACCGGCAATGGCCGCAGCGACGCGGATCGATTCCAAGACACGGCGCAAGGTATCGAACGGAAGCCCTTCTTCCAGAATCAGCGCCAGACTGAGAAAGAGAGGCTGCGCTCCGCCCATCGCCAGATCATTCACGGTTCCATTCACGGCGAGGGTTCCGATGTCGCCGCCGGGGAAAAACAGCGGCTTGACGACGAAAGAATCGGTGGTGAACGCGATACGAGAACCACCAACATCCACAATGGCCTGGTCATCCAGGCGATTGAGCACTGGATTCTGCAGAGCCGGAAGCAGAATGTCCCGAAGCAGGTTGGCGCTCATGCGGCCTCCGCTGCCATGGCCAAGCAGGATGGAATCCGTGGCTGCAATCGGCATGGGACAATGGAAGGCCAGATCGAGTTTCGTTTCTTGCGGCATCAGTCGCTCGCCTTTGCTGCGGCCGCGAATCTGCGATATCGGTAGTACGCGGCGCACGCGCCTTCGGAAGAGACCATGGGAGCACCGAGAGGATTTTCAGGCGTGCAGCGGGTTCCGAACGCGGAACAGTCCGTAGGTTTCTTCAAACCCTGCAGCACTTCGGCGCTGATGCACTCGGCGGGCTCTTCAGCGGTGATCGCTGCCGTCCCGAAAAGGCGATCAGCGTCGAATTCTGCATATTCTTGGCGGAGACTGAGACCACTTTTCGGGATCGCGCCGATGCCGCGCCATTTGCGATCACAAACCTCGAAAACCTCCGCCAATATTTTTCGGGCGTGCAAGTTGCCCTGGTAAGTCACGGAGCGTACGTATTGATTTTCCACTTCCGCGCGGCCTTCTTCCAATTGGGTGACAAGCATGAGGATGGCTTCCAGCAAATCCAGCGGCTCGAATCCGCCTACGACAATCGGCACGTGGAACTCAAGGGCCAGCTCGTCATATTCGTGGTATCCCATCACGGTGCAAACGTGCCCCGGTCCGATGAAGCCCTGAACGCGATTGCGGCCTGAACTCAACAGCGCTCGCATCGCGGGCGGCACCAGGACGTGCGAGGCTAGCAGCGAGAAATTGGTGACGCCTTGGCGCTTTGCTTGCCAGACGGCCATGGCGTTCGCGGGGGCAGTCGTCTCAAATCCAACAGCGAAGAAGACCACTTTGCGGCCCGGATTCGCGCCAGCGAACTTCACGGCTTCGGTGGGAGAGTACACGATGCGCACGTCCCCGCCCTGTGCCTTTACCTGGAAGAGGTCGGAATGCGAGCCCGGCACGCGCAGCATGTCGCCGAAAGAGATCAGCGTTACGTCGGGACGCGAGGCAATGGCGATGGCTTTGTCGATGGTTTCAAGCGAAGTGACGCACACGGGACATCCCGGCCCGTGCACGAGTTCAATCCCGGCAGGCAGCATCTCATCGATGCCGTAACGCATCAGGGTGTGAGTTTGGCCGCCGCAAATCTCCATTAACACCCAGGGTCGCGCGGCACGGCGGGTCAGCTCGGCGACAATTCCGCGAGCGATTTTGCCATCCCGGTACTCGTCCAAATACTTCATGCGCGCCTTCCAAACGTTTCGCGTAGCGGCTTATTTATCGGCTAGCAAATCTTCCAAATCTGATTGCAATTCCCCGTTGAGCAATCCCATGGACTCGAGCAATGCGTAGCTGCGCTCCGCCTCTTCACGGTCCACGAGACTGATGGCGAACCCGACGTGCACAATCACGTAATCTCCGATGGAGGCTTCGGGAACAAAGTCCAGGCAGGTCGCTCGGGTGATACCGCCGAACTGCACGCGTCCGATGCGAATTCCGTTCTGCACGTCGCTCGTGACGATTTTTCCCGGTATGGCGAGGCACACGTTACAAGTCTCCTTCCGGGGAGCCCGCATAATCCGGTGGAGTTGAGAATTGTGCGAGCTCCAGCTTGGCCGGAGCGAGTGGCGAATAAGTAGTGGGTGATTCTGTCCAGGATTGGAGTTGCGCCACGGCTGCATCGACGAGAGAGGGGAGTGCAGCCGCGACCGCCGGAGACAAAGTCGTACCCCAGTCCGTGTTGCCAGGTTGAGCGCCCAGCACCACGATTTCCTGCCGCTTGGCCGACACCAGAAAGAGCGCGGCGATGAGGTCGGCGATGCCCAATTGATGAACGCTCCTGCCGCTGGAGGCATTCAATAAATCCTTACCGGTCATGTGGGCGAGCATTCCCGGGGCGCTCCCGGAATCCATGGCATCCAGGAAGAGGACACAGGATGCATCCGCAGCGTAGGGAATTAACTCCAGTCCGAGCGTGCCGCCGTCCAGGATCGTGACGCCGGCGGGCGCACGCGAATCAAGTTGCAGCATTCTGGCGGCATGCACGCCGAGACCCTCGTCGGAGAGGATCGTATTGCCCACTCCTATAACCACGGTGCCTGAAGGAAAGGAATCTTTCATATCACGCTCGTGATTGGGATTTTTGCGGGGCCACGGACTTGGTCGCGATTTGTGCGGGTTGCAGCTCAGCAACAGAATCGCCTTCGTCCGCGATGGCTGCCGACAGTTCATGTTCCGGCACGAATTTGTAACCACTGAAAATGCTTTCCATCACCGCACTCTCTTCCTCCACCGAAACCAGAATTGCGGTGTACACGTGGTGAATGAAAAACATCCAGAACACGAACATCACCAGGAAATGAATCTCGCGCAGCCACTGGATGTCCACCAAGCGGGGCAGCCAGCCGAAGAAGAAGCTGAGCGTTCGGCTTCCCAGAACTTGAGAGTAGAGCGCGAGGCCGGTAAAAATCTCCAGAATCGCGAATGCGTAAATCACTGCATACGAGGCGCCCGCCAGGGCGTTGTGGCCGATCTGTGGTTTCGGCGACCAGGTCATGAAGGCGTAATAGCGGCCCGATTCGGACAGATCCTTCAGACGTTTCTTGGTGGTGGGAATGAACTGGTCCCAGTAGGCCCAGCGGTTGCCGCAAAACATCCAGATGATGCGCATCAGCACGGCACAGAGAAACGCGAAGCCGGAGAGCAGATGCACGAAGCGCATGGTACCCATCACGTATGCAGTTCTGCCGTGCGAGATCACGAACGGGGCGTGCATGTAATAGCCGGTGACCGATAAAGAACCAATGGTGGCGACGATCACCCAATGCGCCGCGCGCACTGGCCATTCCCAGACGTACACCCGGACTTGTCCGTGCGCAGGTCGTCTCCATTGCGCTCCGTGACCTTGCTCTCGAAGCGTCTTTTTCATGTGCGGTCCTCCAACTCGTCAGGCATGGGCGCGAGCGTAGGCATGGCCATGAGCGTCGACCACATGCACGGCACAAGCCAGGCACGGGTCAAAAGAATGTACGGTGCGCAGAATTTCCAACGGACGATCGGGATCTGCCACCGGCGTCTTAAGGAGCGCGGCTTCATATGCGCCGCGCTGTCCTCGGGCGTCGCGGGGACCGGCGTTCCATGTGGAAGGAACGACGGCCTGGTAATTCTTGATCGCCGCATCTTCGATTTCCACCCAGTGCCCCAAGGATCCACGCGGCGCTTCGAAGAAACCAAAACCGCGCGCGGATTGAGGCCACGATTTCGGATCCCACTTCTCGCCGTTGTGGATGCGGACGTCACCCTGCGCCACATTATTCCCCAGCTGTTGCACCCACCCGGGGAGGCGTTCCGCCAGAAGCTGAGTCTCCAGCGCACGGGCCGCAATGCGCCCCAAGGTTGAAAACAACGCCGTCGCCGGAGCCTTCAATTTCGCCAGAGCAGCGTTTACCAGCGCTTGCACATCTTTCTGTCCGGCCGCATAGGCGATCAAAAGGCGAGCCAGTGGGCCCACTTCCATGGGTTGGTCTTGATACCGCGGCGACTTCAGCCAGGAATATTTTTCGTTCACATCCAGAAATTCGTACGGAGGCTTTGGCCCGGAGTACTTCGGATTGGTTTCGCCGTCGTAGGGGTGCTTGCCGCTCTGATCGCCACTGGAGTAGTCGTACCAGGAGTGACTTACGTATTCCGAGACGTTGACGGTGTCCACCGGATGCACGGTTGTTAAATCGCGGTTCAGGATAATTCCGCGCGGCAAAAAGAAATTCGCGGAATCTTTGATAGAGCCCTGCGGAAAACCCCCGTAAGACATGAAATTTCCCAGCCCCTCGCCGCGTCCGAACCAATCCGGGTAGAAAGCCGCCACCGCCAGGACGTCTGGGATATAGACCTGATTTACGAAATCCTGCGCGGATTTCGCCACTTCCAGCAGAAAATCTATTCGTTCCGGGTTGATGGTTGCACCGGGCTCGTTGGGGTCCATGGCTGTGGCCATGCCGCCGACCAAGAACGTCTGCAAATGAGGATTTTTTCCGCCCAGCACGGCGTGTATTCGGATGAACTGCTTCTGGAACTGCAGAGCCTCCAGATAATGCGCGACGGCCATGAGATTAGCTTCGGGTGGAAGATGATAGGCAGGATGCCCCCAATAGCCCGCGCCAAAGAGGCTGAGCTGCTTGCTCGCCACGAGCGCCTTCACGCGGTCCTGCACTCCCTTGAAATATTTTTCGCTGGAGAGCGGCCAATCGGAGATTGATTGCGCCAGTTGCGACGTCTTCGCCGGGTCCGCCTTTAGTGAAGAGACGACGTCCACCCAGTCCAGCGCGTGCAGATGGTAAAAGTGAATAACGTGGTCCTGAATCGTCTGCGTGGCCGCGATGATATTGCGGACCAGCTGGGCATTGGCCGGAATTTCTATTCCCAGGGCGTCTTCAACGGCGTTGACAGAGGCAAGAGCGTGAACCATCGTGCAGACGCCACAGATACGCTGCGCCCAGATCCAAGCCTCGCGCGGGTCACGCCCACGCAGGATCAACTCGATTCCCCGGAACATCGTGCCGGAACTCCAGGCGTCCGAGATCATCCCCGCGTCCACTTGAGCTTCGATGCGAAGATGCCCCTCAATCCGCGTGACCGGATCGACTACAATCCGCGCCATTGATCCCTCCTAGGCTCTGCGTGAATCCTCCGGCTCATCTGCTTCGTCGCCAGCCTTCTTCGGCCGCAATCTGTCGCGCAAAGCGTTGCCCGCCACCTGCGCCACCATTGCCGCGGCAACCGCGCCAGTCGCCACCCATCCGATCTGGTCCGCCGTGACGTCTACGCCAAACCCCGGCACCGAGGGCAATCTCTTGTAGAAGGGCGATTTTGTATCCCAAAAACGATGCGAGGCGCAGGCGATGCAGCCGTGTCCAGCCTTGACGGGCCAGCTGGTTCCATCGTTCCAGCGCACAGTCGGACAGTTGTAATTGGCTTCCGGGCCTTTGCAGCCCATTTTGTAGAGGCAATAACCTTTGCGGTGGCCTTCGTCTCCCCACTCCTCCACAAAACGCCCGGCATCGTAGTGGGCGCGCCGCTCGCAAAGATCATGGATGATGTCGCCGTAGGCAAACAGAGGTCGGTTGTACTGATCGAGTGCCGGCAGATCGTGGAAGGTGAGGTAATGGACCAACACTGCCGCAGTGTTGGCGGGATTGTGGGGGCATCCGCTCAGGTTAATCAGATTTCTTAGTCCCGGAACCGCTTCGTGCAGGCCGAGCGCTCCCGTTGGATTGGGATTCGAGCGCACCAACCCGCCGTCCCAGGCGCAGGCTCCCACGGCAATGTTGGCCGCGGCGCTGCCGCAGACGTGTTTCGCGATGTCCACAGCGGCCTTGCCGCCAATCGTGCAATAGACTCCGCCATCGGCTGTGGGGATGGCGCCTTCCACTACCGCAATGTATTCACCGGCGTGCTCGCGAACTACACGCTCCAGCGCGTCTTCCGCTTGCTTGCCCGCGCCAGCCATCAGGATTTCGTGATATTCCCAGGACAGCAGGTCCAAGACAAATTCCGCGACCGGCGGATTGCTGCTGCGGAGCATGGACTCCGAGTTTCCCGCGCAATCTTGGAATTCCAGCCAAACCAGAACGGGCCGGTTGGCTTCGTTCAGCGCCTTCATTACCGCGCCAATGTATCTCGGCGGCAAGGCCAGCGTCGCAACCATCGAGCTGCAGAATTTTACGAAATCACGCCGCGAGACGCCGCGCGCCCGCAACGCTGCGGGGATTGCCCGTGTGCCGGAGTTCATCGCTGTCCTCCACTCGCCGCCGGGTCCAAGGTTGAGTCATGTTCCTGAAGCTTTGGCCAATGTGACTGAGATTGGGTAAAGGAGTCCCGCCAGCCGATTGGTCGGCCGAATCGTTGTTGTGCGTTTCGAAGACCGGGTTGCGTGTTATCCCAAAAAGGACTATGCTCATCGGCAAGCTAGAGTGTTGGGCTGTTTGAGCACGACCAGTCACTCCATTCCCCCTTCCCGCATTTCGGAACCATGTGTGCGTCTCGTGCTTTTGAAAAAAGAAGCGCGAGTATCACAGCTTCCTACTCGTTTTGCTGTGATTTAAGTCACAGGGCCTGAAGAATAATCTACGCAAAAGATCTCTGGAGCGGTGAGGTGGCTAGCGCCTTACCGTCCGCTGGGAGGCGGGCATGAAAGAGTCCGTTCAACCGCGAGCTTCCGTTCGTGGTGTGCAGGAGTTCGCTTCATTTCCCAACCGCATGAGTTCCTACCCGGTCCTGTCCGACCTGTCGCTGGAACGACTACTGGGGGTCCAGGCGACGAGCGCCCACATCACTCGCCCGCAGGGATCCATCCTGTTCACGCAAGGGCAGAAGGCCCTGGGGGTCCATGTTCTTTGGAGCGGGCGAATCAAGCTTTCCACCAGTTCGGACAATGGCAAGTCGCTCATCCTGGGCCTGGTGGATTCCGGCACGGTACTTGACGTCCCAGCGGCGATCCTGGGTCTCAGTCACGGCGCCACCGCAGAGGTCGTGGAATCCGCCAAGCTGAGCTTTCTTTCCCGCGATGATTTTCTCCGCCACCTCCGCACCAAGGATGCGGCAGCCTACGCGGCCGCGGAAATGGTCAGCGCGATTTACTATTCAGTGCTCGCAGAAATTAAAACCATTCACTGCCAATCGGCTGAGCAGAAGCTGGCGCGGTTTCTTTTGGGCTTGCGGCCCGTGCCGATTGGTCCCCTGGGCCATTCTCAAGTAACTCTTGATGTTAGCCAGGAGGAGATAGGCCAGATGATTGGCGTCTCTCGTGAAACCGTCGCGCGCATCATCTCGCGATTCAAGAAAAGACACATTCTCGAGCTCAAGACTCCGTTGCTGGTCATTTGCGATAGAAACGCCCTGGCAAGAATCGCTCAATTCGCTGACGCGCGGCGGGAAGTTGGCCTGGGAGTCTGAATTCGGCGCTGTCATAAGTGTCGCGTTTCATATCGATCCGCCATGCGTTTTTTGTCGTCGTGTGATTCAAATCACTGCCAAGCTCCGTTCCTTTCTGTACTAAGTATTGCAGCAGGGATGGCCTGGACTTGTTTCAGGTTCATCGCAGTGAACTGGGGGGAGTCCTTATGCGGTTTGTGAACCGTGTCCGCTGGTCGATGATTGTCGCGGTTGGGTTCGTTTGCCTCCTAGGACCTTCGGCGCCAGCCCAGGCGCCGGCGAAACTTCCAGCGGCTGCGGCCGACATGCTTGCGCTCCCGGCACAAGGGCAGAAGGTGTCGGCAGCGGCAGCGCCTGCTTCGGCGCAAGAGGCTGGGGGAGCGACGTAT
>Ga0181535_10001854_pt1 | contig 26680 bp, 19 predicted proteins | sample PEATcosm2014_Bin_44_FD_119774 | JGI IMG/M metagenome (GOLD analysis project Ga0181535, IMG submission 119774) | Peatland microbial communities from MTU Mesocosm Facility, Houghton, MI, USA - PEATcosm2014_Bin17_30_metaG | ecosystem: Environmental > Terrestrial > Soil > Wetlands > Peat | place...
ATTCTTGCAAAACCTTCACCGCCAGCCTGACCATCTCCGCCCACGCCGCCGGTTCCTTGGTGCGGGATGCCGTCGTGACACCGTTCAAACCGTTCGGGTCCAGTTGGGCCAGGTTGAAACCCAGAAAATTGCAGGCGTTTTTCAATTCCGCCAGCCGTCCGGCTTTGCGCTCGGGTATTCTGCCCAGCGTGACGGACACATTGGTGACATCCCATTTCGCTTCCTGCAACAGGCGCAGCAGCAGCCCGCCGGCGATGGTCTCGTCATCGGGATGCGGGGCGAAAAAGAGCGCCTTGGGCGCGTCCGGCGCCAGGGCCGGTTTGGGCAGGGAAGGAAATCCGCCAAGGGGGATGGAACGGCCATCGGTCACCAGTTTGGCGACTTTGGAGACGTATTTCGTGTAGGGAGTCGTAATTTTTTTACTCATAAAATCAAATCGCCGGGAGGCTCGCGGCCGCAATCGCCTGGCCGTGCCGTTTTTCCTTTTCGTCCGGCATGTCAAAACGGGTCTTTTTGGCGAGGGCGGGGAATTCGGCGCGCAAAACTTCCTGGGCGCGTTGCACGATGATTTCGCCCCCGTGCCCCGTGGTTACCCGTCCCAGCACCAGAACGTGTTTAAAGTCGTAAAAATTGGCGCAATGCGCTGTCCCGTAACCGAGATAGACGCCGATGGTCTCGTAAATTTTTTGGGCGCGGGCGTCGCCGGCTTCCATCAGGCGCTGGACGCGTTTCAATTTTTCCGGGAGCGGCTCATCCGCCGGACATTCGATGCCGGCCGGCTTGAGCAGACGGCCCACCGCTTGTTGGGAAAAATATTGCACGCCGCAACCGCGGTCGCCCGACCATTCATCCTTCGGCGCGCCGGGATTATAGTCGATGGGCGCGAAGGCCAGTTCATTGAGCCAGGAGGTGATGTTGCCCTCCGGCGTGACAAACCCGGCTGCCTGGCTGGAACCCATCGCTATGCCCAGAACCGCGTTGTCCTCCAACGCCATCGATCCGGCCAGAGCCGTCACTTCGCCGTCGTTGACCACTTCAAAGGGAATGTTTTTCCAGGCCGCCTTCAATTCCAGAAAGATATCGGCCACCCGCTGGGCGGAGGCCGCCGGAACGCCCCGGAAAAGGGAGGCGACGCGCACCCGGTTATTGACATACACGCCGGCGGAACTTCCGCCAATCGCGTCCACCCGCGGCAGATGTTTGGCCGCCTGCTTGAGTGAATCCATGATCTGGTCGAAGTGCCATTGCGGATCGGATTGCGGCACCGGATTCCAGACTGTTTCCTCGCTGAAAACAACCTTCCCGTCCATGACCGCCGCCGCCTTGCGATCGCTTGCGCCCAGGTCGAATCCGATGCGGCATCCGTTCAGATGCCGCCCGAGGGGGGTCGTGCTGGCCCGAGCCGCCGGGATGTCCTTGGTCAGCACCACTTCAAAGGGCTTGGAGTAAATCTTTTCGCCCATGGTGTCCGCATCGAACTTGCCCGTGGCGGTTTCCCGAAAATACTTCTGCAACAGCGCGCCCAAGGCGGCTGGACCGTCAAAATAGACCCGGAATCCGCCCCGGGACCAGAGAAGGAATTTCACCAGCCGTTCGATATGAAAAAAATTCCCCGCCGCTTCCGGCTTGTCTTCAGTGAAAAGGAATGTGTTGAAATGGAAGACCGATCCGTCCGCCTGTTCCAAGGCGAGGCGGGCTGGAACGGCCTGTTTGGTGGCCTTGGCCCGCTTGATGAACATCCGATGGCCCAGCGCGGCCGGGCGGAAATCAGGATCCAGTGGTGGGAAAATCTTCGGTAACTGTATAAGTGCGTTGTTTGTCATCTTGCAAAAAATTTAAAAAAAATTGATCCCATTTCCATAAAAAAGCAAGACCGTAAGCCAATGGGCGGGCAGGGGGATCGAGCGGTGAAAAAGTTTGGCTTGACATGGCACATAAAAGGCATTAAAGGACGGGCGTCGAATTGGTACTAGTCTCCTTCCGGTCGCGAAACACGCAGGTTTTGTGGCCGTAAATATGTCTGATACGGGCAACGGCAAAGTCGGAAAGGAACCATGAATAGATTCGTAAAACCACGCCGGGTGTTGTCGCTTTATTCCATTGTGTTGTCGGGCGCAATTTGCTTGTGCGGCGTTTGGGGCGCGCGGGCGCAACAAGGACACACGTTGATTGCCGAATACCTCTTCAACCAGTCTGTTTATTATGGCGCGGCAGACGTGTCGGGTAACAACAACAGTTTCTACGGCGGCTTGTCGTGGGCGAACTCAGGGAACACTCAGTTTAGCACGAACGGAATTGCGGGCGGGGGATCGTTGTTGCTCGACGGCGGAGAATGTATATCCATGTCTTCGCCGCCGGGAAGCCAGACTTTCGACAATTGGCTGGCCACGTTTCACGGCAGTTTTTCCATTTCGCTCTGGATCAATACAACCAATGTCGCGGGCAATGATTCGGATACCCCCAACGGCAACAATGATGCCGCAATCATTTGGACCTACAACAATGGATCCAACGACACTCTCCCAGTCGTGCTGACCGGCCATAAGGCGGCTTTTTTTACGGGAGACCCAACCGGCCAAAACGGGGATACACTGCATTCGACAAGCGACGTCACCACCGGCAACTTCGTCCATATAGTGGTGACCCGCGATCAATCGACCGGCCAGAAATCGATTTACATCAATGGGGTGCTCGACTCCTCGGATACGGCAACCACGAACAATTTGGATGGGGACACCGGCTTCTATTCCATTGGCGGCTACTTTTCCTCAGGATACGCGGGCTTGTTGGACGACGTGCAGCTTTACTCGGGCGTTTTGAATGCAAGCGAGGTGGCTTACCTCTACAGCCACCCCGACACACCTGCGACCAATGTTGTGGCGGGGCCTTTCAGCGGCTTGGTTGCCTACTACGATTTTGACGAGAACACGGATCTGGCGGCGGACCTGACGGCCAACGGCAACAACCTCATTTATGGCGGCAGTTTCAGCGGCCTTGTCCTCAGTACAAATTCCGTCAGCGGGAGCGGGGCCGTTTATTTTAATGGGGGCGCTTTTCTCACGCCTTCGAGCAACCTGCTCTCGACCCTGGCGGGAAACTTCTCGCTTTCTCTCTGGGTGAATACAACCCAAAATTTCTCCTACGATACGGCGCCGGCCTATTACGGCGCGGGCATTGTGTCGGCCGACGTGCCTGGCTTGACCAACGATTTGATTCCCATGGCATTGACGGGCGGCGCCATCGGCTTTAATTCCGGGGGAACCAACGATGACTCGATTAATTCTACGACGGATATTAACGACGGCCACTACCATCATGTGGTGGTGACGCGGAATCAGGCGACGGGCGAAAAGCAAATTTATATCGACGGAGTGTTCAGCTCCAATGATTTTGCCACCCGCGGTCTGTTGAACGCCCCGCAACTGATTACGATTGGGGCGCTGGCCGATGCAAGCCAGTCAGACCCAACCAGTCCCGAAAATTCCGGTTACAACGGATTTGTGGGATTGATTGATGACATCCAGGTTTATTCCCGCGTCCTGGCGGCAAATGAAGTGGCGGCCCTCCACGCCCAACCGGGTTCGAACGTTACCAACGGCTTGGTCTGCCATTATGATTTTGATGAAGGCATGGTCCTGGCGGCGGACGTGTCCGGCCACGGCAATAATATGGTCTTCGCCGGAGCTTGCAACGGGGGACCCGGGCCGGTCGTCACCAACGACACGGAAAGCGGATCGGGGGCGCTGGCTTTTGGTGGCAACAACTACTTGGTGCCGGAGGGCAATCTGGTCACGAATCTGGCGGGGGACTTCTCGCTTTCCGTCTGGCTGCAGACGACCCAGACATTTGGCACGGCTGGGGATCCGGCCTACGAAGGCGCGGGAATTATCACGGCAGAGGTGCCAGGCCGGATCAACGACTTGGTGCCATTGGCATTGACAGGCGGCAACATCACTTTCGAGACCGACGGAAATTCCCAGGACGAGCTGACCTCAACGGCAACGATCAATGATGGCCATTACCATCATGTGGTGGTCACGCGAAATCAGGGGTCGGGCCAAAAACAGATTTATATCGACGGGGCATTGGATGGCTCCGATGTTGACGACGGATCCTACTTGAACAGTCCGCAAATCCTGATATTCGGCGCCCTGGCCGACGCGAGCCAGTGGAGCCAGACCAGTCCCGCCTATACCGGTTACAACGGGTATGTGGGACTAATGGACCAGGTGCAGTTCTATTCCCGGGTCCTGTCGTCAAACGAGGTGTCTTACCTTTATGCCAATCCCGGTTCGACCTTGTCGGCCAATGGCAGTTCCAATAACGGCCACACGAACCTCCTCTACTACTCGTTCGAGGATAATAACATCTTTGCCAACGATTTTTCCGGGCATGGCAATAACGTCAATGGCGTTTCGTGGGATCTGGCTCCTCCCTACATCACCAATGATGCCGCCGCAGGGTCTTATGCGGTGGGCTTTGCCGGCGGAGCCGGCGGCGCGGGTTGGCTGAGTGTGCCCACTAATCTGGTCGCCACACTGGCTGGCAGTTTTTCGGCTGCGCTTTGGGTCAGAACTTCAGAAAGTCGGGGAAATGATTCCGACACGGCCGATACCGGGTCCGGCTTGATGGCCGCAAATTCCGACCAGGTGATTCCTCTGGCGCTGACCGGAAGCAAACTGGCCTTCCTCACCGGCGGCAGCCCCTTGGATACGCTGCACTCAGCCACTTCGATCAATACCGGGAATTACGTCCATGTCGTTGTGACTCGCGACCAAGGGAGCGGCGCAAAGCATATTTATGTCAACGGCCAGTTGGACGCTTCCGACTTTGGCGCTCCCGGCCAGTTGAACTCGTCTTCCAGCCCAACCTTGTCCCTTGGCACAGACACGTCGGACGTAAACGGTTTCGCGGGCGACATGGATGAAGTCCAGATTTATTCCGGCGTGCTTTCTTCCGACGACGTGGCCTACTTGTACAGCCACCTTGGAACAGCCGTTCCAGACAGTGTCGGGACAGGAGGTGGAACGCCGTCTTTCAACGCCGCCCTCGGCACCACCAACACGAGTTGGATCACCCTCGGCGCCGCAAGTTGGTTTGTGGAATCCACCAATACTTACTCCACCAATGCGGCCGCCGCGCAAAGCGGCAGTATCCAGGATAACCAATCGTCCATCCTGCAAGCGACCGTCACGGGTCCGGGCACAATCAGCTTCTATTGGCAATCCGTGGCCCACAATGGCGATGATTTTGATCTCGAATTCGATATTGATGGCAATTATCAGGACGATGTCAGTGGTCAGACTCCATGGTCTCAGGACAGTTTCCAAATATCAGGTTCCGGCACGCATACCCTGACTTGGGATGCAAACACCCTCGCCGACAACAATAACGCTTCGCCCGCCGACGCAGGCTTTCTGGACCAGGTTGTTTTCACGCCTGCCGTGGCGCCGGTCATCACATTGAATCCGTTCAATCAAACCAATTATCCCGGTTACAGCGTGGCTTTGCTGGCGGTGGCCACAGGCACGCCCGACCCAACATGGCAATGGTACGAAGCGGGCAACTCCAGCCCCATTTCGGGGGCAACCAGCGCGTTGTTCATTCCCGCCAATTCGGGAACAAGCGGCGTGGCGGGCGGTTATTACGCCGTGGCCTCCAATCTGGCCGGGTCGCAAACAACCACGACGGCGATGGTCACCTTCGTCACCGCTCCGCAGCCGCCGGATTGGTCGGAGGCAATCAGATCGCCGTTTGTCAACTATGACAATGTCGGCGTCTATGCGGCGAATAGCGTTTATCATGCCTGCCTGGTGGATGCAACGGGGACCAATATTTATGCAACAGGCTTCTCCGAGGGAACCAACGTCTTCGGGACAAACAAGATCGTGAGCGACATCAATGGGGGCTATGAGGCCGTCATTGTAAAACAAACTGCCGCCGGAACCGGCCTTTGGCTCGTGGCGGTGACCAATAATGGAAATGGAAACTCCTACGGAGAGGCCCTCGCTCCCGCGCCCGGCGGCGGCATCTATGCTGCCATCGGCTTTTCGGGCACAAACTGGCTTGGCACCAACCTGCTGGAGGATTCGGGCGTGGGAAGTATTTACCTGGCCAGATATGACGCGAACGGCAACGCTCTCTGGAGCCAAACCATCACCTCAACCAATGGCGCTTTCCCGCAATTTAGCTGCCTTGCGGCAGACCCATCCGGAAACATAACCCTGACCGGTGTGGTCAACGGCTCTTTCACCATCGCAGGCACCAACCTGACCGTCTCCGGACAAACGGGTTTCCTGGGACAGTTCAATGCCAGCGGCGCGCTAAACTGGGCGGAACACGTCCCGAACATCATTGAATACCTCCAATACAGCGGAGGGCGCATCTATGCCAGTTTGTTGAATTGGTTGAGCGGCAACACGAATTACACCGTGGGCGGCCTGACCAATGCCATGGCGCGCAATTACACGCTCGCCGCCATCAACGCCACCAACGGACAGGGAATCTGGCTGCGCGATGTCGGCGAGGCGTCCGGCGCAAACCCCTCTTATGTGATCGACGATTATCCGGAGATTTCTGTTTCCGGCACAAACTTGTTCCTTGTCGGAACGGCTTATGGCTCCAATGCCGTCTTTGGCTCCTTCACGGTTCCCATCGCGAATGGCCGGGGCCAGTACTTTGCGCGTTACGACACCAATGGCAATGCCGAGCTGGCCACGGGATTTGGCGGCGCAACGACCCAACCCGAATCTTCGGTGGCCGATGCGACCGGTAATGTTTATGTCGCCGGCAATTTTGATACTTATTCTTATTTTGGCAAAGACATCCTGGCCGCGCCGCGTCTGGGCACACTCGGCAATGGTTATTACGGTCAGGCTTTCGCCGCGAAGTTTGATCGCACCGGAACGGCGCAATGGGCCTGCATGGCGACATCGACCAATCTGACCTTTTACCCGGACACGGACTTTGTCACTTTCTGGGGCATCGCACTCGGCCCCAACGGCGTTTGGGCTTGCGGCGAAGGCAGCGGTGCGATGTATTTCGGAACCAATCTCGTCAATTCCGTCGATGAATTGTTTGAAATCGGCACAAGCACCTACGCCGAGGAATTCATTAGCGGCATGTTGGGAATGATCACCGTATCGGAGCCGCTTTCGCCTGTGCAATTGCTGAATCCGGCGCTGGCGGGCGCCAATTTCCAATTCTCCTTCGTTTCGACGGCGGACCATACCAATTACGTGCAATACAGCACAAACCTGGCAAACACCAACTGGCTGCCCTACAGCACCATCATCGGCGATGGCACAACCAAGACGGTCATTGTGCCGACGAATCATCCTGCGGCTGAGTATTTCCGGGTCGGCACGCAGTAGCGGCGGTTCCAAGCTCTGCGGTTCGTGACGTCGAATTTGCTTCGCAAAGCCGGTTGCCTTTGACTCGTGAAACCTTTACCCTCTCCCCTTGCCGGGAAAAAAGGCCGGCGGAAAATTAATGGCTCTCATTGTTCAAAAATTTGGCGGAACCTCGGTGGCGAACCCTGACCGCATTAAAAACGTCGCCCGGCGCGTGGCTAAATACCACGCCAATGGCGATCAAGTTGTCGTCGTTGTCTCCGCCATGAGCGGCGTGACTGATAATTTGATCCGGATGGCCAAGGAATTGATGCCTATTCCCAGCGAACGTGAAATGGACATGCTCCTGGCCACCGGCGAACAAACCACCATCGCCCTTGCCGCCATGGCTCTCCACGCCCTGAACGTTCCCGCCATTTCCATGACCGGCGCCCAAGCCGGCATCGTCACCGACGGCGTCCATACCAAGGCCAAGATCAAAAATATCACTCCCAAGCAGGTTTACGCCTTGCTCAACAAAGGCAACGTCGTCATCGTGGCCGGCTTCCAGGGACAGACCATCGAAGGCCAGATCACCACTCTGGGCCGCGGCGGATCGGACCTCACCGCCATTGCCCTTGCCGCCGCCCTCAAGGCCGGCATTTGCCAGATTTACACTGACGTCGATGGCGTGTACACCGCCGACCCCCGCATCGTCCCCAACGCCCGCAAACTCGCCGAAATTTCCTATGACGAAATGTTGGAACTGGCCAGTCTCGGCGCCAAGGTCATGCAATCCCGCTCGGTCGAATTTGCCAAAAAATTCGGCGTCGTATTTGAAGTCCGCTCCAGTCTCAATGACAACCCAGGAACGATTGTGAAAGAAGAAACACGCAGTATGGAAGACGTGGTCATCCGCGGCGTCTCCCTCGATAAAAATCAGGCCAAAATCACCCTCGTCGCCGTCCCTGACCGCCCCGGCGTCGCCGCCCACGTTTTCAAGGCCATTGCCGACGCCAGCATCAACGTGGACATGATCGTGCAAAACATCAGCCATAGCGCCTCTGCCGCCACCGACTTGTCCTTTACCGTGGACAAGGCCGACCTGCTCAAAGCCAAAAAAATTATAGACGGATTGAAAGGCAAAATCGGTTTCCGTGAAGTCCTGGCCGACGAAAAAATCAGCAAGCTTTCCATCGTCGGAGTCGGCATGCGCAGCAACCCCGGTGTTGCCGCCAAAATGTTCGGCACCCTGGCCGATGCCGGCATCAACATCGATATGATCTCCACCAGCGAAATCAAGGTGTCTGTCATCGTTGACTCGGCCAAAGGCGAGCAAGCGATGCGTCTTGTCCACGAAGCTTTTCTTGGCGCCAAGTCTTAAATTTTGCTCATTTCCACGGAGCTAAATCGTCTGGATTCCGGGAAACTTTCCCCCGTAAAACCACACGCATACCGTGTGCCAAACGTGGTGGAAACGGATAATTTAAAACGCTTAAATTTGGCCAAACACCTTGACGTGCCGGGGACTGACTTACCATATTGTCGTTCAATTTGATACCCTGAGAACGACCGTTAAAAAACTATGGTGAAGCCGAACGCGAAGTCTGCCGCCAAAAAAGCAAAATTGTCTGTTCGCAAAAACGCCAAAGGTGCAGGCCCGTCTGATTCGTCACCCCCGCCGGCCCGGCCGGGTGCGGGGACTTCGCTGACGGAAGACCTTAGGGCGTTGAAAAACAGCGGCCTTGACCTCGCCGAGAAAATCAAGGAATTGGTCCGCCTGGCCCGGGAGCAGGGTTACCTCACCTACGGCGACATCAATGATGCTCTCCCCGATGGCGCGGTTTCCCCCGACGAACTGGACGATCTTTACAGCAAGCTTCGCACTCTGGAGGTTGAGATTGTTGACCAGGCCGAGGTGGACCGCGTCAAACAACCGGAGCCGGATGATGACGAGGACAAAATGCGCCTCGACATACTGGATGACCCGGTGCGCATGTACCTGAAACAAATGGGCCAGGTCCCCCTCCTCACGCGCGAGCAGGAAGTGGAGATTTCCAAGCGCATTGAAAACGCGGAGAACGAGGTCAAACGCATCATTTACAGTTTCGGTTTTGCCGGCAAGGAACATATCGCCCTGGCGGAAAAACTCATCTCCGAACCGCCCAAGGAGCGTTTTGACCGGGTTATTGTTGACAAAAAAGTCGATGGCCGGGAAGGACACCTCAAGGATTTGCGCAAACTGCTCAAGCGGGTGCATGCCCTCGACCGGGAGGTGGACGACCAATACCTCGTCTGGCAAAAGGCCGCGCCGAACTCTCCCGCCGCCGAAAAATCGGCGCGCGAATTCAAAAAACTGGACGACAAACTCCAGCGCTCTTTCGCCGGCTTTTATTACAAACACAAGGTCATTGAGGAAATGTCCCTTGTGGCGGACAACATCCATGACCGGATGCAGTTGAGCCTCCACTGCATGGCCGGGATCGATGAACAGCGCAAGTCCGTCCAGCAGCAAAACATCCTTCAATCCGAGCGGCGCAAACTCAAGCAGCTCGAGGAATTCGTGCGCATGCCGTACACGACTTACCTCAAGGCTTACCTCGAATTGCAGCACTTTGCCCGAAAAGCCATCCAGGCCAAAACTGAAATGGTCGAGGCCAACCTCCGCCTCGTCATTTCCATCGCCAAAAAATACACCAACCGCGGCCTGTCTTTCCTCGATTTGATCCAGGAGGGAAACATGGGTCTGATGAAAGCCGTGGAAAAATTCGAATACCGCCGCGGCTATAAATTCTCCACTTACGCCACCTGGTGGATCCGCCAGGCCATCACCCGTTCCATCGCCGATCAAGCCCGCACCATCCGCATCCCCGTGCATATGATCGAGACGATCAATAAGCTCATGCGCGTGCAAAAACAATTGATCCAGGATTTCGGACGGGAACCCTCCCCGGAAGAAATCGCCGATGAATTGCAAATGCCTGTGGATCGCGTCCGCGCCGTCTTGAAAATGGCGCAGCAACCCATTTCCCTCCAATCCCCGGTTGGAGACAGCGAAGACACCAATTTCGGCGATTTCATCGAAGACAAGACGGCGGAAAACCCCTCGGAAATGACCAGTTACAGTTTGCTCAAGGATAAATTGGGCGACGTGTTATCCAGTCTCACCGAGCGCGAACGAAAGGTTCTCGAATTGCGTTTCGGCCTGGGCGACGGCTATTCCAGGACGTTGGAGGAAGTGGGCAAGCAATTCAAAGTCACCCGAGAACGCATCCGCCAGATCGAAGCCAAGGCCCTGCGCAAGATGCGCCACCCTACCCGCCTCCGCCAACTTTCCGGCTTCCTCGAAATCGACGAGCAGACGGATTGACACCCCCGTTGCCTCAAATTTTTTTGCATTTTGTTCTTTCCTTAAGTAGTGGATTCCATTACAGTCTGTGCTGACAAAGCATATAGCGTCGTTTTATTGAGTCGAACGGCGGTTACGTATAATGCAAAAGGTAGGAAAAAAAACGCAGCGCTTGATGGGTAAGGAGTTTTTCTCCGGTTCCTTGATTGCTCATGCCGTGGAAAACCTCAACCCGCTTATTCATGCGCATTTTAGCTTATATTGATCCCGGCGCAGGCGCCCTCATCTGGCAGTCAATTATTGGAATTTTTGTTGGTGTGATATTTTATCTGCGGCGGACGCGGAAATGGGTCAGTGGGATTTTCGCCAGGTTTCTGCGGACGGAAACAAAGGACGCCCATGTCCCGGGAGGCCTGCCGGCGCACAAGTCCAAGGCGGAGGCCAATCACATTAATGCCTGAGCCAGCCCCCTCCTTTCGCGATCCGATGGGATGCTGCTGCGTTTTGGAACGCGGTGTGATGCGGGTTGTGGGCGTGGAGCATGTCGCCGAGTTCGATGGTTTCCTCAATACCCGCGCCGCGCGCGATTATCAGGCCCGAAAACAGCTCGTTGCCAGCCGCCGTTTGAATGAAACGGAAATCGCCGGCCTCCGCGCTTCCCCGTCGTTCAACGCCATGCTGGCCGCCTGGCCGGATGCCGCCGTCTTCGAGCACGACCGTATTCCTTTTCCCTCTTATCCTCAGGAATGGCCTCCGGAAATGCTGTGGGAAGCCGCGCGGCTCACCCTGGAACTGGGTCGCGCCGTGCTGGCCGACGATTACGGTTTGAAGGATGCCACGCCAACCAACATTCTTTTTCGCGGCTGCCAGCCTGTTTTTATTGACGCCCTTTCTTTCGAGCGGCGCGAGCCGCGCGACCCGATCTGGAAACCCTGCGCCCAGTTCATTCGCACTTTTCTCCTGCCCCTGCTTGCCAACCGCCGCTGGGGCGTGTCGCTGGCGGATATTTTCACCACCCATCGCGACGGCCTTGATCCGGAGGAGGTTTACCGCCTCTGCCGGCCTCTGGAACGGTTGCATCCCCGCATCCTGTCGCTGGTTTCAATCCCAACCTGGCTCTCCCGCCGGGCCAATCCGGACGACGATGCCATCTACCACCCGCGATTGCTGGCCGATCCGGAAAAAGCGCGCTACATCGTGAATTCGGTTTTCTGCCGGATGAATCGCGCCCTCAATTCCCTCCAACCCCGATCCGGGAAATCAGTCTGGTCGTCTTACATGGACGAACACAGTTACCAAGAGCCTGCTTTCGCGGCCAAGGAACAATTCGTGCGGGACGCGTTGGCGGAATTCAAACCGGCCCGGGTCCTGGACGCGGGCGCCAACACCGGCCATTTCAGCGCGCTCGCGGCGCAAACCGGCGCATCGGTTGTGGCCATTGATCTGGACCCCGTTTGCGTCGGACGAATCTGGCGGCGCGCCTGCGGCCAAAACCTGGACATTCTCCCACTGGTGGTGAATTTGGCCCGCCCCACCCCGGCGACCGGCTGGCGCAATGCCGAATCCTTATCCTTTCTGGACCGCGCCCGCGGCGGCTTTGGCGGCGTGCTGATGCTCGCGCTCCTCCATCATCTGCTGGTGACGGAACGCATTCCCCTGGCTGAAATACTGACCCTGGCGGCCGAATTGACCACGGATTTGCTGGTTCTCGAATTCGTCTCCCCACGGGACTCGATGTTCCGCCGGCTGACCCGCGGACGCGACTCTCTGCACGCCGGTCTGGACGAAAAAAAGTTTGAGGCGGCTTGTGCGGGTCATTTTCAAATTATCCGCTCCCTTTCCTTGCCCGGCACGCAACGCACCTTGTATTGTCTTAGAAAGAAAGGAATCCGGTGATCCCCGTTGCGTCCGCATCTCAGTCAGATAAAAAGGCTTTCATTCTGTTGACGCCCCGGTTCAGGTGGAGGATCAATGCCGCCATCGTGGCGCTGGCACTGGCCAATTGGTGTTTCGTGCGGACCTGGTCGCATCTTCTGCTAAATGGCTATCGCTTTTATGACGACCAGCCATTGACCTTGGCGGACCTTTTCGCATTGACCGCCAACATACTCGGCTTTGCCGTTTTGTTCTGGTTCGGCATCGCGCTTTGGCGGCGTTCCCGAACCGGCATCCCGGCTCTGGTATTGGAGCTGTTGTTCTTTTCCCTGCTCATCATCCCCATCGATTTTCTTCGGGCGGAAATCTTCGGCCAGACCGACGCGGAAGTCATCGCCAGGATTAAAAACCCGCTGGCGATGACATTGGTCGTGGCGGCTCTTTTATTTCTCCTTTGGCAACATCGGCGTGTGGCGCGCGTCGCGGCTGCGGTTCTTGCCATTACTTCGCCGGTCGCATTGTGGACGCTGTTCAAAATCATTCTGGCGGGATGCAACCTGACCCTGATCAAGACGTGTTCCATTTGCGCTTTACCGCCCCCGCTCCTGCCGGTGAACGGGGATCATCCGCGCGTGGTTTGGATGATCTTTGATGAAACGGATTACCGGATGGCTTTTGCCAAGCGTCCGCCCGGTCTGACCCTGCCGGAATTCGACCGGCTGCGCGATGTGTCTTTGTCGGCCGATCATGCCTGCGCGCCGGCTGATCAAACGCTTGTTTCCATGTCCTCGCTTATCGTTGGACGGCGTCTGGCGGCCGTGTCCCGCGATGGCTGCGATATGGCGTTGCAGATGGAGGATGACCGGACAACCCACGACTTGTCATCGCTGCCGTCGGTCTTTTCGCAGGCGCGTGAATTGGGCGTCAACACTGCTTTGGTGGGATGGCATGTTCCCTACGGACGGCTGCTGGGCGGCAGCCTTAACTATTGTTCCTGGTACGCTATGGCCAGTCATCAAATGGCCGGGGCGGCGCCGTGGTTTGACCTTCTGGAACATCAAATCGCCGCCATGGCCTGGCCGCTGCGCAACCGGCAGATTTTCATCAACATTTGCCAGGGCAGTCTTAAGGACGCTCTCTCCGTGGCGGGCGACCCCGTCTATGGCCTGCTCCTGTTTCACCTGCCGCCCCCGCATGCTCCCGGTGTCTATTTGCCGGAAAAGAAAAAATTCACCTTCATGGGAATTCACCGGCCCAAAGCGTATTTCAACAATCTCGCCTTGGCGGACTTTGAACTGGGCGAGTTGCGGCGGAAAATGGAAACATCCGGCCAATGGGACAAAAGCTGGATTATCGTCAGCGCGGATCATTCGTGGCGGACGTCGCAGTGCTATGACGGCGTGCGCGATTACCGGGTGCCTTTCCTGGTCAAGCCTCCCGGGGCGGAAACATCATCTGTCACTTATACGACTCCCTTTAACACCGTTCTGACCCATGATTTCATCCTGGCCATCCTGAACCGCCAAATCACCAACCAATCCAACGCCAAAGCCTGGTTGGACGCGCATATTGTCCCCGGCCAGCCGGTGATGCCATCGAAGGCTGTGTTTGAAATCGAATAAGAAAACAGTCCCGGCCGGCCGCGCCGCCGTGCTCGTTCTTTTGGCCGCCTGGCTGGGGCCTGGCCTCGCCGCCTGGCCTTCGGAGAATGACTTCGACGCCACCTCCGACCCCGTGGGCGCCAACGCCGCCGCCGCCTACGAAACCCCTGTCAATCAATTGATCTCGCCCGCCGGCCGGCAAATTGAATTGCCCGGCCTCAGGCCCCAGGCCCTGGCATTCAGCCCCGATAAGGCGATACTCGTCACTTCCGGGCAATCGCATGAACTGATCGCGCTCGACCCCGTTCATGGAATAATCCTCCAGCGCGTTGCCTTGCCCGACGCCGCCACGGATCATCCCGCCGCGCCCGTTTCCAAGGCGATCTTGTCGCCGGACCCGAAGGCGCAGATCAGTTACACCGGCCTGGTTTTTTCACCCGACGGCTCGCGGATTTACATGGCCAACGTCAACGGGGACATCAAAGTCTTTGCCGTTGAATCAGGTCACAGGATCAAGCCGTTGTTCTCAATCCCTCTCCCGTTGCGCGCCGGGCCGGGCCGCGCGGCCGCCATCCCTTCCGGCCTCGTCGTTTCGGCCGATGGCAAACGCCTTTACGTCGCGCTCAATCTCTCCAACCGCCTGGCGGAACTCGATGCAATCACCGGGCGAATCCTGCGTTTATGGGACGTCGGGGTCGAACCTTGCGATGTGGCGTTGACGCCGTCAAAGGTGTATGTCAGCAACTGGGGCGGACGGCGGCCCGATGCCCGCAGCATCACGGGACCCGCCGGCCAGCACACCTTGGTGCGCGTGGATGCGGTTCGTCACGTCCCTGATGAGGGGTCGGTTTCGATCATCAACCTTGCCACCGGTTCCGCCGCCGAATTGCTGACCGGGATGCACGCTTGCGCCCTGGCTGTTTCCCCGGACGGACGTTATGTGGTCGTCGCCAACGCCGGCAGCGATACCTTGAGCGTGATCAACACCCGCACCGACGAGATTGTGGAGACTCTTCAGACGCGGCAGAATCCGGGGGATTTGTTCGGCGCGCAGCCCAATGCTCTCGCTTTCGACAAATCGGGCCGGACACTTTTTGTGTGCAACGGAACACAGAACGCGGTGGCCGTCATCCATTTTAATCCGGGCCAATCGAAGCTGACGGGTTTGATCCCGGTCGGTTGGTTCCCGGGCGCCATCGCCTACGACTCCAAACGCAAGATCATGGCCGTGGCCAATCTGAAAGGGGATCGGGAAAATCCGGACAAGTACGCCGGTCGCACCGCGTTCAACACCCTGGATTGGCACGGATCCATCTCGCTTGTGCCCGTGCCGGACAAAACCGCGCTGGCCGACCTGACCCAAACCGCCTTGGACAACATCCGTTATCCCCTCCTAGCTGCCGCCGCCCTGCCTGCGCGATCCGGGCGGAAGCCCCAACCGGTGCCGGAACGCGTCGGCGAACCAAGCGTCATCAATCATGTCATATATATAATCAAGGAGAACCGGACTTACGACCAGGTGCTGGGCGATGTTTGGCAGGGTAATGGCGATTCGCACCTCTGCATTTTTGGCCGGGACATCACTCCCAACCAGCACAAGCTGGTCCTCCAGTTCGTCCTGCTGGACAATACCTATTGTTGCGGCAGCCGCAGTTCGGATGGACATCAATGGGCCGACAGCGCCATCGCCACCGATTACATGGAAAAAATCTTCGCCGGCTTCCCGCGCAGTTATCCGTTTGGCGGTGACGAACAAGCGGAAGACGCCATGGCCTACGCCCCGTCCGGGTTTATTTGGGATGACGCCCTGGCTCATGGCAAAACCCTGCGCCACTACGGTGAATTCACTTTCTCGCACAAGGAATGGAAAACGCCGGGGCACAGCCAGCCGCCGCATTTTTTGGATGTTTACCGCGAATTAACTTCCGCTGCCAAGACGATCCGCCTCTGGAGCACGCCCACCATTGAAACCTTGCTCGGCTGCATCGACACCAACGCCATCGGCTGGGATCTGGATGTGCCCGACGCTTATCGCGCGGCGGAATTCATCCGGGAATTGAAGGAATTTGAACGGAAAGGAAATTTCCCGAACCTGGTCATCCTCTGGCTGCCCAACGATCATACCGATGGCGCCAAACCCGGCTACCCGGTCCCGGCGGCGATGGCGGCGGATAATGATCTGGCGGTGGGAAAAGTCGTTGAGGCGGTCAGTCACGGCCCGTTCTGGAAAGACACCTGCATTTTCGCCATTGAAGACGATCCGCAAGACGGATGGGACCATGTCAGCGGCTACCGCACCGCCGCCTATCTCGCCTGTCCCTACGCCCGGCGCGGCAAAGTGATTGGAACCCAATACAACCAGACCGGCGTCTTGCGCACCATTGAACTCATGCTCGGCCTGCCGCCCATGAACCAGATGGATGCCACCGCCACCCCGATGTTTGACTGTTTTGTCAATACTCCCGACTTTACCCCCTTCGATGCCGTTGCCAGCCAGGTCCCCCTCGATCAGATGAACCCGGACCCGGACCGCATCTCCGACCGCCGCCTGCGCAACGACGCCCGCATCTCCGCGCGTCTCCCCTTGGAAAAACCCGACCAATGCCCCGACGATGTCCTGAATCGCGTCCTTTGGCGCGCCATGAAAGGTCCCCAAGCCGCCTATCCCGCTTGGGCCGTCAAATCCGACGACGACTGATCTCTCCCCCGGCCTTTGGGGTCAGACTTCCAGCAGTTTTTCGAACTTGGTCAAATTGCGCGGGCCTTTGGTCTCGACTGAAACAACGTCCTCCAGACGAACGCCGCCCAATTGGGGATAATACAAGCCTGGTTCGACCGTGACGACGTGGCCGTTCTGCAGAATGTCCTTGGACGTCAGGCTGACGCGGGGCGCTTCGTGAATCTCCATGCCCACGCCGTGCCCGAGTCCGTGAAAAAATCCCTCCATGCGGCCATTTCTCCGTCCCGTCTTGTAGCCTTGGCTGTCAAAATACGATTGCACCGCCTGATGAATTTCCGAGCCGGAAGTGCCGCAGGTCATTTTCTCGAAACCGATCTCCTGGCCGCGGGCCACGGTGGCATACAGGCGGCGGATGGCTTCGCTGGCGCGGCCTCTGACCACCGTGCGGGTAATGTCGCCAAAGTAACCGGTCTTTTGCGAACGCGGGAAAACATCCATGACGATGGGTTCGTGGGCGCGCAACGGGCCGTGGCCCTGTTCATGCGGATCACAGCTCTGCCGTCTGCCCGCGACAATGGTGTGGCAGGCCAGACCGCCGCACCCGATGATCGCCGTGTCAATTATGGCGCGCAGCTTCTCCGAGGTCAGCGGCGCGCCGCGATAAACGAGCTTCCGGTCGCGGGTGATCTTGGAGGTTTTCAGGGCCTGAATGCCCTCGGCCAGCCCAACCTCGGCCATCATCAGGGCGGCGCTGATTTTCTTAACCTCATCGGACCGCTTGAATTCGCGCTGCGGAAAAACGCCGCCCTTCCTGACCCGAACCTTGATCTTGTGATGGCGCAGTTCCCGCGCGAGGCCAAAGGGAAAATCGGCCGGGACAAAAATCTTATGGAGCCGCTTTTCCTGCAATATCATGCTGATGATGGCGGCCAGAGTCGGCTGTTTGTTGACATGGCGGCGCAGTTTCTCGACGCATTGGCTGTGGGAAACAATCCGGCAATGCGGCGCATTCTTGCGCGCGCGATCAATCTCCAGATCGTTCATCACTATGTTGCACTCGCCCTTGTAACGAAAATAAATGAAGGGATCCGGCACAAACATCCCGACTGCATAAAGCATGTTCGCATCGTGTTCGCTGTCCGCCACAATCAGTATATTATCCGAATCGTTCATGGTTTCACCCAAACACTCCGGACGTTCGCCGCCCGGCTGATTTTTTTGCTTGCATGAGATCAAATCAATTTCCGCGCCCAAGCGCAACATCATTTTCCGCCGGGGCGGATGGAGAGTTTAGTGCAGGACGGTCGTGGGCAGTATGTAGTAGAGACGGCCGGCTTCCAACGCCGGCGCCCCCATGCCCAAATCGATCTTGAGCGCGGGCGTTTCTGTCTTGCCGAAAAGATGGGAGACGACCGATTGAAAATCGAACACAACGTGATACCCCACCAGGGAGGCGTCGGAAATGCGGGCCAGTGTTTTGGCGCGTTTGACTGCGACATCAAAATCGCCCAACTCATCCACAAACCCCAGTTCCAAGGCGTGTTTGCCGGAAAGAACCCGTCCGTCGGCATAGTCCGTCCAGTTTTTCACCAGACTGCGACCCTGGCCATTGTTCGCCTCGGCGGCCTGGCCCCGTCCGTTTTGGACCACGGACTTGAATTTGTTGTAGGTCTCGTTGATCAGCGACTGCACCATCCGGTCTTCTTCCTGACGGTCTTTTTGCTCCACGGATGAAAGCTTGTTGGTGTCCGGCTCGCGTTCGCCGCTCAACATGTCCTTGAACCGTCCGCTTTTGAACACATGGGGGCGTATGCCGACCTTGTCCATCAATTCGCGGTAGTTCCAACTGTCCATTATGACCCCGATGCTGCCGGTGAGGGTTAACTCGTTGGCGACGATCCAGCGGCAGGGCGCCGAAACATAGTAACCACCCGAGGCGGCCAGGGCGCCCATGGAAACAACCACCGGCTTGCGCGATTCGTCTTCAAATTTCCGAATCGCGTTGTTGATCTCATCGGATGCGAGAACTTCGCCGCCAGGTGAATTAACCTTGAGCACGACCGCTTTGACGTCGCTGTCGGTGCGGGCGGCTTTCAATTGTTCGGCCACAAAATCAACCATGTTCATGCCCGAATGATCCCCCATGCCGCCGGTGATGATGCCATCAACGGAAATGACGGCGATTTTGTTGTCGGATTTGGCTTGTTCGAGAATGGTTTCCTCCAGGCCGCGGCTGCGATCAATCTGCGCATGGCTGCGCGCCGCAACGACGCGGGTGTAACCGCCAAGCGACCGGCTGAGAATACTCAGGCAAAGCAGGCCCAGAAAAACAAAAGTGAGAATTTTCCAGAGCGCGCCCCCCTTGGAACGAACCACCGGCGCGGAGCAAATTATGGGCGGCGGCGCAACCGGCGGCGCAACCGGCGGCTGCAACGGCTGTGGCGGCGGCGGTGATTGCGATGGCTGAATAGGTGGCGGTTGGTCATCCATAACGCCGCAAACCTAACCCAATCCTCCCGCACGAGCAAGGACAGAAGAAGTCGCCTGCGGCGGCCATCCGGGCCGCCGCCATTTCTTCGCGAGTGCTTATCCTCCAACAGGTCATACCGCCGCTTTTTTCAAAAGCCCCCTTGTTTGCTGCCGGATTTTCCGCTGCCGGACTTCCTGCCGTTGCGCGGCATAAACTTTCTCCTCCAGCAAGGCTGGGAAGAAAAGCAGCGGGAACGGCGTGAACCATGCCAGACCGGCCGCTTCATTGGCCGCGCGCTCCAAAGGCACGCTTTGCTCCGGGGCTTCCGCCTGGTGCAGCAACGGCTTGAGCAGGCGAGCCTTCAATTGTTCCAGATCGCTTTCCACCTCTCCCCGGGGGGCCGTCGCAACGGGGCCGACCTCGAACCGGGTTTCAGGTCCAAAATTTGTGATTACCCTTTTATTCGTCTTTTTCATCTTGTTCATCTTCATCTTTTCCTTTCCAAATCCTCCGCCGGCCGAAATCATCGGCCCCAAAACAAAAACCCACGATTGGCTGGCAATCGTGGGTTTCTCAAATCGTTGTTCGACCTTCAAAAAATTGCCTCCACATTGCCGGCTCGCCGGGTCGCGCGCCACATTGATACGACCCCGCAGGAGCAGTATCGACGCGCACTAGTATGAGATTGCAGTATGCTATTCATTAATCACCGCAACCCAGTTAAACATGATGCGCAAACCTTGTCAAGGCGTGTTTTTACCTTATTCCACTTGTTCCTGCCGTTGCTCGTGGTAGTTTCCAAACGTGAGCAATGAAACAACGGGCGACAGCAAGCCATTGAAAATGGTGACCTGCGGGCGTTGCAAGTCCAAGACGTTCATATCGGGTGACCTGCCCCCGTTTGGTGTGGAGGAGTGTAAAAAATGCGGACATCCGGTCATGCTGCCGGTCATGCTGCGCAATTTCGAACTGCGCACCATCATCGCCTCCGGCGGCATGGGCACGGTCTATACCGCGCACGATGTCAAATTGGAACGGGAGGTCGCGCTGAAAATGATGAAACGCGAAATGGCCTCCGATCCCGAAGTCACGGAGGGCTTTTATCGCGAGGCCCGCGCCAGCGCTTCGCTCAACCACACCAATATCATCCACATTTACAGTTTTGACGAATTTGAGGGACGCCCCTATCTGGTCATGGAACTGGCCAACCAAGGCAGCTTGGACAGCCGGATTGAAAACGAGGGCCTCGTCCCGGAATTGGACGTTTTGGATGTCGGCGTCAAAATGGCTTACGCCCTGGCCACCGCCCTTAAACACAACCTCCTCCATCGCGACATCAAACCAGGCAATATCCTGTATAATATTGATGGCGAACCGAAACTGATCGACTTCGGGCTGGTGCGGGCCGCCGCCGTTGACAATGCCTATGAGGAACACGTCTGGGGAACCGTCTATTATGTCGCCCCGGAAAAAATTGAACGCAAAGGCGAAGATTTTCGCTCCGACATGTACAGCCTCGGCGGCACCATGTATCATGCCATAACCGGACACGTCCCTTTCGAGGCGCCAACCTCGGAAGAAGTCGTGTGGGCGCAGGTGCATACCCCCCTGACCCCGCCCAATCAAGTCGTGCCGGCCATCACCCAAAAAACAAGCGACGCCATCGCGCGGGCCATGGCTAAAAATCCCAAGGAACGCTTCGGTTCTTACGAGGAAATGGCGATGGAACTAGAGGCGGCCCGGAGCAGGGTGCTTGTGCAACAAGTCCAGACCGCCGATGAAAGCCAGCCCGGCAAAGGCAGTTGGTGGAGCTGGGGGCGGAAAAAAGAATAGGCCGCAACCTTATTTGCTGTCCGCCGGAGCTGTCGGGGCCGCCGGAGCCGCTGCGGAGGCGTCGGCTTTCTTGTGTTGGCCCATGTTCACTGTGGTGGCAACGAGGTCGCCGGCAGCATTGCTGTGGTAAGAGACCATGACTCTCAAGCCTGCGGTCGCGTCGGCCAATGTCGCCGGTTCGCCATCTTTCTTGATCTTGGTCTTCGAGTCAATATGCAGCACCTTCGTTTCGCCTTTGGTGGTGGTGATCGTGAGGGTCTCCGCTGTTGCGTCAACGCTGGCAACCTTGCCCATATAACGCAGGATGCGGGCCTTCGGCTTGACCGGAGCCGGAGCATTGGTGCTGGCGGCGGCGGTCGAATCCGACTGGGCGCTGGCCGTGACGGCGGTCAGGGTTAAGGAAGCGAGCAGGGCAAGACAGACTTTCGTAATCGATTTCATAGATTTCAATCAGTTAATTTTTTAAGTTTGGCGAACGATAAATTGATAGCAAAGCCCGGCCCGCCCGCCAAGCACTTTCTTTGACAAGCGCGCCCCGGTTCAGGGAGCGTCTTCCCGCGGCGGCGGAATGCGCGTCGGGAAGAGCGCGGCAAAAATCCGCCCCGCCACAAATACCGGCAGCCGCAACCAGTTGAACACCCATTTGTCCTCGCGCATGATCGTCCGGATCGTATTGAAAACCATTTTCGGACTTCGCGCGCGCAGTCCTGCCAGACCGTTGAGCAAAGCACGGCATGAACAAAAAAACATGCTGTCCCGCTCCGTCTTCGCCCACTCGTCGGCAAACAGCCGCCGCACCGGCTCGCGGGCCAGACACTGGCGCGTGATGTCATAAAAGACGCTGATTTTCAACCCGGTCTGATGCAGGCTGGCCGTGTGGCAGGTAGGCATGAACCGCCATGAGGTCAACACCTCGTCGATATAATAATAATCCCACACCGGCGCCACGCGCATGCACATCTCCAGGTCTCCCGCAAAATCCGCTTCCGCCGAAAAAGGTCCCGCCTGTCGCAACGCCTCCGTCCGAAACATTATGCCGCTGGGCACGGTGCATGGATAATCGCGCGTCAGGAAATCCCGCAGGAGATGGCGCCGGTCGATCAATCCGTCCCCCACCTGATAGCGATACCGGTAGCGCATTGTTTGGAAGACATAAAAACGGGGGCAGATCCTTCGGTCCGTTTCGTCAATCAAATCCATGGGCGCCATGGCCACGCCCGCGGCCGGGTTTTCTTCCATGGCTTTGACCATCAATTCCAGACAGCGGGGTTTGAGCAAATCATCGTCCATCAGGAATTTGATGTATTTGCCCGCCGCCAGTCCCACTCCGCGATTCGTACTCCCCACCGCCCCGATGTTTCCCTCGTTTTTATAGTAGCGGATGCGGGGGTCTGACCACGTTGCCGCCATCTTTTTTGAATCTTCGTTGGTGCTGTTGTCCGTGATGATGATCTCGAAATGGGGATAAGTCTGCGTCCGGCACGATTCCACCGCCCGGCGCAGATACTCAGGCCGATTGTAGGTCGGCACACAAATGGAGACCAAAGGCTCTGGCATTATGAGGGGGATTGACCGCCGGCCTTGCCCCCTGCCGGAGAAGCGGCGCCGCTCCTGGCATCCAGCCCGCGCTCATAAATGGCCTTCTTCAATTCGGCGGAATCGGAGTAGGGTGTGTCCAGCATGTCAATGGTGATCGGCTGATCCTTTTTGCAATCCTGGATCATATGATGCCCGTAACGGCCCAGCATCAGTTCGCGGCTGGAAATCTGGCCCTTTTGCAGCGGGATGGCCATGTAAATATCCTCCTCCAGCAACTGCTGCCCAGCCTTCAAATCCGTTCGCGCATAAACCCCGCGCACATAGGTGTCAAGATAAGCCGTTTCCTTCGCCAGGATGGTTTTGCGGTAGCCGCCGGAGCTGCCCTCCATTTCCCGCACCTTGTTAAACGCCCTGAACCACACGTCGATCTGGGCCGGCAGCGAGGAATATTTGGCCACCGGCTTGTCCTCGTCTTCTATGTCAATATGCCGCTCAAATGTCCGCGCCCCCTTGGCATACGCGATCATGATCGACGAACTCCAATCCTTATACTCATGGCAGGAATAGCCAATGGTATGATTGGGATAACGATTCTTCAGGAAATCTATCTGGCTCAACTCGCACTCCGCGTCCTCATGCGGATAAGCCGCCACACAATGATTGATGGCCATGGGAATGTTGCGATGCTCGAAAAAGGTCACCATGTCGTCCATGTCCTTCAAGGAAAGCCCGCCCACGGACACGATGACCGGTTTGCGGGTGCGGGCGATTCTTTCCAGCAACAACCAGTCATTGCTGTCCGCGCTGGCAATCTTGATGATCGGCATTTCGAACTCCACGCACCAATCCACCGATTTTTCATCAAACGGCGTGGCCATCGGGATGCAGCCGTATTTGCGGATGGCGTTGACCAGGGTCTCGTAATCGGCCTTGGACATTCTGGTTTCCAAGGTGCGGCGGATATAGCGGATATCCGACCGTTCCCGGAAATCCTTATGCACAAAGCTGTCCACATCCCGGAATTGAAGCTTGATCGCCGCCCGCACATTGTTGAATCGAACAATCCGGGCATGCTGTTCGGTGATTTTTAGCGCGCGTTCCAAACTGCCCAGATGGTTGTTGGTCATCTCCAGGACAAACAAATCTTCAAAAATATCGCGGTTCATAGATTTTGCTCTCAGCCATTCGATTTTACACCATGATCCCGCCGAAAAAAAGCGGATTCATCCCGTCTTAGCATTGGCGGGCAATAAATTCCCCCACCCACGGCCGCAATTGTTCCTCAAGATTCATTGCCGACTTTTCCATCCGGCCCGCGCCTCGCGTGAGAATACAGTTTACAGCATCCCGGGTGTTTTTCTTGTCGTGTTTGATCGCGCTCAGAATCTTTGTCAAATCAAGGGTTTTCAACTTCTGTTCGTAGGGCTGATACCAGGGGCGCAACTGGCCCCGCAGCTCCTGGAAGTAATCCATGTCAACCCACCCGATTTTCGCCGAAACATACGTCGCGGTCAGCATGCCTAAAGTGACGCCGATACCGTGGGGAATGCCGTATTGGGAAGCGGATTCGTAAGCGTGTCCAAAGGTGTGACCGTAATTCAGGAGATTGCGGACGCCTTGGTCGAATTCGTCTTTTTCGACGTAGGTTTTTTTTATTTCCAACGAATGCCGGATCCATTTCGGCAGGACCTTTTCGCGCCCGCCGGGAGAGGCGAGATCCCCCATCAACTCCTTGAACCCGGTTTCGTCCGCCAGCAAATGAAGTTTGATCGCCTCGCCCAGGCCGGAACGCATTTCATCTTCCGGCAGTGTTTTCAAAACGCTGAACGTCAAACAAACCCGGTGCGGCGGATAAAACGTCCCTATCTGGTTTTTATAGGATTCAATATTGATCGAACTCTTGCTGCCAATGCAACTGTCGCATTGGGCCAGCAGCGTGGTCGGCGTCAATTCCCAGCGCAATCCGCGAAAAAGAACGGAGGCGATAAAACAACCGATGTCCTGCAAAACGCCGCCGCCCACCACCAACAGACATCCGTCCCGCCGTAATCCGTTTTTAAGCAGCCAGACGAATAACGGCGTCAAACGCTCAAAGGTTTTTTGCTCTTCACTGGCCTCAACCAGCAATATTCTTTCCTTCGGCAACGCCTTCAGAAAATCCTGCTCATAAAGGGAAAAAACCCGCTTGTCCGCCAGACAGAAAACTCCGGGCCGCGCCCGGTAATCGACCAAGGCGGCTCCCAGGTCCGCATATTCCTCGACCGTGTAGGGATGGCTTTTGCTTTGTATTTTAATCATGGGTTATTGGCTGGTGTATCCCCCGTCCACGACCACTGACTGGCCGGTCAAATAGGTGTTTTCCTCGGAGCAAAGAAATCCCGCCACCCGCGCCAGTTCCACTGGTTGGGCGAGGCGGCGCAACGGGATTGAGTCTATGATTATTTTCAGGGCGGCTGGGGAATTGTTCCGGCTTGTCATTTCCGTGCCGACATATCCGGGGCAAAGAGCGTTGACCAATATCCCATCCGGCCCCAGTTCAACCGCGGCGGTGCGGGTGAGGGCGTTGATCGCGGACTTGGTCATTGAATACGCCGCCCTTTTTTCCTTGGCCAGCAGACTTAGAACGGAGCTGAGGTTGAGGATTCGCCCCCATTTTTGACTGCGCATAAACGGCGCGGCCCATTGGGTCAATGTCAGCGGCGCGGTCAAATTGACTTGCAGCATTTCGGCCCAAGTCTCCGAGTCCAGTTCCGGCAGGGCCTTTAAAAGATTGATCCCGGCGTTGTTTACCAAAACATCAACCTGGGCTTCCGCGTGCGCGTCGATAAACCGTTTTACGGACGCGGCGTCGCCCAAATTCAGCTCGGCCCGGGAGGGCGCCCAGATTTCATATCCCCGCCGTGCCAGTTCTTGCGCGATGGCCGCCCCGATACCGCGGCTGGCACCGGTCACAAAGGCTTTTCGTTGGTGTGTCATATTTGGATATCAGTCTGCGACGCCAGCATGTTTTCCGCCAGCTCCTCGCGGCTTAAAAATGGCGCCATGTCCTCGAATGAAGCCGTCACAATCCGCCCATCGGGCAATTGGCGGGAACTGAGCCGCGGCTCGAAGCCTTGCGCCCGATCCAGCACGACTTCGCATAATCCCGGCCCCGGCGTCCGCAAAAATTCCTCCAACGCTCCGCCAAAATCCGCCCGGTCAATTCTGGCCGACTGCAACCCGTAAGCCGCCGCCACCTTGGCGAAATCCGGAAACGAAACGCCGCTGCGCGGACTTTCGCCAATGAAATTGCCCTTGAAAAACCCGCCCTGGGTCAACCGCATGGAAAGGTAGCCGTCATTGTTCAGGATGAATATTTTGATGGGCAGGTTGTGATGCTTGATGGTTTGCAGTTCCTGAATGTTGAAGTGGCCGCTGCCGTCCCCGGCCAGACAGATGACCCGCCGTCCCTCGCCTGCAAAAGCCGCCCCAATCGCCGCCGGAATGTCATATCCCATCGAAGCATCGCCCGAATTGCAGAACATTCTCATGCCCCGTTTGATTTGCGCCACCTGAAACGGAATCACGCACGCGCTTCCATCTCCGCACACGATGACATCGGACGCGTTCAACCGCCGGATCAGGTCATCGAGAAAATGGTAGGGATTCAGCGGCGTCCCGGCCTGGCGTTGTTTTGCCGTGACCACCGGGTAACGTTTGACTCGTTGCCGGCACCAAGCCAGCCACTCCCCATGAGCCGGGGGCCGGACAGCCGTTCCGTCGATCTGCCGGTCCAGTTCTTGCAGAAATACCTTCAAATCCGCTTCCACCGCCAGATCGGCCTGAACGGTCGGTTTGTGTAATTCCGCCCCGTCGATGTCCACTTGGATGCGGTAGGCGCTCCGGGCAAAATCCTTCCAATTGTAACTGACTTGCCGGATATTCAACCGCGAACCGAGCACCAGCAGCAGGTCGGCATTCTGCACTGTAAAATTCCCGGCGCGATCCCCCAGACTGCTCGGC
>Ga0181535_10001856_pt1 | contig 26678 bp, 15 predicted proteins | sample PEATcosm2014_Bin_44_FD_119774 | JGI IMG/M metagenome (GOLD analysis project Ga0181535, IMG submission 119774) | Peatland microbial communities from MTU Mesocosm Facility, Houghton, MI, USA - PEATcosm2014_Bin17_30_metaG | ecosystem: Environmental > Terrestrial > Soil > Wetlands > Peat | place...
CGGCCGCGCGCGACCTCTGTCTGGACCAGATCGAAGACCCGGCAAACGTTGGCGTGTTGAATGCGGCGCGCGGCCTGCACCTCGCGCTTCAGAAGCGAGAGCTGGTCGGCGGTGGCCAATTCACCGGCGATCACCTTGATGGCGATGCGCTGGTCAAGCTGCAGATCGTGGGCGCTGTAAACCTCGCCCATGCCGCCGACGGCCAGGAACTGCTGGATTTCGTAGCGCGCGGCGAGCACCTGGCCGGGGAAAAAGGCGTGCAGCTCGGCCGCCGATTGCACCACTTCGGTGGACGGCCGCAAGCCCGCCAGCCATTCTTCGGCGCCCTCATCCAGACGCAGGAGCCGCAGAACCTCGCGTTCCACGGCTTGGTCGCCCGCGGCGGCTTGATGCACGTGGGCGGCCCGCTCGCCGGCCGGCAGGTCGCTGGCCTCCGCGAAGATTTCCTTCACGCGCTGCCAGCCGGGCGCCTCCGCATTGGGCGGGTTCATGCGCCGTGGCTGCCTTCGATGGCTCCGCGGAGCCAGGCGCGCGCCACGGACCAGTCGCGCTTCACGGTCTTTTCGGAGATGCCCAAGTTTTCCGCCGTCTCTTCCACCGATAGCCCGGCGAAGAAGCGCAACTCCACGATCTGCGCCTGCCGCGGATCCATCCTGGCCAGGCGACCGAGCGCGGCATCCAACGCCAGAAGATCCTCAGTCCGTTCCGAGGAAATCAGTTCAGCCTGGCAGGCATCCAGATCGACGCGCTCCAGGCCGTCGCGCTTTTGCGTACCGCGGCTGCGCGCATAATCGATCAGGATCTGGCGCATGGAACGGGCGGCAATCCGCAGGAAGTGCTGGCGGTCCTCCACACGCAAGGATCGCGCCGCCGAAAGCCGCAAGAAGGCCTCGTTCACCAGGCCAGAGGTTTGCAGAGTGTGGGCGGCCCGTTCGTGGCGGAGCAAGGACGAGGCAAGGCGGTGCAACTCGTCGTAGACCAGGTCTACGAACGCGGACGCAGGAGTAGACGGCGAGCCTTCGTTTGAATTCCACAGCAGATCCGGCAGACAGCTCATCGCTCCCCTTCCCCGTTCACGCCCACAAAATCCCCGGCTGATTGATTGTGACACAAGTCCGGGAAATGTTACAAGCGGGTTACCGATCCTTCGGCGGTGGACCAGCCGCCGGCTTGGCCAACCACCGCAGGTTGCCCGGTTCGGCGAAGGTCTGCCGTTGCGCGGTGCGGCTTGGCAGCGGGAATGACCCCGTTTTCCCCGGTTCACGCATTTGATGAGTGAGAGGGGAATCGGAGACTCTCCCCCGCACCAACCTCGACCGTAAAGGAGAAACAAATGTATTTCTATCTGAGGCAACCCTCGAAGATGTTTGCCGCTGTGCTGCTAGCTGTGATGGCATCCGTGGTCGCCGAGGGATCCGAAATCCCTCCCATCCCGATTCCAGGCCTCTGTAACACCGGTGTGGTTGGGCCGTGCAATGGAGGAACCGGAATCGGTCTCCAAACCGTCGGCAGCGTCGACCTGAACTGGGAACTGTCCCTTCCGGCGCCAACTGCGCCCTCGAGCGCACCGCCCACGGCAGTTCCGGCCGCGGCAACTTTTGGTCCGGGCACGGCTTGGGTGAACGCTCCAGACGGAAGCTGGCTGGCGAATGGGCCCAACTCCGCGTGGATCACTCCGCAAGCCGAGAATGCTGTGGGCGGGTACTATTTTTATCAGACTACGTTTACGATTCCCAGCGGGTACGACCCCTCCACCGCCGTGATTTCCGGCATGTTTACATCCGATAACGAGGGCATTGCTATATTTCTCAACGGAAGTCCAGTGAGCTTCGGCGTGGTCTACCCTGGGCCAGGCGGTTCGGGCCTGCCGTTCACCGGAAGTTTCACCCTGAGCGCCGTAAACGCGCCGTTTATGAACGGTACCAATACCCTGGTATTCGAGATCAGGAACCGGGGGATTGGGGGCATCGACTCGAGCAATACTCCCACGGGTCTACGGGTGGAGTTTAATCCGCAAATCTCGGCCGTGGCTCCTCCTCCGCCACCACCGCTGCAGACCGGCAACCCCGTTTACACCCAAGACACTAACCTGACCGACTTCACTTCGTGCCCCCTACAGCCGTTCCCAGGTGGATCGGGATATGCCACCTTCGTTCTTGGCGATCTCAGCTCGCCTTTTACCACCCGAACTATCACCCCAAGCGACCCTACGACGTGGTACACCCCCACATCTACGACTTTGGCCTCGACTCCGTTCCCGCCGCGTGTTACTGGCAACGACGCGAGTCCCCCTATCATCGTGGATTTTGGCCTCCCTGGGGTCTCCCAGATCGTTGTGTTTGACAACCTTGACCATGTCTGTAATGCGTCAGGAAACGGCAACGGAAACTCCGGCTGGGATGCTTATCAATACGAGATCTACGGGGGCAATAGCATCGCGCCCGGCAGCACCTTTTATCTGCTGTTCGACCCGTTGGCGATTGCGGGCGGACCCGACAATTCGAGTGGAAACTGTTCATCTCCAACTACCCCCTACACGCTGGCAAAGTGGAGCGGGCAGGGACCAACGCTCGTCAACAACACGTTGACCCCCGGTCCCGGGAATGGCAGTGGCGCTGTCGGCTACGAAGCATATTTCGACTTCACCTCTTACCCTACTGGTAGACAGGGGCCTTATAGGTACTACGCCTTCCGTACAAGCACCTTTGCGTACAATGCCTCCCTACCCGATTCGGGTCTAGGGGGGGAAGTCGGACAGGAACTCAGCGCGGTCGCCGCGGCGGTCCCATGCTCGTTTCTTGAGGTTTGTAAATCGTCGTCCAGCGTAAGCCCTGTCACGGGGAGTTTCACTTTCACTAGCAGCGCTCCATCCGGAACTGCATCCGCCCCCGGCCCAGTGGTTAACGCCTTCACCACTATCCCCGGTAATTCGATTACGGTGCCCGTCGGCTCGTGCTCAGGGCCTCTCCCAGTGATCCCCGGTCCAGTCACAATTACCGAATCGGCGACGACAGGGGTCGGCCTCGAAAGTGTCGTGGCGTCGGGCTACGATCCGTCGACTCTCCTGTTGGATGATCGCCTGATATCGTTCAACCCGCCGGGAAGCGCTACCGTAACGGCCGTATCCGGCGACGTCTCGTTCGAAACCATCGCAACCTTTACCAATCAAGGCACCACCGTTCAAGGTACGGCCGGGCAGTTGAAGATCTGTAAGATTGCCGGCCCAGGCATTAAGGTCGGTACGACCTTCAACTTCACGGCAACGTCCGGGACTCCCGCGATCTCCCAAAGCTATACCGTGCCGGCGGGTCCCCCGTCGGAAGGCGGCTATTGCGTCATCGATAGCACCACGTTCCCGCTGGGGACCAAGGTGACAGTTGCGGAAGTCTTTAATCCGTTGTTATTGCCATACACCGTGACGAGCGTGGTTTCTCCGGCTGGCACGACGGGCACCAACCCCATCGTTGCTACGTTAGGCGCCGGGTTTACGGAAGTGACCTTTACCAACAGTTCGGCCGGCATTGGCCCCTTCCTTGGGGATTGGAATACTGGCCTGAGTTTTTCGAATATCTCGGGAGGTGTGCCCATTACCCGAACGATCCCTCTGACGAGCACTCCGTCAGTGCCCTTCACGGCTGCGGCCACCGTAACATCCGGCCCGCCAGGCTGGCTCACGGTGAGCCCGCTCCAGGGCACCACTCCGGCGACGATCACGGTGTCCGTCGCGGCGTTGCCCGCGGGCACCTACAGCGGCGCCATCGCGATCAACTCGGCCGATCCGGCCAACCCGCTCAGTTCCACTGTCCCGGTGACCTTCGTGGTTGCTCCGGCTGGCCAACTCTCCAGTCAAGGATCGATGGCGCAACTGGCCTTCGCCGGCAACTGGACCACGACCTTTACGCTGGTGAATACAGGGACCCAGCCGGTCCAGGCGAGCCTGAACTTTTTCGACAACAACGGAAGTCCGCTCCCGGTTCCTCTGGCGTTTCCTCAGTCCGGCACGGCTGCTGGTTCGCCGGTGTCTACGGCCACGGTCACGGTGAATCCCGGCGCGGGGCAAGTCGTTCAAACGGCCGGCCTGACCAGCCAGCCGACGCAGGTGGGTTGGACGCAACTGCAGGCGACCGGAAGCCTGGACGGCTTCGCAGTTTTCCAGCAAGCGAACGGCTCAAGCATACAGGAGGCGGTGGTGCCGCTGGAGAACATTAACCCAACGGCCTTCGAAATATGGTTCGACAACACCGGCGGCAACGCGACGGGCATCGCGCTGGCCAACGCAGTGGCGCAGGGCGCGACCGTTCCCGTTACGATTCGCGACGATACCGGAGCGATCCTGCTATCCACAACGACGACGCTGGCCGCTGACGGACACACCTCGTTCGACCTGGCGAGCACGTATGCACAGACCTCGGGTAAACGAGGCACTGTGGAATTTGATACGCCTGCCGGCGGCCAGATCAGCGTGTTGGGGATTCAGTTCAACCCGGCAGGCGCTTTCAGCACGATTCCAGCGCTGGCAGCTACCAGCGCGGGCTCCGCCTCTTCGGGATCGATGGCGCAACTGGCCTTCGCCGGCGGCTGGACCACTGCCTTTACGCTGGTGAATACGGGAACAGCCCCGGTCCAAGCGACGCTGAACTTCTTCGACAACAACGGGAATCCGCTCCCAGTCCCGCTGGTGTTTCCGCAGTCGGGCACGACTGCAGCGCCGGCGGCAGCCACAACCACGCTGACGGTGAATCCCGGCGCGGGGCAACTCATTCAAACAGCGGGCCTGGCCAGCCAACCGACCGAGACTGGTTGGACGCAACTGGTCGCGACCGGGAACCTGGGCGGCTTCGCGGTATTCCAGCAAGCGAACGGCTCACGTATACAGGAGGCGGTGGTGCCGCTGGAGACCCTTAACCCATCGGCATTCGTAATATGGTTCGACAACACCGGCGGCAACGCCACCGGCATCGCGTTGGCCAATGCGGTGGCGCAGGGCGCGAGCATTCCGGTGGTGATTCGCGACGATACCGGAGCGATCCTGCTATCCACGACGACGACGCTGGCGGCTGACGGACACACCTCGTTCGACCTGGCAGGCACGTACGCGCAGACCTCGGGTATCCGAGGCACCGTGGAATTCAATACGCCTGCCGGCGGCCAAATCAGCGTGCTGGGGATTGAGTTCAGCCCGGCAGGCGCTTTCACTACGATTCCGGCGCTGACGAAGTAGCCAGGCCGCAGGAGCGTACAACTTCGACGCCGACGGTCTGGCGCCGTCAATCTCGAACGCCACGATGGCGTTCACGGGGCCCGCGCTCGCCCACAGCAGCGGCGCGGCGGCACCATTAAAGGGAGAGCCTGCTGTCACCCAGAGTGGTGGGCGGCTCTCCGCCTTCGAAGGCAGGCTGCGGATACCAGGTTGAACGACGATAGGAAGTGTAGACGAGGCGAAGTCCTCGTGGGAGGGACTATGGGCGATGGGAAACCCTGGGCGGGTCTGCCGATCGAGATCCGATTCAAACTGAATGGCGCCGAAAGATCCGCTCTAGTGATGACGGATTCGAAGGGATGGTTCCAATGGTCGCCACCGGCCGGCGTCGGCGAGCTCTATTTCCGAACTTGCAAGTCGCAGATCAAGAATTCCGTCGTCCTGCTGCAAAACGAGCCGTCAGGAATGCTCCCGCTTTGGACCCCCGAAGAATTCGCCCATTGGTCCACCCTTGTCTCGCCGGCAACAGGTTGGGTCAGGGGATGTGTCGTCGACAGTTTAGAGCTGAGCCAAATCGCCAGGGCATTCCAGCTCAAGCTCTTGGCTCCCGATCGGCAAACCTTGAGGACGATGCCGGAAGGGGACGATACCCTCAAGTTGTCCGATACCTTCATAAAGAAGCTCAAAGAGGCGGCCAAGAAGCCTAATGCGGCCAAACCCGTGCTCAAGATGCCATCCGTCTGGAAGTAATTCCGGAAACTGAGTATGCGATTGACTAAGGTTACTTGCAGCACCCTGTGGTTGGGCGGTTTTCCCAATTAAGGCGCCTAATCCTCACTACGATTCCGGCGCTGACGAAGTAGCCGGCAGGATGGCGAGAACCGTGGACGCGCTGAAAAGCGCGTCCGCATGCAATGAAGGGGAGAATGGAGCGTAAATGGGGAAGAATATAGCCATTGGTTGTGCAGGCGCGGCGGTCGCCTTCCTGCTGATCGTGGCAGTTTCCATCGGCGGAATCTACAACTCGCTGGTGCAACTCGATCAGGCCACCGAAGCGCAGTGGGCCCAGGTCGAAAACGCATATGAACGGCGGGCCGATCTGGTGCCCAACCTGGTGGCGACCGTCAAAGGCGCTGCCAACTTTGAGCAGAGCACCATGACGGCGGTTACGGAGGCGCGCGCCAAGGTCGGCCAGGTGACGCCCGCCGCCATGGCGGACATCGCTAAGGATCCCGCGGCCTTCCAACGGTATCAGCAGGCGCAGCAAGGGCTTTCTTCGGCGCTGTCTCACCTGCTGGTCGTCGTCGAAAAGTACCCGCAGCTCAAAGCCACCGGCAACTTCCGCGACCTGCAAGCGCAACTCGAGGGCACTGAGAATCGCATCGCCGTTGAGCGGCAGCGGTTCAATAAGGCGGCGCAAGCCTTCAATACCCGCCGCAGCAGTTTTCCAGCAGTGTTGGTCGTCGGCTTCTTCGGCGATAAATTCGCAACCAAGCCTTATTTCCAGGCACAATCCGGAAGCGAAAAGGCGCCGGAGGTGAGGTTCTAAGATGGTTCTGCGCCGGAGTTTGCCTGTCCTTATCGCACTCGTTTCGACGCTGCCTCTATACGCGGCTGAAACGCCCATTCCTGAGTCGCCCACCCGCTGGGTCACGGACACCGCAAACTTCCTGTCGCCGGAAACGGTGCAATACCTGGACAGACGCCTGGACGGCTACCAGCAGGACACAGGCCACCAATTGATCGTGTACATCGCCCCCACGACTGGCGATGCGCCGATCGAGGACTGGGCTGTCCGGGCCTTCGCAAAATGGAAGGTTGGCCGGAAGGGGATTGACGACGGGTTGGCCCTTTTCATCATGACCCAGGACCATAAGATGAGGATCGAGGTCGGTTACGGACTCGAGGCCGTAGTGCCGGATGCGATCGCCTCCCGTGTGATTCGGGAAGTGATGGCGCCTCGGATTCGGGCCGGCCATCCCGATGACGCGGTAAAGGCAGCCATCGACACGCTGACCGATGTCATCGGCGGAGTGGCCGATGCGCTTCCACCCCCGCGGCGTCCGAAGCCGCCCATGCCATGGTGGGCCCGGATCTTTCTTGGATTCATCGGGCTAACTTTCTTCTCCTTCTTCGTCTCGTTCATCGTGAGCAGAATCCGCCATCGGCCGTGGCTTAACCCACCCAGCGGCAGTGGGGGTGGCGGCGGCAGAGGCGCCGTGACTGGCGCTCAGGACAATAGCGGCGGTTCTTACAGCGGCGGTTCTTACAGCGGCGGATCTGACAGCGGCGGATTTGACGGGGGCGGTGGGGAGTCCGGCGGTGGAGGAGCGAGCGGGGACTGGTGACGGTCGACGGCGATCGGATCAAGCAAGCCATTGCGACTCCGGCGTTTCCGCCGGCTGCACACCGCGTCTTCAAGCCGGCGAAGGCTTGAGTCTCGCATATAGACTGACAACCAGCTTGGATCTTGTGGGGCGGGCATTCTGCCCCACATCAGCCCGATGGAAAGTGCACATTTGTCGCCAGAATTGTCACTGTATTAAGCGAACATCAAAAGCCGGGGAAGTTCCGGTCAAGTTAATTAAGGAGAAGAGCGTATGACTAGTCAAATCACAGCAGCTGTAAAACAACCCGGCCGCGAAGTTTCGCGGCACGGACACTTCAGGTTCAATCTCGCAATCGCGGCAGCGATGCCGCTGCTCCTGGCCGCCGGACTGCCATCCGGCGCGAGGGCGAACCCGATTCTTTACATTGTGACGCAAAACAACATCAGCGGAACAAATCCAACAAGCGACACCAACACGCTCATGTCCGTCGACCTCGGGGCGCCTCTCGTGGGCGGCATATTCACCGCGACGGCAATCGGGCCGACTACCCTCCAAGGGGCCGGAGGACAAACAGCGGAAATCCGCGGGCTGGCCTACGATAACATCGACGGTTTGATGTATGGGATCACTGCGCAAGGTGTTCTCGTCACCGTGAATCTGAACACAGGTGCGACAACCCCTCTGCTCACGCTGCCTTACTACCCCCAGAGCTCCTTCCAGAACGCATGGAGCGGCATGGCTTTCGATGGAACCCAGAATCTCTACGTAGTGAATGCTTCCGGCGCGCAGGAACTGGTCAAGATCAATCTCGGTTCGGGTCCGCCGGCGCTGACTCTCGTAGGCAGCGTAAATTACCCGAGCGTCCCTCCTGTTCCGCTCCAAATCCTGGGCCTGGCTCTTTCGAACGGTGTCCTTTATGGAAGCAATCGCTCAAACGATACTCTCGTCACCATCAGCACCGTTAACGCGGCCGCCGCCTTTACTTATACTAATGCCGCGGTCATAAACAATGTGCAGGAGATTGCCTTTGGCCCGACGGGTACGCTTTATGTGGTCATCGACCACGCGCCCACCAGCGATAATGCCGGCCTCGCGACATTCAATTTCACGCCTCAGCTCAGTGCTACGGAAATAGGAGAGCTCCCCTTTCAGATCGATTTCAACGGCTGCCAGGGTTGTGGGAATAGCACCTACGGCGCGGGCGGGATGGCCTTCGGTCCGGAGGGTTACGTTGAGGTTTGTAAATCGTCGTCCACCAAGAACCCGGTCCCGGCTAACGGAATCTACAGCTTCACCGTGTCGGGGAGCGCTTTCAGCAGCAGCGCTAATCCGCTTATGGTTCCCGTTGGCGAGTGCTCAGGACCTATTCCGGTTGCTCCCCAAACGGCCACAATTACCGAACTGCCGGTGCCCGGCGTCGGTGTCAGCGCGATCACGGCGTTCGGCTACAGTGCGCCGCCGAGATCCCAAAAGGAAAATCTCCTGGAATCGTACGATCTGCAAACACGAACCGCCACCGTACTTGTGGTGCCATCCGCCACTGCGGGCGACACCTCGTCGGAAACCATCGCGACCTTTACAAATTATGAAGCGCCGCCCGGTCAGTTGAAAGTCTGCAAGATAGCCGGCGCGGGTGTTGCCGCCAATACACCTTTTACTTTCACGGTAAACGCGGGAACGCCTTTTACGGTGGAGGCGGGCCCCCTGGACCAAGGCGGCTATTGCGCCGTAGTCCCTGGCAGGTTCGAGGTTGGAACGTCGGAGACCGTTACGGAAACGGTGCCAGCCGGTTATGCGACGCCGGCAGTCACGGTGAATGGCGCAAGCACGCCGAGCGCCGGCTGCCAGCCAATTCCCGGCTGCGTCGCTGCTGAGATGGGACCCGGCATCAACGAAGTGTCTTTTACCAATAGCGTGCCCGGGCAGTCCCAAAACATGGGGGCCCCTTTTGCCAACCTCGACATGGTCAATTACTCTCTCGTGAGGCAGATAGCCGTTACCGGCACGCAGTCGTACATGACGTACCGGGCGGATCTGTTGAACAGGGGGACGACGGCCATGGGCCCCATCACGGCCAATCTGACCAGCCTCGATCCTTCCAGTGTCCAGGTGATGGGGCAAGGCGCGCTGAATTTCGCGTCGGCTCCGGCCAACAGTCAAGTTGCCAGCAGTGGCACGTTCACGGTCCTGACCAACTCCGCCACTCCGCTCGATTTCTCAAAGCTGAGCTGGACTTACCAGTCTACGCGGAGTATCTCGCCGGGGCATTAGAGGCCGCCGTCCGACATGCAATTCCTATGACGATCTGGCCGGGCCGTAAAATCCCGGCCAGATGCCCGTTGAGACTCGCATAATACAGTGACAACCAGCTTGTATCTTGTGGGGCGGGCATTCTGCCCCGGGGTCCCCTCTGGGGGCAGCTTTCAGCCGGCCCTGGCCGCCTGAAAAGGCGGCTGCGGCCAAGATTGGCCGCCCCACGTCAGCCCCGATGCGAACCTCAACGCCGCAAGCGGCTCTAGCCGTACCAATCCCACTGCGAACCGATCCATGGAAACTTGAAACACGTTTGTAACATTGGCTGGACTTGTGTCATCATCAATCCACGAGGGTTTCCTGGTGTGGATCGGGGAGGGAACGATGAACTGTCTGCCGGACTTGTGGATTAAAAGTAAGGCTCGCCGTCTCCTTCCGAATTGCTTAAGCGCTGGCATCAACTTCAACTCTTAAGGAGAAACAAATGTATTACCAACGAAACCGATCCAAAACCATGCTGCACGTTCTGGCGGCGCTGCTGCTGTCCGCCGCGATGGCTGCCGCAGCCATCCCCGGTCTTTGCGACACCGGCTTTTCAAACAACACGTGTACCGGTCTGGTACCCGTTGGCGGGACCGACGGGAACTGGCAAATCGCCTTTCCGTACCCCACGGCTCCGTCCAGTTCTCCGATCCCAAATCCGTGTGCGGCCCCTCAGTGCGGTACAACCGGGCTGACCTTTGAACCAGCCTGGGTTGACGCGCCCGATCCTTCCTGGCTCAAGAACAACAAGACCTCGGAATGGATCACTCCACAGGTAGAAGACAACCTGGGAGGGCACTATGTCTATGCGATCACCGTCCCGGTCCCTACCGGCGATGGCCACGTGACCATTGTCGGCGAGCTTCTGTCCGACAATGAAGTTGAAGCGATATACCTGAGCAGCGGGGCTACTGAGTGTCTGCCGGTAGCCGGCTATCCCTATGACAACGCCGCCGTGAATTCGCCCTCCAACTACACCACACCATGGACGACGTTCAAGATTACCAGTGCGCCAGTCAGCGCTGGCGGCACCGCTACGCTGTATTTTGTGGTCCGGAATCGAGGCGTTGGCGGGGTTGACAGCAGTCCCACGGATACGGGCTTGCGCGTGCAGTTCAGTTCCACTTCCACATTTTTGCCCTGACGGGTCCAGGTGCGTACTCGCGCCCGCTGGCTGGCCAACGGCGCGAGTACGTATCGATGTCATTCTCTTGCGGGTTTAGTTAGAGGAGATCCAGAGCCGAGGGAGAACGCCCCTGAGCCAGCACGGGTGCTAAACGGTTTTGGGGGAACCGCTCCCTTACCGTCGCGGCTCGGCAGCAGTCTCGTTGATTTCGCAGGGCTTACCGCACCCAAACCAGCAAGACTCAGATGCGAACCACCAACCGCAGCCTCAGCGGCGTCTTCCGTGAGGGCCTGAAACGTATCGCTTCCGAGCGGTATTGGCAGCGAGTTCAGGTCATCGCCCAGCCCAAAGCCCAAGCCCTAGCAATCGGTTTTCGATGCGATCGAGGCCCAAGACACACTGGAGCTTTGCATTTCACACCCGATCATCGAAGAAGTTGCGAAAGTGTTGGCCCGAGCTGGAGGGCGAGCTTCGCTCGCCTGGGCCGATTAGCAATCGGCCCGCAGGTTGCCAACCTGCCCCACAGCTCAGCCGGTTCACTTGCGAAAGCCGGCGCAACCCGGTATGTTTAGGCTTCCCTATGTCCAGCAAAACACCCATCACAGTCGCGCACGGCGACGGCATCGGCCCCGAAATCATGGCCGCGACCCTGCACATCCTGGAAGCCTCCGGAGCGGCCCTCGACATCGAGACCATCGAAATCGGTGAAAAGGTCTACCTGCGCGGCAACACCGCGGGTATCGAACCCAGCGCCTGGGAGTCCCTGCGCCGCACCAAGGTTTTTCTGAAAGCCCCCATCACCACGCCGCAGGGTGGCGGCTTCAAGAGCCTAAACGTCACCGCGCGCAAGACCCTGGGCCTGTACGCCAACGTGCGGCCGTGCGTTTCCTACCACCCGTTCATCGACACGCTGCATCCGGGCATGGACCTGGTGATCGTGCGCGAGAACGAAGAAGATTGCTACGCCGGCATCGAGTATCAGCTCAGCGCCGGCGCCATGGAATGCCTGAAGATCATCACGCGGCCCGGCTGCGAAAAGATTGTGCGCTATGCGTTCGAGTACGCGCGCCGCCACAGCCGCAAGAAGGTCACTTGCTTCACCAAAGACAACATCATGAAGATGACCGACGGTCTCTTCCACAAGGTCTTTGACGAAATCGCCGCGGAGTACAAGGACATCCAGAACGAACACTGGATCGTGGACATCGGCGCGGCCAAGATGGCGGACACGCCGGAGACTTTCGACGTCATCGTGATGCCCAATTTGTATGGCGACATTCTCTCCGACGTGGCCGCGCAAATCGCCGGGTCGGTGGGCATCGCGGGTTCCGCGAATATCGGCGACCACTGCGCCATGTTCGAAGCCATCCACGGCTCCGCGCCGCGCCGCGCCAATCAGAACCTGGCCAACCCGTCGGGTCTGTTGCTGGGCGCGGTGCTCATGCTGGTGCATATCAATCAGCCGGAAGCCGCGGCGCGCGTGCACAACGCGTGGCTGCGCACCGTCGAGGATGGCATCCATACGTACGACATTTTCACGGAGGGGTCCAGCAAGGAGAAGGTGGGCACCAAGGAATTTGCGCAAGCGGTGGTGGCGCGGCTGGGACAAAAGCCCAACACGCTGAAGCCGGTGACATACGCGGCCGCGCCCCCCGCCGTGGCGGCTCGCCAATCTGCCAGCCGGCCCGAACCCAAGGTGGATCTAGTGGGCGTGGACGTTTACGTGAACTGGCCGTCGCTCAATAACGACAAACTCGCGGCGGCGCTGCAGGCAACGGCCGGCGAGCAGATGACGCTTACCATGATGTCGAATCGAGGCGTGAAGATCTGGCCCGACGCACAGCCGGATATCTTCTGCACGGATAATTACCGCTGCCGGTTCGCCTCTGCCGGCGGCGTGACGCAAGCGCAGATTGTCGGCCTGCTGGGCCGGATTGCCGATACGGGCATGGAAATCGTCAAAACCGAGAACCTGCGCAACTATGACGGGAAGGCGGGCTACACGCTGGCCCAGGGAGAGTAGCTATGCCGCAGCCACTGGTCGCCGTGATCATGGGCAGCAAGTCCGACTGGGAGACTATGCGCCATTGCGACGAGACGCTGACGCAATTCGGCGTCCCGCACGAGTGCCGGGTACTCTCCGCGCATCGCACGCCGCAGCTTGCTTCGCAATACGCCGCCGAAGCGGAATCGCGCGGGTTTGAGGTAATCGTGGCGGCCGCGGGCGGCGCGGCGCATCTGGCCGGAGTGCTGGCGGCGCAGACGGTGCTGCCGGTGCTGGGGGTTCCCATGGAGAGCGCGGCGCTGAAGGGCCTGGATTCGCTGCTTTCCACGGTGCAGATGCCGGGCGGCATTCCGGTCGGCACGCTGGCGATCGGCACGCCGGGGGCGCGCAATGCGGCGCTGCTGGCCATCGCGATTCTGGCGAATTCGCGGCCGGAGCTGCGGGAGAAGCTAAAGCGCTTCCGCGCGGAACAGGCCGACAAGGTGGCGCGGGAAACGCTGCCGTAGGCTATTGGCGGCCCGATGACAGGCTGAAGCCTGTCCCACCATGGATCTCGAGGCGCGCTACCGCAAACGAGCTTCTCAACACTGGCGCGATCGCCTGTTGCGCCTGCTGGAGCCCCCTGCCCCCTTCATCGTGAATCCAGCCGAGCCGAAGGACTTTCCCCTCGGCCGGTGGAACCTTTACATCGGAGGCGCCGGCCGGGTGGTCGCAGGTTACGTGAACGTCGACTTGTTCGCGGTGCCAGGAGTGGACGCCGCCGCGGACGCACACCAGCTTCCCTTTCCTTCCAATTTATTTCAACGCGTGGAATGCGACGCGGTATTGGAGCACGTGCGCGACCCTGCGCAGGTCATGCGTGAAATCGGGCGCGTCGTGGCGCCCGGCGGCTACGTGCACCTGGTGACCCCATTTTGTCATCCCTTCCATGAGTACCCGAAGGACTTTCGAAGGTTCTCGCTCGACGGCCTGAAAGAGCTGGCCGGACCTCTGGAAGTCGTGGCCGAAGGATGGCGCACGGGCCCGACCGCCACGCTACTGGCGATCGTGCTCGAATACATCAAGCTGCTGCTGCCGTACCGCGCCTGGCGGGTGGTCGCGCATGGGGTCGGCGGATGGTTGCTGTTTCCGCTGCGGTACGCGGACCTCCTGCTATTGCGTTCTGCCGACGCGCGGCGGATCGGCAACCACTGTTACCTTTGGCTGCGTAAACCGGCCGGCATTGGGTAGCCGCTACGCTGAAGCGGTGCGCGCCAACTTGCCTTCGGCTTCCGCTACAGAGGGGCACGAGACCAACAAGCATTCCACGCCGGCGACCTTGAACAGCGTCTTCAGGCGATCGGAGGCGCCTGCCAGGGCGTATTGCACACCATGCCGCTGGCAGGAGACGTGCACACCCAGGATCGAGCCCAGCGCCGCCGAGTCCATGTACGGCACCGCGGTCAGGTCGATGATAGTCAGCGGGGCGGGGTCCTGGCGCACGAGCGTCTGAAACTCGAAAACGTGCTTCAGGGTGAACGGCCCGATCAGTTTCAGGACGCGAATTCCATCCCTGCTTCCAGGCCATGACTCAATGCGCAGATCGTCCATTCCGACCAGTGTACTACGAGGCTTTGCCATGTAGAGAAGCCGTGGGTGCATGGGCCGCCGATAAAACGCGGCGAAGATGTTTTCACGCCCCGCCATTCTTGCGGCATCGCGCACCCCGTACGGTAGCGCCCGCACGCCGAACGGGTGTACATTACACCCTGAGGGAGGCGTTCGCATGACTCGATTTTCAGCAGGTTTGGGAGCTTCGATCCTGTGTGGCCTGGCCATCCTGCCAGTGCACGCCCAGCAGCCCATGCCCAAAAGATTGGTGGGCGACTACGGCTACTGGAGCAGGACCCAGACTCCGCCTTACAGCTCGGCCCAGATTCCGTTTCACAAGCTGACCCACATCAACCACGCCGGAGTCGGCTTCAATGCCGACGGCAGCCTTACCGTACCAACCGACCCCCCGTTCCTGGAGCCGGCGCTCATCGCCAAAGCGCACGCCGCGGGAGTGAAGGTGCTGCTGCTGTTGGGTGGAGACTTTACCGGGCTCGAGACCACCACCGGCGGTCTCGAAACCCTGCTGGCGAACTTGCAGACCTTCATCACTACGAACGGCTACGACGGTCTGGATATCGATTGGGAATATCCAGCTTCGACGACCGACACGCAGATGTTCTACCGCTTGATGACGGGACTGCGCCGCACTTTCCCCAGCCCGCAATATCTGCTCTCCGCCGACGTTCCGCCATGGGGGTCGACCGCCTACGACTACCAGAATGTGACACCGGTAATCGATTATTGGAACGTCATGATGTACGACTGCGCCGGGCCCTGGACCGACGACGGGCAGTTCAACTCGCCGGTCTTTCCGGACCCCAACAATCCGCAACCTTGGGAGTGCCAGCCCGGGGGCAGCGCCGAGCAGGCCGCCAATGTCTTTCTGAACGACCTGGGTGTGCCGGCCGCCAAGCTCAACATGGGGACGCCGTTTTACGGCTACTTCTACCTCAACCTCACCCAGGTGTACGGCCGCTGCACATTAGTTTATGGCGAGTGCGGCTACGCCGCGGTTCCTTCGGAGAACTATGGCACGTTCATCAAGCAGCGCATCAACACGCTGGGATGGACGGCGTACTTCGACGAGGGAACTATGGTCCCCTATCTGCTGCGTACCGATGGCCAGCCTGGCTATATTACATACGACGACGCGCTTTCCACCTACACCCGGATCTGGTATTCGGAGTGGCAGCGCGGTCTGGGCGGCGGCTTCATGTGGTCGCTCGATGCGGACTACGATGGACACTCGCAGGATCTGTTGGACGCCATGTACCAGGCGACCATGAATGTGCCGTTCAGCGGCCCGCGGCCGTAGCGAGGGGCCCCCTGGGCGGGGCCCGTGGACCCGTCCTCTCAGCGGCGACTGGCCGACGCGGGCGTCGGCCGCGGTCCAGAGGGACCGCCCTGGGGACCGCCCCACGATCGCAATCACCGCGCTTGAGCGCGGGCCTGCTGCTGCATGGCTACCTGCCGCAACAGGATGAAGGACGAGACATTCTCGGACGTGAGCAGGCCCACCAGCCTGTCCCCCTCCATGGCCAGCGCGCAGGCCCGCGGGCCCGACAAATCCTGCAGCACGTCGGAGAGCGGCGTGTCCGCCGAGACGCGCCGCGGAGCGCGGTCCATGGCCGACGCCACGTACGCATCCGGGCCGTCGGTCAGCATGGCCCGCACCAGCGCCGCGCGCGTCAGCAACCCCAGCACCTGGTCGCCATGCACCACCGGAAAATCGTGCTGCGAAGTGGCCAGCAACAGATTGCCGGCGTCGCGGATGCTTTGCCCGTGCGTGAGCGTGCGAAAGTCCGTGATCATGGCGGCGCGCACCGGAACGCCCGTGGTCAGCAGGCGGCCGCGCATGGCGGCGCCCTCCTGCGACGCGCCGATATAAATGAACATCGCCACGAAGACCATGATGAAATTGGAATACAGCAAGCCGTACAGGCCCAGCATCGTCGCCAGGATCTGCCCCGCGCCGGCCGCGACGCGCGTGGCCTGCTCCTCCGGCTTGAACAGCATCAGCACCGACCGCAGCACCCGGCCGCCATCCATCGGGTACGCCGGCAGCAGATTGAAAACGAAAAGCAGGAAATTTCCGGTGGCGATGCGCTGCGCCAGGTTGGCGTCGGTGGGATCGCGCAGCAATTCAACGGGCACAAACTGGTGCCGGGTGGCCAGCCAGGCGAACAGGCCGGCGGCGATCAGCCCATTCACCAGCGGTCCGCTGATGGCAATCCAGAATTCTTCCCACCCTTTCGGCATGCGCTCCGGGCGCGAAACGCCGCCAATCGGGTACATGACGATCTCCGTGGTGCGGATCCCATATTGGCGCGCCACCAACGTATGTCCCAATTCGTGCAGTAAGACCGAGGCGAACAGCGCCACAACGTAAAGCGCGGTCATGGCCCCCGACTGCCGTTCGCCGACGCCGATGAACAGCAGGAATATCAGCAGCAGGACGAACGTGAAGTGGAAGCGCACCGGCACGCCAAAGACGCGCAGGACGCCCAGCGTGCCGGAACTGGGCGCCGGCTTCGGCTTTTCTTCGGATGGCGTCGCGTCGGGCATGGGGCGATCGGAGGACTCCGTACCATTGTCGCGCGAAGCGGGCGTACCCACAAAACTCCGGCGCCCGGCTTGCTCATGGCCGGAAGCGCCGGAGAATCCCGCAGGCAGGTATTCCATAGGGCGGAGTGCAAAAAGTACCTAAACGTACAGTGTGGCTGCGCAAAGTTTAGTGACAGAAGGCCGCTTCAACCACTTAATTTCATACACATAGCTCTCGACGGTGAAGTGGTTCACAGATTGCCATAAAACGAACTCCTGGTTTTTCAGCCATCGCCAGCGCCGGCTATAAACCTTGAGGACCAATAACCCGATTTAACCATCGAGAGTAAACCTTGGGGAACAATAACCCGATTTAACCATTGAGAACATTGATCGTATTGCTTCTGGGCGCGATCCTTATCGATGGAAGGCTTGCTCGACTTGAAGTGGACGCGCTGGGGCTAATCCGGAAGGGTCGCCAATTTGCCGGCGCGCCTCACAAAAGAGCAACATGGCAAAAGAGTTAATCACCTTGTTATCTTGTACTCCCATACTGACTAGGTTGACGGGGGAATTCCCGCGCAGGGCACAGGCTCTGCCAGCGCACCCGTGGCCCTCCAGAACCTCGAGACCTGGCCAGACAACCGGCAATCTGTCCGAATTGTTTCAAGATTGCCATCGTTTAAGGAATTACTGATGTCATTATACCGGCGCGCCCGGAATGGGGCGAATTCATTATCGATCGTTGCAGTAGAATCGCGTGTGTCCAGCGCAAATAGCCAGGCGAATAGGCTCAAACCGCGCGCTCTTCATGTTTTGGCGGCCTTGTCCGTGCTCGCTTATGCGACCTGCAAGGCAGACGTTCCGCCGCCGCTGGCGCCGTCAACGGTACCCGCGGGAAGCTACTGCAGTTCCATTTATACCGAGCTGTACGGCGATATGCAGGCGTTCAACACCGTGTTGGCGAGCCCTCCCTCGAACTGGACGCCGATACCGGGCGGTCCCACCCTGTACGCCGCCAATCTGATGTGGGCCAACGGCAACACCGGTCCTTCGATATCCAACCCCGACTATTTGCAGGTTACCGTTCTGCCCGAATTGCAGGCGATGAAGGCGCTGGGTATACAGGCCGTGGTCGTGCCGGTCCTGTTTCCCATTCTGTATGAGCCTTTTTATGGCAGCCAAACCGCCTACCAGCCGTATCTGACCCTCTATACGGGGATCGCCCAGGCTGTCAGGGCCGCCGGCCTCAAACTCATCGTGGACAACGAGATTCTGTTTTCCAACGACACCGCCGCCGGCTGGACCACTATGAACGCGTTCTTCGGCCCCCTCACCTGGCCGGAATACATCGCGGCGCGCGCCACCATGGCCGCCACCATCGTGCAGTATATGCAGCCGGACTATCTCGTCCTCGCGAACGAACCCGATACGGAAGCCATTCAGACCGGCCAGCAAAACCTGAACAACCCGGTGGACGCCGCGCAAATGGTTCAGGCGGAGATTACCGCGGTCCAGAACTACCTGCAGACGGCGACCGTGTCCCCCATCCCCAAACTAGGCGCCGGCTTTGGCAGTTGGATGCCGCTTTCCGGGACCTCCAGCCTGTCCGGCTACATCGACGCCTACATTGCCCTGCCCTTGGACTACATCGATTTCCATATGCTTCCGGTCAACACCCTGGGAAGCGATAACTTTCTCAGCAACACGCTGACCATCGCCCAGGCGGCCGCGGCCGCAGGCAAGCCGGTCGCCATCAGCCAGGCCTGGCTGGAGAAGGAGACGGCCGCGGAAGTGAATGACTTGAGCATCGACGTGGTGCGCGCCCGGGGACCTTTCGACTTCTGGGCTCCTCTGGACGCCTATTTCATGCAGATGACCGAGAATCTGGCGAGCTACACGAATATGATCTATGTCGGGCCGCAGTTCCCGGTCTTCTTGTTCGCGTACCAGCCATACGGCGGAACCGCCGCCAATGGCGGCGCCGCCAACTGCACGTGTACCGCCGCGATTCCCGCAACTGCCACGACACCCGCAATTCCCGCAACTTGTTCGGATTACCAGATCATGCAGAACGAGAATACGCTGGCGGGTGCGGCCGATCAGAACAGCGTGTACACCTATGGCGCGTTCAGCTATTACAATCAACTGGTCACCACGCCCGACACGACTCCGCCAACCGTCCCGCTCAACCTGACCGGCACGCCCGGCTTCACTACGGCGAATCTTTCATGGACCGCCTCCAGCGACGACATCGGAGTGGCCGGTTACAACGTGCTTCGCTGCACTCCGCCGGCGGCCGGCCAACCCTGCACGGGCGTGTGGATCGCCAACTCGACTCCGTCCAGCTACAACGACTCCTCGCTGACCGGTGGCACGCTGTATAACTATCAGGTCCAGGCATTCGATTTTGCCGGCAACAATTCGCCGCTTTCGCAGACGTTCAGTTTGCAGACGTACATAACGTCGGCGAGCGCCGCGACCAACCTGGTGGCCACGGTGGCTTCGGCACAGGAGATCGACCTGAGCTGGTCTCCGCCCTCGAACCCAACCGGCTTGAGCAGTTATCTGGTTTACAGCGGGACCTCACCGTCGAATCTTCAGCAGGTTGCGATCAGGTCGTCCAGCATGACTACTTACAGGGACATGAACCTGGCCGCAGGGACGACTTATTACTTTGGCATCGTGGCCGTGGAGCAGGGGATTGATGCGCCCATGACTCCGCCCGTCTATGCCACCACGCTGCCGCTGCCGAACCCGCCCAGCAGCGTAGCCGGGACGCCCGCCCCCACCAAGATCGTTCTGACCTGGCAGGAAAACCTCCAACAGGGTTCTTTGCCGATCAGCTACTACCAGATCTTCGAGGGCACCACCCCCGGCAACATGATCAACGTCGGCTCGGCGTCCACCGCCACCTACACGGCGGCATCCCTGACCCCCAACACGACCTACTATTTCGAGATCGTGGCGGCGGACACCGGCCACGACCTTTCGACGCCCTCCGACCAGATACCGGTCACCACGCTTCCGATACCGGCCGCGCCAGTCAATGTCGTGCCAACGGCAAACTCCACCACACAGGTCACCGTGACCTGGTCCGAGAACATCCCGCAAGGGGGCATGCCGATTCAAACCTACACGATCTTCCGGGGGACATCGTCCGGCAACCTGCCCCAAGTCGCCGTCCGAACGACGACTACATTCACGGACACCGGACTTTCCCCGAACACCACCTACTACTACGCGATCGAAGCCACCGACACCGGCCACGACGTGTCGCCGATGTCGGCTGTGGCGCCGGTCACTACGGTTGCAGGGCCCGCCGCGCCGGTCAGCGTCGCGGCCACGCCAAACGCCGCCGCGCGAGTCACGCTAAGCTGGACCGAAAACATTCCGCAAGGGGGCTTGCCAATCCAGAGCTACACCATCTACCGCGGGACGTCGTCCACCAACCTGCCCCAAGTTGCCGTCCGGACGACGAGTCCATTCGTCGACACCGGAGTTTCCGCGAACACCACCTATTATTACGCGGTCCAAGCGACCGACACCGGCCATGACGTGTCAGGCATGTCGGCTAAAGCTCAGGTCGCTACGCCTGCGCTGCCCGCCGCGCCAGTCAATGTCTCGCCAACGCCTACCTCCGCCACGCGAGTCACGGTAATCTGGTCCGCGAGCGTCCCGCCCGGCGGCCTGCCGATTGCGAGCTACACGATCTTCCGCGGTCCGTCGTCCAATAACCTGACCAAACTGGGCACCGCGGCGGCCATGAAGTATACGGACATGGGAGCATCCGCCAACAGCAGCTACTACTACGCGACCCAGACGGTGGACACCGGTGGAGACGTTTCGCCCATGTCAACTCCAGCGCAGGTCGCCACGCCTCCGCTGCCTGCCGCGCCGGTTAACGTCGTGGCCACCGCGAACTCCGCCACGCAAGTCACGGTAACCTGGTCCGAAAACATCCCACCCAATGGTCTGCCGATTCAGAACTACGCGATCTTCCGGGGAACATCGCCCACTGGCATGGCCCAAGTGGCGTCGCGGGGGGCGTCTCCATTCATCGACACCGGGGCTTCTCCGTACACCACGTACTACTACGCGGTCGAAGCGGTTGACACCGGCCAGGACGTCTCGCCCCTGTCGGCTACAGTACAGACCACTACGCCCTGAACGACCGCGGGGGCGCAAAGACCTATCGAGTTTCGCGTAATGTGGGGCCGATGTGGGGCGACCAATCTTGGCCGCAGCCGCCTTTTCAGGCGGCCAGGGCCGGCTGAAAGCCGGCTGCGGGCAGAATGCCCGCCCCACAAGTTCCGAGCTGGTTGCCACTGTATTATGCGGAACCCTTCGTCCCAAGGCGCCGGTTTTCCCTAACGGCGCCGTGTAAAAAGTACCCGAACGCCCGAGCCCGCCATCCAGCCCGGTCGCCGGATAGCGGGTGAAGTCTTGTTGTTTCATATATATATCTCTTGTTAGACGAAATGGCATGCGAATTGCTCACACTGCAAAACTCCAAGGAAACTGAGGAAGCCCGGGTTATCCCGCCATCGGTTGGCGAGTAGTTAGCCTTCGAGAGCTGTCCGTTGTGAGTATTGAGCTGGCTGCCGCCGGAAGCGATCCTGCTCAATGGAGGTGCCGTTCCATCTGGTTGCTCGCACGCCGCGTTTGGCGGGCCGGCAACTGTGACTGGACAAGAGACTGAACGTAAGACTTATCTGCCTAGACTCGGCCAGTTGCCAGGTTCCGGCCGGGGTGTGCTCTGGTGTGTCGTCACTTAGTGGGCCGCACAGCCTTTTGTGACTCCTTAGCCGCGGATGTCACTCGACTTTGATAACCGCAAACCGATTAATGCAGCGCAGCCTTGAGTGACTGTCCGCTTCTCCCCCTCCGCAGCCTATCGGAAGCCCCCTTAACAGATTGAAGCTATCTAAGTCAAGTAAGTAAAAATTCTCACACTTTCTTTCCCAATAGTTTGACAGATAACTTGAGACAACCTAAAATTGTTCCGTTCGTTACATATTCCCAGCACTGTGAGGAGTATTACCATGTCAGTTCGCCGGCGGGCTCAAAGCGGGCCGTGTTTGCTACCGATCGTCGCAGGACACTCGCATCTCTCTTTCGGAAAATGCCCGGCAATCAGGCCTAAACGGCGCGGCTTCGGTGTTTTGACGGCCTTGTCATTGCTCGTCTGCGCGCCCTGCCGGGCGGACGTTCCGGCGCCTCCGGCGCCGCCGCCCGTGCCGGTGGGCTACTGCAGCTCCATCTCCGCCGAACTGACCGCCGATCTGCTGGCGTTCAACACCCTGTTGGCGATCCCTCCCACCTGGACGCCAATACCGGGCGGTCCCACGCTGTACGCCGGCAATCTGATGTGGGCCAATGGCAACACCGGTCCTTCGATATCCAACCCCACCTATTTGCAGACCACCGTGCAACCCCAATTACAGGAACTGAAAGCTCTGGGCGTCCAGGCCATCGTGGTGCCAGTCCTGTTTCCCATTCTGTATGAGCCCTTCTATGGCAGCCAAGCCGCCTACCAGCCGTACTTGACTTTCTACACGGGGGTCGCCCAGGCTATCAGAGCCGCCGGTCTCAAAATCATTGTTGACAACGAGATTCTGTTTTCCAACGACACCGCCGCCGGCTGGACCAATATGAACGCGTTCTACGGCCCGCTCACTTGGCCGGAATACATTGCGGCGCGCGCCACCATGGCCGCCACCATCGTGCAGTATATGCAGCCGGACTATCTGGTCCTCGCGAACGAGCCCGATACCGAAGCCGCGCAGACCGGCCAGCAAAACTTGAAGAATCCGGTGGACGCCGCGCAAATGGTTCAGGCGGAGATCACCGCCGTCCAGAACTACCTGCAGACGGCGACCGTGTCCCCCATCCCCAAACTAGGCGCCGGCTTTGGCAGTTGGGCGGCGGCTTACGGGTCGGCCAGCCTGATAAACTATATGGACGCCTACACTGCCCTGCCCCTGGACTATATCGATTTCCACCTGCTTCCGGTCAACACGGTCAATAGGACCAATTTCCTCACCAACACGCTGACCATCGCCAGCATGGCCGCGGCCGCCGGCAAGCCCGTCGCCATCAGCCAGGCCTGGATGCAGAAGGAGACGGCCCTAGAAGTCACTAGTATGAATATCGACGCGGTGCGCGCCCGCGGGCCTTTCAGCTTCTGGGCGCCCCTGGACGCCTATTTCATGCAGACCGCGCAAGCTCTGGCGAACTACACGAACATGCTCTATCTCGGGCCGCAAATGCCGATCTACATGTTCGCCTACCAGACTTATGGTGGAACCACCGCTAATGGCGGGGACGCCAACTGCACCTGCACCACCGCGAGTTGTTCGGATTACGACATCATCCAGACCGAGAACACGCTGGCGGGTTTGGCCGATCAGCAGAGCGTGTACACGGCTGGCGCGGTAAGTTACTACAATCAATTGGTCGTCAAGCCCGACACCGTTCCACCAACCGTACCGGCCAACCTGACCGGCATCCCCGGCTACACCTCGGCGAAGCTTGCTTGGACCGCTTCCAGCGACAACATCGGGGTAGCCGGCTACAACGTGTATCGCTGCACTGCGCCCGCGGCCGGCCAACCCTGCACCGGAGCCTGGATCGCCAATACGACTCTGCCGTCTTTCAACGACTCGTCACTGACAAGTAATACGTACTATAACTACCAGGTTCAAGCCTTCGATTTTGCCAACAACAATTCGCCGCTGACGCCAACGTTGAGTGTGCTGACATACAGAACCACGGCGGACTCCGCAACGAATCTGGTAGCCACGCCGATTTCGGCCCAGGAAATCGACTTGAGCTGGTCTCCTCCCGCCAACGCCACAGGGCTGGGCGAGTATCTCATTTTTGGAGGAACCTCGGCGGCAAATCTCCAGCAGATCGCCGTCAGGCCGTCCACCCAGACTACTTACAGAGATTTGCTTCTGGCCCCCGGGACGACTTATTACTACGGCATCGTGGCCGTGGAAGAGGGGATTGACGCGGCCATGTCTAACATGGCTTCTGCCGCTACCCTGCCGCTGCCCAACCCGCCCAGCAGTGTAGCCGGGACGCCCGCCCCCACGGCGGTCGCTCTTACCTGGCAGGAGATCCTCCCACCCAATGGCTTGCCAATCGGTTTCTACCAGATCTTCGAGGGTGTCACCCCCGGCAACATGACCAACATCGGTTCCACGACGGCCACCACCTACACGGCGGCGTCCCTGAGCCCCAATACCACTTACTATTTCGAGGTTGTGGCGGTGGACACGGGCCACGACGATTCGGCGCCATCCGGCCAGATACCAGTCACTACTTCTCCGCTGCCCGCCGCGCCGGTCAATCTCGCGGCCACGGCAAACTCCACCACGGTCGTGCTGACCTGGTCCGAAAACATCCCGACCAACGGTCTGCCGATTGCGTTCTACAACATCTTCCGGGGAACGTCGCCCACCGGCCTGACCCAACTGACCTCCCGGAATACGTCTCCATTCGCCGATACCGTCTTTTCTCCGGGTGTCACCTACTACTACGCGGTCGAAGCGGTTGACACCGGCCATGACGTGTCGTCCATGTCGGCGACGGCGCAGGTCGCGACGCCCGCGGTGCCCGCCGCGCCGGCCAATGTCGTGGCCACGGCAAACTCGTCCACCGTAGTGACGGTAACCTGGTCCGAAAACGTCCCGCCCAACGGTCTGCCGATTCAGTATTACAATATCTTCCGGGGACCGTCGCCCACGAGCTTGTCCCAGGTGGCAGCTCGGGGCGCTTCGCCATTCTACGACATGGGGGTTTCTCCAAGCACTACCTACTACTACGCGATAGAAGCGGTTGACACCGTTCAAGACGTCTCGCCCATGTCGCCTCCGGCGCAGGTCACTACTCCCTGAACGGCCGCGGGCCCTGTGCCAAGGGTTAGCAAGCGTGAATTGTGTGAAATTTGACATCAATCTCCAAAGGGTCTAGAATCGTACAAAGATTTCTATCTGCAAGGAGTTACGATGTCAAAATGTGCTCGGAACTGGGAGGGGGCCGCATCACTCGTCGCCAGTCCCCTGCATGTTTCTGGAAAATGCCCGGCGGCTAGGCCCAAATGGCGCGCTTTAAGTGCTCTAGCGGCCTTGGCGGCACTCGTTTGTGTGCCGTGCAAGGCGGATGTTCCGGTGCCGCCGACGCCGTCAACGCCGCCCGTGGGTAGCTACTGCGCCGCCATCTATACCGAACTGGACGCCGATATACTGGCGTTTGAGACCGTACTGGCCATCCCTAACATCACCTGGACGCCGATACCGTTCCCCGCCGGCGGTCCCAGTTCCACGCTGTACGCCGCCAATCTGATGTGGGCCAATGGCAACACTGGTCCTTCGATATCCAGCCCTGGCTATTTGCAGGACACCATTCAGCCCTCCTTGCAGGCGATGAAGGCGCTGGGGATCCAGGCCGTGGTGGTGCCCGTCCTGTTTCCCGTTCTGTGCGACCCCAACCCCAGCACCGATTACGCGCTTGAGCACTGCGGGTCTTTTTACAGCAGCGAAGCTGCCTTTACGCCGTACTTGAACCTCTACACGGGGATCGCCCAGGCCGTCAGGGCCGCCGGCCTGAAACTCATTGTCGACAACGAGATTCTGTTTTCCAACGACACTGCCGCCGGTTGGACCAATATGAATGCGTTCTATGGCCCGCTCACCTGGCCGGAGTACATAGCGGCGCGCGCGGCAATGGCCGTCACCATCGAACACTATATGCAGCCGGATTATCTGATGCTGGCGAACGAACCCGATACGGAAGCCTGGCAGACCGGCCAACAGAATTTGAACAACGCGACGGACGCCGCGCAAATGGTTCAGGCAGAGCTCACCTCCGTGAAGAGCTACCTGGCGTCCAACACGGTGTCCCCCACCCCCATGATAGGCGCGGGCTTTGGCTCCTGGTTTCAGACCGGCTCCGGCCAACTGCAGGACTACATCGCCGCCTACACTGCCCTGCCCTTGGACTACATCGATTTCCATATGCTTCCGGTCAACACGGTAGCGAGTGACAATTTCCTGCAGAACACCCTGACCATCGCCCAGGCGGCTGCGGCCGTGGGCAAACCGGTCGCCATCACCCAAGCCTGGCTGGAGGATGAGACAGCCTTGGAAGTGAACAATCTGAACATCGACGTGGTGCGCGCCCGGGGCCCATTCGACTTCTGGGCGCCCCTGAACGAGGAGTTCATGAAGATGGCCGAAGCTCTGGCGAGCTACACCAACATGCTCTATCTCGGGCCGCAATTCCCGGTGTACATGTTCGCCTACCAGCCGTACGGCGGAACCATTGCCAATGGCGGGGCCGCCAACTGCACGTGCACCGCCGCGATTCCCGCAACCGCCACGACTCCCGAAATTCCCGCAACCTGCTCGGATTACCTGATCATGCAGAACGAGAATACGCTGGCGGGCCCGGCCGATCAGAACAGCGTGTACACGTGGGGCGCGCTCACTTACTACAACCAGATTGTCAAGACGCCCGACACTACTCCGCCCACTTCCCCGGCCAGCCTGGCCGGCACGGCGGGCTACACCACGGTCA